>Ga0209646_1000107_pt1 | contig 163112 bp, 141 predicted proteins | sample AraplaL_Col_mTSA_FD_184259 | JGI IMG/M metagenome (GOLD analysis project Ga0209646, IMG submission 184259) | Arabidopsis root microbial communities from the University of North Carolina, USA - plate scrape CL_Col_mTSA (SPAdes) (version 2) | ecosystem: Host-associated > Plants > Roots >...
CCAGGGCAGCGACAGCCAGCAGGGAGGCGATAAGTGATTTTGTCATGATGTTCTCCAATAAATTAAGAAAGATGTCTGTCATAAATTCTGTGTATTGATCTGTTTTGCGATCAACCATGAATCGAATGTTACGGACTTGAACTCTCGAAAAATATAAGAAAACTCTCAAAAAACATGGGGTGTCGAAATCCGGCCCATCAGTGACGCCGGTGTGATTGCCGGGTGGGAGATTCCCCCTTGAAGGCTGGAACGAGGCAGGCTGCCGTGCCTTGCCAAGGCTTTCCGATGTGTGCGGTTGGAAGAATCCGCTATTGGGGGAGCTTGTTCCATGGAACGAGCGCGTATTCCTATGTTGTTGAATGACAATCATGCGCTGCATGGCGACCGGTCATCGTTGTTGTGTCATAGCAAAATAGCCACAAAAATATCCAACTTTTTTATAAAGCCGCGCGCTTCATCGTTTTTCTTCGGGAGTAACGCTATGCTATTTGCAGGGCAGAAAGGAAAAATGACTTTTGGGAGTTTTCTTATATCTTCGTGGAAAAATAGTCATGACAATGACGTCGCGGTGCTGAAGTAACAAAAGTAACAAAAGTGGCACGCCAACCAACTTAAAACCCCAATTAATTGGCAGCGACAGATGAAATCAGTTCGGGACAAGTTTCAATTAAAACCTATATGCGGCGTGATCCTGGCGGCCCTGGCCCTGCTGGAGAGCCACGCTTCGTATGCGCAGAAACCGGTCGCCACGCTGGCTCAGGTGGAGTTCGGAAACGAGTTTCTGCAATTCCAGGGCGCCCCTACTGTTGACGTCAGCCGCTTTTCCAAGGGCAACACCGTCGCCCCCGGAATCTACCGTTCGGATATCTACGCCAACGGCGCATGGCTGGGACGCGCAGAGGTCGTCTTCCGCAACATGGGCGATGATGCGGGCGCGACACCTTGTTTCGACCGCGCCTTGCTGGACATGGCCGGCGTCGATTTCGAGAAACTGTCGGAAACCGCGCTCGCCGCGTTGCAGGAAAAAACGGCGGGCGCCTGCCAGCAATTGGACAAACTCATTCCGGCCGCGACGGCGACCTATGACAGCGCGGACCTGCGCCTCGATATCAGCATTCCCCAGATCGCCTTGCGACGCAGTGCCCGCGGCTATATCAGTCCCGAGTTCTGGGACCGGGGCGTCAATGCCGGCCTGCTGGGTTACAACTTCAACGCTTTCCGCAGCAGCGGCAGTGGCGTGACCAACACGTCGTACTATCTCGGCCTCAATGGCGGCGTCAATCTGGGCGACTGGCATTTGCGCAATGCGTCGTCGCTGACCAAGCAAAGCGGCGGCACCCTGGCGTATCAAAACGTTTCAACCTATCTTCAGCGCGATATCGTGTCGCTGAAGAGCCAGTTCGTGGTCGGCGACTCCTTCACGCCGGGACAGCTGTTCGACAGCGTCGGCTTTCGCGGCGTGAGCCTGGCGTCCGACGATCGCATGCTGCCCGATTCGCAAAACGGCTATGCGCCGACCGTACGCGGCGTCGCCAAAACCAATGCCAAGGTGCGTATTACGCAGAACGGCAACATCATTTACGAAACGACCGTCGCCCCCGGACAATTTGAAATCAACGATCTGTATCCGACAGGTTACGGCGGCGACTTGCGGGTGGAAATTACCGAAGCCGACGGCAGCCGCAGCAGCTTCAGCGTTCCCTATGCGTCGATCGCGCAATTGCTGCGTCCCGGCATCGGGCGTTACAACCTGACCGCAGGCCGCACGCGCAGCGTCGGGCTCAGCAATCCGATCAACTTTGTACAGGGAACGTATGAGCGCGGCATTACCAATGACCTGACGCTGTTCGCCGGCGGCATTGTTGCAGCGGACTACATGGCCGTGCTCGGCGGATCGGCTTTCAACACGCCGCTGGGCGCGCTGTCGCTGAGCGTGACGCAGTCGCACGCCAAAGTTTCCAGCAGCGACACGCGCGACGGCCAGAGCACCAAGATCGATTTCAGCAAGTTCATCAAGGATACCGGCACCAATTTCTCGTTGGCGGCCTATCGCTACTCCAGTAGCGGATACCTGCGCCTGACCGATCTGCAGGCCGCCAAGACCCTGATTGCGCAAACGGGCGACGCCGCGCAACAAGACCGCCAGCGCAGTCAGTTGCAACTGATCATCAACCAGACCCTGGGCGACAACTATGGCGCGTTGTACTTGTCCGGCGCGACGCAGAATTACTGGAATCGTCCCGGCTCGAACACGCAATTCAATTTCGGTTACAGCAATAGTTGGCGCTCCGCTACCTACAATCTTTCCGTGCAGCGTCAAAAGGATCTGACAAGCGGTGCGACCAACACGCTTTATTTCGCCAGCATTTCCTTCCCGCTGGGGCGCGAAGTGCACTCGCCGCATGTCAGCAGCAGCGTCAGCAAGGACGCGCGCAACGGCACCAGCCTGCAGACATCCATCAACGGCACCGCAGGGGACGATAACGCCTTCTCCTACGGTGCAACCGTGTCGAAGGATGGCACCGGCTCCAAAACCGGTTCGCTCAACGGCCAGTACAATGCGACCTTTGCCAACCTGGGCGCCACTTATACCCAGGGAAGTTTCGGCTCCTCGCAATCGTTCCAGATGTCGGGCGGGCTGGTCGTGCATGCCGGCGGCATCACGGCGTCGCAGTCGTTGGGCGAGACGATCGGCATTGTCGAGGCGCAGGGCGCTGAAAACGCCATGGTCAATACGTCCGGTGTTCGCGTCAATGGAAGCGGCTATGCGGTCGTCCCGTATCTGACGCCGTATCGCATCAACGAGGTGGCGATCGACCCCAAGGGAACTTCGACCGACGTTGAAATGAGCGTCACCAGCCAGCGTGTTGCACCGCATGCCGGCGCCGTCGTATTGTTGAAATACGCGACGGTCAATGGCCGCTCGGTTCTGATCCAGAGCAAGCTGGCCAATGGCGAGCAGCTTCCGTTTGGCGCAGAAGCGTTCGACGAGCAAGGCAACTCGGTGGGCATGACGGGGCAGGGCGGTCGCATTTTCGTGCGCACGGTCGCCGGCGATCAGGGCAAGCTGACCGTAAAATGGGGCAGCAAGGCCGACGAGCAATGCGCATTGACGTATCAGTTGCCGCCGCGCGACAAGGACGCCAAGGGCATTGCCTACGATTCGACCAGCGCGGTGTGCTCGCCGATGGCGGAATCGAATACAAAGAAGAACGGCGCGCCTGAAAAGACCGCCGCCGCAACAGCCGGCGCATCCCCGCAATAACCGACGGCTCCGGGAAGCTGCGACCGGAACTTCCCTGCGCATGTGTTTCCGGAAGCGCGCATGCCGCGTGCCTGTTGCAAGGTCTCATATGGCGGATGCACAGGGCCTGGACAAGCGGCGTTCATCGAAGACAATCCTGAAGAACGCCGCGCACGACAACATGCAGCGGCGAGGGAGCTGCATGTTATCAATCAGCCGTTGCGGAAGATGAAGCTGTAAGCATTGAGTGCCGGCGCGCCGCCGAGATGCGCGTACAGCACCTTGGAACCTTCCGGAAATTCCCCCATCCGCACCTTCTCGATCATGCCGTGCATCGACTTGCCCTCGTACACCGGGTCGGTCAGGATGCCTTCCGTACGCGCGCACAGACGAATCGCCTCCAGCGTGCCTTCGTTCGGCAAACCGTATTCCGGGCCGCCGAAGCGCGTGTCGAGCACGACATCCTTTTCGGTGATGTCGTAATTCAGTTCCACCAGCCCGGCCGTGTTTTTGGCGATGCGCAGGATCTGGTCGAAAGTTTGTTGCGGCTTGGCCGATGCATCGATGCCGATCACGCGATCTGCGCGGCCGTCCGCGGCGAATCCCACCACCATCCCCGCCTGCGTGCTGCCGGTCACGGCACAGGTGACGATGTAATCGAACTTGAAGCCGAGCTCTTCTTCCTGCTGGCGCACCTCTTCGGCAAAGGCGACAAAACCCAGCCCGCCCTTCGGATGCTCCGAGCAGCCGGCCGGAATCGGGTACGGCTTGCCGCCGTTTTGACGCACGCTTTCCATCGCATCTTCCCAGCTCTTGCGAATCCCGATATCGAAACCGGCGGCGTCAAGGCGCACGTCGGCGCCCATGATGCGCGACATCTCGATATTGCCGACGCGGTCGTACACGGCGTCGGAATAGTTCACCCAGTTCTCCTGCACCAGCACGCACTTCAGGCCGAGGTGGGCCGCCACCGCGGCGACCTGGCGCGTCTGGTTCGACTGGATGCCGCCGATCGATACCAGCGTGTCGTAACCGCCTTCCAGCGCTTCGGGAATCAGGTACTCCAGCTTGCGCGTCTTGTTGCCGCCGAAGGCCAGGCCGCTGTTGCAGTCTTCACGCTTCATGTAGAGCTCGACCTTGCCGCCGAGATGTGCGCTCAGGCGTTTGAGGGGTTGGATCGGCGTCGGGCCGAAAGTCAGCGGATAGCGGGCGAATTTTTTCAGATTCATGCGTGATGCTCCTGGAGTGTGAAGGGATATCCACGCGTCGGCACTGGCGAACAAGGACGGCATGAGATTGCTCCTCCGATATCGGTGTGATGTGCGATGGCGCGTGACGGTGTAGCGATATGCGCTGGATTTCATTGTAGAAATGAATGCGCGCATCAGGGTTGCGAACTTGCGCTATTATTTGACGAGTAATGTTTCGATAATAATTTATTGTTTATTTTTATTTTGAAAAATAAAATATGAGAGCAACAAAATTGCGTAACAAGAGCGTTGAAACGGAATCCTTCAACGACACCCTCGATCGTACCGATCGCGCCATTCTCAAGCTGCTGCAACGCGACGCTTCGATTTCCAACGTCGCGCTGGCCGCCAAGGTCAATCTCAGCGCGCCCGCCTGCCTGCGCCGGGTGGAGCGTCTCAAGGAACTGGGCTTGATCAGGGGCATCGTGGCGCTGCTCAACCCGCGCGCGCTGGATGCCGGCACGCTGGTGATGATCGGCGTGGTGCTGGATCGTTCCACGCCGGAGTCGTTCACGGCCTTTGAGAAAGCCGTACAGAAAGTATCCGGTTGTCTTGAGTGCCACGTCGTCACGGGAGAGTTCGACTACTTCATGCTGGTGCGCACCAAGGACAACGACAGCTTCAACCGCCTGCATGCAGAGCAACTGCTGTATCTGCCCGGCGTGCGCCAGGTGCGCACCTTCATGGTGATCAAGGAAGTGCTGTCGACCACGCAGCTGCACCTGTGAGGTCTATCTGTAACGTGTTCAGATATCCTTGTTCAGCTCGCCCAGCAGATAGTCGAGAAAGATTTCCACGATGCGCGGCAAGGTCCGCCCGGACAGCGTCTGCACCTCGACGTAGCGTCCATCGAGCGCGCGGTCGCGAATCGGCACCATCGTGAACTCGCCCTTGGCGATGCGGTAGCGCACCGTCACTTCGCCGGTGATCGACAGGGCGTCGCCCTCCAGCAGATAGTTGTGCAGCGTCTGGATGTAATTGCTGGTGAGGACCGGTTCGAACACCAGTTGCTGGCGGCTGCACGCCAGGTCGAACAGTTGCCGCAGCGTGGTATCCGGATCGGGCAGCGCCAGCGGATAAGGCCTCAGCTGCGACAGCGTCACGCTCTTGAACTTGCTCAGCGGATGGCCGTTGCGCATCAGCAGCAGTACCGGCGCCGGTTGCTGGTGCACGATCTTGATGTCCGGTTCCGGCAGGCGATTGAAGGTCACGCCGACATCCGCATTGCCGTCCCGTACATGGCGCGAGACCATTGCCGGCGGCCCCACATACACCTGAAACTGGATCGCCGGATACTTTTGCTGGAAGTTGCGGATCAGCCGCGGCATGAAGTCGATGCCGAATCCCTCCGATGCCGCCACCCGGATGCGCCCGCTGCGCAAGCCCTTCAGCGCCAACAGGTCGGCCACCACGCGGTCCGCTTCCAGCGTCACCTTTTGCGCATGCGCAGCCAGCATTTCCCCTCCCGCGCTCAACACCATGCCGCGCGGCCGGCGCTCGAACAAAACGGTGTCGAGCAACTCTTCCAGGCTGCTGATCTGGCGGCTGATCGCCGAACTGGCGACATTCAGGCGCTGGGATGCTTCGGCGATCGAGCCGCAACGCACCACTTCGAGGAAATAGCGCAGCGCGGTGTCCTGCAAGTATTGAGATTTCATATGGGCCTTTGCAAACGCGATGAGGTGTCATCGCCACACGCCACGACTAAGCAAAAAGCCTGCCTTCTCATTTTGGCAACGCAGGCTTAGAAATTCTCTAATTGTTGCACGGCCTCATTCAACCTAGTATCCATTGCATGCCGTTGCTTAATTCATGCCGTTGTTTTTTCAAACAATTTTGAATGGAAGGTCGGGAATGAACGCGAAGAAGAACATGATGAAGGGATCCGGAACTGCGTGGGTGCGAGGGGCATTGCTGCTGGCGGGTGCCGCGGCAATGCTATCGACCTCTCCCGCAGCGCTGGCCAACAAGGCCAACGACACGCTGGTCTATGCCTCCGACAGCGAAGTGGAAAACATCAGCCAGTATCACAACAACCTGCGCGAAGGCGTCATCCTCGCCCACCTGATCTGGGACACGCTGATTTATCGCGACCCCAAGACCGGCGACTACAAACCGCAACTGGCCACTGCCTGGAAATGGGAATCGCCCACCGCGCTCGTGATGGACCTGCGCCAGGGCGTGCAATTCCAGAACGGCGACAAGTTCAGCGCCGACGACGTCGTCTTCACCTTCAACTATGTCGTGTCGAGCGAATCCAAAGCCGTCACGCGTCAGAATACCGACTGGATCAAGAGCGCCGAGAAGCTTGGCGACTACAAGGTGCGCATCAACCTCAAGCAGCCTTTTCCAGCCGCGCTCGAATACCTGGCCGGCCCCTTGCCGATTTATCCGGGCGACTATTTCAAGAAGGTCGGCCTCAACGGTTTCGCCAAGGCGCCGATCGGCACCGGCCCGTACAAGGCTACCAGCGTGACCCCGGGGCAGGGTGTCACGCTGGTCAAGAACACCAACTATTTCAAGGATAGCCCGCAAGGCCAGCCCAAGATCGGCAACATCAAGTTCGTCGTCATTCCCGATCCGGAAACCCGCTCGGCGCAACTGATGACCGGCGCGGTCGACTGGATCTGGCGCGTGCCCGCGGACCAGGCCGAGTCGCTCAAGAGTACGCCCAAGGTCACCGTGCAAAGCGGCGAGACCATGCGCGTCGGCTTCCTGACCATCGATGCCCCCGGCTCGTCGTCGCCCAATTCACCGTTCAGGGATTTGCGCGTACGCCAGGCCGTCAACTACGCGATCAATCGCAAAGGCATTGCCGACAACCTGGTGCGCGGCGGCAGCAAGCCTATCTACACCGCCTGTTTCCGCACCCAGTTCGGTTGCGACGCCAAGGTCGCGATCAACTACGATTACAACCCGGCCAAGGCGAAGGAGTTGCTCGCCGCCGCCGGCTATCCCAACGGTTTTGACACCGACATCTATGCTTACCGCGAACGCGAATTCGCCGAAGCCATCATCGGCGACTTGCACAAAGTCGGCATTCGCGCGCGCCTGCACTACATGAAATACGCCGCCTTGCAGGTCGAGTACCGCAACGGCAAAACGCCGCTGACCTTCCAGGCCTGGGGCTCGTTCTCGATGAACGACACCTCGGCATTCGCCGGCGTGTTCTTCAAGGGCGGCAGCGACGACATCACCAAGGATCCGCAATTGCGCCAATGGCTGGAAACCGCCGACAGCTCGACCGATCCGGCGGTGCGCAAGGCCAATTACTCGAAGGCGCTGGAGTCGATTTCCAAACAGGCTTTCATGGCGCCCCTGTTTTCCTACTCGACTTTCTACGCCTACAACTCGCAGCTGAAGTTCCAGGGCTATCCGGACGAGTTGCCGCGTTTTTATGAGGCCAGCTGGAAGTAGTCTCGCCAGGACGGACGGCAGTCGCCATCCGCCCAGCCAACGTAAAGAGGTCTTGCCATGTTGATTTATCTCTTGCGCCGCCTGGCGATCGCCTTGTGCGTCGCGGTCACGGTATCCATCGTCAGCTTTTCGCTGCTGCACATGTCGGGCGACCTGGCGACGGCGATTGCCGGACCCGAGTCGAGCGCCGCCCAGGTCGAAGCGATACGCGTGCAATTCGGCCTCGACCGTCCCATGGCGACGCAATACCTGGACTGGCTGGGCAAGGCCGTACACCTCGACTTCGGCAAGTCGTTCTACTTCCAGGGACCGGTCATGGAGATGGTGAGCGAGCGTCTGCCGATCACCATGAAGCTGGGCGGCATCGCCTTGTTGCTGGCGGTCTCCGTCGCCATTCCGCTCGGCGTGCTGGCGGCGATTTATCGCGACACCTGGCTCGATCGCGTGGCGCTGGTGATTGCCGTGGTGGGGCAGGCCATGCCCAGCTTCTGGTTCGGCCTCAGCCTCATCCTGATTTTTTCGGTGACCTTGCACTGGCTGCCGGTCGCCGGCAACGAAGGCTGGGAAAACTTCGTCCTGCCCGCCATCGCCCTCGGTTACTACGCCATGCCGGCGATGATGCGCCTGACGCGCGCCGGCATGCTGGAAGTGCTCGGCTCCGACTACATCCGCACGGCGCGCGCCAAGGGCCTCGGCAAAAGCAAGGTGATCTTCAAGCATGCGCTGCGCAACGCGGTGATCCCGGTGGTTGCGCTTGCCGCGGTCGAGCTCGGCTTCATGCTCGGCGGCTCGGTGGTGATCGAATCGGTGTACTCCATGCAGGGTCTCGGCCAACTGGCCTGGGACGCCATCTCGCGCAACGATTATCCGGTGGTGCAGGCGGTGGTGCTGATCATCGCTATGTTTTATATCGGCCTGACTTTCCTGGCCGACGTCATCAACGCGCTGCTCGATCCGCGCATCCGCACCCGCTGAGGAATCGACATGACGACCATTTCCACTTCATCCATGCCGACCGGCCAAACCAGCGGCTTCCTGCAAGCCACGCTCAAGCCGGTGCCGCTGTGGCGGCGCAAGCTCAACCGCATGCTCGGCCATCGCGGCCTGGTGCTGGGCGCCGTCATCCTTGCGGTCATTGTGCTGGCGGCACTCTTCGCACCCTTGCTGGCGCCGCACGATCCGTTTGAACAGAATGTCTCGCAACGGCTGATCCCGCCGATCTGGAATGCGCTCGGCAGCTGGGACCATGTGCTCGGCACCGACAAGCTCGGCCGCGACTACCTGAGCCGCCTGATCTACGGCGCGCGCGTGTCGCTGATCATCGGCTGCGCCGCCGCGCTGATCTCCGGCGCGATCGGCACCACGCTGGGCGTATTGGCGGGCTACTTCGGCGGCCGCGTCGACGCCTTGATCAGCTACATCATCACCACGCGACTGTCGATGCCGGTGGTGCTGGTTGCGCTGGCGATGGCGTCGCTGGTCGGCGGTTCCTTGAAGGTCGTGATCATCCTGCTCGGCTTGCTGCTGTGGGACCGTTTCGCCGTGGTCACGCGTTCGGCGACGCAACAGTTGCGCGACGCCGAATTCATCGCCGCCGCCAAAGCCATCGGCGCATCGACGCCTTACATCCTGGTGCGCGAGATCCTGCCCAATATCATGAGCGCGCTGATCGTCGTCATCACGCTGGAAATGGCGCACGCGATTCTGCTGGAAGCGACCTTGTCATTCCTCGGACTCGGCGTGCAGCCGCCGACGCCGTCGTGGGGCCTGATGGTGTCGGAAGGCAAGTCCTACATGTTCTTCAAGCCCTGGGTCATCGTGATTCCCGGTGTCGCACTGGCGGTACTCGTGCTAGCAATCAATCTGGTCGGCGACGGTCTGCGTGACGTCAATGCACCCGACGGCCGCAACTGAAAAGAGGGCGATGATGAGCGTTCTACTCGATGTAAAAAATCTGCGCGTCGACCTGCCGACCGAAAACGGCATGCTGCACGCCGTGCGCGGCATCGACTTCCAGGTCAGGCGCGGCGAGATGCTGTGCCTGGTCGGCGAATCCGGTTGCGGCAAGTCGATGACTTCGTTGGCGCTGATGGGACTGCTGCCGCGCAAGGCCATCTGCACCGCCGATCGCATGGCATTCGACGGTGTCGAATTGCTCGGCTTGCCGGACAAGAAACTGAATCAATTGCGCGGCCAGCGCATGTCGATGATTTTCCAGGAGCCGATGACTTCGCTCAACCCGGCCTATACGCTGGGCAACCAGCTCTGCGAAGCCATGCTGGAAAAACCCGGCGTCACGCGCGCCGAAGCCCGCGAGCGCGCCATCTACCTGTTGCATCGAACCGGCATCGGCAATGCCGAAGACCGTCTGCGTCAGTATCCGCACCAGCTCTCCGGCGGCCTGCGCCAGCGCGTGATGATCGCCATGGCGCTGATGTGCGGCCCCGACCTGATCATCGCCGACGAGCCGACGACCGCCCTGGACGTCACCATCCAGGCGCAGATCCTGCGCATGATTCGCGAGCTGCAGCGCGAGTTCGGCACCGCCGTGGTCTTCATCACGCACGATCTCGGCGTGGTGTCGCGCATCGCCGATCGCGTCGCCGTGATGTATGCCGGACAGGTGGTGGAAACCACCGACGTCGCGCAACTCTTCGCCGCGCCCCGGCATCCTTATACGCGCGGCTTGCTCAACTGCATTCCCGTGCGCGGCAAGACGCTGCCGGGCAGCAAGCTGCAAGCCATTCCCGGCGTGGTGCCGAGCCTGGTCGGCGACGTCGGCGGCTGCGTCTTCCGTAATCGCTGTTCGCTGGCTGACGCTGCTTGTGAACAAGAACCGCCGATGGTCAATACCGCCGCCGGCGACAAGATTCACTACGCACGCTGCCACAAGGTCACGGCAGCGGACGCGATGCAACTGAGCGAGGTGGCGGCATGAACATGATCGACATCGGCGCCGTCGCGCAAGCGCCGTCGGCTTCCTCCGGCAGCGACATCGCACTGGAGCTGTGCGCACTAAGCAAGGTGTACGCGCTCAAGCGCGGCATGTTCAAGGCGCCCGGCGAAATCAAGGCCGTCAACGACGTATCGCTGCGCCTGTATCGCGGCGAAACGCTGGGCCTGGTCGGCGAATCCGGCTGCGGCAAGAGCACGCTGGCCAAGATGCTGCTGGGCTTGCTGGAGCCGACTGCCGGCAACGTCCTGATCAACGGGCAGGAAGTCGATCCGACGTCGCGCAAGGACAATGCGCGCCACATCCAGCCGATCTTTCAGGATCCGTATTCTTCACTCAATCCGCGCAAGACGGTGGCTGAAATCGTCGGCCTGCCCTTGAAGCTGCATCGCATCGGCACGTCCGCGGAGCAGCAGCAATCGGTGCGCAAGATCCTCGACCTGGTCGGCATGCCGGAGCGTACCTACGGTCAGTATCCGAATCAGCTCTCCGGCGGCCAGCGCCAGCGCGTGGCGATCGCGCGCGCGCTGATCCTGCAGCCCGACATCCTGATCTGCGACGAGCCGACCTCGGCGCTGGATGTTTCCGTGCAGGCGCAAATCCTGAATCTGCTGCTCGATCTCAAGGCCGAGTTCGGCCTCACCTATCTCTTCATCAGCCACGACCTCGGCGTGGTCGAGCATCTGGTCGACCGCGTCGCCGTCATGCACAAGGGCAGCATCGTCGAGCTGGAAACGCGCGAAAAGATTTTCTCCGACGCGCAGCATCCCTACACGCGCATGCTGTTGGCGTCGGCGCTGACGCCCGAGCCGGGACTGGGTATTCCGGAGCTGGCCGTGAGTGGATGACGCCGGCGCCCCGATTCTCGGCGCAAAGACAAGAGAACGAACAGTAATGCACGCTGGTGCGGCAGGAGCCGCCGCGCCATTTTTCAGAATGATTGATTGAATAAAAACAGAGGAGCAGCAACATGAGCAGAGCACAAGCCATCGCGCAGGCCAGCGCCTATTTCGACGACGGCCGTTTCATGAAGGCGCTGCAAAAGCGCGTCGCCATTCGCACCGAAAGCCAGGAGGCCGCCAGCCGGCCGATTCTGTACGACTATCTGCTGCAGGAAATCCGACCGGAACTGGAAGGCCTAGGCTTCAGCTGCGAAGTGATCGACAACCCGCTGCCAGGCGGCACGCCCTTCCTGCTGGCCGAGCGTCTGGAAGCGGATGCCGCCTTCACGCTGCTGACCTACGGCCACGGCGACGTCGTGCGCGGCTACGACAAGCAATGGCGCGAAGGCCTCAAGCCGTGGGAAATCGTCGTCGAGGGCGACCGCTGGTACGGCCGCGGCATCGCCGACAACAAGGCGCAACACACCATCAACTTCGCCGCGCTGAGCGAAGTGCTCAAGCTGCGCGGCGGCAAGCTCGGTTACAACGTCAAAGTCATTCTCGAAATGGGTGAAGAAGCCGGCTCGCCGGGGCTCAAGGAAGTTGCCGAGAAATATGCCGAAAAACTGAAGTCCGACCTCTTCATCGCCTCCGACGGCCCGCGCGTCAACGCGCCGACGCCGACCATGTTCCTCGGCTCGCGCGGCGGCTGCAATTTCGACCTGCGCGTCAACTCGCGCGACGGCGGCCATCATTCCGGCAACTGGGGCGGCCTGCTGCGCAACCCCGGCGTGCGCCTGGCCAATGCCATCGCTTGCCTGGTCGACGGCAAGGGCCGCATTCGCGTGCCCAGCCTGTTGCCGGATGCCTTGCCGCAGAGCGTGCGCGATGCACTGCGCGGCGTCGAAGTCGGCGGCGGTCCCAATGATCCGGAAGTCGACGCCGACTGGGGCGAGCCGGGCCTGACGCCGGCCGAGCGCGTGTTCGGCTGGAATACGCTGGAAGTGCTGGCCTTCAAGACCGGCAATCCGGACGCGCCGGTCAATGCGATTCCCGGCCATGCCTCGGCGCATTGCCAGATCCGTTTCGTGGTCGGCAGCGACGACAAGAACTTCATCGCCAACATACGCGCCCATCTCGACGCGCACGGCTACACCGATGTCGAAGTGACCTTGTCCGGCATCCAGTTCAGCGCCACGCGCTTGAATCCGGACGACGAATGGGTGCGCTGGGGCCTGGCGTCGATGCGGGAAACCAGCGGCAAGCAGCCGACGCTGTTGCCCAACCTGGGCGGCTCGCTGCCCAACGACGTGTTCTCCGACGTGCTCGGCCTGCCGACGCTGTGGGTGCCGCACTCGTATCCGGCCTGCTCGCAGCATGCGCCCAACGAGCATATACTTGCCAGCGTGTCGCGCGAGTCATTGCAAGTCATGGCCGGCCTGTTCTGGGATTTGTCGGAGCAGGGCGAGCAAGTGCTGGCGCGCAGGACAGATAAAACAGCAGCAGCCTGAAAATCGTTTCGGAGTAAACACATGAGTGCAGAGTTTTGCCGGATCGGCGATCTGGACGACGTCAAGGATGAACTGGTCGGCATTCGCCGTCATATTCACCAGCATCCCGAATTGTCCTATGAAGAAGTCGACACCGCCGCGCTGGTCGCGGCGCGTCTGGAAGGCTGGGGTTATGCCGTCACGCGCAACATCGGCGGCAACGGCCTGGTCGCCACCCTGCGCGCCGGCAGCGGCACGCGCAGCATCGGCGTGCGCGCCGACATGGATGCATTGCCGATCAACGAGATGACCGGCCTGCCTTACGCCAGCGAACGTCACGGCAAGATGCACGCCTGCGGCCACGACGGCCACACCGCGATGCTGCTCGGCGCGGCGCTGCAATTGTCGCGCACGCGCAATTTCGACGGCACCGTCAACCTGATCTTTCAACCGGCGGAAGAAGCGGGTTTCAACAGCGGCGCCGAACAGATGATCAAGGATGGCTTGTTCGAACGCTTTCCCTGCGACGCGATCTTCGGCATGCACAACCATCCCGGCGTCGCCACTGGCACGTTCATGTTCCGCTCGGGCCCGTTCATGGCGGCCTGCGACACGGTCAAGATCAAGGTCATCGGCAAGGGTAGCCATGCCGCACGGCCGCACTTGTCGGTGGATCCGCTGGTCACCGCCAGCAGCCTGGTGATGGCGTTGCAAACGGTGGTTTCGCGCAATGTCGATCCGATGGAGGCGGCAGTGGTGACGGTCGGTTCGCTGCATGCCGGCCATGCAGCCAACGTGATTCCGGAACACGCCACGATGGAACTGAGCGTGCGTTCCTTCAAGCAAGAGGTGCGCGAGCTGCTGGAGCAACGCATCCGCGCGCTGGTGCAGTCGCATGTCGAAGGCTACGGCGCCAAGGCGGAAGTCGAGTACATCCGCGGCTATCCGGTGCTGGTCAATTCCGATGCCGAAACCGAGTTCGCCAGGCAGATCGCGGTGGAACTGGTGGGCGCCGACAAGATCATCGCGCCGTTCGGGCCGATTGCCGGCAGCGAAGACTTTGCTTATTTCCTGCAACAGCGTCCGGGTTGCTTCCTGCGCGTCGGCAACGGCGCGGGCAAGCCGATGCTGCACAACGCGCACTACGATTTCAATGACGACAACGTGACCGTGGGCGCCGCCTACTGGACGCGTCTGGTCGAACGCTTCCTGCAGGCTTAGCCGGCACCAGGGCCGGTCCTTGCATCAAGAACCGGCCCCGATAACGGTATTACTCGCTCTTCTCTTCCTTCTGCGGAATCCCCATCGCCTGAAACAGCGTCGCCGTATCCGCCAGTCGGGTGGCAACGGCGCGAATCTCCGTCAACCGCGCATTCTGGAATTGCTTCTCCCCCGATCGCGTCAGGCTCGGTGCAATGGCGCCAAGGGCGGCGCGCCGTTCCGCATCGCGCCAGGACTGCTCGCTCTGCCGGCGGGCATTGCTCGCCGCCGCCAGGGTATCGGCATCGTGCGTCAAGGCGCTCAGGCTGTCGGCGACGTTCTGGAAGGCAGTCAGCACGGTCTGGCGATAGTTGTCCTGCGACGCCAGATACTGGTCCTGCGCGGCACGGCGCCGGGCTTGCAGCGCGCCGCCATGGAACAGCGGCTGCGTCAGCGAGGCGCCGATGCCCCATACGGCGCCGGCGCCGCTGGTGGCCTTGGGCCAGGTGAAACCGGCCTGGCCGAAGGATCCCGTGATCGACAGGCTGGGGAACATCTCCGCCGTCGCCAGCGCTTCCTGCGCAGCGGCGACCTTCAATGCGGCGTCGGCGGCGAGGATGTCGGGACGCTGTTTCAGCAGGTCGGACGGCACCGCCACCGGCACGCGTTCCGGCAGCGTCAATGCCGCCAGTTCCAGATCGGGCGGCGCAGCATCAGGCGTGCGCCCCATCAGGACCGCCAGCGCGTGACGCGCAGCCTGCCATTGCGTGCGCAATCCCGGCAATCCTGCGCGCAAGGAATCGGCGGCCGCCTGCGCGTTCTGCAGATCGCTGCGCGAAGCCGAACCCAGTTCCACGCGGCGCTGCGCCTCCGCCGTATCGGCATCGGCCAGTTGCACCAGTCGTTCCGTCGCTTCGACCTGAGCGCGCAGCGCCGCGCCGTTGACTGCCGCAATCACCACATTCGCAGCCAGCGCGCGCCGGGCGGCGTCGAGCTGGTAGGACTGCGCATCGACCTGCGCCGCCAGCGCCGAGTTGGCGTAGCGTTCCACGCCGAACAGGTCGAAGGTGTAGCTGACGTTCAATTCGCCGGCGAAGACGTTGTACAGATTGGTCGGCGCACCGATGTTCGGCAGGCCGAGTGCGCGCTGGCGATTCGATTGCAGCGTCGCATCGACGGTAGGAAACAGCGATTCGTTGATCTGTGCGCGCAATTGCTCTTTGGCAGCGGTCAGACTATGCGAAGCCTGCGACAGCGAATAATTCTTCGCCAGCGCTTCTTCCACCCAGGCCGACAACTGCGGCGAGCGATAGGCCTCCCACCAGGTCGGCACCGGGCGTTCGCCCAGCACGAATTTTTGGGAAGCATCGGCCGGACCGCTCTCGCCGGGCGTGGCGTCGACACCGTAGTGCGCCGGTTGCGGCATGTCCGGCGCGATGCCTTTCGGTCCGAGTGCGCAACCGGACAAGGTCAGCGCAAGCAGATAAATCGCATAGCGGGGAGGGGTGAGATTGACGGCGCGCATTAGCGGCTCCCTTCGGATGCAGTGTCGGAATCGGCATAGGCGGTCTCGCCCGGCTTGACCTTGTAGCACAAGGCATACAGCGCCGGCAGGTAGAACAGGGTCAGCACGGTGGCGACGGTGATGCCGCCCATCAGTGCGGTCGCCATCGGGCCGAAGAAGTTGCTGCGCAACAGCGGGATCAGCGCCAGCACGGCGGCCGCGGCGGTCAGCGTGATCGGGCGGAAGCGTCGCACCGTGGCGCCGACGATGGCGTCGAAGCGCTTGCGTCCGGCGCTGATGTCCTGCTCGATCTGATCGACCAGGATCACCGAGTTGCGCATGATGATGCCGAGCATGGCGATCGTGCCGAGCATCGCCACGAAGCCGAACGGCTGGTGGAACAGCAGCAGCGCGCCGACCACGCCGATCATGCCCAGCGGCGCCGTCATCACCACCATCATGGTGCGTCCGAAGCTTTGCAACTGCACCATCAGCAGCACCAGCACCGCGATCACCATCAGCGGCATCTGCGCCGAGATAGAAGCCTGCGCCTTGGCGTTTTCTTCCACCGGACCGCCGACGGCGATGCGATAACCGACCGGCAGTTCCTTGCGCAATGCGGCCAGCTTTTCGTCGAGGGCATTGCTCACGTCGATGCCTTGCACGCCGGCGCGCACGTCGGCCAGCACCGTGATGGTGGGCTGACGATCGCGTTCCCAGATGATGCCGTATTCCAGTTCGTTGCGAATATGGCCCAGCGTGCTGAGCGGCACCGAACCGGAGGCCGTCGGTATCGCCAGCGAACCCAGGCGGGCCGGATCGACGCGTTCGCTGCGCGGGGCGCGCAGATCGACGCTGATGAGCTTGTCGCGTTCACGATATTGCGTGACGGTGTAGCCGGACAGGTTCAGCGCCAGGAAGTTGGATACCTGTTGCGAGCTCAGGCCCATTTCGGCCACGCGCTTCTGGTCGACCTCGAACGTGATCGACCGTTGCGCCGGTTCGTCCCAGTCGAACTGGACATTGGTGGCGCGTGCTTCCTTGCGGACTTCGGCGGCGACCTTTTCGGCGATGGCGCGCACTTCGGGAATCTTCTCGCCGCTGACGCGGAACTGCACCGGGAAACCGACCGGCGGGCCGTTTTCCAGGCGCGTCAGGCGTGTGCGCAGGCCGCTGAATTGTTCGCGCAGCGGTTGCTCCAGCGCTTTCGCCAGCTTCTCGCGATCCTCTACCGATTTGGCGGTCACCACGAATTGCGCAAAGTTGGCGCTCGGCAGTTGCTGGTCCAGCGGCAGGTAAAAGCGCGGCGCGCCGGTGCCGACGAAGTTGATGACGTGATCGATTTCCGGGCGGCCCTTCAGCACCGCCTCCATGCGCAAGGCTTCGCGCTGGGTCGCTTCGAAGGAAGCGCGTTCCGGCAGGCGCAGGTCGATCAGCAGTTCGGGGCGGTCCGAACTCGGGAAGAACTGCTGCGGCACCAGGCCGAACGCCGCCAGCGAGCCGACAAACAGCAGCGCCGTGAGGATCACCACGCGGCCGCGATAGGCCACGCACCACGACACCATGCTGCGCAGGCGCGTATAGATGCGGGTCTTGTAGATCGCATGATCGTGGTCTTCTTCATGCGCTTCGTGCGAATGGTCGACATCGTCGTCATTCCCGGCGCCTTCGGGCTGCGGTTTTTCCTTGAGCATGTGATAGCCCAGCAACGGGATCAGCACCACCGCGGCAAGCCACGACAGCAGCAGCGCAATCGCCGAGACTTCAAAGATCGAACGGGTGTATTCGCCGGTGCCGGATTTCGCCAGCGCGATCGGCAGGAAGCCCGATACCGTCACCAGCGTGCCGGTCAGCATCGGGAAGGCGGTGCTGGTATAGGCGAATGCAGCGGCACGCCGGCGGTTCCAGCCTTGTTCGAGTTTCACCGCCATCATCTCGACGGCGATGATGGCGTCGTCCACCAGCAGGCCCAGCGCCAGCACCAGCGTACCCAGCGACACCTTGTGCAGGCCGATGTCGAACATGTACATGAACAGCGCCGTGACGGCCAGCACGATGGGAATCGAGATCACCACCACCATGCCGGTACGGATCCCCAGCGACAGCAGGCTCACCACCAGCACGATGGCGATCGCTTCGGCGACGGCTTCAAGGAAATCGTCGACCGATTTTTCCACCGCGTGCGGCATGCTGGAAACGGCGGTCAGCTTGAGGCCGGCCGGCAGGCGCGCGCGCAATGCTTCGGTGCTTTCGTCAAGCGCCTTGCCGAGCTTGATGACGTCGCCGCCCGGTTGCATGGTGACGCCGATGCCAAGTACAGGTTTTCCATCGGAGCGCATCTGCTGTTCTTGCGGATCGTCGTAGCCGCGCGTGATGGTGGCGATGTCGCCGAGCCGGAAGTTGCGGTTGTTGATGCGGATGATCTTGTCGCCGATCGCCTTGACGTCGTTGAACTGTCCGCTCGGGCGCACATACAGGCGGTCATTGCCGGTGGTGACGAGGCCGCCGGGGGCCACCGCATTCTGCGCGCCGATCAGGTCGCCCAGTTGTTGCGGATCGATGCCCAGGCGCGTCATCTGCGCATTGGAGATGTCGATGTAGATGTGCTGGTTGCGGTCGCCGAAATAATCGATCTTGCCCACGCCGGGCACGCGCAGCAATTCGCCGCGCAGCTGGTCGGCGTAATCGCGCAATTGCGCCGGCGAGAAGCCGTCGCCTTCGAGCGCATAGATGTTGGTATAGACGTCGCCGAACTCATCGTTGAAGTAGGGACCCTTGACGCCGGACGGCAAGGTCGCGGCGATGTCGCCGACTTTCTTGCGCACCTGGTACCAGGTCTTCGGCACCTGAGTGGCGGGCGCAGTGTCCTTGATGGTGAAGAACAGTTGCGACTGGCCCGGGCGCGAATAGCTGCGCAGGAAGTCGACGTCAGGCGTCTCCTGCAGCTTGCGCGCGATGCGGTCGGTGATCTGTTCCTGCACCTGGCGCGCGGTGGCGCCCGGCCAGTCGGTCTGGATCACCATGACCTTGAAGGTGAAGGGCGGATCTTCCGATTGCGATAGTTTGGAATAGGAACCGATGCCGAGCAGCGTGATCAGCGCCAGGATGAAGGTGACCAGCGCCTGGTGCTGCAAGGTCCATGAGGACAGGTTGAAACGGCCGGGTGCGCTCATAGTGCGAAGTCCTCGGCATGCAAAGGCGCGATCGGTTTGACTTTCTCGCCGGCGGTCAGCGTATGCACGCCCTGGACCACGATTTTTTCACCGCTGGCGACGCCTTCGCTGAGCGTCACGCTGCGTTCGCCGTAGGCGCTCACCGTGACCGCACGCAACTCCAGCTTGGCGTCGGCGGGACGCACGATCCACACCGCCGGGCGATTGCCCTGGTGGAACAGCGCGGTGGCGGGGATGACGGTGGCGGCGTTGGCGGCGGCGTCTTTTTGCGTCGTATCGATCGCCACTTCGCCGCTCATGCCCAGGCGCAGCGCCGGATCTTGCGCGTCCTTGGATTCCAGCGTGACCTTGACGCGATAGGTGCGGCTTTGCGGATCGGCGGCCGGGCTGACTTCACGCACGCGGCCGTTGAGTTTGCGGTCCGGCAGCGCGGTCAGTCTGACGGTGGCCGGCGCGCCGACGCGGATCTTCGCGACCTGGCTTTCGGACACTTCCGTCGTCACGTCGGTGGCGCCCGACCATGCCAGTGAAAACACCGGCTGTCCTGCCGCCAGCACTTCGCCGGTATTGGCTTGCTCGGCGCTGATGACGCCGTCGTGTTCGGCGATCAGGCGCGTGTAGTTGCGCTGGTTGCCGGCCACGGCGGCGCGCGCGGCGGCGCTTTTGAGTTGCGCCTTGGCGGCGGCGTAGGCATCCTGGGTCTGCTCCAGTTGCAGGGCGCTGATCAGTTTGTCGCGCGCCTGCAGGGTGTCGCGTTGCATTTGCTTTTCGGCGGCGTCGAAATGTTCGCGCGCGGAGGCCAGGTCGGCTTCCGCGCTGGCGGCATTGTGTTCGGCGTCGGCCGGATCCAGACGCGCCACGACGTCGCCCTTGCGTACCGTGTCGCCGAGATGCACGCGACGTTCGATGACTTGTCCGGCAATGCGGAAAGACATCGGCGTCGAGAAGCGCGACTGCACTTCGCCGGGCAAGGTCAGCAACTGCGCGCCGCCGTCGGCCTGCGCCGGCAGGACCACGACCTCGCGCGGCGCGTCGGCGACCGGCGCCGGCTTCTGACAGGCGGCCAGCGCCAGCGTGACGGCCAGCACCAGCGGCAACATAACCGGCGAATGACGACGGAAAACGCTCCGGCCAAGCTCGGCGGAGGGAGGAGAGGTACGGCGATGATGGGCAAACTTCACGGCATTCCTTTCTGGAAATGTGATGTCCGGATCGTCGACCGTTCCGAACCCTGCAACTTGTTTCGCTTGCTAAGCGCATGTGGGGGAATTTTTTGGTATTCTAATACACTAATGAATTCAAATGCAATGTTGTATTTGAATTCATCGATGCTAAAATTACGCCATGAGCAAAGCCACGACCCCAGCCAACGCCAAACCAGTTGCCCAAGCCGCAAGCCCGTCAGCAGGCCCGTTACCCTTGGCAAGCCGCCAGCGTCTGAGCCGCGAGCAAAGCCGCGAACAGACGCGCCAGCGCTTGCTGGAGGCGTCGCATGCCATGTTTATTCAAAAGGGATTCACGCTGGCCAGCGTGGAAGACATCGCCGCCGCCGCCGGTTATACGCGGGGAGCGTTCTATTCCAACTTCAGCGACAAGATCGAGTTGTTTTTTGAGTTGCTGCGTCGCGAAAGCGCGGAGATCGATCTCGAGTTTCACCGCATGTTCCAAGCGCCGCAGATCGATCCGGAGGAGTTGCAGGAAAAAATCGTGGGTTATTACAGCACGCTGTACCGCGACGACATGTGCAGCCAGTTATGGATGGAAGCCAAGATCGTCGCCATGCGCGACGAAAAATTCCGTACCACGCTGAGTATCTTTCTGCGTGAGCGCCACGAGCAGATCGCCGAGTTCGTCGAAGCCTTTGCACGGCTGAGGGGCGTGCCTTCGATTGCACCGGCGCACCAGATCGCCATCGGTCTGATGGCCTTGTGCGAAGGCGTCTGTTTTGCCCATCGCTGCGACCCGGAACGCATCGACGACAAGACCGCGGAAGCGGTGCTGTCGTTGTTCCTCAAAGCGACGACTGCGATGCCGCAGGCAGCGCCTGCCAAAGCCGGGACGCCGGTGAAAAAGACCGTGGTGGCGAAGCGCAGGTAAGCGCTGCTACGCTCTTTCCGGAGCAGCGTTGGTGTGGATGGTTTCTCAGTGCGGATACGCTGAAGTCTTGAGATGCCGAATCTGCGTGCGCAGTTCAGGCGGCTTTCAAAAAATCCTGTCCCAGATCGAGCAGCACGTCGCGCACCAGCGAGGCGGTGCTCTGGCAGCCGAGCTTGTCCTTGATGCTGGCGCGATGCACGTCGACCGTCTTGACGCTGATGTTGAGGTCGCGCGCGATGATCTTGCTGGAGGCGCCGAGGATCACCTTTTCCAGGATCTCGCGTTCGCGCGTTGTCAGCGTTTTCAGCTTGCCTTGCAAATGCTGGCGGCGATCGCGTGCCTGGCGATTGCCGGCGACGCTTTTCAGCGTCACCTGGATGCGCTCGAGCATCTGCTGCGAGTTGTACGGTTTTTCGAGGAAATCGACCGCGCCGTTGCGCAGCGCCCGCACCGACATCGGAATGTCGCCATGGCCCGACACAAAGATCACCGGAATATCGGCGCCGATTTCCTTGAGTCTTTCCTGCAACTGGAAGCCGCTGATTTCCGGCATGCGCACATCCAGGATCAGGCAGCTCTGGCTGTTGGCGTCGTAGGCTTTCAAAAAGGCTTCGGGGCCATCGAAACATTCCGTACGGATATTGACCGAGCTCAGCAGCCAGGCCAGCGACGTGCGTACGGCGTCGTCATCGTCGACGATGTAGACCACGGGGGTGTTGGTGTCCATCTTCATACCCTCAGAAAAACGGCGCCGGAGCGGCGAATGCGCCCAATGCCGAAAAAGAAATGTCTCCCTACATCAAGCAAAAATCAGGCCTGAACAGGCGCGGATTTCACCGGTAGTGTGTGTTGTTGTGTGTCGTTTCAAGAGTGTATCGCCACGGCAGGAAACAAGGAATCACTATCTTGGCCAGCTCGTCGCTTTACGCTCATTCCTGCGCAATGATGTTTTTTTGCCTAGGTATAACTACCTAGATGCTTAACTGGATTCCCCCTCAAGTGTGGTGTTCGGACGAATTGTCTGCCGCCTGTACATGCCTTAATCTGGTGACTCGTTAACCGCCATGGAGCAATGCGTTGCCGCTTGCACCGAAACCGTCCGGCGGGCACTACAAGGGAGCCAGGCATGAGCGCGACAGGCGTGAGCAGCACTACCAAAGGCAATACTCTGAGCCAGGAGCAACTGGCTTTTCGCAACGCCATGGCGCATCTGCCGGCAGCGGTCAGCGTCATCACCACCAATGGCAGCGCGGGCCGTTGCGGCATTACCGCCAGCGCGGTCTGCTCGGTCACCGATTCGCCGCCGACGATCCTGGTGTGCATCAATCGCGGCAGCGCCATGCATGACATCTTCAAGGAAAACGCCCACCTTTGCGTCAACGTGCTCAGCGACGAACAGGAGCAGCTCGCCCTGCATTTTTCCGGCGCAACCAAGGTGGCGATGGAAGAGCGATTCTCCTGGGATATCTGGGAAGAAGGCCCGTTGCGGCAACCGGTGCTCAGCGCCGCCCTGGTGAAACTGCAGGGACGCATCAAGGAGTTCAAGGAAGTCGGTTCGCATTCCGTCATGTTCGTCGAGCTCAGCGATATCCATGTCAGCGAAGAAAAAGACAGCCTGATCTATTTCAACCGCCTGTTCCACAAGGTCAAGCGCATGGCGATCTGAAGCATCTCATGCAGTTGATGATCGTATTGAACAAGCCGGCGACATGCCGGCTTTTTTTCGTCTCATTTTTTACAAATCCAGCACCAGCATGCCCGACCTGGCGCGCGACACGCAAGTGCAGATCTGGTCGTTGGCGGCTTTTTCCTTCTTCGACAGGCAATTGTCGCGATGGTCCGGCTCACCCTCCAGCAAGGGCACCACGCAGGTGCCGCAGATGCCTTCGCGGCAAGAGGTATCGATGCAAATGCCGGCCTTGGACAGCACGTCGACAATAGGAATGCCGACCGGGATCTGCAGCACCTGGCCCGAGCTGGCGAGCTTGACTTCAAACGCGCCGTCGCCGCCCGTACTCGCTGTTGTCGGCGTTGCCGCCTGGAAGTGTTCCAGATGGATCGCCTCCTCGGGACGGCTCAGCGCAGCGCAGGCCACGACGGCATCCATGAACGGCGCCGGGCCGCAGGTGTACACGTGTGCTTGCGGATCCGCAGCGTCCAGGCAGGCTTGCAGATAGTGCGCCATCTCCTGGCCTTGCACGCCGTAATGAAAGCGCACGTTGCCGGCAAACGGCGGCGCATCCAGCAAGTCGGCGAAGGCGGCGTATTCGCGCGCACGCGCGAAATAATGCAGCGTGAATGGCTTGCCTTGCGCGGTCAGCCGATAGGCCATGCTGAGCAATGGCGTGACGCCGATGCCGGCGCCGAACAGCAGGTGTCCGGATGCTTCGCCGTGCAATGCGAACAGATTGCGCGGTGCGCCGACTTCCAGTGCGCTGCCGACCCCGACCGCATCATGCAAAGCCGCCGAGCCGCCGCGCGAAGCAACTTCCTTCTTCACGGCGATGGTGTAGGCATGCACATCGTCAAGCGGGCCGCACAGCGAATACTGGCGCATGACGCCGGTGGGGCCGGTGACGTCGACGTGTGCGCCCGGTTCGTACGGCGGCAGGGCGGCGCCGTCCGGACTGACCAGGCGGAAAGAACGAATGTCGCCGGTTTCTTCGGTGATGCGGTCTACGATGAGTTTCATGATGCGATCAGGCGTTACGGGTTGGCATGATGGACGATGGCGGCATTGCTTACAGCAGGAAGCCGAGCGCGTTCAGCGCATCCGTCGAGTTGATCAGGCGCACCACTTTTTGCTCCAGCTTGGCACCTTCCGCGCCGAAGCGGATGCGATGGGTCAGGTTGGCAACGAACATGGTGTGCGCCTGGCGCTTGTAGCCGACCAGGATTTGCGCCGAGTTGACTTCCACCAGGCCGGCGCTCAGATGCACCGGCACGAAGCGCGACACCGTGCGCACCGTGGCCGAGGCGTCGGCGGCCGACATCGCGAAACCGGAGGTCAGGCGCTCGATGCGCAGCTTGCGCATGCGGGCGTCGTCGTAGGCATAGTTCAGTTGCGCGGCGAAATCGGTCGCATCGGGATCGATAGGCACCACATAATGGCCGTCCTCGCTCCACAGCGCGGACCAGCTGGCGTAATCCTTCCTGTCGAGCAGTTCGGCTTCTTGCCAGATGAAAGCGATCGCCTTGGCCAGCGGTTCGGAAAAGCCTTGCAGGCTGTCGGTGTTGTTCATCTCATTGCTCCATCATCTTTTTCCACATGGCATACGCTTCGCGCATCCCGGTTTCATCGGTCGAGTGCGACACCTTGTCGCCGTTGTCGTCTTGCCATTCGCGGTTGAGGCCGCGGTTGACCAGGATCGGCACGTCGCGGCCGGCATAGGCGCCGCTCTGCACGCGTTCCCAGGCCTCGGCATCGTCCGGGCTGCCGAAACCGAACGGCCCCTGGAAGTGTTCATGGATGCGCATGCGCTCGCGGTTGGCGATCTCGGGGCCGCCGTCCATGCCCAGCGCGATGTGGCGAATCTGCGTCTCGGCGACGGAGACCGGATGCAGCACGCGGAAGAACGACATCGACATCGCCACATTGGGGAACAGGTTCAGGTTGAAGCCGGCGCCGTGCAGCGAGCGCACGATGCGGCGCACCTGTTCCGGCGGCATGTCCTTGGACAGCTCGGCGACGATGTGGCTGAAACGCTCCTGCAATTGTTCGCTGCCGTCGTCGACGTCGAGGTCGACGTGCTCCGGCACCATCACCATCACGCTGTGGCCGTTGCCCAGCGAGCGCGTGATCGACTGGTCGTCGGTCATGAAGGACAGCATCTCCGAAGTTTCCGCATCCACCGATTGCAGGAAAGTCTTGTGCACCACCGGGAAGTGATAGCCGTCGGTAGTGTTTTCGAGCTGGATCTTCCAGTTGCCCTTGAACGAGAACTTGTGCTCGCCCTGGGTCTTGATCGGGAAGCCGGCGCCCTGTTTCATGAACAGGTCGATCCAGTGGCGGGCGTTGCCGAGGAAATCCTCCAACGGTTCGATGTCCGCATTGAAGCTGGCGAAAATCATGCCGCCGTAGATGCCCACGCGCAGGCTTTGCAGCGGCAGGTCGGCCTTCTCGATCACGTCTTCATAGCCTTCCGGATACGGCAGGCCGCGCAGCTTGCCGTCGAGGCCGTAAGACCAGCTGTGGTAAGGGCAGGTGAAACCGGTGGCGTTGCCCTTGTGCTTTTCGCACACGGTGGCGCCGCGATGGCGGCAGCGGTTTTCCAGCACGTTGACCTTGCCGCCGCGATCGCGCACCACGATCACCGGCTGGCGGCCGATCTGCGCCGTCTTGAAGTCGCCGGGATTGCGCAATTCGCTTTCATGCGCGACCCAGACCCAGGTCTTGTAAAAAATCTTGTCCATCTCGACTTCGAAAATCTGCGGGTCGGTATAGAGCGAAGGATCGACGACGGCGCCCTGGACCAGCTCGGCGTAAGACGTGTCCGACGTTCTCGGATGGAAGCGTAGGGGTGCATTCATTGCATTCTCCAAAGGGTGGCTTTAGTTCGTGGGATCAGTTGGCGGGCGCCTGGCGCATCGCTTGTTCCAGATGCAGGCCCAGCGCGCAGAGTTTTTCGTCGTCGCCTTTGCGGCCCACCAGTTGCACGCTGGTCAGCAGCGGCGTACCGGGCAGCGGCGCCGGGATGCTCAGGGCCGGATGGCCGCTCAGGTTGAACGGCCGCACCAGCGTGCTCAGTCCGAGCACCGGGACGCCGTTGCGGATGTCTTGCAGCGTCGGCGGCAGTTGCGGCAGGCTCGGCAACAACAAGGCGTCGGCCTCCTGCAAGGCGGCGTCGACATGGGCGGTGAAGCGCGCGCGCACTGCTTCGGCGTCGGCGATAGCGGCGGCGGTAATTGTGCCGGCGGCAGCCAGGCGCTTCTCGATGTCGGCGCCGAGTTTGCCCTGGCCGGTCAGGTGGCCGAAGGCGGCATAAGTCTCGCTGTTGATCAGCACCATGCCGGCCTCAAACGCTGCTTGCATGCCGGCCAGCGTGATGCGGTCGCCGCGCCAGCCGGTGGCGTCGAAGGCGCGTTGAACCGCGTCGACGATGGCGGCATCGCTATCGGTATGAAGCAATCCGATGCGTGCTTCGCGCTGAGGGACGGCGGCCTTGGCGCGGTCGAAGCCGGGGGCGATGGCAGCCATGGCGTCGATGATCAACGCCATGCGGCGTGCGAACGGACCGAGGCAATCGAGCGTGCTGTGTTGAGGATAGGCGCCGCTGCGGCTGACGCGGCCGAAGCTCGGTTTGAAGCCGATCACGCCGCAACAGGCCGCCGGCAAACGGATCGAGCCGCCGGTGTCGCTGCCGATGGCGACGTCGACCAGGCCGGCGCCGACCGCGGCCGCGCAGCCGCTCGACGAACCGCCGGGCATGCGCGCCGGATCTTGCGGGTTGAGCGGGGTGCCGCTCCAGTCGTTGATGCCGGTCATGCCGTAGGCCAGCTCATGCATATTGGCCTTGGCCGTGATCTGCCAGCCGGCGTCGAGCAGCCGGCGCACCACGTCGGCATGGACGGCTGCCGGCGCGGCATCGGCCAGCGCGGCGCTGCCGCCGCGCGTCGGCATGCCCTGGATGTCGATGCAATCCTTGATGGCGACCGTGGGGCCGCTGCCGCCGAGATGGAAGCGCGCGACCAGCGCGTTGTGTGCGTTGTCAGTACCGGGAACGATCGTGGTGGGCATGCTTATGCGTCTTTCCTGAGGTCGGTTGGGATAGCGACGCCGGACAAGGACATCGCGGCGGGATTCCATGGCGCGCAAAACAGGCGCTGGGTGCGGAAGTGGCAGATCTGCCATGCCTGACCCTGCCGATGCTGCTTCTTGAAATCGACGGTCAGGCGCGCGCCTATCAGTTCCGAGCGCTCGTCTTCGTAAGTGGATGCCTGCAGCATCACCCATTGCCCGTGCGCGCGGTCGCGCTCCACCGTGAGGCTGTCGGAAGTCAGGAAATGCGCATTCATCTTGAAGTGCGTGGACAGCGGCGCCAGGTAGTTGCCAAGGAAGGCGACGATGGCGGCGCGGCCGTTCTGTTTGCCGAACGTCCGGGTGTAGAGCGCGCCCACGCCTTCCCATACGGCATCTTCCGCGAACAGCTCGCCGAGTTGCGGAAGATCGTGATCGTGGCAAGGCTGGTCGCACAGTTTCATGTAGCGCGCCAGCACGTTGCGTACGGCGCGTTCGTCTTCGACGGCGTCCAGGCGTTGCTCAAGCGCAGCGAGCCGGGAGGTGAATTGTTCAGGTGTTGTCATGCTGCATCCAAGTAAGTGAACATGTTCAGGCTGGCCGTCGGGCTGGCACTGGGTGCTCGCACATCCAATCTGCTATCGATGCAATCAATTTTAGAATCGGGATTGAAATAGATCAAATTCATGTAAAATATTTTTATCATAAATACGGCTGATTTTAGTCTGCTGCTGCGACGGCATTCCGGGGAGGGGCAATGGCAACGTTCAACAACATGGATCTCAATCTGCTGCGGGTTTTCCAGGCGATTGCAGACGAGCGCAGCCTGACGCAGGCCGGCAACCGCCTGCACCTGTCGCAACCGGCGGTGAGTTATGCGCTGGGCCGCCTGCGGCTGATCTTCGACGACCCGCTGTTCATCCGCACCAGGGAAGGCATGCAACCGACGCCGACCGCCGTCGAGCTGGCCAAGCCGATCGGCCGCGCCTTGCAGGCCGTGCAGGATGCGTTGCGCTATGCCGAACGTTTCGACCCGGCCAGCAGTACGCGCGTGTTCCGCGCTTCGATGACCGATGTCGCCGAGATGGTGTTCCTGCCGCCGGTATGCGAAAAGCTCAACGAACTCGCGCCCTCGACGCGGCTGCATGTGGAACAGGTGGCGCCGACCCAGATCGAGGAAGCGCTGCGTACCGGCCGGCTCGATTTCGCCATCGGCAATTTGCCGGCCCTCAAGCCGTTGACGCATTACGAATTGCTGTTTCGCGAGTCGTACGTCTGCATGACGCGCAAACGCAAGGGCTTGCCGCGCGGCGAGCAGATTTCGCTCGATGATTTCCTGGCAATGTCGCATGTGCTGGTGCAATCGGCGGAAAGCAGCCATCACCAGGTGGAAAATTCGTTCAGGACATTGGGGATTCATAGAAAGATCGGTCTCGATATTCCGCATTTCTCGGTGTTGCCGCGCATCCTGGCGCGCTCCGACCTGACGGCGACGCTGCCGTTGCGCATCGCCAAACTGTTCCAGAGCGACGGTCACGGCCAGTTCATGCTGTATCGCTTGCCGGTCGATATTCCGGCGGTCGACGTTACGCTGCACTGGCACCAGGATTTCGACAGCGATCCCGGCAACAGCTGGCTGCGTCAATTGATCGTCGACTTGCTGCAGCAGTACGGCCGCTCTTCCTGAGGCTGCAGAATGCAAATTGCAGACGGCCCGTCTCGCAACGGGCCATGCCTGGGGACGCCAATCGCTCAGGCGTTCTGCAACCCGGCCTCTGTCGGATGTCAGTCATTCAGACGCCGGACCCTCTCCGCACCGTAATGCCGGTCGGCGCGGCTTCCTTGCTCCTTGCTTGCCTCAGACCATCTTCCCGTCCGGCCGATCAGAAACGGTGACGCATGCCCAGGCGCACCGCCGTCTGGTTGCCGGTAGCCGACTGAATGCCGCCGCCGAATACGGGAAACGCGTTGTAACCCTTGTCGCGGTCATACACGGCGCCGACGTAGAGATCGGTACGTTTGGAAATCTTGTAGTCGGCCATGGCGATGACGGCTTGCGCATTGCCCACGCCCTGGTTGCGGCTCTGGAACTGATATGCGGCGCTCAGGTCCCATTGCGCGGTCAGTGCATACACGCTGCCCAATTCATAGGTGGTGGCCTTGGCGCTGTTGGCGGTGTTCTTGACTTGCGTCATCACGCCGAAAGGCTTCCATGCACCGAGCTGATAGGTGGCGCCCAGGCCGTACATGCGGGTCGAGTCGGTGCCGGCGGCGTTCTTGATGTCGGTGTAGGCCAGGCCTGCGCTGAACGGGCCGTTGTCATAGCCGGTATAGGCGCTGACGGTGCGGCTGGCGACCGTGCTGCCGGCCACTTCGCCGAAGCCGTACATGGCGCCGACGGTAAAGCCGCCCATGTTGGCGCTGTTGTACTTCACCGAGTTGTTGGTGCGATCGCCGGCATAAATGTGGTTGTTCAGCGCGTTGGCATGGGCGGCATCGGCATGCAGGCCCCAGGCGAACGAACCGGCCGGCGACAGGGCGCCCATGGCGTATTGACCGCCCAGATTGGCCATGAAGTCATATTGGCGGCCGAGGGCGATGCTGCCGAGTGTTTTGTCGCTCAGGCCGACGAAGGATTGACGTCCGAAAATCGCGCCGCCCTGACCCAGGCTGCCGTCATCCGCGTTGAAGCCGGTTTCCAGTGTGAAGAAGGCCGACATGCCGCCGCCCAGATCTTCCGTGCCTTTGAAACCGATCCGGCTGCCTTGCGCAATGCCGCTGTCCATGCGCAGCAATCCCGACTTGCCGCCGCCGGTTTTAGGCGCGCTGGAGTAGTAAGTCAGGCCGAGGTCGACCAAACCGTAAATGGTGACCGTATCGGCCGCATGTGCCATACCCGAGCCAGCCGCGAGCATCGCGGCGGCTAGCAGTTTCTTTTTCATCTGAGCTAACTCCCTGTGTGTGTTGTGTGTTGGTGATGCATACACAAGCGATGTGCGCCATGCAGTGGACACCGGAGACAAGCCCGTCCGCAGTGCACGACAACCTCATGCAGGGCAGATAGTAAGGAGTGGAATGGCGATTGATCAAATTCATGCAATCGATCAAAAGCATAAGCACGACTGATTTTCAGACGAAGGGAAAGCGCGCTATTTTAAAAAGCTTTTCTTTTCCGGAGCGATTGCCGACATCGGTGCGTTCAGCGATCACCGTTGGCGCTGTATCACGAAAATAAAACGCGATCGGCACCATGCAAGTGCGATGCGTCACCATAACGGCGCGTCAGCAGCGCATGCGTGATACATGACGTATCACTGAAAATTATTTTCTAATTGTCGTTTTTCACCAACGGCAACGCGAAGCAAAAACTGGTGCCGCGCGGCTCCGCAGGTTGCGCCCAGATATCGCCGCGATGTCGCGCGATGATGTTTTTGCAGAGCGCCAGGCCGATACCATTGCCGCTCACCTTCGACGAGAAGAAACCGTCGAACAGGCGCTCGCGATGCCCCGCCTCCAGTCCGCCGCCATGATCGGTCACGCGAACCAGCGCCGTATTGCCGGCTTGTTCGCTGCTGATGCGGATGCTGCGCAAGGCCACCGGGAAGCGGCTCATTTCTTCAATTGCATTGAACGCCAGGTTCAGGATCACCTGGCCGATCAGCACCTTTTCGCAGCTCACCATGAGTTTGTCGGCGGACGGCGCCAGCTCCAGCCTGACCTGGCTTTCCGCGGCTTTCAGTTCGATGAAGTAACGCACCTCATTGAGGGTTTCATTGAGGTTGACCAGGGTTTCGGTCTGTTCTAGCTTGACCACGTACTCGCGCACGCTCTTGATGATGGCGGCGGCGTGGTCGACCTGGCGGCCGGCGTTGCCGAGTCCCCATAAAACGCTTTCCCGCTCGATGTCCTCGCTGTTCAGCCGCAGCATCGCACCTTCGAGGAAATTGCGGATCGCCGCCAGCGGCTGGCTCAGTTCATGCGCGATGGCGGTCGCCATTTCGCCCATGGCGTTGTGACGCGCGAGGTATTCCAGCGCCGCCTGGTTGCGCCGGCGCGCATCTTCCGCTTCGACCTGATCGGTGACGTCGCGGAAATGCAGCAAGTGTCCCTTGAGGTCGTTTTCGATTTCGATATAACGGCAGGACGCCTGATGCCAGCGTCGCTGGCCGTTCTTGAGGACGATCTGGTAGCGGATCGGGAACGAGATGGCGTCCGGCAACGCCAGCGTCAGCAGTTCCAGCAATTCCTCGCGCGACGCCGGTTCGCACAGGTCGCTGAAGCTGGCGGGCGTCTGCTGGCCCGGACGCACGCCCAGCAACTTGCGCCCGGCGTCGCTGACGTATTCGATGCCGCCGTCGCCGCGCAGCACCGCCACGCCTTCGTCGGAGTCTTGCATGAATTCCTTGAGGCGGCTTTCCAGGCGCTTCATCTCGCGCTTGATCTGTTCTTCGCGCGCGATGTCGCGGAACTGCACCATGATGACGTCCTGATGCGCCAGCTTGACCAGCGTCGCGGTCGCTTCCGAGAGTATCTCTTCGCCGTTCTTGGCGCGATAGCACCATTCAATCACATTGCTCCCATGCAGCACCGCGCCGTGCAGCCATTGCCGTCCGATTTCGCGGCGATATTCGTGCGAGTGCCGGCTCATGTCGGGCGCCTTCAGCGGCAGCAGTTCTTCCAGCGTGAAGCCGAGCACCGAACAAGCCGAGGGATTGGCCCACAGTATCGATTTGGATTCGGCGTCATGCAGGATGATGCACATCGTCAACGCATCCATCATGCGTTTGAAATCTTCGAGCTCGAAGGCGGCGTGCATTTCACGGGCGCCGTCGGCGCGGTCCGCGGGGCTGGGAGTGTCGATGGACATGGCGGGAGTCGGATTGAACAAGGCAAATTGATTATAGTCCGCGCCGGCACCGTTCCCGGCAGCAGCTGGCGATGTTGTCCGATGTTGCCATTCTGCCTAGGGGATTTCTTTAGCGGCCTGACTGTAACTACCTAAAAATCCCCCAATCGTCCCGATTGAACCGGGCAAGCGCGATGCCTACACTCGATTCCAGGTTGGCCGGCTTTGCTTGCGGCCACATGCAACACACTCTGGAGAATCGAATGTCCCGATCAGAAACCATGGAAGCGTCTGCGGCCGCTATGCAAAAAGAGGAAGGCGCAAAGGAGAATGGCATGACGCAACTGTTCAGTGAAATCCGCGAGCGCCGCGACGAGTTTGGTCGCCTGCGTCATGTGCCGAAAGAATTCATCGCCCGGCTCAAGAAACTGGGCGTCTATCGCGCCGCGACGCCGGCCTGCTTCGGCGGATCCGGCCTGGCGCCCGCAGCCTTTCTGCAACTGATAGAAAAAATCTCCGAAGCCGACGGCTCGGTGGGTTGGGTCGCCAGCTTCGGTTCGGCATCGGTGTACCTGGCGGCCTTGCCGAAATCCACGCAGGCCAAGCTGTATGCCGAGTCGCCCGACCTGGTCTTCGCCGGCGGCCTGTTCCCGATCCAGCCCGCCGTGCAAGTCGACGGCGGCTGGACCGTCAACGGCACCTGGAAATTCGCCAGCGGCTGCAAGGGCGCCGACATGCTCGGCGTCGGCATCGGCGCGACGGCGCCGGGCCAGGCCGGTTCCAAACCGCGTACCGCGGTGCTGCCGCCGAGCCAGGTCGAGATCGTCGAGAACTGGGATGTCATGGGTCTGTCCGGCACCGGCAGCCATGACTTGCGCGTGACGCAGCAATTCGTCGCCGACGAGTGGACGTTCATCCGTGGCGGCGCACCGACCATCGACGAGCCGCTGTATCGCTATCCGACCATCGCCTATGCCGCGCAAGTGCTCGGCGTGGTCAACCTCGGCATCGCCCGCGCCGCCATCGACGACATCGCCAACATGGCCGGCGGCCGCGTCGCCATCACCGGCGCGCCGAAACTGGCGGATCGCTCCTATGTCCGCATCGAGGTGGCCAAGGCCGAGGCGCAATTGCGTTCCGCGCGCGCCTTTTTGTACGACACCACCGACGACGTCTGGCAATCGATCCTGGCCGGCAATCCGGTCACGCCGGAACAAGTCAGCCTGCTGCGCCTGACCGCCGTGGAAGTGGCGCGCGTGGGCAATGAAATCGTGCAAGGCATGTTCAGCCTGGCCGGCACCACCGCCATTTATCTGCACCACCCGCTGCAGCGCTATCTGCGCGATGCCGCGGTGGTCAAGCAACACGCCTTCCTCGGCGAAGGCATCTACGACGGCGCCGGCGCAGTGGCGCTGGGCGTGCCGCCGATGCCGGGCTTCCTGTAATCGCATTGCAATTTTCTGGAGAAGAACATGACACAAATCGTCGATAAAGATCCCCTGCGCGTCCTCTTTTGCGTCGGCGTGACGCAAAACTTTTTTGACTTGCCGGCCAGCCAGACCGGCGCCGTCTGGAAAGCCTATGGCGAAATGATGACGGCATTGAATGAAATGCCGGGCGTCAAGGTGATCGGCACCATGGATGACGACCGCACCATGGTCGGCGCATCCGAATCCTGGCCGTGGACTTTCTACATCATGGCCGACGTGGTCGATCTCGACACCGTCGTGGCCGGCTGCAACCTGTTCCGCACCACCATGATCGGCGAAGAGCGCCTGTGGAAATACGGGCGCATCGAAGCACGCATCGGCCGCGCCCTGATCATCCAGGGCAGCTGAGATGAACCAAAAGATTGCACTGGTCAGCGGCGCGGCGCGCGGCCTCGGCGAAAAGATCGCGCGCAAGCTGCATGCCGCCGGCTACAAGGTCGCGCTCGCCGACATCGACCTCGAACACGCGACCACCGTCGCCGCCAGCCTCGACGCCAGCGGCGACACCGCGCTGGCGCTGGCGCTCGATGTACGCCGCAAGCAGGACTTCATCGCCGCCTGCGACGCGTTGGAATTGCGCTGGGGCGGCGCTGCGGTGCTCGTCAACAATGCCGGTCAATCGCGCGTAGCGGCATTGATGGACATCTCGCCGGAAGAATTCGACGACGTGGTCGCCATCAATCTCAAGGGCACGTTTCTTGCCTGCCAGGTATTCGGAAAACGTTTTGCCGAACGCGGTTATGGACGCATCGTCAACATCGCCTCGCTTGCGGGCCAGACCGGCGGCACCGCCACCGGCGCGCACTATGCGGCAGCCAAGGGCGGCGTGCTGACGCTGACCAAAGTGTTTGCGCGCGAGCTGGCCGCCAGCGGCGTGACGGTCAATGCGATTTCACCGGGACCGCTGGACTTGCCCATCGTGCACGAATCGGTGCCGGCCGAAAAGCTGAAAGCTATCACCCAGACCATTCCCACGCGTTCGCTGGGCAACGCCGATTTCATCGCGGATGCGGTGCTGCTGCTGGCATCGCCGGACGCCGGTTCGGCCACCGGCGCCTGCCTCGATATCAATGGCGGCTTGTTCATGCGTTGAAGGGAACGGCGGCGCTGTTTTTCATTGCAGGAAGATGTTCGCATTTGCTCGACAAGCAGCTTTCAAGAACTGACTCATTCATCCAGGGAGAATATTAATATGTTGCTCAAACGTCTGATTGCCGCTGCGCTGGCGCTGACCTCCGTCGCCGTTGCCGCGGTCGCGCACGCGCAGGTCAAGATCGGTGTCGTGACCTCGTCGACCGGTCCGATTTCGCTGGTCGGCATCCCGCAAAAAAATACCGTGCCGCTGTTGCCGACAAAAATCGGCGACCTGAGTATTGAATATATCTCGCTCGATGACGGCAGCGACCCGAGCCGTTCGGTCACCGAAGTGAAGAAGCTCATCTCCGAATACAACGTCGACGCCATCATCGGACCCAGCGGTTCGCCCAACTCGGTCGGCGTGATTCCGTTCGTGGCCGAAGCCGGCGTGCCGATGCTGGCGCCGGTCGGCACCGCGGCCGTGGTGTTGCCGATGACCGAGCAAAAAAAATGGGTCTTCAAGACCACCCAGAACGATGACCTGATCGCCAAGGCGTTGGTCGAACAAATGGTCAAGGCAAAAATCAAGACCATTGGTTTCATCGCCATCAATGATCCCTATGGCGAAAACTGGAGCCGCGTATTCGGCGACCTCGCCGCCAGGAACAACATCAGGATCGTCGCCAATGAACGCTATCAGCGCACCGACACCTCGGTGACGGCGCAGACCCTCAAGGTCATGGCGGCCAATCCGGACGCGGTGCTGGTGGCCGCGCCGGGCGGCGCCACCGTGTTGCCGCAAACCACGCTGGCCGACATGGGCTACAAGGGCCAGATGTACCAGACCCACGGGGCGGCGCTGCCGGCTTTCCTGCAACTGGGAAAGAAGAAAGTCGACGGCACCATCCTCGCCGCCAGCCTGATGCTGGTGCTGCCTGAAATCGCCGACAGCAATCCGTCGAAAAAAATCGCGCAGGACTACATCGCCGCCTATACCAGGATGTACGGCAGCGCCCCGGCCACCTTTGGCGCCAATGTGTACGACGCCGGCCTGCTGCTGCAACGGGCGATTCCGACTGCCGCCAGGAAAGCCAAACCAGGCACCCGGGAATTCCGCGCGGCGCTGCGCGATGCGCTGGAGAGCACCAAGGAGCTGGTCGCCACCCAGGGCGTCTACAACATGACGGCGGCAGACCATAGCGGTTTCGACGAACGCGGCCGCGAACTGATACAGGTCAGGAACGGCAACTGGACGCTGCTGAAATAAGCACGCAGAGTGCAGGAAAACCGGCTGCATCGGCGCGATGCGGCCGGCCCCAGATGACAGGCACTTGCTCCGGCAGCGCATGCAAGCGCGCGGCGGCAAGCCCAAGAAGGACATTGTAATGAATCTTCAAATCGTGGCGCTGTTGGGACAGGACGGCATCACCAATGGCGCAATCTATGCGCTGCTGGCCTTGTCCATCGTGCTGGTGTTTACCGTCACGCGCATCCTGCTGATTCCGCAGGGCGAGTTCGTCGCCTTCGGCGCGCTGACCATGAGCGTCATCCAGAACGGCCAGCGCCTCTGGGTGGTGTGGCTGCTGGTCGCCCTGTGCGTCGCCGCGGCGCTGATGGACGTGGTCGACATGCTGCGCCGGAAGCGCAGCCGGCCCTCGCCGTGGCTGCCGGCCAAACTGCTCTACGCCGGCGTGATGGCATGGCTGGCTTTCAGCCTGCCGCTGGCGAGCCTGCCGATGCTGTTGCAAGTCATCCTGACGCTGGCCTTGCTGGTGCCGACCGGGCCGTTGATGTATCGGCTGGTGTTTCAGCCGATTGCCGGCGCCACGCCGCTGGTGTTGCTGATCGTGTCGATTGCCCTGCATGTGGCGCTGGTCGGCGTCGGTCTGCTGGTGTTCGGCCCTGACGGCGCCCGCACCGCGCCGTTCACCGACAGCAATCCGTCGCTCGGTTCGTTCAACCTGAATAGCCAGGCGCTGTGGGTGATCGGCGTGTCGATCGGCCTGATCGTCGCGCTATACCAGATGTTCGAACGCACCCTCTACGGCAAGGCCTTGCGCGCCGCCGCCATGAACCGCATGGGTGCGCGCCTGATGGGCATTTCGCCGGTGTTCGCCGGCAAGGCCATGTTCTTCCTGGCGGCGCTGATCGGCGTCATGTCCGGCATCCTGATCGCGCCGATCACGACCATTTATTACGACTCCGGATTCCTGATCAGCCTCAAGGGCTTTGTCGGCGCGATTATCGGCGGCCTGGTCAGTTATCCGGTGGCGGCGATCGGCGCCGTGTTCGTCGGCCTGATCGAATCGTTTTCCACCTTCTGGGCCAGTGCCTATAAAGAGATCATTGTGTTTGTATTGATTATTCCGGTGTTGCTGTGGCGTTCGCTGACCAGCCGCCATGTGGAGGATGAAGAGTGAAGCGCGATCTTTCCGGTTCTTCGGCAAACGCCGGCGACGTCAATGCCGCCGCGCGCGCGGCTTCTTCCGCCGTGCCGCTGTCGGTGCATGCAGGCGTGCTGGCATTCGTCGCGTTGCTGGCGGTGGCGCCGTTCGTATTGAGTCCGTTCTATATCACCATGCTCAACAACATCGGCCTGAGCTCGCTGGTGGTGTTGGGACTGGTGCTGCTCACCGGTGTCGCCGGACTGACCAGTTTCGGCCAGGCCGCGTTTGTCGGCCTGGGTGCCTACATCTCCGCGGCGCTGAGCACCGGCGTGGTGGCGTTGCCGGCTGCGCTGGGATGGATGCATTCGCCCTGGGCGACCTTGTGCATCGCCCTGGCCTGTACCGCGTTGCTGGCCTTGCTGCTGGGCAGCCTGACGCTCAAGCTGTCGGGCCATTACCTGCCGCTGGGCACCATCGCCTGGGGCATCAGCCTGTATTTCATCTTCGGCACGCTGCAAAGCATGGGCGGCCAGACCGGCATGTCCGGCATTCCGCCGATCAAGTTGTTCGGCCTGGCGCTGGGCAGCGACAGGTTGATTTACGGCCTGATCTGGCTGGCCGTGATCGCCTGTGCCTACGCGCTCATCAACTTGCTCGATTCGCGCGAAGGCCGCGCCATCCGCGCCCTGAAGGGCGGCATCGTGATGGCCGAAGCGATGGGCATCGACACGGCGCGTTCGCGCATCGTGATCTTCGTCATCGCCGCCTTGCTGGCGAGCTTGTCGGGCTGGTTGTACGTACACATGCAACGCTTCGTCAATCCCTCGCCGTTCGGCCTGCAATTCGGCATCGACTACCTGTTCATGGCGGTGCTCGGGGGCGCCAGCCACGTCTGGGGCGCGGTGCTCGGCGCCGGCGTGATCGTGGTGCTGAAAGAGTGGTTGCAAGGCATCTTGCCGGCACTATTGGGCCGCAGCGGCAACTTTGAAAGCATCGTGTTCGGTCTGTTGATGGTGGTCATGCTGCAGCGTTCGCGCGACGGTATCTGGCCTTGCTTCGCTGTGCTGTTTTCCAGGTTCATGCCGGTGCGCGGCCGGCAACGCAAGCTCGACCTGCAGGCGCCGCCGCTGGCGCGCCGCGACATGCCGAATCCCGACGAAGTGGTGCTCGACGTGCGCGATGTGACGCGTCGTTTCGGCGGCCTGGTCGCCAACAACCGGATGAATCTGAAAGTGCTGAGCGGCGAAGTGCTGGCGCTGATCGGCCCGAACGGCGCCGGCAAATCGACGCTGTTCAATCAGATTTCCGGCGTCGACACGCCGACCTCGGGCACCGTGCTGTTCCGCGGCCATGACGTCACCGGCAAGGGCTCGCGCCATATCGCCGCGCTCGGCATGAGCCGCAGCTTCCAGCATGTGCGTTTGCTGCCGGGCATGACGGTGCTGGAGAACGTCGCCATCGGCGCGCACATGCGCGGCAAGCGTGGCGTGCTGTCGGCGATGCTGCGCCTGGATCGCGACGAAGAAACGCGCTTGCTGGCCGAAGCCGCACGCCAGGTCGAACGCGTCGGCCTCAAGGAACAGATGTTCGAAGCGGCCGGTTCACTGTCGCTGGGACAACAACGGATACTAGAAATCGCCCGCGCGCTGGCCGCCGATCCCTGCCTGCTGTTGCTGGACGAGCCGGCCGCCGGCCTGCGTCTGGGCGAGAAGCAGGCGCTCGGCGAACTGCTGCGCAAGCTGCGCGCCGAAGGCATGGCGATCTTGCTGGTGGAACACGATATGGATTTCGTCATGGAGCTGGTCGACCGCATCGTCGTCATGGATTTCGGCACCCATATCGCCGAGGGCTTGCCGGAGGAAATTCAAAACAACCCAGCCGTGCTGGAAGCCTACCTGGGAGCGAGCGATGACCAATAAGGTGCTGGAAGTGCGCGAACTGAGCGCCGCCTACGGCAAGGTGAAAATCCTGGCGGGCATCAACGTCAGCGTGGAAGAGGGCAAGATCGTCACCGTCATCGGCCCCAACGGCGCCGGCAAGACGACCCTGCTGTCGGCCATCATGGGCGTGCTGCCGTCGCAGGGCGCGATGCTGTTCGACGGCGTCATCCGTCATTCGCCGGAAGTCGAACAGATGGTCGCCGCCGGCATGACCCTGGTGCCCGAGAAGCGCGAGCTGTTCAGCGAAATGAACATTGAAGACAATCTGCTGCTCGGCGCGTTTCATCGCCATCGCAGCGGCCGGCGCGACTACCGCGACACGCTCGAAGAGGTCTACAGCCTGTTTCCGCGCCTGCGCGAACGGCGCACCCAATTGTCCGGCACCTTGTCGGGCGGCGAACGCCAGATGCTGGCCGTCGGCCGTGCACTGATGGCCAAACCGAAACTGCTGATGCTGGACGAACCCAGCCTGGGCCTGGCGCCGCTGATCGTACGAGAAATTTTCCGCATCATCGCCGAGCTGCGTCGCCGCGGCGTGTCCATCCTGCTGGTCGAACAGAATGCGCGCGCCGCCTTGCAGGTAGCGGACTACGGTTACGTGTTGGAGAACGGGGAAATCAGGATGCACGGTCCGGCCGGCCAGCTGGCGCACGACCCGCGCGTGATCGAGGCCTATCTCGGCCTGAGCGGCAAGCATCAGGATCGCCTGGCGGGTTAGGTGCCCGAATTTTTGCAGCAAAGGACAGCAACATGATGACAGCAGACCGCATGCGCATCTGCATCGCCGGCGCCGGCGCCATCGGCGGCACCCTGGCGGTGCGATTCAGCGCCGCCGGCCACCAGGTCAGCGTGCTGGCGCGCGGCCAGACCTTGCAGGCGATTCGCGCGCAAGGATTGACGCTGCACGACCAGCACGGCGTCACGCAGGCGATGCCGGCCGCCAGCGACCGGCCGGAGTTTGGAGTACAGGACGTGATCTTCGTGTGCGCCAAGAGCCAGGACCTGGCGGCATTGCTGCCGCAACTGGCGCCGCTGATCGGAGAGCAGACCGTGGTGGTCCCGACCAACAACGGGGTGCCGTGGTGGTATTTCTATCGCGAAGGCGGCCGCTTCGACGGCGCCCAGGTGCGCGCGGTCGATCCGGACAATCGCATGGCGCAGGCGGTGCCGGGCGACAAGCTGATCGGCAGCGTGCTCTTCATTACCTCCGAGGCGACGGCGCCGGGCGTGATCAAATCGGTCAATCCGCATCTGATCGTGCTCGGCGAACCGTCCGGTGAAATGAGCGAGCGCCTGGCGCGCATCCGCAGCGCCATTGAGGGCGCCGGCATCGAGGCGCGCGCCACCGATCGCATCCGCGACAAGCTGTGGACCAAGATCATCGCCAACCTCAGTTCCAACCCGCTTTCGGTCATCACGCAGGCGACCTTGCAACAGTTGTACGGCTTGCCGGAACTGCGCGAGGTGGTGATGCAGATCATGCGCGAGACTCTGCTGGTGGCGTCGTCTTACGGCGCGCGCGTGGACATCGATCCGCTCACCTTCGTGCAACTGGGCGAGGCCATGGGGCCGTTCCGCACATCGATGCTGCAAGACCTCGACCGTGGCCGGCCGCTGGAACTGGCGGCCATCGGCGACGCCGTGCTGGAGCTGGCGCAGCGTTTCGACGTGCCGATGCCGATCACGCGCGCGGTGATTTCGCTGGCGCGCTTTCGCGGCGAAGCGGCGCGGCAACGCGTTGCCTGAGCTGCAGCCCAGCGCGCCGACGCCCGGACATGTCGTCGCCACTCTTATCAGGAATCAGGAGCAGAACAATGGAAGCCAAGGAATTCAGTTACGGTGAAAACAAGCCGGCGCAGTGCAGCGACGCCGAATGGGCATTGCGGATACAACTGACGCATTGCTATCGCCTGGTCGATTATCTGGGGTGGACCGAGATGATCTTCAACCACATTTCGGCACGCGTCGCCGGACCGGAGAATCACTATCTGGTCAATCCGTTTGCGCTCAACTACAGCGAGGTGCTGCCTTCCAACCTGCTCAAGGTAGGGCTGGACGGCCGGTTGGTCGAGCCCTCCGACTACAAGGCCAACCCGGCCGGCTTTGCATTGCATAGCGCCATCCATGGCGCGCGCGCGGACCTGCATTGCGTGATCCACACGCACACCACGCCGATTTCGGCGGTGACGATGAAGAAATCTGGCTTCGAACACAACGATTTTTACGGCGCGCAGCTGTTCGGTCGCATCGGCTATCACGATTTCGAAGGCATCACGCTGTTTGCGGAAGAAAAAGAACGCATGCTGGCCAGTCTCGGCAGCAAGCATATCCTGGTGTTGCGCAATCATGGCGTGGCCGTGTGCGAGAGCGATATCCAGCGCGCCTTCTTTTTGTTGTGGACGGTGCAGCGCGCCGCCGAAATCCAGTCCGCCGGACGCGCCATGGGCGGCGAAGACGTTCAGCTGAGCAACGAGGTGCGGCAGAAATGCGCCGACCTGACCGGCCAGTTGATCCGCAATGACGGCTTTGCCGTGCTGTTCTTCGACGCCATCGTGAGGAAAATGCTCAAGGCGCAGAAACTGATCTGAGAAGCATGGGAAATATCGGGAACGCGTATCCGCCATGCGGCCGGACGGCCACAGGTCGATGCGTCGCTCAATTGCCAATGCATCGCCAATGCATCGCCAATGCATCACCAATACATCAACGCCGGAGCACCAATGCCTAACATAGAGATGTTTGTCGTGGAAGGACTGAGCGATCAGCAGAAGGAAAAACTGATCGATGCCTTGACGGCCGCGACCGTCGAAGCAATCGATGCGCCTGCCGATTCGGTCCGCGTATGGCTGTCTGAAATACCGGCAAAGCAGTTCGGTATTGCAGGCAAGTCGGTGGCCGCCATCGAAGCGGCAAGGAAAGGCACATAGAACGCATTTCATGATTAATGAAACGCGTTCCAAGCAATCCGGCAGCATCGCCAGGACAGGTTGTGCTGAGTTATCGAACGATCTTATCCAGGAGAACTATGTCCATCATTCAGGTCTTTTTCATTGCCGGCCGCACCGACGAACAGAAGGAGCGACTGATCGGCGCATTGACCGATGCCGCCGTCAAGACCATCGGTATCGACCGCAGCGATGTCCGGGTTATTCTCAAGGATATTCCCAATACCGAATACGGCATTGCAGGTAAAACGGCAAAATCATTGGGGCGCGGCACAGGCCGCTCGCCGGCCGGCAGCTGAAACCCGATGGCGCCGGGCCTGTCCGCAACATGCCGGCGGACAGACCCGCGCTGCTTACTTCACCGTATTCAGATACGCAATCAGATCGGCGCGCTGCTTGGCGTCGGCAATGCCGGAGAAGGGCATGAGATTGCCAGGTACGGTTTTTTGCGGATCGGTGATGTAGGCGTCGAGATTTTTCTCGTCCCATGTCAGATTGGCGCGCTTGAGCGCCGGGCTGTAGCGAAAGCCCGGCGAGGCCGCCGACTTGCGGCCGACGATGCCGAGCAGGCCGGGGCCGACGCCGTTGGCTGCGGTGACTGCATGGCAGGCCGCGCATTGCGCATAAACCTGCTTGCCGGCGTTGACGTCTTGCGCCATTGCCGGCAGCGATGCCGCCGACAATACGATTGCGGCGGCCAGCGCCGTGCGTTGAAAATACTTCATTTTTAACTCCTCAAAATTGAATACCTGCATCAATGCATGTTTCTGCGATTACAGCATGCGCGGACGCTGCACGTAACGCACCAGGTCGTCGCCCAGACGCACCGCCAGCGCCGCCAGCGGACCGGTCGGGTTGTAGCCGGAGTTGTGCTGGAACACCGAGGCGCCGACCACGAACAGGTTCTGCGCATCCCAATGCTGCAAGTGCGGCGAGACGACGCTGTGAGCCGGATCCGAGCCCATCACGGTGCCGCCGGTGATGTGCGTGGTCTGGTAGGCGCGAATGTCGAACGGACTCTTGCGCGGCACCGCAGGGCCGACGATGTCGGCACCCATGGCCTTGGCGATGTCTTCCATCTTTTTGGTGACGTAGGCCGACATTTTGGTTTCGTTGTCGCGCCAGTCGAAAGTCATGCGCACCAGCGGCTGGCCGTAGGCATCCTTGTATACCGGATCGAGGTCGAGGAAGTTTTCCGTGTGCGGATAGCAGCTGCCCTGGATCGACATGCCGAAGGAATGCGCATACCAGTCGACGTTGGCCTGTTTCCACTTGGTGCCCCAGCGCGGCGTGCCCGGCGGCAGGCGGCGCGCGACGATGGGACGACCGCTGAACATGTTGGCGCTGATCATGCCGCCGCCGAGGAAGCCCAGGCCGGTGTGGTCGAAGTTGTCGTTGTTGAAATCGTCGATCACCGTGCCGGTGCTGCCGGTGGACAGGAAAGGATTGGTCCAGCGATCCTTCATGAAGACGTTCACCGACGAGGTGGTCTGGTAGCAGAAGTTCTTGCCGACCACGCCCTTGCCGGTGACCGGATCATAGGGCGTACCGATCTTGTCGAGCAGCAGCAGCTTGGTGTTGGTCATGGTGAACGCGCCCAGCACCACGACGTCGGCAGGTTGCTCGTACTCCTGGCCGCTGTGCAGGTCGAGATAGCGCACGCCGGTCACGCGTTTGGCCTTCTCGTCGTAGTTCACGCCGAGCACGTGGCTGTTCAGGCGGATTTCAAAACCCTTGCGTTCCTTGAGCATCGGATAGAGCAGCACTTCCGGCGAAGCCTTGGCCTGCGCTTCGCAGATGAAGCGTTCGCAGTGGCCGCAATACTGGCACTGGCCGAGCTTCTGTCCGTCCGGATTGGTGTACACGCCGGAGGAGTTGGCTGCCGGTGTCGGGAACGGATGGTAGCCCAGCTTCTCCGCGGTCTGCCTGAAGATGGAACCTGCTTCGGTGATCTCCAGCGGTTTCTGCGGATACTCGCCGCGGCGCGGCGCTTCGAACGGATTGCCGCCCGCCTGCTTTTTACCGTTGATGTTGCCGGCCTTGCCGGAGATGCCGAACAGCTTCTCGAACAGATCGTGGTAAGGCTCCATCTCCTTGTAAGTGACGCCCCAGTCCTGCAGCGGCATGTTGGCGGGAATCGCCTTGGCGCCGTAACGATTGGTGTAATGCGTGCGCAAGGTCGGGTCGTACTCGGCCCAGCGCCAGGTGTGGCCGTTCCAGTGATTGGCGGCGCCGCCCATGCCTTCGCCGGGCAGGAAGGCTTCCATCCAGCGCACCGGCAGCGAGGTGTCGCTGCGCGAATGGCGCAAGGTATAGGTTTGCACGTTCCATTTTTGCACGAGGCCCTGGCGCACGTCCCAGCGCAATTCGTCGCGTTGCGAAGGCAGCTTGGCTTCGGCGCCGTTGCTGTGATCGCCGCCGCGTTCCAGCACCAGCACGTCGATGCCCTGTGCCGTCAGCTGACGCGAAACCAGGCCCGCAGTGAGCCCGCCGCCGACGATCACGACCGTCCGCTTTTCCAGTTTTTTTATCATGTTGCGTCCTTAGCTGAAGTCGAGGATGGACTTGGGATCTTTCGCGCCCGGGAAGGGTTTGCCGCGATAATTGACCATGTCCAGCGTATGCGTCGCCGGCAAGCCGGGATAGCCGAGCATTTTCCAGAACACCTTGTTGTTGTTGCCGCCGTACAGCGGATCGGCATAACAGGCTTGCGTGAACAGCGGATACACCAGTTCGTTGAACCAGGATCCCAGCGGGATGTCGTCATCGACGACCTTGCCGTCGGCGATGGCGGCGAGGAAGGCGTCGGCGTCGGCCGGCGCCAACTGATCGAAGGTCTTGCCGAATTTCTTGCCGGACTGGCGATTGGCGGCTTCCACGCCGGCCTTGAAGAACTGCTCGGGCGTCAGCGGCAACTGCAGGCCGAGTTGCGGTTTGCCTTGCAGCCAGGGACCGCTCATGTAACGGCCTGCGCCTTTGCCGTAAGCGCCGCTCAACTGGCGGTCGATGAAGATCGCCAGGCCGCAGTCGACGCCGTTGGGCGTGAACTGATCGGCCGGGCACATGACGTTGACCATGGTTTCGACGAAGGCGGCTTCATCGGCGCTGAAGCTTTCGTAGCCGATCAGTCCCGGCGACGGCGCCGCTGCGGGGGCATCGGCTGCGCCCGCGTTGGTGGCCGCAATCGCCGCGCCGGCTCCGGCGCCGACGGCCAGTGGAGAAGATAGCGATGCAGTGCCCGCGACGGTAATGACCTGTCGCAGAAAATGCCGCCGTGGTGGTGGTTGGGTGGTGTCGTCACTCATCTGTGCCTCCTTGTGTAAGTGGGTGAGATTTGGTGTGCGATCACAAACCTGTACTGCCGCCCGTTGTGTTCCGCCGCAACGATGCCGCGACCGGAAGCAAGGCGTCAAAACCGAACAGGCATGCGATCGCTGACCGGGGAAATTTTTGCGTCTCTCCGGTCATGCTGAAAGTGTTGCGCGATAAAGCGCGATGGACTGACATGGCACTGGCGCCGGATCAGAATGTCTCCCATTCGTCGTTCGACGATGCCGCGGACGGCTTGCCGATGGCGGGTTTTGCGGCGGCCAGTGCCGGGGCGGATGGCGGCGGCATTTTCAACGGCGTGACGGCTTTCGTGCTGCGCGTCTTGGCCGGCACCCTGGCGCTGGAGGAGGAATAAACCGGCGCACCGTAGGCCGGCTGATTGCGTTGTTCCTCAATGATCTTGAAGATGGAAACGGCATCCTTCAACGACAGGGCCTGCTGCTCCAGCGACTTCGCAGCGGCGCTTGCCTGTTCGACCAGCGCGGCATTTTGCTGCGTGGCTTCATCCATCTGCGAGACGGCTTGCGACACCTGGTTGATGCCGGAACTCTGCTCGCTGGAGGCGGAAGAGATCTCGCCCATGATGTCGGTCACGCGTTGCACGGCGCCGATGATTTCGCTCATGGTCTGGCCTGCCTGTCCCGCCAGCGACGCACCGGTTTGCACGCGATCCACCGACAGCATGATCAGGTCCTTGATTTCCTTGGCGGCGCTGGAGGAGCGTTGCGCCAGGGCGCGCACCTCGCTGGCGACCACCGCGAAGCCGCGGCCTTGTTCGCCGGCGCGGGCCGCTTCCACTGCCGCGTTCAGCGCCAGGATGTTGGTCTGGAACGCGATGCCGTCGATGATGCCGACAATCTCGGTGATCTTGGTGGAGCTGTCGCGGATTTCGTCCATGGTGCTGACCACGCGGCTGACGACATCGTTACCGGCGCTGGCGATTTGCGAGGCATTGACGGCCAGCGTCGAGGCCTGGCGCGCGTTGTCCGCATTGTGCTTCACGGTGCTGGTCAGTTCTTCCATGCTGGAAGCGGTTTCTTCCAGCGATGCGGCCTGTTGTTCGGTGCGCGAGGACAAGTCGAGATTGCCGGCGCTGATTTCCTTGGTGGCGGTGGCGATGGCGTCGCTGCCGGTGCGCACCGTGGAAACGGTCTTGGTCAGGTTGTCCTGCATCTTCGACAGGCCGCTCAGCAACTGGCCCATTTCATCGGTCGAATGCACGTGCACGCGATGGGTCAGGTCGCCTTCGGCGATGTCGTCGAAATGCTTGAGCGCCTGTTCGATCGGGCGCGAGATCGCGCGGCGCAGCGAGAACCAGCTGTAGCCCGCCAGCAGCAAGCCGATCGCCACCGCAGCGATGGAAATCATGCGGAAATTTTCATAGCGGTTCAGCGAGTCTTCATAATTCTGGCGCGCCGCTTCGGTTTCATATTCGTTGAGCAAGGTGCCGCTCTTTTGCATCGCGGTGTAGACCGTGCCGACCACGCGCGCTTTGTCGGAAATCTGCTGGCGGTCGCCGCCCTTGATGGCGTCACGGAATTCATCGATGGCTTTTTCAGTCTTGGTCAGGCCGTCGGTGACTTCCTGCACCAGCTTTTTGGCCTGCTCGCTTTGCGGCAGCGCTGCGTATTTCGCCCACCATTCGAGTGCCTGCTTGCCGACGTCCGCTTCCGTCTTGTACATCTGCTGCGCCCAGGCAGGGTCGGTGGTCAATGCGGCCTGATCCAGCGAGGTGCGCTGGCGACCCACCCACAACAGCGTGTTGTCGGCAGCGACGGTCTTCGGCATGCGCACCTGATACAGCTCGCGATTGATCTTCACGACGGTCGACATGCCGAACAAACCGGTCATGCCGATGGCAAGAAGCAGGACGGAGAGGATCGCCATGGCGAGCGCCAGGCGGGACTTGATGGTTAGCGTGAGGGTTTTCATGTTGATGGTCTTTTTTCTTTTGAATTGAGAGCGGCAGTAGTGACGGATATTGCTGATGCTGCCGGCTGGGGATGTTTTCCTGGCAAGCGTTCATCAATAAAGAAAATGCATCCGGGCCAAACCACCTTGTTTCTGTCGCCGATATGTTTCTGGCAATATCAAACGAGGATCCTTTCCCGACATCCGAAGAAGGCCAACGCATTTTCACAGGGTATTAACGGTCGGAAATATGGTGTTCTGAAGTAATTTTTTTATAAAACACGAAGAATTTACAATTAAGAAAAATGCTCCTTCGCATCTTCAATCAAGAGTGATTTTTGCGCAAACGATGATGTTTGTTTTCTGACAAATCGCTGACGTTGCGATCTTGAATGCGGCGGCAAGAGGCTCGGCAATTCCTAAGTCTTTCCTCATTGTTTCCTCAGTTATTGCTATGCGATGACACTGCTATCGCATGGCAAAAACAAGATGACAACGCGCCGTCGACTCACTCGCAGGTTAAGCCGGCACTAAGCGGCAAGCAACACCGGATCATGGTCGAGGCTGTAGCGCGTGAACACGCGATTCAATGCCGGCAGCGGCGCCACTTCCATTTCGCGTGCAGCCGGTTCCATGATGACCATCGCCACCGTGGCCGACAGGTTGTCATGGCTGCCCGGACGCGGCGGACGGCATACCGAATAAGGCAGGCCGAAGTTGTCGAAGAAGGCATCCTTCATTTGCCGGCGGCCGAGTGTGGGGCCGGCCGCGTTGAGCAGCTTGCGCACGCGCCAGTCGCGGTAGTGGCTGTCGGGAGAGTTGGCGATGCCGAGATCGACCAGCTTGCTCAGCGCCACTTGCGACATCCAGTGGTTCGCATGCACGATCAGGCCGTCCTCGCCCGGATAGATAGGGAAGGATTCATTGGTCGTGCATTCGAAGTCGATGCCGAAGCCTTCGGCCATGCCCAGCATGATGTTGTTGGAGCAAGACTTCGGCGTGGTCGCGACAGTCTTCATCGCCAGCGAGAAAATTTCCTGTTCCAGCACCTTGCGGCGGATCAGCGACAGCGGCACGCCCAGTTGCGTGAAGTCGCGGCTCGATTCCAGATAGTTGGCCGTGATCGACACGCCGGCGCTGTTGAAGCCGCTGCGCGCCAATCCGCCCGCTTCGACGAAGGTCAGGAAGTCGGGGCCGTTGTCGTTGCGCACGCGCAGCACGATGGAGGTGTCGGCGCACTCGGCGCGCCAGTCCCAGTTCTGGCCGTGGATCAGGTTGCCGGTGGCCGAGCGTTCCGGCAGGATCAGCGCGCCGGTGCAGCCGTCGCCGGGTTCGTTGTCGACGGCGGCGACTTTTTCGGCGCGCGCCTTGGCCAGCACTTCGGTGCGCGCATTGATCATCACGATGTCGGCGAAGTCCACGTTGGCGCCTTTGGCGATGCCGCGCATTTCATCAATGTAATGCGGCGCGTAATCGCCGATCTGCCTGGCAAAAAAATCGATGAGCTTGTTGCGCGCCTGTTCGCCGTAACCGATGTTGACGAGTGTCTGTCCGTACAGCGCAATGCTGCCGCGCACGCGGTCGGCGGCCTGCTGGCCGTATTGCACGCCGCGTTCGTGCGGCGTGCCGGAGACGGAGACAAAAGGAAATTGCTGAATGGTAGTCATGATGTCGGGTAATCCTCAAAGGAAACAGGCAATGCAGCAGCCTGGCGAGATGGCGGAAAGCGCTCGCAAAAAAATGTTCAACAAGAAAATGGCGGGATGTTCATGTGGTTGCTGTGAGCAACCCGCCGCAGAAGGTTCGGTTTATTTGGCCAGGCTGCTGGTCCACATCAGGGGTTTGCTTTCCCAGACGGTGTAACCGTTGACGCGTTTGCGGATGGCCCAGGAATCGGTCACGTTGTACAGCACGATCAGCGGCGTCTTGGCGATCAGCATGTTGTGCAACTGGTCGAACAGGACCTGGCGCTTTTTGGTGTCGGATTCGACGAAGCTCTGGTCGATCAGCTTTTGCGCCGCCGGATCGTCCCACACCTTGCGCGACTGCTTGGCCTTGTTGCCGGAGAACTGTTCATAGCTCAGCGCCGGATCCAGGCGCGACGAATACGTGAAGGAACTCATCTGGTAGTTGCCGCTGTTGTAGCGGTCCAGCTGCGTGGCCCATTCCAGCACTTCGATCTGCGCGTTGATGCCGACCGCCTGCATCATCGCCTGGCTCAGCACGGCCACGGTATAGCTCGGCACGTGGGCGCGCTTGTTGGCCTGGATCACGATAGGCTGGCCGCGATAGCCGGCCTGTTGCAATAGCAGCTTGGCCTTGGTCGGGTTGTAGACGTAGCCTTTCTTTTGTTCCGCGCTGTAGAACAGCGATTTGTCGTAGATGGCGGAATTGTTGACGTGCGCCAGGCCTTCGGACGCGGCCTCGACGATCTGCTTCATGTCCAGCGACAGCGCGATGGCCTGACGGATGCGTTCGTCCTTGAGCACGGGATCGTTGGTCTGCATCAGCAAGGTGTTCTTGCCGGCCTCGCTCGGGATGATCACGTTCAGATTGCGGTTGGCCTTGAGTTCCTTGACGTCGGACGAGGTGATCTGGCCGGCGTCGATGGCGCCCGATTGCAGGCCTGCCTTGGAGGTGGACATGTCGGGCACGTCCAGGAACTTGACCTGCGGGATCTGCGGTTTTTTCAGGCCGAGATAGCCGTCAGGCTTGTTGCCCGGCGGCGACTGGTAGTCGGCGAAGGCGCTCAGGGTGACGTATTCGCCACGCTTCCATTCGTCGAACTTGTAGGGGCCGGTGCCGATCGGCTTGTCCCAGCTGCCGTCTTCCTTGACCGACTTCTTGCTGATGACAGCTGCCATGGCGCAGTCGGTGCGCGCCAGATTGTCGAGGAAAATCGCCGACGGCTTGTCGATCTTCAGCACGAAGGTCTGCGCATCGGGCGCGGTCGCCGATAGCACCTTGGTGCCGGAGCGGCCGTCGAAATCGCTCAGGCAGCGCCAGTCGGTCTTGGGGTTCATGTAGCGGTTCCAGCTCCACAGCACATCGGCCGAGGTCATGGCGTCGCCGTTGTGAAACTTGACGCCGGCGCGCAGCTTGAAGGTATAGGTCAGGCCGTCGGGACTGACGTTGATCGACTTCGCCAGCAGCGGACCGACCGAACCGTTTTCGTGGTAACCGACCAGGCCTTCGACCACGTTCAGTATGACGCCGTCGGTCGTGTTGTCGCGATTGACGCCGGGATTGGTGGAGCGGATGTCGGCCGGTTGCGCGACGACGATTTGCGCCGGGTTTTGCGCGAGAGCGAAGCTGGCGCTCATTGCCAGCAGCAGGAATGTCGCTGGTGCTATCAAGCGTGTTGGAGACTGTGGAGAAGGCATGGCGAGATTCCTTGATGGCTGTGCGTGAATGTATGCAAATGCAATGCTACTAAACAATGACCGGTGTGGCGGCGCGTACGTCGGATCTTTCAGCAGCGGCAGGCTCGTCGAAGCGCCATTTGAGCTGCATGCCGCCGCCGGGTGTCGGAATCAAGGCCGGGATCGCGGACAGCAGCGTGCGTGTATACGCATGCTGAGGATGGTCGAAGACGGCGTCGCGGCTGCCTTGTTCGATGATGCGGCCGTTCTGCATGACCAGCACGCGGTCGGCGACTTGTTCGACCACGCCGAGATCGTGGCTGATGAACAGGCAGGAGAAGCCGTGACGGTCCTGCAGTTCGGCGAACAGTTCCAGCACTTGCGCGCGCACCGTCACGTCGAGCGCCGACACCGGTTCGTCGGCGATGACGAAGGCCGGATGACGCACCAGCGCGCGCGCAATCGCCACGCGCTGGCGCTGGCCGCCCGAGAGCTCATGCGGATGGCGCTCGCCGTATTTGCCGTCGAGGCCGACTTCCTGCAGCATCTTCGCCACGCAGGCGCGCTTGTCGGCGTTCGACATGCCGTCGACCTGGCGCAGGCCTTCGCCGACCAGTTGCGCGATCGTCATGCGCGGATTGAGCGAGGAGTAGGGATCCTGGAACACCATCTGGCAGTTGAGGCGGTAGTCGCGCCAGCCCGGATCGCTGCGGTGGATGGCATGGCCCTTGAACAGGATGTCGCCTTCGGTCGGTTTGATCAGTCCGGCGATGGTGCGGCCCAGCGTGGTTTTGCCGGAGCCGGAGCCACCGACCACGGCGACGATTTCCCTGGGCTGGATGGACAGGTCGATGCCGTGCAAGACGCGCTTGGAGGCGGTCCTGGAAAACAGGCGCTGATGACCACCGTATTCGACCACCAGATTGCGCACTTCGACCACCGGTTCAGCCGGCGGCAATGCGCGCGCCGGCTGCCGGCGCGGAATCGCTTCCAGCAGCTTGCGGGTGTAATCCTGCACCGGGGCGGCCAGCATGGCGGCGGTGTTGCCGGATTCGACCACTTCGCCTTGCTTCATCACGATGACGCGTTCGGTGTAGCGCGCGACCATCGGCAGGTCGTGGCTGATGAGCAGCACCGCGGTGTTGCGTTCGCGGGTCAGCTTGACCATCAGTTCCAGCACGTCGCGCTGCACGACGGCGTCGAGAGCGGTGGTGGGTTCGTCGGCGATCAGCAGGGCCGGCTCCAGCAGCATGACCGAGGCCAGCATCATGCGCTGGCGCATGCCGCCGGAGAATTCATGCGGCCAGGCCGACAGCGCGGACTTGGGATCGGCAATGCCGACGCGTGCCAGCATGTCCAGCGCCAGTTCGCGGCGCATGGCCTTGCTCAGTTGCGGACGATGCAGCGCCAGGCCTTCGTCAAGTTGCGAACCGATGGTCGAGGAGGGATTGAGCGAGGTCATCGGCTCCTGGAACACCATGCCGATGCGCGCGCCGCGCAACGAGCGCAGACGTGCTTCGCCGACGTGCGCGATGTCCTCGCCTTCGAACACGATGCTGCCCGCCGTACGCATCAGCGGCAACGGCGTCAGTCCCATGATGGCGCGTGCGGCCTGCGTCTTGCCGCTGCCGGATTCGCCGACCAGGCCGACGAATTCTCCCGGAGAAACCGAGAACGAGACCTCGCGCACGATCTGCCGTCCCTGGGCGCCGATGGCCAGCGTCAGGCCGGAGACCTCGACCAGTTTGTCGCCTTTGGATGCGAAAGGCATGTTCATTCCAGACCTTTCATGCGTGGGTCGAGCAGATCGCGCACGGCGTCGCCGAGGAAGTTGATGCCCAGCAGCGTGAGCGCGATGCACAGGCCGGGGAAGATGGACAGATAAGTCGCTTGCGCCATGTAAGGCCGCGCCGAGGCCAGCATGTTGCCCCAGGTCGGCGCCGGCGGCGGCACGCCCAGGCCGAGGAAGGACAAGGCGCTTTCGGCCAGGATCACCCAGCCGAACATCGAGGTCGCCAGTACCGTCAGCGGCGCGATGCAATTGGGCAGGATGTGGCGCACCATGGTGTAGAGCTCGGAGTTGCCCAGCACGCGCGAGGATTCGATGAACTCCTTTTCGCGCAGCGACAGCACCGTGCCGCGCACGATGCGCGTGACCGACGGCGTGTAGGCCAGGCCGAGCGCGAGGATGATGCCGTATTGATTGGCGCCGAACACGGCCAGGAGGGCCAGCGCCAGCAGCAGGCCGGGGAAAGCCAGCAGGGCGTTGATGAAGGCCATCACGATGCGATCGACCCAGCCGCGCACGAAACCGGTGACCACGCCGATACAGGTGCCGGCGACGACGGAAAACAGCACGGTCAGGAAGCTGATCCACACGCTGTTGGAGGCGCCGGCCATCAGGCGCGAGAGTTCGTCGCGGCCGAATTCGTCGGTGCCCAGCAGCCAGGCGGAGCCGGGCGGCTGGAAGCGCGCGGAGAAACTGATCTTGAGCGGATCGTGCGGCGTCCACACCAGCGCGAGCAAGGCCGATCCAAGAATCAGTGCGATGACCAGCAGGCCGATCAGCGCTTGCGGAGTACGGAATTTTTTCATTCGGCCAGCACCCGTGGATCGAAGAGGGGATAGCAGAGATCGACGACCAGATTGGTCAGCACGTAGATCACCGCCACGAACAGCAGGCATCCCTGGATCACGGGATAGTCGCGCGCAAAGATGGCGTCCACCAGCAGACGGCCGAGGCCGGGTACGGTGAACACGGTTTCCACCACGGCCACGCCGCCGAGCAGGTTGCCCAGCACCAGGCCGATCAGCGTCCAGGTCGGACCGAAGGAATTGCGGAAGGCGTGGCGCATCATCACCGCGCGTTCCGACAGGCCCTTGGCGCGCGCGTGGGTGATGTAATCGAGGCGCAGTACTTCCAGCGTGCTGGCGCGCGCCATGCGGATGAGCACGCCGATTTCATGCAGGAACAGCGTCATGATCGGCATCACCAGATACAGCAAGCCGGTCTTCCAGTCGTTCATCACGGAGACGTAACCGACCACCGGCAGCCAGTCCAGCTTGAGGCCGAAGAACAGCAACAGCAGCAAGCCCAGCCAGAAGGTCGGCAAGGACACCAGCAAGGTGGCGGCGCCGACCAGCGCGAGGTCGGGCAGGCGATTCTGTTTCCACGCGGCGATCATGCCGGCCGGGACCGCCACCACCACCGCCAGGAACACCGCCACCACGACGATCTGCGCGCTCACCATGAAACGGCTCAGCACCAGTTGCAGTACAGGCTCGCCGGTAGTGATCGATACGCCGAGGTCGCCGCGCAGCGCATGGCCGCCCCAGACGCCGAACTGCACCAGCCAGCTCTGGTCGAGGCCCAGGTGCGTGCGCAGCTCCAGCAGGCGCGCCGGATCGGCCAGGTCGCCCAGCAGCAGCTGCGCCGGGTCGCCGGGGATCAGGCGGATCAGTACGAACACCGCGACCGCGACGATGAACAAGGTCGGCAGCGCCATGGCCAGCCGGTTCAGCGTGAAACGAAACATGTGATGTGTTCTCCCCGCGGAAAGTTAAGTCGGCTAGTCTAGCTTGCCGCCGACGCGCTGCGCAAAGTGCGTAGCGTTGCGGCGAAAAAATCCTGCACCTTGCCGACGCAGGCCATGCCGTTGTGCGGCACATTGTCGACCACGTCGAGCTTGACCTTGACGCCTGCCGCCTCAAACGACTTGCGCAGGGTTTCCAGGCGTTCGGGGCGGGTCTTGCCGGCGTCGTTGGCGCCGGGCATGAAGAACTTGCCGCCTTCCTTGTGCGTGATTTCCCAGGTCTCGATATCGGCCTTGCCGACGATCATGTGGACTGGCAGCGTCTTCAGCGCGTCCAGGTTCAGCGGTTTGCCGAAGCGTGTCGCAAAGTCGCGCACGCCGACCCACCAGTCCTGGTTGAAGTCGAGCAGCGTGACCGAACCCGGCGCGCCGACCGACAGCGCCCACAGGCGTTCCGGATGCAGATAGCCGAAGCGGTTGACGAACTGGCCGCCGCCGGAATAGCCGAACAGGGCGAACCTGGAGAAATCGCAGCCGAATTTCGTCGCCACTTCATCGACCATGTCGAGCAAGACTTCGTCGTAGCGGATGTCGCCTTCGCGCAATTGCTTGAAGCCGTCGCGATTGCCGTCGCCTTTCGGGCCGGCCGGGAACAGCGGGCACAGCACGATGCAGTCGTTCCACTTGGCGAACTCGGCGAAGGCGTCGCGGTATTCGGTGAAGGCGCGTCCGGTGCCGTGCATGACCACCACCAGCTGCATGGGACGCGAGCCGGGACTGCCGATATGCGGCGGAACATAGGTGCAGTAAGAGAAGCGCGGATCGCTGCGCGAGGCGTAGATGGTGCTGTTGCCCAGGTCGTAAATGGCGCGGGCGCGCAGGTCGAATTCGGCGGCGGTCGCCGTCACGGTGTCAGACATGGGAAATCCTTGATGGATACAAGCGGGGAGGATGCGCGGTACAGCTTGCAACGGCGTCGGCGATGATGCAGTCCGCATGGTCCGCAGTTTGCGGATAAGCGGACGGCTTACAGGGAATCGGAACGGCGGGCATCGAAGCAGTCATGGCCTGGTTTGTAGAGCGGTTTGCCGGCAAATGGTCAACTTATGTTTCGATTATGTGACAAACAAAAGAAAATAAAAATGTAGAAATCGTTTAGCATAGATAAAGAATTTCTTTATTATTTATAGTCCGCCATTTTCCTCGCGCGCTCGCCATCCGCCCATGAGCACCATACGTTTTCTCCGCACCTTCGTCGCCGCCGCCCATGGCGGATCCTTTGCCGCCGCCGCCGATCAGGTCTCGCTGACGCAGGCCGCCGTCGGCCAGCAGATGCGCGCGCTGGAGGCGGAGCTGAAAACCACCTTGTTCGACAAGACCGGACGCAGCATGGTGCTGGCGCCGGCCGGGCATTTGCTGCTGCCGCGCGCGGTGGATCTGCTGGCGCAATACGAGGCCCTGCGCCGCGACCTGCAGAATCAGGAGCCGATCGCCGGCAATCTCAAGCTGGGTTCGCTGATTACCGGCATGGGTTTGCTGTCGAGCACGCTGGCTGAACTCAAATTCCTGCACCCCAGTCTGGAAGTCGAGCTGCGCGTGCAGGATCAGTCCAAACTGATGGAAGACGTCATCAGCGGCGAACTCGATGCCGCGCTGGTGGTGGAGCGCCAGTGGCCCGACAGGCCCGGTCTATTGTGGACGCAATGCTATGTCGAGACGCTCACCGTGATTGCCAATTCCAGCATCGCCAGCGCCGACTCGGCGATCAGCAGTCTGTTTGCCGGCTATCCCTTCATCCGTTTCGACCGCCGCACGCCGACCGGCGCGCATATCGACAAGATCATGCGCGGCATGCATCTGGTGCCGCAAGATTTTCTGGAACTGAACTCCATCCTGTCCATCGTCGAGCTGGTGCGCAAGAATGTCGGTTTCACCATGGTGCCGCTATTGAAGAACTTCGACTGGGAAAGCGACCCCAGCCTGTGCGTGCTGCACCTGCCGGGCCGGCCGGTGGCGCGCCGGCTCGGCATACTGGAAAGCGGCCGGCGCAGCCACGTTACCGGCGTGGTGCGCGAAGAATTGCTGGCGCAGTTGCAGCGCATGCGGCCGGGCGGCAGATTGCAGGGCGGCGCATCCGCGTAGCGCGGGGTACGACGGCGACCGGCCGGTCGACCAAGTCAGTCGGCGGCGAGCGTCGTCCGGTGGATCTGGACGCGGTCGCGCCCGGAGGCCTTGGCGCTGTAGAGCGCGGCGTCGGCTGCACTGACGAAGCTGGCTGCCGAGTCTTTCTCGGTGATGGACGTCAGCACGTCGATGCCGGCGCTGACGGTGACGATGCCGGCGGCGTTGCCGGCGTGTTCGATCTTCAGGGCATGCAAGGCTTTGCGGATGGACTCGGCCACCACCAGCGCGCCGTCGAGGTTGGTGTCGGGCAGCAGCACGGCAAACTCTTCGCCGCCGTAGCGCGCGGCCAGGTCGCTGCTGCGTTTCTCGCTGGCCTTGATGATGGCGGCGACTTGCCGCAGGCATTCGTCGCCGGCGACGTGACCGTACAGGTCGTTGAATTTCTTGAAGTAGTCGACGTCGATCAGTATCACCGCCAGCGGCGTCGCCGACTGCTTGGCGCGCGACAACGCATGGTTGATGGCCTGATCGAATTTGCGCCGGTTTGCCAGGCCGGTGAGGCCGTCTTGCTGCGCCAGTTTCTCCAGCGTGGCGTTTAACTCTTGCAGGGCGTCCCGCGCGTTCCTGGCTTCTTCTTCCGCGCGAATGCGCATGCCGATTTGTCTGACCAGGCGCATGCCGAGCATGGCGATGACGACGACGATGCCCAGCGTGATCAGCCCTCTGACGATGGCAAGCCGATGCCAGCTGCTCAGAATTTCCGTCTTCGACAGGGCGGTAGTGACGAAGAGCGGGTAGTAGGCCAATCGTCGATAGCCGTTGAGCCGTTCGATGCCATCCTGCATCGACTTGATCATGGCGGAGCCGTCGCCATTGCCGTGTTTATAGAGGGCATACAGCGGACCTGCGGACAAATCCTTGCCCAGCGAATCCGGCAGCAGCGGTTGCCGCGCGATCTGGGTGCCGTTGCTCAGGATCAGGGCGATGGCGCCATCGCGTCCTATGTTGAAGGTCTTGTAGAAATCGGTGAAGTAGCTGATCTTGATGGTCGCAAGGATAACGCCGGCAAACTGTCCGTCGGCATTGTCCAGGCGCCGCGACAGCGGAATGATCCATTCGCCCGAAGAGCGTACCCGAAAAGGTGCGCCGATGTGGGGGCCGGGATTGCTGTTGGTCTTGTGAAAGATGAAGTATTCGCGGTCGGAATTGATGGTATGTGCGGTGTCGCCCGGCAGGGAATTGACGATGCGAACGCTGTTCTCGTCAAAAATGGCGATCCCCTGAAGCTGCGGCAGTTCCTTGACGCGCAGCATCAGCAAGCGATGCAGCCGGGCCAGCGCCGCCGGCGAGGTGCCGTCGACGAGGACGCGTTCGGACAGGCCGAGCAGGGAGGTGTCGGCCGCCTTGAAGGTGTCGTCGGCATGCCTGGCCAGCGAGCGCGACATATTGTCGGACGTGATTTGGGATTCAAGGAGCTGGTCGGTGCGTTCTTCCCAGATGGTCCAAGCGATCAGGCCGGTGAGGGAAATGCACACCAGGATCAGGAAGCCGATTGCCGCAGCGGTGACAGAGGAGTTGTTGGCGGGGGTCAGAACGGTTGGTTGGGGACGCATTGCCTGTACTCGGAAAAGAGGTTTCGACTGATCTGTTTGTTCGGCGCAGGGTATTTGTACTGCTTGCCTTTGTTGTGACTCTATCATGCCGACCTACCAGGCCGAATGGCTAAAATAAGCGGTAAATCCCGAATTCGGTGAGGATACGCAGATTCTTGAAGAAAATGCCTGTGACAATTTGCCACATTCTCTTTCCGCCCGGGAATTCATATACTTGCGGCCTGACCATCATCTTCTGCGCTCAATGTTCATGCAGCACAACGCCTCCCGCAAAACACGCACGCCGTTCAGCTTGTCGAATCTGCAAGTGATCCTGCTCCTGCTGGCGGTGGGCGTTTGTCTGATTTCGGTTACCTGGGTGTTTGCCGTCGACATCGGCCGCGTTCCGGTTTCTCTGTGGGACATCTGCACCAGCGCGCTTTCGTCCACATCGACAGCGCCGGCGAAATAACTGCGGCCCCGTCACGTCTGGCGGCGTGCCTGCGCGCAATGAATTTCCCCCTCCCCCGGCATTTTTTGCCGTTCCCCACCCGCCTTTTTGGCGGGTTTTTTTTCAGGAAAACCCCGATATCCGCGCGTGCCGATTTGGCGGAAGATTCGTTCACCCACTAGTCGTACCCACTGAAGTACCTCACACGAACCTACAGGAAGAACAACATGAAGAACTGGAAAATCGGCTTGCGCCTGAGTCTTGGTTTCGGTGCAATTCTGGCACTGCTTGTCGCCGGCGCGGGCTTCGGTCTGAGCCAGGTGTCGAAACTGAACGATCGTGTCGAATTTTTGACTTCCGTCGATGAAGGCAAGTTGTTGGCGTTGAGCAAGGTGCAGTTTGCAGTCGGCCTGCGCGCCATCGCTGCGCGTAACCTGGTGCTGGTGTCCGATCCCGCGGCACAAAAGGGTGACGTCGAGTTGGTCGCCAAGGCACAAAAGGATATCGATCAAGGTCTGGCGGAGTTGAACGCGCTGATGAAAAATCCTGCCGACTCCAGCGACCAGGAACGCCAGATGCTGGCGCAACTGAGCGCGCTGGAAGCAAAGTATCTGCCGATCGCCAACAAGATCGCCGGTCTGGCGACGACACGGCAGAATGACGCGGCCAAGGCGTCGCTGATTGTGGATTGCATGCCGTTGCTCAAGCAAGTCATCGCCCATATCGCTGAATTCAACAGCTTGATGCGCGTCAACAGCAAAGCCAATCTGGTCAGTGCTCAGGCAGCGTATGAAGTCTCCAAATGGACCATGTTCGCCATCACCGCGATCTCGCTGGTGCTCGGATCGATCATTGCATGGATGCTGACCTGTTCGATCTCCCGTCCGCTGAAGGAAGCTGTTGCCATCGCCCAGAACGTGAGTGCCGGCGACCTGAGCAGCGACATCAAGGTACAAAGCAAGGATGAACTCGGCCAACTGATGCTGGCGCTGAAAGACATGAACGGCAATCTGCTGCGCATCGTCGGCGATGTTCGTCACGGCACCGACACGATCGCCGCCGCATCGACTGAAATCGCCTCCGGAAATCTGGATTTGTCGTCCCGTACCGAACAACAAGCCGGTTCGCTGCAAGAAACCGCTTCGGCGATGGAAGAACTGACCGCCACCGTCAAGCAAAATGCCGAGAACGCCAAGCAGGCAAATCAACTGGCAGAAACAGCATCGAACATCGCCGTCAAGGGCGGCGCCGTGGTGTCCCGCGTGGTCGACACCATGGCGTCGATCAACGAATCGTCGAAGAAAGTGGTGGACATCATCGGCGTGATCGACGGCATCGCTTTCCAAACCAACATCCTGGCATTGAATGCCGCTGTTGAGGCAGCACGTGCCGGTGAACAAGGCCGCGGTTTTGCGGTGGTTGCTTCCGAAGTACGCAGCCTGGCGCAACGTTCGGCCTCGGCTGCGAAGGAAATCAAAGAACTGATCGGCAATTCGGTTGAAAAGGTCGATGCAGGCACGGCGCTGGTGGACGAAGCCGGTGCGACGATGGGCGAGATTCTGGACAGCGTCAAGCGCGTCACCGGCATCATGGGCGAAATCAGCTCGGCCAGCGACGAACAGACCCGCGGCATCGAACAGATCAATCAGGCGATCGCCCAAATGGATCAGGTCACGCAGCAGAACGCCGCACTGGTTGAAGAAGCGGCCGCTGCCGCCGCATCGATGCAACATCAGGCAGGCAACCTGGCTGACGTGGTTGCAGTCTTCAAGCTGGATGAACAACATCGGCACGCTGTCGAAACGAATGTCGTCAATGCAGTCAGCCCGGTGCGTGTGAGCAAGGCATCGACAGCGCAGGTGCATCGTCTGCCGAAGCGGGTCAGTGCATCGGCTCCGGAAATCGAAGAGTTCAGCTGTGCAGCCTGATCAGGTCCGATCGGAAACAGCAACGAATTTGTTGTGGGGGTAGTGAGTAGTGGGGGTGAGGGGATGAGGTGCAGCATGCGCAAGCGAGGCCTCGTCAGTTAATGCGATGAGCATTGACGTGCAGGCGATTCACAGCAATGTGAATCGCCTTTTTTACTTCGCGTTCCCAATGGGCAGCGCAGTTTTGTATTTGACCTGCTTGAGTGCGAAGCTGGAACGGATATTCTTGATGCCGGAGATTTTGGTCAGGTGGTCGAGGATGAAGTGTTCCAGCGCCTGCAAGTCGGCCACGACGATGCGCAGCAGATAGTCTTCGTCGCCGGTCATCAGGTAGACCTCCATGACTTCATCGAAGGCGCTGACGGCGGCTTCGAAATTCGCCAGTGCGGCCGACTCCTGTTTTTCCAGGCTGACCTTGACGAAGACGTTGACCTTCAGTCCCAGCAGGTGGGGATTGCCGAGCGCCACGTAGCGCGAGATGATGCCTTCGTTCTCCAGCCGTTTGACGCGCGCCAGCGTCGGCGACGGCGACAGGTTGATCCTGGAGGCGAGCTCCAGATTGCTGAGGGCGCTGTTTTCCTGGAGGATGCTCAGGATGCGCAAATCAATGGCGTCAAGTTCCATATCTGAAATTTACCTCCGTAAAATTTTATTGTGCAGCATATTCTGCTGAATATCGCAGGTCAAGCCGTTCATTTCAGTGACTCATTTTGCCTTGTCCGGCGTACAGTGCTCGTATTGACCAAGGAGATAGAACGTGGAAATGTCATCAGCCAGCGGATTCGCCAAAGACATCGATATCGACGCCCAGGAAACCCAGGAGTGGTTGCAGGCCTTGCAGGGTGTATTGCAGGAAGTCGGCCCGGACCGCGCGCGCTTTTTATTGTCGCGCCTGTCGGCGGCGGCGCAGCAATGGGGCATCAACTGGCGCGATGCGCGTAATACGCCTTACATCAACACCATCCGGCCCGAGCAGGAGCCGCCTTTCCCCGGCGGATCCGACGCGCAGGCGATTGAAGAGCATCTGGCCACCGTCATGCGCTGGAACGCGCTGGCGATGGTGGTGCGCGCCAACCGCGCCTACGGCGAGCTGGGCGGGCACATCGCCAGCTACGCCTCGGCGGCCGATCTGTTTGAAGTCGGCTTCAACCATTTCTTCCGCGCCCGCGATGCGCAGTTCGCCGGCGACCTTGTCTACTTCCAGCCGCATTCGGCGCCGGGCATCTACGCGCGCGCTTTCCTGGAAGGCGCATTGAGCGAAGAGGATCTCAGTTTCTATCGCCGCGAAATCGAAGCCAAGAAGCACGGCAAGCAAGGCCTGTCGTCGTACCCGCATCCATGGCTGATGCCGAACTTCTGGCAGTTTCCGACCGGCTCGATGGGCATCGGCCCGATCAATGCGATTTATCAGGCGCGCTTTTTGCGCTACATGGAACATCGCGGTCTGCTGCAGGATCAGGGCCGCAAGGTGTGGGGCGTATTCGGCGACGGCGAGATGGACGAGCCGGAATCGCTGGCGGCGCTGGGCCTGGCTTCGCGCGAGAAGCTCGACAACCTGATCTTCGTGGTCAACTGCAACCTGCAGCGCCTGGACGGTCCGGTGCGCGGCAACGGCCACATCGTCGATGAGCTGGAGACGCTGTTTGCCGGCGCCGGCTGGAACGTCGTCAAGCTGCTGTGGGGGTCGGACTGGGACGGCCTGTTTGCGCGCGACAAGGACGGCGAGCTGATCGATGCGCTCAACCGCACCGTCGACGGACAACTGCAGACCTTTGCCGCCAACGACGGCGCCTTCAACCGCGAACACTTCTTCGGCCAGACGGCGGGCACGCGCCGGATTGCCGAGACCTTGACCGACGAGGAAATCAACCGCCTGCGTCGCGGCGGCCACGACATGAAGAAGATCCACTCCGCCTATCATGCCGCCGCCAACCATCGCGGCCAGCCGACGGTGATCCTGGCGCAGACCAAGAAGGGCTACGGCATGGGCGCGGCCGGCGAAGGCAAGATGACCACGCACCAGCAAAAGAAGCTCGATGAAGAAGTGCTGATCGCTTTCCGCAATCGTTTCAAACTGCCGATCAGCGACGAACAGTGCAAGAACCTGGCCTTCTACAAACCGGCTGCCGACAGCGCCGAGATGAAGCATTTGCTGGCCCGCCGCGCCGCGCTCGGCGGCCACATGCCGCGCCGCGTTGCCGGCGACGCCAGGCGCAGCGTTCCCGCCATCGAGACGCACGCCAGGTTTGCGCTCGATGCCGAAGGCAAGGAAATGTCCAGCACCATGGCGCTGGTGCGCATGCTCAGCAGCATGCTCAAGGATGCCGATTTCGGCAAATACGTGGTGCCGATCGTGGCCGACGAGGCGCGGACTTTCGGCATGGCGAATCTGTTCCGCCAGGTCGGCATCTATTCGTCGCAGGGGCAGTTGTACGAGCCGGAAGACATCGGCTCCATCCTGTCCTATCGCGAAGCCAAGGACGGCCAGATTCTGGAAGAGGGCATCACCGAAGCCGGCGCGATTTCGTCATGGACGGCTGCGGCGACAAGTTACTCGGTACACGGCTTGCCGATGCTGCCGTTTTATATTTATTACTCGATGTTCGGCTTCCAGCGCATCGGCGACCTGATCTGGGCGGCGGCCGACCAGCGCGCGCGCGGCTTCCTCATCGGTGCGACCTCCGGGCGCACGACGCTGGGCGGTGAAGGCTTGCAGCATCAGGACGGCAGCAGCCACGTGATTGCCGCCGGCATTCCGAACTGCGTGTCCTACGATCCGGCTTACGCCTACGAAATGGCGGTGATCGTCGACGAAGGCATGCGCCGCATGCTGGAACGCAACGAGGACGTGTTCTATTACGTCACCGTCACCAATGAAAATGAAATGCAGCCGAGCATGCCGCAAGATGCAGGCATCAGGGATGGCATCTTGCGCGGCATGTATTGCCTCGATGCGAAAGCCGATGCGCAGGTTCGTTTGTTGGCGGCAGGACCGATGCTGAAGGAAGCGCTGTCTGCGGCGCGCATGTTGCAGGAGCAATTCGGCGTGACGGCGGAAGTCTGGAGCGTCACCAGCTTCACCGAACTGGCGCGCGACGGCATTGCCGTCGAACGCCAGAACCGCCTGGCGCCGGCAACGCGCGAGCAGGCCTACGTCACGCAGCAATTGCATGGCAGCGCCGCGCCGGTCATCGCCGTCAGCGACTACGTGCGCGCTTTGTCGGAAGGCATCCGCGCCTATGTACCGGCGCGCTATGTCACGCTCGGCACCGACGGCTTCGGCCGCAGCGACACGCGCGCCAACCTGCGCGATTTCTTTGAAGTCGATGCGCGCTGGATCGCGTATGCCGCGTTGACGGAAGTGTTCGGCGACGATGCCGCGACATTGAAAGCGGCGGCGGAAAAGTTGACCATCGATCTGAACAAACCGCTGTCGACATCGGTTTGACGCAAAGAATCACTCCGTTGAATTCGCTGCTTATCGTGTGGCGATAAAAAACGCCATCTTCTGCCACAAGCAGGGATGGCGTTTTTTGTTTGGCACGAGAGAACCGGCTCGCGTGAAAATATCTCAACCGCGGCGGACATCTCAGCTGCTATATTGACGATCTGCGCCTGCGTCGTTCTTTACAGGGCCGCGCGGAGATAAGGATAAAGATACAGATGTTCATCCCGAACGCATCGAATTCACCAAGTTACTAAAGGAGCGACACAGATGGCAGCACCGAAAAGAATCGCATTGGTCACAGGCGCCGGTTCCGGTATCGGCAAACAGATTGCGCTGGCGCTGCTGCGCGAGGGCTATGCCGTGGTGCTGGCCGGACGCCGTCAGGAACCGTTGCAGGAAACCGCGAAGGCCGCCGGCGAATTCGGCGCCAATGCGTTGGTGGTGCCGGCCGACGTGAGCGATCCGGCTTCGGTGAAGAATCTGTTCGCCAAGGCGAAGGAAAAATTCGGTCGTCTGGATCTGCTGTTCAACAATGCGGGCATCTTTGCGCCGCCGATGTCGATCGAAGAACTGAGCTATGAGCAGTGGAAGTCGGCGGTCGATATCAACCTGACCGGCGTGTTCCTGTGCACGCAGGAAGCGTTCAGGATCATGAAAGAGCAGTCGCCGCGCGGCGGCCGCATCATCAACAACGGTTCGATTTCGGCGCATGCGCCGCGGCCGTTTTCGGCGTCCTACACCGCAACCAAGCATGCGATCACCGGCCTGACCAAATCGACCTCGCTCGATGGTCGTCGCTACGACATCGCTTGCGGTCAGATCGATATCGGCAATGCGTCGACCGACATGACCGAGCTGATGAAGAAGGGCACCTTGCAGGCAGACGGTTCGACCCGGGTTGAGCCGACCATGGATGCGGGCCATGTGGCCAAGGCGATTTTGTACATGGACAGTTTGCCGCTGGACGCCAACGTGCAGTTCATGACGGTGATGGCGACCAAGATGCCGTTTATCGGCCGCGGCTGATAACCTGTTTAGATCTTACTGCGAGGCCATGATCCGGCGTCGGGCGGTGCTCGGAATCCTCATGTACTAAAGTACACTCCAAGGATGATGCAACTGAGCTCCGCTCCGGTCGCCACCGGCTGATGGCCTCTCGCTACAGATCTAAACAGGTTCTGAAATCGTTTGCTGAAAATAAAAACGCTGCTTTCAAGGCAGCGTTTTTTATATCGGCTGTTTTTTTAAACCGTTCCAGCGCGGCGTCAGCGTATGCGGAATGGCGAACAGGTCGAGTACGCGGCCGAGCGTGTGGTCGATCATTTCATCGATGGATTGCGGGCGGTGATAGAAGCCGGGCAGGGGAGGAAAGATGATGCCGCCCATTTCGGTGACGCTGGTCATGTTGCGCAGATGGGCGAGATTGAACGGCGTTTCGCGCACCATCAGCACGAGGCGGCGACGCTCTTTCAGGACCACGTCGGCAGCGCGCGTGATGAGGTTGTCGGACAGGCCGTTGGCGATGGCCGCCAGGGTTTTCATGGAGCAGGGCGCGACGATCATGCCGGCCGAGGTGAACGAGCCGCTGGCGATCGATGCGCCGACATCGCGCACCGGATGGACGACGTCGGCCAGCGCTTCGACGTCCTTGCGGCTCATGTCGAGTTCCTGATGCAGATTGAGCACGCCGGCCTCGGAGACCAGCAGATGCGTTTCGATGCCGGTATCGCGCAGCACGCGCAACAGGCGCACGCCGTAGGCAACGCCGGTCGCGCCGGTGATGGCGACGATCAGGCGTTGTGGTTCCGATGCCTTTTCCGGGGACAGGGGATCAGCCCTTGAACAGGGTTTGCAGTTCGCCCGATTCGTACATTTCGGTCATGATGTCGGAACCGCCGACGAATTCGCCGTTGACATACAGTTGCGGGATGGTCGGCCAGTTCGAGTATTCCTTGATGCCCTGGCGCACGTCGGCGCTTTCCAGCACGTTGACGGTGACGATGTTTTCAGCGCCGCTGGCCTTGAGCAGTTGGATCGCCTTGCCGGAGAAGCCGCATTGCGGGAATTGCGCAGTGCCCTTCATGAACAGCACGACATTGTTTTGGGTAACGGTTTCCTTGATCCAGGATTGGACTTCGCTCATGACTACACCTTCAAAAAGTTCGCAATGCCGACATTATATGAAAAAGCGAGCCATCGCGTTGAGGTCCGCCGATTCTGCGGATGCGGTGTTGCGAAACGGGAAACTGTCTTTTCGGCAACTTCGCCGATAAGAAATATATATTAATTGTTTGACCTTGCCTGGCCGGCAAGACAAGGCGGCCCTGGATGGAAAACGGCGGAAGGCGTAAATGATATAAAAACAAGAAAGGGCGCTGACGCGCCCTTTTTCTGTCGCCGGTCCAATCCGCCGGCTAGCTGGATATCACGAGGCAGCTGCGGCGAGCGGTTCTTCCGACAGGCGTTTTGCCATCGAGTGATGGTTCTGTACGCGGTCCTTATGCTTGATGACCTGGCGGTCCAGTTTGTCGATCAGCATGTCGATGGCGGCATACAGGTCATGTGCAATGCTTTCGGCATGCAAGTCCTTACCCTTAATGTGAACGTTGATTTCTGCTTTCTGGCGTTTTTCTTTTTCTGTCAGCTTGTCGACGCTGAGGATCACACTGATGTCGATGACGTGATCAAAATGGCGCTTGATGCGCGTCAGTTTGCTTTGCACGTATTCGCGGATTGCGGGGGTCAAATCGAGGTGATGGCCACTAATGGTCAGATTCATACAGCACTCCTATCGTGAGGTTGCTGGAGGTTCCTGGAACCTGTTCAATGTCCTGCTGCGAAGCCATGATCCGGCATCGTCCGGTGCTCGAAATCCTCATGTACTTAAGTACATTCCGGTTTCTGCGCTCCGGGCGCCGCCAGCTGATGGCTTCTCGCGACAGACCTTAAACAGGTTCGCGCATTGTCCGGTTGTTTGTGGAGCATTACGCCAGAACACAGCAACAGGTGCTACTACAGAAAAACTTACAGAGATTTGCGGAGATTAACCGGCGGGATCTTGAGCACTTCGCGGTATTTCGCGACGGTACGCCGCGCCACCACCATGCCCTGTTCCGCCAACATGTCTGCAATCTTGCTATCAGAGAGTGGGTTCTTAGGGTCTTCTGCTCCTATCAGTTGTTTGATGAGAGCCCGTATCGCGGTGGAGGATGCTTCTCCTCCCGTTTCCGTTGCGACGTGGCTGCCGAAGAAGTATTTCAACTCAAACATGCCATGCGGGGTCAGCATGTACTTCTGAGTCGTCACACGAGAAATAGTGCTCTCGTGTAGACCTAGTGTATCAGCTATTTCGCGCAACACAAGGGGTCTCATGGCAACCGCGCCATGCGAAAAAAAGTTGCGTTGCCGTTCAACAATTGCCTGAGCGACACGCAAAATCGTGTCGAAGCGCTGACGCATGTTTTTGATCAGCCACTTGGCTTCCTGCAGCTGCGACCCGAGCGATCCGTCGCCCTTGGTCTGTTTCATCGCATTGGCGTACATGGCGTTGACGCGCAGGCGCGGCATGACGTCGTGGTTGAGCAGAACCTGCCAGCCGTCCTTGGTCGCTTTGACAATGACATCGGGCACGACATAGTCCGACGTTTCCGATGCGAAAGCGGAGCCGGGATGCGGATTGCACTGGCGGATGACGGCTTGTGCTTCTCGCAAGTCTTCGTCGTCGCAGCCGAGCGCTTTCTTGATCTTGTTGAAATCTCGTTGCGCAAACAGCGACAGGCATTCTTCCACGATCGTCAGCGCCAGCCGGCGTGTGACAAAGGCAACTTTCGGCAGGCGTTTGATTTGCAGCGCGAGACATTCGGAGGCACTGCGCGCGCCGACGCCGGCAGGGTCGAAACTTTGCAACAGCTTTAGCGCGATGGAGAGTTCTTCGAGTTCGATCTCGAGCTCTTCCGGCAGGCGCGCGAGGATGTCTTCCAGCGGTTCTTCCAGATAGCCGTGATCGTCGAGGGCGTCGATGATCAGTTCGACCAGCGCGCGATCGCGCAGCATGCGCACGGTCAGGCGAGCCTGCTCCAGCAGATGCTCGCGCAGGGTGACGTCGTGGGCTTCCAGTTGCGGGCGCGCGTCTTCATCGTCGGGCGTCTTGCCGGTGCGGGCGACGTCGTCGAAACTCCACTCGGCGTCGCCGCTGACGTTGTTGTCGTCGCCGCCAAGGCTGTCGGCGTGTTCGGCCGTTTCCGCTTCGGTCGGCGCGCTGCTGACGACGTTCTCGGCCGGGTCCGCCTGGGTCGCGGGCGTCGCGCTGAGGGCGCCGTCGGCCAGCAGGCGCACGGAGTTGTCGAGCGCATCGTCGAGACGTTCCAGCAGCGGATTGTCGGAAAGGATTTGTTCCAGTTCCTGATGCAGTTCCAGCGTCGACAATTGCAGCAGACGGATCGACTGCTGCAACTGCGGCGTCAATGCCAGATGCTGGGATGTGCGTAACTGGAGCGATTGTTTCATTCAGTGGCCTGGGGTACTACGGCTTACATGCGGAAGTGTTCGCCGAGATACACGCGGCGTACGGATTCATTGGCGATGATGTCGTCAGGACTGCCGCTGGCCAGTACCGTGCCCTGATTGATGATGTAGGAGCGGTCGCAGATGCCCAGCGTTTCGCGCACGTTGTGGTCGGTGATCAGCACGCCGATGCCGCGTTCCTTGAGGAAGCGCACGATGCGCTGGATCTCGATCACCGCAATCGGGTCGATACCGGCGAACGGTTCGTCCAGCAGCACGAAGCGCGGATCGGTGGCCAGCGCGCGGGCGATCTCGACGCGGCGGCGTTCTCCGCCGGACAAGGACAAGGCCTGGCTTTCGCGCAGCTTTTCGATTTGCAGTTCGTGCAGCAGGTTGTTGAGGCGGCCTTCGATTTCATCGCGGCTGAGCGGCTTGCCGTTTTCCTTGCGCAGTTCCAGCACGGCGCGGATGTTGTCTTCCACGGTCAGCTTGCGGAACACCGAGGCTTCCTGCGGCAGGTAGGACAGGCCCAGTTCGGCGCGCTGGTGAATCGGCAGGCGCGAGATGGCGGAACCGTCCAGATCGATTTCGCCGCCGTCGGAAGGCACCAGGCCGACGATCATGTAGAACGAAGTCGTCTTGCCGGCGCCGTTGGGGCCGAGCAAGCCGACCACTTCGCCGCTTTCGACTTCGAGCGAGACGTCGCGCACGACCTGGCGCGCGCCGTAGCTCTTTTGCAAGCCGCGTACAACGAGAGAACTGATCGCCATCTTATGGTCCCTTCGATGGTTCGACGCGCGGCTGGATGATCGCGGTGATGCGTCCGCCGCCCGGCTTGCTTTCGCCGGTATTGGTGTTGTTGACCGAATAGAATTCGGCGCGGCTGTCGTAGGAAATGAACTCGCCGTTGACTTCATCCGTGATGCGGGCGCCATCCATGCGCTGCATGTGCGCGCGCGTAAACAATTTCGAGATTTCGGTTTTCTCGCTGTATTCGATGCGCTCTGCCTGGCCTTCGATCCACAGGTTCGGACCGCCGTCGCGCTTCTGGCGGAAACTGGCCAACTGGCCGGGCGCCGCGTACAGGATGGCGAATTCGTAACCGGCCGGATCCGTCGTCAGCACCACCTTGCCGGCCTTGATCAGCAGCGTGCCGCGCGTGAGCACGACGTTGCCGGTGAAGGTCTTCACCTGCTTGACGTCGTCGTAGACCATCTGTTCGGCTTCGATGCGCGTCGGTTTTTCGGTATCGGCCTTCTCGGCGCGGACGATGCCGCTTGCGCTCATCAGGAGCAGGGTCAGCAGAGGCAATAAAAGATTGGTTTTCATATCATCCTGCGCAAAATATCTCGCTTGGTTGTGCCGACTGGCTTGTGGCTAGCGCGCACGCGGCTGGTAGGTGCCGCGGACGTTGTGGAGTAACTGGAATTCCTGTGTGGCGTTGTTGGCGATCATGCCGGTGCCGGTCATGATCGATGCGCCCAGGGTGATCTCGACGGGCTTGTCCGTCTTTGCAATATCGTCGTCCGGCAGCAGCAGCAGGTACTCGGTCTTCAGGTGCATGTTCTCGGACGTGGCGGTGGCGGCACGGTTGCCGTTGACGTCGCCGTACATGTGGATCTTGGTGTTGTCGTCTTCGATCCTGGCGCGTTGCGAGCGCAGCGTCATCGGCGCCTTTTCTTCCGACAGGGTGGTGATGACCGGCAAGGTCACTTCGAACGAGTCGTCCGCCGGGAAATGGACCATCCTGGCGCCGGTGATGTCGTAGCGCGGCAAGCCGGTCTCAGCCATTTTGACGTAGCTGAATTTTTCGACGTAATAATCGGGCTTGGTGCGCGGACGCGCCGCCAGCGAGTCGTCGATATTGCGATGCATGACTTGCAGCACCCAGAAGCTGGCCAGCGCCAACGCCGCCAGCACGACGACGGTGACGATCAACCGGATGCGCTGCGCCGCGCGTTCGCCGCTGTGATTGCTCATGCAAGATAACCGGCCAGCGCCGCCTCGTAATGCCCTTGCGCCGTCAGGATCAGGTCGCAGAGTTCACGCGCGGCGCCGTTGCCGCCAACACCTTCGGTGATGTAGTCGACGCGTTGCTTGACGTCGTGGTGACCGTTGGCCACGCAGGCGGTGAAGCCGACCTTGGTCAGCACCGGCAGGTCGATCACGTCGTCGCCCAGATAGCCGCAGGCGGACGCCGGGATGCCGGTCTGTTCCAGCAATTGGGCGAAGGCGATGCGCTTGTCGTGCACGCCCTGGAACACGTGGGCGATGCCGAGGTCCTTGGCGCGGCGCAATACGATGGGCGACTGGCGCGCCGTAATGATTGCCGTGGCGATGCCGCCGAACTGCTGCAGCATCTTGATGCCGTGGCCGTCGAGCGCATTGAAGCGCTTGATCGGTTCGCCGTCCGCGCCGTAATACAAACCGCCGTCGGTCAGTACGCCGTCGACATCGAAAATCATCAGCCGGACTTGCCTGGCTTTGGCAATGGCGGCGGCGCTGGCGGTGCTGAATCGGTCGGCCATCAGATCACCTTGGCGCGGGTCAGGTCGTGGATATGCAGCGCGCCGACCAGCTTGCCGGCGGCATCGGCCACCAGCACCTGGTTGATGCGGAATTCTTCCATCAACTGGACGGCGTCGACCGCCAGCTGGTCCGGCATGATGGTGCGCGGACCGTGATGCATGACGTCGGCAATCGAGAATTTGGTGAAATCCTCGCCACGTTCCAGCAGGCGGCGCAGGTCGCCGTCGGTGAATACGCCGATAGGGCGGTAGTGGTCGTCGACCACGGCTGTCATCGCCATGCCCTTGCGGGTGATTTCCATCAATGCCGCCGACAGCGATACGTCGGGCGTGACGGCCGGGATGGCGTCGCCGGTGCGCATCACGTCGCGCACATGCGTCAGCAGGCGGCGACCGAGTGCGCCGCCGGGGTGCGAGCGGGCAAAATCCTCTTCCATGAACCCGCGCGCATCGAGCAGGGACACGGCCAGCGCGTCGCCCATGGCCAGCGTGGCGGTGGTGCTGGCGGTCGGCGCCAGGTTCAGGGTGCAGGCTTCCTTGGCCACGCCGACGTTCAGATGGATCGACGACAGCAGCGCCAGGCTGGATTCGTCATTGCCGGTCATGGAGATCAGGTAGGCGCCCATGCGCTTGATGATGGGCACGATCGCCATCAGTTCGGCAGTCTCGCCGGAATTCGAGATGGCAATGAAGACGTCATTGGGCGTCACCATGCCCAGGTCGCCATGCGCCGCTTCGGCGGGGTGCATGAACAGCGCGGGCGTGCCGGTGGAGGCGAAGGTCGCGGCGATCTTGCGGCCGATATGGCCGGATTTGCCGATGCCGGAGACGACCACGCGGCCTTTGCATTCCAGCAAGACGCCCACGGCGCGGGCCAGCGGCTCGTCGGCCTTGTCCGACATGCGGGCTTTCAGCGCCAGGATGGCATCGGCCTCGATCTGCAAGGTCTGACGGGCGAGACTCAGCGCCTGCCGTGCGCTTTCGGCGGAAAAAGATTTTGGCAAGATTTTATGTTCGGTTACACTCATAACCGAAGTATAAACGAATTACGAAAGCAAAAAACTTGCCAGATGTAACCTCGTGTAGCGTCACAGGGATATTTGGAAGGCATCGTGGCCCGAATTTGTCATTTCGACAAGTGAGTGGATAACCGGAATACAGACGGGGCGGGCCTGTCGCCACAATGCTCCAAATCGGACCGATGATGGCCGGGCAGGCATGGTTCTGGCTTAACAGGCTGTATGGCCTTCACCTATAAAAATTGCTTCGTTTTCTAATTCATGTTTTCTGGTCTGGAGCTCACACTTTTTCTACTTGGCGCCGCAGTGCTCGGCGTCGTTGCTTTTCGAATGTTTCATTTGCCGCCGATGCTGGGCTATCTGGTCGTCGGCATCATCATCGGCCCGCACGGCCTCGGTTTTGCCGAAGACAATGAAACCACCCATGCCCTGGCCGAGTTCGGCGTGGTCTTCCTGATGTTTTCGATCGGGCTGGAATTCTCCCTGCCCAAACTCTCAGCCATGCGTCATATCGTGTTCGGGCTCGGTGTGGCGCAGGTGCTGGCGACCATCGCGGTGGCCATGGTGTTCGGCTGGAGTACCGCCTACATCCTGCCGCAACTGAACAATATCAGCTGGCCGGCGGCCTTTGCCCTGGGCGGCGCACTGGCCATGTCGTCCACCGCGATCGTTTCCAAGCTGCTGACCGAACGGTTGGAGCTGGAGACCGAACACGGCCGCCGCATCCTCGGCATCCTGCTGTTCCAGGATCTGGCGCTGGTGCCGCTGCTGATCGTCGTGCCGGCGCTGGCCAAAAACACCGGCAACCTTGCCGTCACGCTGGCGTGGGCGACCACCAAGGCGGTAGTGGTGCTGGCGCTGCTGTTGTTCTTCGGGCAAAAATTGATGCGCAGCTGGTTCCAGGTCGTCGTCAAGCGGCGCTCGCAGGAACTGTTCATGCTGAACCTGCTGATGATCACGCTGGGCGCCGCCTGGATCACGGAAAAGGCCGGCCTGTCGCTGGCGCTGGGCGCCTTCATCGCCGGCATGTTGATTTCCGAGACGGAATACAAGCATCAGGTCGAGGAAGACATCAAATCCTTCCGCGACGTCCTGCTCGGCCTGTTCTTCATCACCATCGGCATGCTGCTCAACGCACATCTGGTGCTGGAGCACTGGTGGCTGGTCCTGCTGCTGCTGATCGGCCCGGTGCTGCTCAAGTTCGTCCTGATCGCCGGTCTGGCGAAGTTGTTCGGTTCGACCACCGGCGTCGCCTTGCGCACCGGCCTGGCGCTGGCGCAGGCGGGCGAGTTCGGTTTCGTGCTGCTCAACCAGGCCGGCGGCCTGCAATTGATGGACCCCTTGCTGATCCAGGTGATTCTGGCGTCGATGGTGCTGTCGATGCTGGCGGCGCCTTTCATCCTCGCCAAGTCCGACGCCATCGTCATGAAGCTGTCGGCCAACGAATGGATGCTGCAATCGCTGGCGTTGACGCAACTCGCCACGCGCACCATGTCGAGCCGCAAGCATGTCATCATCGCCGGCTTCGGCCGCAGCGGCCAGAGCCTGGCCAAGCTGCTCGACGAAGAGGGCATTCCCTATCACGCGCTGGAAATGGATCCGGATCTGGTGCACGACACCCAGGTCGCCGGCGCCAACGTGTCGTACGGCGACGCCGCCCGCCGCGAAAGCCTGGTCGCCGCCGGCATCCACCGCGCCGCGGCGCTCGTGGTCACCTACGCCAGCACGCCGTCGGCGCTGAAGGTCCTGCATCACGCCAATGAACTGGTGCCGACGCTGCCGGTGATCGTGCGCAGTCACGACGATGCCGATCTAGACAAGCTGCTTGCCGCCGGCGCCACCGAAGTCGTGCCGGAAGCGCTGGAGGGAAGCCTGATGCTGGCGTCCCATGCGCTGGTGATGCTGGGCGTGCCGCTGCGCCGCGTGGTCCATCGCGTGCAGCGTGCGCGCGACGAGCGCTACACCTCGCTGCGCGGTTACTTCCACGGCGCGTCGGATGTGCCGGAAGACAACGACAATCTCCATGTACGGCTCGAATCGGTGGTGCTCGGCGAAGGCGCCAGCGCCATCGGCAAGACCTTGTATCAGGTGGCGCTGGAGCAGTTCGACACCGAAGTCACGATGCTCCGGCGCGGCAAGCTGCGCGTCGACTTCACGCCGGACACCCGGCTGCAGGCCGACGACATCCTGGTTTTGCGCGGTACGGCGGAAAACATCCTGAAAGCGGAAAAGCGCTTGCTGAAAAAATAGACAATGGAAATTCTCGACCGCATCACCGGCATCATCCTTCCCGTTTTCGCCATCATCGCCATCGGCTATGGCTACGCCCGCTGGCGCGGCGAAGTGGTGCGTTCCGACATGGCTTCGGTCAATCGTGTGTCGATGGAAGTGCTGGCGCCGCTGATGGTGTTCAGCGCGTTGGCGTCCAAGGATTTCGACATGGTGCACAACGCCTGGCTGATTCTCGCGAGCGTGCTGATTTCCCTCGGCTCGGGCCTGCTGGCATGGCCGGTCGCGCGCCTGCTGGGTTACGACAAGCGCACCTTCCTGCCGCCCATGATGTACAACAACGGCGGCAACATGGGCGTGCCGCTGATGCTGCTGGCTTTCGGGCCGGAAAGCCTGTCGGCGGCGGTGGCCTTGTTCACGGCGGCGACCTTCGTCTATTTTTCTCTCGGCGTCAAAATGCTGCAGCATGGCCGCAGCAACAGCAGCCGGCCGGGTTCCTGGCTGCGTTTGTTCAAGAGCCCGATCATGGTCGCCATGGTGCTGGGCGTATTGTTCGCGGCCTTTCGCATCCCTCTGCCGCCGCCGGTGTTCTCCGCCATGAAGCTGTTGGGCGAAGCCAGTATCCCCATCATGCTGTTTGCACTGGGCGTGCGCATGATGGACATCAGTTTCAAGAGCTGGCACATCGGCCTGGTCGGCGCCGTCACTTGTCCGCTGGTCGGATTGCTGGTCGCCCTCCTGCTCGATCAGCTGCTGCCGTTGACGTCCGGACAACGCGGGCAAATGTATCTGTTTGCCGCGTTGCCGCCGGCGGTGCTGTGTTTCATGGTGGCCGAACAGTACCGTCAGGAACCCGACAAAGTCGCGTCAATCGTGCTCATGGGCAACCTTGCCGCGCTGATTTTCGTGCCGCTTGGTTTATGGGTGGGACTGCCGCCGTCGATTCGTTGAATTGCACCCGGAGGAGGGCTTTGTTCCCCGTATCTTGGTATGAGAAATGCTTGGAAACTGATGTACGCGCTCAGTGTGCTTAATCAGTCATTCTAAGGATGCCTCATGCTAAAAAATCTCTCTATCAAAGCGCGGCTGATCTTCGTTGTCAGCTTTCTTTCCGTATTGCTCGCGCTTTTTGGCATAGTCGGCCTGGTCAGTTTGCAAAAAACCAATGCAGACCTGAAATCCTTGTACGAAGACCGCGTCGTCGCACTGATCCAGCTCGGTCAGGTGACCGATGCCGTGGATGCCGGCCGTTATACGATTTCTTCCGCCATCGTCGGCGATTCCGGCGAGATCGACAAGAATATGGACAATCTGGAGAAGGTCCTCAAAGAAGGCGACAAGGTCTGGAAGGAATATCTGGCGACTTACCTGACGCCGGAAGAAACCAAACTGGCCGAGCAGTTCACCGCACAGCAAAAGAAATTCGTCGCAGAAGGCGTCAAGCCGGCCATGGAAGCCTTGCACAATCGCGATTTCCAGGGGGCGACGGATCTTTATAACGGGCCGTTGCTTGTACTGTTCAAGCAAATCAACGCCACCATGAAGCAACTGATTACTTTGCAGAATGACGTCAGCAAAGACTTGTATGACCAGTCGCAGGCGCGCTACCAGACCTTCCTGACCCTGACCATCGCGGCGATTGTGATCGGCGTTTCCGTGGCGATCATCATGGGCATCTGGCTGGTGCGGGCGATTTCCGGTCCGCTGAACGAAGCCGTCAAGGTGGCCAAGGGCGTTGCAGACGGCGACCTGACCCAGACGATCGAAGTGCATTCGCGCGACGAGGCCGGCCAGTTGATGGAAGCGCTGCAAACCATGAACGGGCGCCTGCAGCAGATCGTCGGCGAAGTGCGCGTCAGCACCGACACCATCTCGACGGCATCGAGTGAAATCGCCACCGGCAACCTCGACCTCTCCGCGCGCACCGAGAGCCAGGCGGGGTCGCTGGAAGAAACCGCTTCGGCGATGGAGGAGCTGACTTCCACCGTGAAGCAGAATGCCGACAATGCGCGCCAGGCGAATCAACTGGCGGCATCGGCATCGCAGATCGCGCAAGAGGGCGGCAATGTCGTGGGCCGGGTAGTCGTCACCATGAACACGATCAATGACTCGTCCAAGAAGATCGTCGACATCATCAGCGTGATCGACGGCATCGCCTTCCAGACCAATATCCTGGCCTTGAACGCGGCCGTCGAAGCGGCGCGCGCGGGCGAGCAGGGCCGCGGCTTTGCGGTCGTGGCCAGCGAAGTGCGCAGCCTGGCGCAGCGCAGCGCCGCCGCCGCCAAGGAAATCAAGACGCTCATCGACGACTCCGTGCAAAAGGTCGGCGAAGGCAGCAAGCTGGTCGAGCAGGCCGGCGTCACGATGGACGAAGTGGTGGCCAGCGTCAAGCGCGTGACCGACGTCATGGGCGAGATCACCGCGGCAAGCCAGGAGCAGAGTTCCGGCATCGAGGAAGTCAATCGCGCGATCACGCAGATGGACGAAACCACGCAGCAAAACGCCGCCCTGGTCGAGCAAGCCGCGGCTGCCGCGCAGTCCTTGCAGGACCAGGCGCAACGCCTGACGCACGTCGTCGGCGTGTTCAAGCTCAACGGCGCGCAGCAGCTTGCCGCGGCGCCGGCAAGAACGGTCAATGTCACGCCGCGTCCTGTGGCCGTCGCTTCGGCAGCGCCGAAGAAAGTTGTCGCCAAGCCGGCGAAATCCACTACGTCCACCGCGCCGGCGTTGACGGCCGGCAGTGTCAATCCGGGCGGCAAGTCCAATGACGACGACTGGGAGCAATTCTGAGCCGGCCCCGATGGCGGAGCCTGAATCAGCAGAAGTAAAAAAGGGATTGCCGTGATGGCAATCCCTTTTTCAATGTGAGACGAACGAACAATCCGAGCTGCGTCAGTCCAGCAAGATGTCCTCCGACGACGCCGAGCGCGTACCGGGAACCGGTGGGTTGCTCCGGCCGTGATAGGCAAACACCACCGACGATTTGATCTGTTCGGAGTTGTTCTTGCCGGCGGCATGGAACAAGCCGCTGTGGAACAGCACCACGTCGCCCTTTTCCAGCGGCACGGAAATACCTTGTTCAAACAGCGCCTGATTGGCGGGCACTTCCGGACGCAGGAAATCGAGCTCGTCCATCTGCTCCGGTTGCAATTGCAGCAGATGCGAACCGGGGATGAACTTGAGGCCGCCGTTGTCGGCATTTTCCGGACCCAGCGCCAGCCAGACCGAGATCAATTCATTGCGCGGAAACGACCAGTAGCGGATATCGCGATGCCAGCCGGTCGCGGTGCCGAAGGTCGGGTGCTTGGTCATCACGCAGTTGTGATGCGACAGCGTGATGCACACCGGTTCTTCAAACAGCTGGTGCAGCGCCGCCACCAGGCGGGGATCGGAAGCCCAGGCGCGGAAGCGGTCGTCGCGCTGCCAGGCGGCGCGCAAACGGCGCGCGGTGCGGCCGCCCGGCGCGTCCAGCGACGAGGGTGCGCCCTCGTAACCGACTTCGGCTTCGTACTCCAGCGGTGCAACGGCCTGCTGCACATGCTTGCGCGCGACGGCGAGCATGTCGTCGCAGGCGTCGTCGGGGACGAAGCCCTTGAGCAGCAGATAACCGTTCTTCCGGAAATCCTCGATCCGGGCTGAGGAAAGCAGCGTTTCCATGGCAATCAATCCTAAACTGTCTTACTTTTTCTTTTTCAACAATGGCGCCAGATAGTGTCCGGTGATGCTTTCCGGATTCTTGGCCACATCTTCCGGCGTGCCGGTCGCGATGATCCTGCCGCCGCCGGCGCCGCCTTCGGGACCGAGATCGATGATCCAGTCGGCGGTCTTGATGACGTCGAGGTTGTGCTCGATGATGGTCACCGTGTTGCCCTGGTCGCGCAGGCGATGGATCACTTTCAGCAGCAGGTCGATATCGTGGAAGTGCAGGCCGGTGGTCGGCTCGTCCAGGATGTACAGTGTACGCCCGGTATCGCGCTTGGACAGTTCCAGCGACAGCTTGACGCGCTGCGCTTCGCCGCCCGACAGCGTGGTCGCGCTCTGGCCCAGCTTGATGTAACCGAGGCCGACGTCGAGCAGGGTTTGCAGCTTGCGCGCGATCAGCGGCACCGGCAGGAAGAATTCATGCGCGTCTTCCACCGTCATCTCGAGGATTTCGGTGATGTTCTTGCCCTTGTATTGCACTTCCAGCGTCTCGCGGTTGTAGCGCTTGCCGTGGCAGACGTCGCACGGCACGTAGACGTCCGGCAGGAAGTGCATCTCGACCTTGATCACGCCGTCGCCCTGGCAGGCTTCGCAGCGGCCGCCCTTGACGTTGAAGGAGAAGCGTCCGGCGCTGTAGCCGCGTTCCTTGGCGACGGGCACGGTGGCGAACAGGTCGCGGATCGGCGTGAACAGGCCGGTGTAGGTCGCCGGATTGGAGCGCGGCGTGCGGCCGATCGGCGCCTGGTCGACCGAGATCACCTTGTCGAAGTGTTCCAGGCCGCTGATCGATTCATGCTCGGCCGGCTCGGTTTGCGAACCGTAGAGATGGCGCGATGCAGCCAGATACAGCGTGTCGTTGACCAGCGTCGACTTGCCCGAACCGGATACGCCGGTCACGCAGGTCAGCAGGCCGACCGGCAGGTCGAAGCTGACGTTCTTCAGGTTGTTGCCGGTGGCGCCGGTGATGGTCAGCTGACGCTCGGGATCGGACGGCGTGCGCTTCTTCGGCACGCTGATTTCCAGCGCGCCGTTGAGGTATTTGGCGGTCAGCGATTTCTTGCTCTTGAGGATGTCTTCCAGCGTGCCCTGGGCGATGATGTCGCCGCCATGCACGCCCGCGCCCAGTCCCATGTCGACCACGTAGTCGGCGGTGCGGATGGCGTCTTCGTCATGTTCGACGACGAGCACGCTGTTGCCGATGTCGCGCAGATGCTTGAGCGTGCCGATCAGGCGGTCGTTGTCGCGCTGGTGCAAGCCGATGGATGGCTCGTCGAGTACGTACATCACGCCGGTCAGGCCGGAGCCGATTTGCGACGCCAGGCGGATGCGCTGCGCTTCGCCGCCGGACAGCGTATCGGCGCTGCGTTCCAGCGACAGATAATCCAGGCCGACGTTGTTGAGGAAGGTCAGGCGCGAGATGATTTCCTTGATGATGCGGTCGGCGATTTCCTTCTTGGCGCCGGTCAGCTTCAGGTTCTCAAAGAAGGACAGGGTTTCGCGCAGCGGCGTGGCGGCGACTTCATAAATCGCGCGTTGCTGGCGGCCGGCGCCGATCTTGACGAAGCGCGCTTCCACGCGCAGCCGCGCACCCTGGCAGGACGGGCATTCTTTCTCGTTGATGAACTTGGCCAGTTCTTCCTTGACCGCCATCGAATCGGTTTCGCGGTAACGGCGTTGCAGGTTGGTGACGACGCCTTCGAAGGTGTGCTCCTTGATGACGGTGCGGCCGCGCTCGTTGACGTAGGTGAACGGCACGGTCTGGCGGCCGGAGCCGTACAGGATGACTTGCTGCGCCTTTTCCGGCAACTGTTCGAACGGCATGTCGATGTCGAACTCGTAGAACGCCGCCAGGTTCGACAGCATCTGGAAGTAGAACTGGTTGCGGCGGTCCCAGCCCTTGATCGCGCCGCTGGCCAGCGACAGATTGGGGAAGGCGACGATGCGCTTGGGATCGAAGAATTCGATATGGCCGAGGCCGTCGCATTCCGGGCAGGCGCCCATCGGGTTGTTGAACGAGAACAGGCGCGGCTCCAGCTCTTGCAGCGAATAGCCGCAGACCGGGCAGGCGAACTTGTTGGAATACAGGTGTTCCTTGCCGGTATCCATCTCCAGCGCAATGGCGCGGCCTTCGGCGATGCGCAAGGCGGTTTCGAAGCTTTCCGCCAGGCGTTGCTTGATCTCGTCCTTGACCTTGACGCGGTCGATGACGACGTCGATGGTGTGCTTCTCGGTTTTCTTCAGCTTGGGCAGGTCGTCGATCTCGTAGACCTTGGCGGTGCCGGTGCCGCTTTGGATGCGGAAGCGCACGAAGCCGTGCGCCTGCATCTGTTCGAACAGGTCGACGTGTTCGCCCTTGCGATTGGCCACGACCGGCGCGAGGATCATCAGCTTGGTGTCTTCCGGCATGGCCAGCACGGCGTCGACCATTTGCGAAACCGATTGCGCCGCCAGCGGATTTTCCGGATGGTCGGGGCAGTAAGGCGTACCGACGCGCGCGTACAGCAGGCGCAGGTAGTCGTGGATTTCGGTGACGGTGCCGACGGTCGAGCGCGGATTGTGCGAGGTCGCCTTCTGTTCGATCGAGATCGCCGGCGACAGGCCTTCGATCATGTCGACGTCGGGTTTCTCCATCAACTGCAGGAATTGACGGGCATAGGAAGAGAGCGACTCCACATAGCGTCGCTGGCCTTCCGCGTACAACGTGTCGAATGCCAGTGACGATTTTCCCGATCCCGACAGGCCGGTAATGACGATCAGTTTGTTGCGTGGTAAGTCGAGGCTGATGTTCTTCAGATTGTGCGTGCGTGCGCCGCGAATGCGAATTTCTTCCATGGATGCCTTCAGCGTAAGTTTTCCATTCGACGTTCATATGAACATTGAATGGAGGATCAACCTATTACTATATCAGGACTCACCATTTGCGGCTGATGTCGTCAGGCCGGCGGGAGTCCGGGCTGGTGCGGCCCCATGCAGCGCGTGAGCGGCAAGGCTAGTTTGTTGCGGAGGATGGTGCGGCTGTCGGCGCTTGGCGTTGATAGACGGTGAAGGTCTGTTCGTCGCCGTCGCGCGAGCCTTTCCAGAACTGGGTCCATTCGCCTTTCGGCGTGCCGGTGCCGAACGGATGCTGGACGATGACCCAGCGGCAATCGGTTTCCCGCGTCTTGTCGACGGGTTGATGCAGGATGCCGGTGTAATAGAACAGCATCGGCGCTTCCGTTTCTCCCAGGCTGATGCTGGCCATGCAATCACTCTTGCGCCATGCGGGAGCCAGCTCGGTTTGCAGGTCTTTGTAGACGTATTCGTAACTCTTGGCGTAATCGCCCCACGGCAGGATCAGCGTAAAGGCGACGCCCCACATCATGGTGATGCCGGCAAACCAGCTGAAGGCGCCGCGCCATTTGCCGCATTGTTTGATCTTCGGCAGGCACAGCAGCCAGGTCAGGGTGACGACGACGGCGCCGGCCAGGGCCACCGGCTGCATCGGCGTGATGTAGGCCAAAGGCAGCCATTTGCCCAGATACGTGAGATGGTAGTGATATTCCGGCGGCCCGATGGAAATGACATAGATGGCCCACAGCAATACCGTCACCACGCCGAAGAACAGTCGCGAGAACCAGTCCCAGGCCAGCGGGATCCAGGACGGCAGCCGTTCGACAATGCCGGACCCAAGCAGGCACAGCGGCAGCACCAGGGGCAACAAATACAGCTGACGCGCCGTCGCCGACGCTTGCAGGATCGCAATGCAAATGGCGCAGAAGAGCACCGGTATGGCGATGCGCGGTTGCCGGACATGACGCCAGCCGCCGCCGAGCAGCGCCAGCACGGCCAGCGGCGTGCCGGGCATGGCGAAGCCGGAAAGGGCGCGGAAAACGACGGTCGAATCGTTATCGGAGCCCAGCTTGCGCACGGAAAAACCGAAGAAGCGGCCGATGTTGTTGTCCCAGAACCATTCCATGAACAGCGGCACCGAATGATGCGCCAGCAGCACCGGCCAGATCAGGAAGAACGGCAGCGCCACCAGCACCGCGAAGCCGACCATGCGCAGATAAGACCAGGAGCGGCATTCACGCACGAGGATGCCGGTCCAGAAGGCGGTTGCTGCATAGACAATGGGCAGGAACAGTCCCTTGGACATTTCCGCGATGCCGACGCCCAGGCCGAACCAGAACGCAGCAGACAGCCTGGGCGCCTTGATCTGTTCATTGAGTGCGATTTGCAGCAGACCATACATGGCGATGACGCCGCCGCATACCAGTGCCACATCGGTGAACATGTCGTGCGCGTGTTTGACCATGCCGGCCGTTCCGGCAAACAAAGCCAGGGTGCCGAGCACGCGCAGGTTGAAGTAATTGTCTTCGCGCCATACCGTCCTGGCGATCCGGGCGACAAAATAAAACGTGATCAGCATGTAGAACACGCTGGTCATGCGGGCGCCGTCGGCATGGTTCAGCCAAGGGGAGAACGCCTTGGCGAAGACGACCGCCGTCCAGTAGTACAGCGGCGGCTTTTCCATGAACGGCTGGCCGGCGTTGGTCGGGACCAGGTATTCACCCGTCACGAGCATGTGATGGATCACGCCGAAGCTGTATCCTTCATCCTGTTTCCAGGGGCCGTGCCCAATGATGCCGGGGAGCAAGTAAATGCAGGCGATCAATCCCAGCATCCACCATCCGACGCGCGCAGCTGACCTTGTCTGATAAGGCTGGAGATAAGGGAAGCGAGAGGGCGAAAGCATGGCGATGGAAAGCGAGTAAAAGGCGAAATCGGACTGGATCGGGTAACTGGCTATTGTTACATAAACATAATTTTTGTTACATGTTGTTACAAGGCAAAATATCGATATAAGTTGATAAGAAACGTAAATTCGTCAGTAAAAGTTGCTTGCCGGACATGACTTAAAAAACGGATCGCAGTTTGATTGCTGATACCATATCGGGTTTGGATACTTGCCACCGCAGCCTGGTGTTGTCGATCTGTTTCACCTACCGTTTTCCAGCTTGCCCAGCCGTCATCTCAATTCCATGAACTCCACCGCTTCCGAATCCGTACAGAAAACCGGCATGTCAGGTGCCGAGGTCCGCGCCAGCGCATCGCTTGCGTCGATTTTCGCTTTGCGCATGCTCGGGCTTTTTCTGATCCTGCCGGTGTTTGCCGTGCATGCCAAAGGCTTGTCCGGTGGCGAAAACGCAGCGATGGTCGGCCTGGCCATGGGGATCTACGGCTTGGCGCAATCGTTCGGACAGATTCCGTTCGGCATTGCCTCCGATAAATACGGACGCAAGCGCGTGATCGTGATTGGATTGATCCTGTTCGCACTCGGTTCTTTTGTAGCGGCCAGCGCCCACGACATCGCCTGGGTGATCGCCGGTCGCGCGATCCAGGGCGCCGGCGCCATTTCTGCGGCGGTCACGGCCTTCATTGCCGACTCCACGCGCGAAGAGCATCGTACCAAGGCCATGGCCATGGTCGGCGCTTCGATCGGATTGACGTTCGCGGTGTCGCTGGTCGCGTCGCCGGTGCTTTACAAGCTGATCGGCATGGGCGGGATTTTTTCGTTGACCGGTGTGCTGGCGCTGGCGGCAATCGGCGTGGTCATATTCGTGGTGCCGGATGCGCCCATGGTCAAAGCCAGGAGAGTGCCGTTCGGCGAAGTCCTGCGCCATGGCGAACTGATGCGACTGAACTTCGGCGTGTTCGCCCTGCACATGACGCAAATGGCGATGTTCGTCGTGCTGCCTGCCGCGCTGGTGCAATACGCCGGCTTGCCGGTCTCCGACCATTGGAAAATTTACCTGCCGGTCGTGCTGGCTTCATTCGTCTTCATGCTGCCCCCGGTGTTCATCGGCGAGAAGCTCGGCATGATGAAGCAGGTGTTCGTGGCCGCCATTTCCCTGCTGCTGATCGTCCAGATCGGCATGTGGGCGACGTTGTCGCATTTTGCCGAACACTGGGGCGTACTGGTCTTCCTGCTGTTCGCGTTCTTCATTGCGTTCAATATCCTCGAAGCCTGCCAGCCGTCGCTGGTGTCGCGCATCGCGCCGGCGGCGGCCAAAGGCACGGCGCTGGGTGTTTACAACACGCTGCAGGCATTGGGTCTGTTCTGCGGCGGCGCGCTGGGCGGATGGCTTAAACAACACCTTGGCGCATCGTCGGTGTTCGTCCTGTGTGCGGTGGCGACACTGACCTGGCTTATAATCGCGTCTAACATGAAAAATCTGCCGCGCCGCGGAATCCGGCCGGCAAGTGCAACTGCTTAATATTTATTTAGTGAAATCCAGGAGAAACAATGGCATCGGTCAATAAAGTCATCATCGTCGGCAATCTCGGACGTGACCCGGAAACGCGTTACATGCCCAATGGCGAAGCCGTCACCAACGTCGCCGTCGCCACGACCGAAAGCTGGAAAGACAAGAACAGCGGCGAGAAGAAAGAACTCACCGAATGGCACCGCATCACCTTCTATCGCAAGCTGGCTGAAATCGCCGGCCAATACCTGAAGAAGGGTTCGCAAGTCTACGTCGAAGGCCGCCTGCAGACACGCAAATGGACCGACAAGGACGGTGTTGAAAAGTACACCACCGAAATCATCGCCGACACCATGCAAATGCTCGGCAGCCGTCAAGGCATGGGCGGTGGCGCATCGATGGACGATGGTGGCGGCAGCTACGGCGGCGGTGCACCGGCGCGCCAAAGCAGCGGTGGCGGCGGAGGCGGTGCTGCACGCGCTCCGGCAGCAGCGCGTCCGGCGCCCAACTTCTCGGATATGGACGACGACATTCCGTTCTAATCGATACCAGGCTCGTCAAAGAAAGCGGCTCAGATTTTTATATCTGAGCCGTTTTTATTTGATGCGATATGCTGCCTATTCATCAAACACATGTATTTCATTTTCGCTTCTGTGCGGATGCTCTTTCATGAGCATCAGTACATGCTGAAAATACCGCGTCTCTTCGAGAGCGCTTGTTTTCTCTTCATGTTCGATCAGCGCCAAGTGCCTGCGCACCATCCAGCACGCCCAGAGCATAAGTACATCGAGAAAGATCAGGCCGACGCCGGCAAAGCTGATTTCATAATCCATGATGCGCCTCTTCTTCGAAGTTGGACAACCGGAAGGCAAGTTTCCCGCGTCGGACTGACGCCGTTTTTTTTAACCGCTGACCGGCGTGATTTGAAGTCGCCATGCGCGGCGTCGGCTCGGTCATGAAAAGCTTCAGCCGCGAATGGCGCTAATGAGCAGAGGCGCGGACCATTTACGGCGCCGGCGCCTTCCAGCCGCCGCCTAGAACCTTATAGAGCGTGATTCTGTTTTGCAGCTCCGCAAGTTGCACCTGGATGGATTGCTGCTGTATCGAGAACAAGGAGCGCTGCGCATCCAGATATTCCAGATAGCTGGAATAGCCGGCTTCGTAACGGCTCTTGGCAAAGCCGTAGCGCGCGGTCTCGGCGTTTTCCTGCGCCTTGACGGAACTGACTTCCTCCGCCAGCGTGGCGCGTCCGGCCAGGGCGTCGGCGACTTCACGGAAAGCGACTTGCACCGTCTTGTCGTATTGCGCAATGGCGATTTTCTTGTCGGTCTCCGCGACTTTCAGATTGGCGATATTTCTTCCGCCTTCAAAGATCGGAATGGAAATTTGCGGAATGAACGCCCACGAGCGCGAACCTGAATCGAATAGTCCCGACAGCTCGTTGCTCGCCGATCCAAAGTTTCCCGTGAGTGAAATGCGCGGGAAGAACGCTGCCCTCGCCGCACCGATGTTGGCGTTCTGCGCGCGGAGGATGGCTTCCTGTTGAAGAATGTCAGGTCGGGCGGAGATGAGCTCCGACGGCAGCCCTGCCGGCAGATCGGGCAAGGTTCGTTCGCCGGCTCTTGCATCCGTATCCGCACCCGATGCGCCGATGCCCGACGGCAGCGGCTGGCCGACCAGCACCGTCAATGCATTTTCATCCAGGGCTTTGCGTCGCACTTGCTGCGCACGCGCCGCCTTGGCTGCTTCCAGCAGGGACTCGGATTGCCTGAGGTCATATTCGGAACTGGCGCCTTCGGCATACAGCTTGTGCTGGCGTTCGTAGGAATCGGCCCGGCTGGCCAGTGTCTGTTCGGCGAGGTGCAGCAGACGCCGGTCCGCCACCAGTGCTTCATAGGTCGTGGCGACTGCGGCAATCAGACTGATCTGCGCGCTGCGCTGCGCCTGTTCGGTGGCGAGATAGCGTTGCAGCGCCGCTTCGCTCAGGTTCCTGACGCGGCCGAACAGGTCGATTTCAAAGGCCGCCATGCCGACGCCGGCGAAGTAGCTCGTGTTGACGCCGGTCTTGCCGGTCGGATTGACATCCGCCGGCAAGCGTTGGCGCGAGCCGTTGCCGACGGCGGCGACATTGGGCACCTGATCGGCGGCCTGGATGCTGTACATCGCCCGCGCACGTTCGATGTTGAGCGTCGCCATCCGGAGATCGCGGTTGTTGTCCAACGCCGTCGCGATCAGCGATTTCAGTTGCGCATCCTGAAAGAAGTCGTTCCAGGAAATGGATGCCGCATGCGGCGCATCGGCTTGTTCGGCGGCATTGCCGTCCGCGTTCCAGTGTGCGGCAACCGGCAGCGCCGGCTGTTCATAAGACGGCGCAAGAGAGCAGGCCGACAGAAGTGCGCTGATCACGGAGATACCGGCCAGTGTCCGCAGGGACGAGAAAGTTGTTTTCATTTTATTTTCCTCAAGCATGAGAGTGGCTGATTGCTGCCGGTACTGCCGGTGCCGCCGGAGGCGCCGGGCGTTTCACCTTGAACCAGATGGCATACAGCGCAGGCAGGAACAACAGCGTGAGCACGGTGCCGACACCGACGCCGCCGATGAGCACGTAAGCGAGCGGGCCCCAGAAAGCAGAGTGAGTCAGCGGAATGAACGCCAGCATCGCTGCCACGGCCGTCAGGATGACCGGACGTGCGCGTCGCACGGTGGACTCGATGACCGCCTGATAAGGCGTTAGTCCGGACTGCAGATCGCTGCGAATCTGATCGACCAGGATCAGCGTGTTGCGGATCAGGATGCCGGCCAGGCCGATCAGGCCGAGGATGGCGTTGAAACCGAACGGCTGGTTGAAGATCAACAGGGTCGGCACCGCACCCACCAGGCCCAGCGGCGCAGTGGCAAACACCATCCACATGGTCGCGAAGGAGCGCACCTGGAACATGATGACGGCCAGCATCAGAATGATCATCAGCGGGAACATCGCAGCCAGTGCAACGTCCGCCTTGGCGCTTTCTTCCACCGAGCCGCCGGTATCGATGTGATAGCCGGCCGGCAAGGCGGCTTTGATCGCCTCAAGTTTCGGCAACAACGCATGCGTGACGTCAGGCGGCTGAACGCCGTCACGTACGTCGCCCTGGACCGCAATATAGAGTTCGCGGTTGTAGCGTTTCAGGACCGCATCTTCCACATTCGCCGACAGCTTGCTGACTTGCGAGAGCGGAATGGCGACGCCGTCCTGCGTGGTCAGCGTCAGGTTGCCGATGTCGGCCAGGCTCTTGCGGTCATGCTTGACGCCGCGGACGACCACATCGACCACGCGCAGGCCTTCCCGCACTTGTGTCGTGGCAGCGCCGTTCAGCAGTGTCTGCAATTGCAAGGCGGCATCCTTCGGATTGAGTCCGACCTGGCGCAGGCGTTCCTGATCCAGTTCAAGGCGCATGGTCGGTGTTCTGTCGCCCCAATCCAGATGTACGTCGCGCATGTTCGGATCGGCTTGCATCACGTCCCTGACCTTGAAGGCGATGTCGCGCGCGGTGCCCAGATCGGGACCGACCACGCGGAACAGAACAGGGAAGGGCACCGGCGGTCCGAACAAGAACTGGCTGACGCGTACCCGGGCATTAGCGAATTTGCCGCTGTCGATCATCTTGCTGACTTTGGCTTTGAGCACGTCGCGATCCTTGGAGTTGTCGGTCAGGACAATCAACTGGCCGAAAGCCGGGTTGGGCAATTCGGGATTGACCGAGAGGAAGAAGCGCGGCGCCCCCTGGCCGATGTAGCTCGATACGATTTTTGCTTCCGGTTCCTTGCGCAGCGCTTCTTCGATCGTCTTGATGGTGGCGTCGGTGGCGCTGAAGGCGCTGCCCGGCGGCAGGTTGACTTCGATGGTCAGTTCCGGACGTTCCGAGTTGGGGAAGAACTGTTTTTGCACGAAGCCCATGCCGAAGATCGACAAGGCAAATACGCCGATGGTGACGGCTGCGGTAATCCACTTGCGGTCGACGCACCAGCGCACCAGTGCGCGGAAACGCTGATAGTTTTTCGTCGAATAGATCGCATCCTGGCCGCCGGCATGCACGGGGATGTTCGGCAGCATCTTCACGCCAAGGTAAGGAATGAACAGCACCGCGACAAACCACGATGCGATGAGCGAGAAGGCGACGACCCAGAAGATGTTGCCGGCATATTCACCGGCAGTGGAACGGGCAAAGCCGACCGGCAGGAAGCCGATGATGGTCACCAGCGTACCGGATGCCATCGGTGCGGCCGTGGCGCCCCAGGCGAAGGTGGCTGCCGAGATGCGGTCCATGCCTTCTTCCATCTTCACCACCATCATTTCAATCGCGATGATGGCGTCATCGACCAGTAATCCCAATGAGAGGATGAGTGCGCCCAGCGTAATGCGATCGAAGTCGCGGCCGGTCGCCATCATGATGAGGAAGACCGCCGACAGCGTCAGCGGCACCGCGGCGGCGACAACGATGCCGACGCGGAAACCGAGCGTCAGCAGACTCACGACAATCACCACGGCCAGCGCCATGACGAACTTGATCATGAATTCATCGATCGCTGCTTCGATGGCTTCGGCCTGATCCGATACTTTGGTCAGCGCCATGCCCAGCGGCAGCGACTTCTGGATGTTTTCCCGCTCCGCCGCCAGCGACTTGCCCAGCGTCAGGCCGTTGAAGCTTTTTTTCATCACGACCCCCAGCATCAGCGACGGTTCGCCTTGGGTGCGGATCAGGAAGGACTTGGGATCTTCGTAGCCGCGCTTGATGTCGGCAATGTCGCCCAGCTTGAAGCTGCGTCCGCCGGCGGCGATCGGAATCGCCTTGACGACATCGATGCTGTCGATGGCGCCGTCCAGTCGCAGATAGACGCGAGGGCCGGCGGTTTCGATGAAGCCCGATGGCGTCACGTCGTTCTGGCGATTGAGGGCGTCGAAAATGGCCTGCGCCTTGACGCCCAGTGTCGCCAGGCGCTGATGCGAGATTTCGACGAAGATCTTTTGCTGTTGCTCGCCGAGGATGTTGATCTTCTGTACGCCGTTGACGTGCAGCAACCGCTGGCGCAGAACCTCTGCTTCCGCGACCAGGGTCCGATGCGGCAGGCCCGGCGCGTTGAGCGCCAGCAGGCTGAAGTAGACGTCGGCGTATTCATCGTTGAGGACCGGACCGATGACGCCGCGCGGCAGGTTGATGACTTCATCGCCCAGCTTCTTGCGGGCTTGATAGAACTGTTCCGGCACGAGTTCGGGCGGGGTCGAGTCCTTGAAGAACAGTTTCATCGTGATCAGGCCTGGACGGGCGGAGGTTTCAACCCGGTCGTAGTACTCGAGTTCCTGAAGGCGCTTTTCCAGGCGGTCGCCGACTTGCTGTTGCATTTCCTTCGCGGTGGCGCCCGGCCACAGCGCGGTGACTGTCATGATCTTGACGGTGAAGCTGGGATCTTCCGCGCGTCCCAGCTTGAGGAAGGCGAAGACGCCGGCCACCGCGATCGCGATGATCAGGAACAGCGTTACTGCGCGCTCTCGTACGCCAAAGGCGGAAAGATTGAAGCCGCTCATGATGCACCGCCTGTTTCTGTAGCCGATGCTGTTGTCGATTCAGTTGTCGGGACCAGCGAGACCTTGTCGCCGGCCTTGAGCAGATGCACGCCATACGCGACGATGACGTCGCCGGCTTTCAGGCCTGCACTGATCGTGGCGAACTCTTCACCCAACTGCGAGACCGTGACGGGGACGAGCTTGACGACCTGGGTTTGCTTTTCGATCATCCAGACGCTGGCGCCATGTCCCTTGTCGATCAGGGCGCCGACGGGGATCTGCGTCTGGGAGGACGACGCATCGCCTGTGAGTCTGACGGTGACCGTTGCCCCCAGCGGCGCTTGCTCACCCTTGCCGGACAAGACGTAGCGCGCCTGATAGGTGCGCGTCAGCGGATCGGCCATGGCGGACAGCTCGCGCAGTTTGGCCGAAAACTTTTCGCTGTCGTCGGCATAAAGATTGGCCATAGCCGGGCGGCGCGCCTGGTTCAGTCCGTTTTCAGGAATGCTGACCACGGCTTCGCGCGCGCCTTTTTGCGCCAGCCGCACGATGGTTTGTCCGGCGTTGACGACCTGACCGGCATCGGCCAGCACATCCATGACGACGCCATCGGCATCGGCGCGCAGCGTTGAGTAATCGGCCTGATGCTCGACCTGATTGGCGCGTGCGTGTTCGGCATCGAGTTGCGCTTTGGAGGAGTCGGCCAGCGCCTTGCTTTGTTCGTAGGCCTGTCTGGACACGGCGCCGGTACGCAGCAGATTGCGCAGGCGGACTTCATCGGCCTGGGCCTGAACGTCGCGCGCCTCGGCGGCGATCACGGCGGCGCGCGCGGCATTCTGCGCCAGGGTGTAGTCGACGGCGTCGAGCTTGAACAGTGCTTGTCCGCGCTTTACCTGTTCACCCGGATCGACCAGCCGTTCCACGATCTTGCCCGGCACCCGGAAGCCCAGATTGCTCTCCGTGCGCGCATGCACCACGCCGGTGTAGCTGGCGGAATCGTGTTCCGCGGTCCGGACGATGAAGGATGCAACTTTCGGTGTGACGGATGGCGCCGGCGTCGGCTTGCTGCATGCCGCCAATGCTGTCAGAACAGCGCCGGTCAGCGCGATGTTCAGGTATTTCTTGTTCAAGCCCATGGTAACCCCTCGTTAAAGTATAGTTAAAACAAATTGTGCATATGCACTATTAAAATTTTAAAAATAGCGAGGACTTAGCCTCGCTACGGAAAAATAAACCCTGTGAAAATCAGCGATGTGTAATTGCCATCAACTCGTGCCGCAACATCCTGGCGCGTTCTTCGCCGATCATGCCTTCATATTCCTTTTGCGCTGCATCCCAGTGGGGGAGGGCATCGCGGTACTTCTGTGCGCCGGACTTCGATAAATACAACGTGATCTTCTTGGATCCGGGCTCTGACTTCTGCAGCACATATCCATCACGGCTCAGCGGCTGGATGGCGCGGACCAGACTGGTTCTGTCCATCACAACCGCTTTCGCCAGCTCGGTCATGGTGATGCCGGGCTGATTGTCGATCACTGCAAAAATCGTCACTTGCGAACTGGTGACATTGACTGCCGCCAGGTGACGCTCATACAGCTGCGTGACAAACCGCGCAGCTTGTTTGGTCGCGAATAAATTGCAGTCCACAAGTTTTGGAATAGTGTCCATGGATTCAACCTTAGCATGTGCATATGCACTCGTCAAGGCATTTGATTGACTGAATTTGACCGAGGGCATGGTGGTGTTGCGTGTTGCCGACTCGCGACTCCGGTTTCAATGGAGTTGAAAAAACACCTTGCATTCATTTGGATGATGACTATAATCCAAATAATATTTCAACCGGCGATAACACATCATGAGGAAATCCAAGACAGAAGCTGCCGAGACGCGCCGTCAGATCGTCGAGGTTGCTGCGCAGGAATTTCGGCGCAATGGCATCCATGCGACAGGCGTTGCGACCCTGATGTCCAAGGCCGGTCTCACGCATGGTGGCTTTTACAAGCACTTCGACTCCAAGGAACAACTGGTGGCAGAGGCTTGCGCCATGGGCATGAACAATATGGTCGATGCATTCAAGGCAGCGGCCGGCGAGCATGATGGCAAGGACAGTTTCAGGGCCATTGTCGAGCGCTATGTCTCTGCCGTGCATCGCGACAACGCAACGGGCGGTTGCCCGCTCGCCGGCATGGGAAGCGAACTGGCGCGGGCGGACGATCGCACGCGCGATGCGGCGGCGCAGGGGTTCGGCGAGATGGTGGATGTCATCGCCGCGCATATCGGAAGGCGCTCGGCAGACGCCGCACGATCGGAGGCCGTCCTCGCGCTCACGGCCATGATCGGCGCCGTCACCATGTCGCGGATTCTCACTGACGCCGACGCTTCGGCGGCGGTCTTGCGGGATGTAAGACAGCATCTGGATGCACTGTAGAAAGCTTCGGCGCCAAGCGCAGGGGCGAGCCATTTTTTTATCTTTTAAAGTGCATATACACTTTAAAAATGAACGAAGCGAATCCACGGCATGGAAGCGTCAATGCCAGTGATCTTTTGCACTTCAACATAGTGCGCAATTTTTTAACGGAGAATTACCTCATGAAACAGCATCAATACCTGGTCACCGCAGCCACCGGCAAAACAGGCCAACATACCGTTCGCCATCTTCTTGACAGCGGCCATGCTGTCCGGGCCTTCGTGCATCACGAAGATGAGCGCAGTGAAGCGCTGCGCCAGGCAGGCGCTGAAATCTTTGTCGGCGATCTGCTCGAACACGACGATGTCATCCGCGCAACCGAGGGAATGACGGCCGCATATCTCTGCTATCCGGTGCGCCCGGGATTCATCCAGGCGACGGCCTATTTTGCCGACGCCGCGCGCCGCACAGGACTGGAAGTGGTGGTGAGCATGTCGCAGATCTCTGCGCGTGAAGATTCCAGGAGCCACGCCGCACGCGATCACTGGATCGCCGAGCGTGTGCTGGACTGGTCCGGTGTGCCGACGGTTCACCTGCGCCCGACTTTCTTTTCCGAGTGGCTGGTCTTTCCGTGGGTACGTGACCAGATCGTTTCCGACGGCACGATTTCACTGCCCTATGGCCAAGGTCGCCACGCGCCCATATCCGGAGAAGACCAGGCGCGCGTGATCGCCGCCGTACTCACCGATCCGGCAAAGCACGCCGGCAAAACCTATATCCTGCAAGGCCCGGTGGAACTTACTCAGCAAGAAATTGCGGACAAAATCGGTGAAGTCCTCGGCCGCACGATCAGGTATATTCCATCAAGCCTCGAACAATATCGCCGGCATCTGGGCACCTACGACTTGCCGGAGTTTCTGATCCAGCATTTCTGCGAGGTGGCGATCGATTATCAGAACGGTATCTTCGCCGGTCAAAACGGTGTGATCGAAGAGATTACCGGACAAGCGCCGCAGACCATCGAAGCATTTGTCCGTGAGCACAAACACGTGTTCGAAGTCTGACGGACCGCGCATGCAGGCGGCGAAGCCTGCTTGCGCCGATATCGCTTCTGATCAGAAGTGGCGAGCAGCGCTCAGCGCGGAGGACGAAAGCCGTCAAACGACACCTGCAGCATGTGGCGCACGATGTCGTCGCTCTTCATCTTACTGAACTGCTGCAGATATTCCACCGCCGGGTCGCAGGTGCGCGCGTAGTAGCTGAAGAGGATCACATCGCTCGGCAAGGCGCTGTCGAGCTCGCCGTTCTTTTGCGCGGCCAGCACCAGTTTCTCGATCTGGCCGTTGAGCTTGAGTACGCGCGTGACGTATTTGAGATTGCGCATCAGCATGTCGCGCACATGCGCGCTGGTCGACGGCAGGAAGGGAAGGCCGCCGTCCAGGCGCACTCGCAATGCCCATTCCAGCAGCGCCGTCAGCTTGCCTTTCGGCGTCAGGCTGTCATCCAGCTGCGCCAGGTAATCGACGGCGCCGTCAATCAGACGAATCAGGGCTTCGCCCACCAGATCTTCCTTGGATTTGAAATGCTTATACAGGCTTGGCTTGGAGATGCCGACGGCGCCGGCAACGTCGTCCATCGTCATCAAATCATAGCCCTTGCTGCCCAGCACGGACGTCGCGGCGTCCAGGATGGCGTTTTCGCGCAATTTGAAGGCCTGGTCCTTGAAACTCAGTTTGCCAAAAATACTCATTGGTAGCTTTCGATACTAATTGGTAGATTTTATTTTATATTGGTAGTAATCTTAGCACCGAAGCGATAAAACCGACAGTGGAAGTCCTTGGACGACATTGGCGAACATCCGCGGTCACGGCCGCTGCAGCAGGCGAGACATGCGGGACAGACGCGACCGCATGGACGGCATTCATCAGGGACGGCAGGCAATGGGGCAACAAGGGCAAAAGATTGCAGTGATCGGGGCGGGTATCTCGGGCCTTGCCAGCGCGTACTTTCTCGCGCGGAAACACGACGTCGTGTTGTTCGAGACGGGTTCCTATGCGGGCGGGCACACCAATACTGTGGATATCACCTTGGAGGGCAAGACTTTTCCGGTCGATACCGGCTTTCTTGTATTCAACGAGGCGACCTATCCCAATCTGATTGCGCTTCTGGACGAACTGGCCGTCCCCAGTTACGCGACCGACATGTCGTTTGGCGTGTCCCTTGATGACGGCCGGTTCGAATGGGCAGGGACAAACCTGGATACCGTTTTTGCGCAGCGGCGGCGGATGATGTCGCCATCCTTTCTGTGCATGCTCAAGGACATCTTGCGCTTCAACCGTGCTGCGCAAGCCAATCTGAAGGCGAGTCTTTCGCGGCCGACGACGTTGGGTGAGTTGCTGGCTGCCGGCGGCTATGGTGCGATGTTTCGCGATGCCTATCTGCTGCCCATGGCGGCGGCGATCTGGTCGAGTTCGCCGGCCGACATCCTGCAATTCCCGGCCAGCACCTTTCTGCGCTTCTGCCTCAATCACGGCCTGCTGCAAATCGGCAATCGCCCGCAATGGCGTACGGTGCAAGGCGGTGCACGCGAATACGTCAGAAAAATCCTGGTCACCTTGCCGGCAGTCCGCCTCAATACCCGCGTCCAACAGGTCTTCAAACGAAGCAAGACCATATGCGTGCGTACGGAAAACGGCGAAGAGGACTACGATGCCGTCGTCTTCGCCACCCACGCGCCGCAAACCTTGCGCGTGCTGGCCGACGCTACTGCTGAGGAGCGCCGGTTGCTGAGTGCTGCGCGCTATCAGGCCAACGTCGCCTATTTGCACACGGACCTCGATCTGATGCCGCGTCAACGCAAGGTATGGTCTTCCTGGAATTATCTTGGTGGCGCTTCAGTCGGCGGGCAGCGTTCGGTATGCGTGAGCTATTGGCTCAATCGGCTACAGGTGCTGCCATGCCGCACCGATGTGATGGTGACGCTCAATCCCGATAAACCGCCGAAAGACGCTAGCGTGATCGCAAGCTTCGACTACGAGCACCCGGTATTCGACCAGGCGGCGATCTCCGCGCAGCAAGCGCTCGGAGCCATCCAGGGCAAGCGCGGAATCTGGTTTGCCGGTGCATGGACCGGTTATGGATTTCACGAAGACGGCCTGAAATCGGCCTTGCGCGTCGCGGCTGATTTTGATGTCGCGCCACCGTGGGCCAGGGCGGCGCCATGAATACGCCGGCTTATCTGATCCGGGGCCAGGTCATGCACGAACGTCTTCGTCCTGTACGGCACCGCTTCATCTACCCGGTGTTCTGTTTGCGCCTGAATCTCGCGCGGCTGGCGGAGGCCGGCAATTTCTGGTTCGGAGTCAATCGGCGCCGTCTGATGTCGTTGAGAACACGCGACTATGGCGCGCGCGACGGCAGTGACCTTGATGAATGGATGCGTAAGCAACTCAAAGAAGCCGGCTTGCCGCATGACGGCGAAATCTGGCTGCAGACGTTTCCACGGCTCTTCGGTTTTGTCTTCAACCCGGTCAGCTTCTGGTACTGCCATGACCGCAGCGGTGCGTTGCGCGCCGTGCTGGCCGAGGTCAACAACACTTTCGGTGAAACGCACCGATATCTGCTGGCGGACAGCGAAGGGCAGGCGATCAATGCCGATACGCGGCTGGTCTGCGCCAAGGCCATGCACGTTTCGCCGTTCTGCGAAGTGCGCGGGAGCTATCGTTTCCGTTTTCGCGATACCGCGGAAACGGCCATGGTGGGCATCGACTACGACGATGGCAACGGCCCGCTGATCAACACCGCGATCGGCGGCAGGCGTCAGGCGCTGACGGCGGCTAGCAGTCTGCAGGCGTTGCTGGCGCAGCCATTCATGACGTTCGGCATCGTCGCGAAAATTCATTGGCAGGCGTGGAAACTCTGGCGCAGGCACGTGCCGTTTTTTCGCAAGCCCGAGTCACCCCCGAATCAAATGTCGCGCGCCGTCGCAGCACCAACAAATCTGAAAAAGGAGATCTCATCGTGAACCAGAACGAGATGAATCATCTTGTCTCACCGGCATGTTCACTGTCGGCGCAGGGGGCGACGTCGTCCGACGTTTCCGCGCCGCCGGCTACGCGACTGTTTTTGAGGCTGCTCAACTGCCTTGCGCATGGGCATCTGCAATTGATCACGCCGCACGGCACAACGCTGACCTTCGGCGACCTGCATCAGCCGCCCAGCGCGCAGTTGCACGTCAAGGATTGGCGCGCCTGCGGCCGCATGCTGCGTTCCGGCGACATCGGTTTTGCCGAAAGCTATGCAGCCGGCTGGGTCGATACTCCCGATTTGAGCGCATTGCTGCGCCTGTGCCTGCGCAATCAGGTCGAGCTGCAACGCATGATGTTCGGCGGCAAGCTGGCCGAACTGTGGCACAGATTGCGTCATTGGATGCGCTCGAATACGCGCGAAGGCAGTCGCAAGAACATCCATGCCCACTACGACATCGGCAATGATTTTTACCGTCTTTGGCTGGACCGCAGCTGGACGTATTCGAGCGCGATATTCGCAGGCGATCATGCGCAGAGCCTGGAAACGGCACAGGCGCGCAAGTACCAGCGCATCATCGATCAACTGGGTTTGCGTGCCGGTGATCACGTGCTGGAAATCGGTTGCGGCTGGGGCGGCTTCGCGCAACATGCGGCGCAGCGCGGTATTCGCGTGCACGGCGTGACCATCTCGCCGGCGCAATTGCAGATTGCACAGCAGCGCATTGCCCAACATGGCCTTGGCGATCTGGCGAAACTTGAGTTGTGCGACTATCGCGATCTCACCGGCGCCTACGATGCCGTGGTCTCGATCGAGATGTTCGAAGCGGTGGGCGAGCGCTACTGGCCGCAGTATTTTCAGACTGTCGCTGCGCGCCTGTGCAAAGGCGGCAAGGCGCTGATCCAGTCCATCACGATTGCCGAGCAATATTTCGAACGCTACCGCAGCAGTTCCGATTTCATTCGCCAGTACATCTTTCCCGGCGGCATGCTGCCCAGCCCCGAGCGGTTTTGCGCGCGTGCGCAGAGCGCCGGCCTGCAGATGCTCGATCAGTATCGATTCGGTCGCGATTATGCAGAAACGCTACGCCGCTGGCATGTATCGTTTCAACAGAAGCGTGAGGCCATCATGGCGCAGGGGTTCGATGAACGCTTCATGCGCCTGTGGCAGCTCTACTACGCCTACTGTGAAGTCGGCTTCGATGAAGAGCGCACCGATGTCATCCAGTTCACCTTGCTCAAAACCTGACCGCGAGAGGCGAGCGCCATGCGCACACCGTTGCACCATCGTCTCGCCGCATTGTCTCTGCTGATCGTGTCAATGGCGGCAGGCCCTGTGCATGCCGCGGGGTGGCGCGACGATTTGCCGCAGGCAACGTTGTCAGGCAGCGCAGAGTTGCGCTGGTTCGGACTCAGGATTTACAACGCCGCACTATGGAGCGCTCACGCGCCTTTCGATCAGACACAGGCGTTTGCGCTTGAATTGACCTACCAGCGCAGCATCAGCCGGGCGCGCATCGTGCAAACCAGTATCGATGAAATCCGCCGGCTGTTCGGCGACCGTTACAGCGATGACCAGTTGAAACAATGGGAGGCTCTGATGAATGGCGCCTTTACCGATGTCAGTGAAGGCGATCAGCTGACCGGCGTTTATTTGCCGGGGATAGGTTGCCGTTTCTACAGTCGCACGCGTTTGCTGGGCGAGGTGAAGGACCTGGAGTTCGCCCATGCGTTTTTTGCCATCTGGCTTGATCCGCGCAGCAAGGACGTACAGCTGCGCAAGCGGCTCCTGGGAGCGGAAAAATGAAAACAGACAGTCGCTTGCGCCATGTTGCCTACGGTTTGCTCGGCATGCCGCTGGCCATGTCGGCCTTGCCGATCTATGTGCAGGTGCCCGCCTACTACGCCGGCAGTCTGGGGCTGGCGCTGGCCGGCACCGGCTGGGTATTGTTTCTGGCGCGCCTGATCGACACCGTACAGGATCCCTGGCTGGGGCGCTGCATCGACAGGCTGGACGGACGACGGCTGAGTCTGTGGCTGATCGCCGGCGCCGCGATACTGGCGCTGGCATTCTGGGGTGTCTGGCTGCCGCCGCAGTCGGTCAGGGCCAGCAGCAACACGCTACTGGCCTGGTTGGCAGTCATGCTGATTGTCGCCTATGTCGCGCATAGCATGCTCAACATTGCCTACATGTCCTGGGGTGCACGTCTGGCGGAACATGCCGATGGCTTGCTCGGTGCGGCTGCGATGAGGGAACTCGCGGGTCTGCTTGGCGCGGTGATTGCGGGCGCCATTCCCAGTCTCATCCTTGTGGGAAACAGTGCGGTCAGCAGTAGCGTCGACGCGCAATTGCGTGTCTACGGCGGCGCATTTGCGCTATTGCTCGGCGTGTCATTGATTGCCTTGCTGTACTTCGCACCGCCCTGGCGCAAGATTGCCGGCGGCGTCATCGGCTGGCGCGCTTCGATGGCGTCAATGAAGGCCAATCTCGGATTTCGCCGCTTGCTGCTGCCGTTCTTCCTGAACGCCGTCTCGATGGCGATACCGGTGACGCTGGCATTGTTCTTCATCAACGACCGTCTGCAATTGCCGCAATACGCGGGCGTCTTCCTTGGCGGGTATTTTCTGGCGTCGGCGTGCGGTTTGCCGCTTTGGGTTATCGCCGCAAAGCGACTGGGCGTGTTGAAAACCTGGCGTATCGGCATGCTGTTGTCGATTGCGGCGTTTGGCTGCGCCATCTTGCTGGGTCCGGGCGACATCTGGGGATATACCGCCGTCTGTGTTGTCGCCGGGTTTGCCTTGGGCGCCGATCTGTCGTTGCCGCCGGTGTTGCTGGCGACCATGATCGAAAAAGATGAAAGCACCGCCGCTTACTACGGCGTGTGGACTTTGCTCGGCAAGCTGTCGCTGGCAATCGCGGGATTGTCCTTGCCCTTGCTGGCGCTGCTCGGCTATCAGCCGGGGACGGCCGCCGGGATGTCGCTGACGTGGGTCTATGCCTTTATTCCTTGCGTCTTCAAGCTGGCGGCATTGTTGCTGCTCAAATCCGTGCACGCGCCGACTGACGAGCGAACCTCGTCCCTGAGCCCGCTAACCTCTACCGATCCTCAGGAGTCACCATCATGAAAATCACCTTGTTCAGGTTCTGCAATGTCCTGCTGCTAACGCTGCTGTGCGCCTGCGCGTCGCCGGACGTAGCGCAGTACGCGAAGAACGCGCCGGTCTTTGATCCGGTCCAGTTTTTCTCCGGCAAGACCGATGCCTGGGGCATGTTCCAGAAGCGGGGCGGAGAAGTCGTCAAACGCTTTCATGTCGAGATTACCGGCAGCGAACAGGATGGGAAGCTGACGCTTGACGAGCGCTTCGTCTACGACGACGGCGCCACGCAACAACGCATCTGGACACTGACGCACCAGCCGGACGGCAGCTGGCGCGGCACCGCCGGCGATGTCGTGGGCGAAGCGGTCGGCCGCGCCGCCGGCAATGCACTGAACTGGCGCTACACCTTGCTGTTGCCGGTGGATGGCAAGACCTACGAAATGGAGATGGACGACTGGATGTTTCTGATGGACCGGCAGACCATGATCAATCGCACCAGCATGAGCAAGTTCGGATTTGAAGTCGGTCAGGTGACGCTGTTCTTTCGCAAGCGCAACTGAATGAGCATGTCGATAAACAGGCAATCTTTCAACCAGCAATCCGCGACTAACAAAGATCGGTGGACAGTATGATATTTGGCCCGATGAATACGCCGGTGCATGACTGGAAGGGCAAGCGTATCTGGATGATCGGCGCTTCCAGCGGCATCGGCGCGGCATTGGCGCGGCAGGCGCTCGCCAATGGCGCACGGGTGGCGATTTCCGCGCGCCGTATCGATGCTTTGCAAGAGATCGCAGGCACTTCCGACAATGCGCTTGTCATGCCCTTCGACGTGCTCGATCACGCCGCCTGGCGTGTGCGCCATGCGGAAATTTGCGCTGCATTCGGCGGCATTGACCTGCTGTTTTTCTGTGCAGCCGGCTACCGGCCGGAGCGCAGCTGGGAAGTCAGCGACGACACCGCAGAGCAGACTCTGAAGACCAATCTGATCAGCGTCTATTCCGCCCTGTCCAGCGCCTTGCCCGCCATGCTGGCGCAAGGCAGCGGCGGCATCGCACTGATCGCCAGCGTGGCCGGCTACATGGGGCTGCCCAATGCCAGCGTCTATGGTCCGGGCAAGGCGGCGCTGATCAACCTGGCGGAGATTCTCTATAGCGACCTGCACAGCAAGGGGCTCAGCGTTTACCTGATCAACCCGGGATTCGTGAAAACGGAGCTGACCGACAAAAACGATTTCGCCATGCCGGCGATTCAGACGCCGGATGTCGCCGCGGCCAAGATCTGGAACGGCATCGCGAAAGGGCAGTTCGAAATCCACTTTCCGCACCGCTTTACGCGTATCCTGAAGCTGTTGCAGATGCTGCCTTACCGCTGGCGTTTCGCCTTGTTTCAACGTTTTTTACATCACACATGACGACTACCGCGCAGACGAAGGAACGACTGGATTTGCTGATGGACTGGTATGGCACGCTGACGCGCCAGAGCGTGCGGAACATCGATCAGTTTTATGCGCCTGATGTCCGATTCAAGGATCCTTTCAACGACGTGCAAGGAATCCCCGCCATCATGGCCGTGTATGAGCACATGTTCGACACGACCGAGGATCCCCGGTTTGTCATCGACGATCGCGTGGTGGATGGCGACCAGGCTTTCATTACCTGGGCTTTTCGGTTTGGATTGAAGGGCAAGCCGTATGTCATCATCGGCGGTACGCACCTGAAGTTCAACGCCGAGGGGCTGGTGATCCTGCATCGCGACTACTGGGATGCGGCCGAAGAGCTGTTGCAAAAACTCCCTGTGGTCGGCGGCCTGATTCGCTGGCTGTGCAGCCTGTTCAAAACCAGGACTTAAGGAAGGTTGCGGATGATGTTGTAGTTCTTGTCCTCGGCGGCGACGAACTGCTCTGCATGAATGGCGCTCAGCGTGCTTTGCATGTTGGCGCTTTTTTTATTGAAAAACACCGCGCGAATCTTTTTCTTGATGTCTTCGCAGAGTTGTCCGCGATAGACAAAGGGATCGAACGGAATCGGCGCCGACTTCCACAGTACGCGGACGTCGGCGCGCTTGACCTTGCCGGCGGCGATCAGTGCGCCGAGATTGGAGCTGGCGACGAAGGCGGCATCGGCTTCTTTGTTCAATACTGCCGCCACCGACTGTTCGTGATTGCCGGAATAACCGATGCGTGAGAAATATTTATCCAGCGAGGTGCCGAGCTGGCGCGAGAAAACGTGCAGAGGAATCAGTGCGCCGGAGGTGCTTTCCGGGTCGGCCAGCGCTACGCGTTTTCCCTTTAATCCTGCAATGGAAGTGATCGGCCCTTGCTGACGGACGATCAGTATCGAGTAATAAGCGGCGGCGTTTCCTTCGGTGAAGCCGTCGGCCATGCGCAGCAAGGTCGCGAAGGGCGTGATTTGCGGATCGCTCTTGCGCACGGAAACATAGGTTGCGGGACCCAGGCGTGCAATATCGACTGCACCCGCCAGCAAGCCTTCCGTCACCGCGCCGTAAGAGGCCGGCGTGATGATTTCGACCGGCATGCGCAGCGTGCGCTCCAGTTCGTCGAACAGCGGTTTCATGGCCGCGCCGTCGTCCTGCAATTCTCCTTGCGGGACAAACGAGATGCGCAGCCGCGAGGGACGTTCGCATTCCGCCGCGTTTGCGATGGCGGCAAAGGCCAGCGACATCGCCAGCAAGGCAAGCGTGCGGCGAGGACGTCTGCAGTTTTTCATGGGGCCAGTGGCGTTCATAGCGGATCGAATCTCCCTTTTTGCAGTATCGGTTCGATCTGCTCCGCCGATACGGGACGCTGCAGATAAAAACCCTGTACCTCGTCGCAGCCGATGACCTTGAGATGCATCAGTTGCTCTTTGCTTTCCACGCCCTCGGCGACGACTTTCAGGCCGAGATTGCGCGCCAGCGAGACGGTGGAGGCGACGATCATGGCGTCGCTGTTGTCGTTGCGGATATCGCGGATGAACGAGCGGTCGATCTTGAGCGCATACACCGGCAGCGTCTTGATGTGGCTGAGGCTGGAATAACCGGTGCCGTAGTCGTCGAGAGAAATGCGCAGGCCTTCGTCGCGCAACTTCTCGAGTACGCTCTTGGCGCTCTCGATATCGTCGATGAAACAGCTTTCCGTTACTTCGATTTCCAGCAGGAAAGGCGGCAGTTTGTATTTCTTGAGGGCGCCCAATATGGTCTCCAGCAGCAGCTCATCCTGCAGCTGTTTGACGGAAACATTGATGGCGACCGGCACCGGGGCGATCCCGCGCTTTCTCCAGTCGGCCAATTGGCGGCACACTTCCTTGATGATCCAGTGGCCGAGCGGAATGATCAGGTCGTGGTCTTCCGCCAGCGAGATGAAATCGTTGGGGAAGATCAGGCCGTGTTCGGGATGTTCCCAGCGGATCAATGCTTCCAGTCCGACGATGTCGAAATTCTGCATCTCCACTTTGGGTTGGTAATGCAGGCGGAATTCGTCGGCCTTGAGCGCCTGGCGGAAGCGCGCCAGCAGTTCCAGTCCACGCGCTGCCGAAGCATTGAGCGAGGCGTCGTAGAAGCGATAGGCGCCGCTGCCGGCTTTCTTGGCGGTGTACATCGCGGCGTCGGCACTGGTCAGCAGCTCATCCACGGTCTGGCCGTCGCGCGGATAAAGCGCGATGCCGATGCTTGGCGTCGTCTGGACTTCGTGTCCTTCGAGATCCGGATAAGGTGCGCTGATGGCGGCGACCAGCGTGCGCGCGATTTCGGCGATGCGTTCTTCGGCGGTGATCTCCGAGACCAGCACGACGAATTCGTCGCCGCCGAGGCGCGCCACCAGATCGTATTCGCGCAACACGCTGCGCAGGCGTTTGGCCACGTTCTGCAGCAAGGCATCGCCGACTGCATGGCCGAGCGTGTCGTTGATCACCTTGAACTTGTCGAGATCGAGGAAGAACAGCGCATACAGCTTGCGGCTGCGGCGCGCGCGGGAGAGTTCGGTCGCGGCGATTTCATGGAACAGCATGCGGTTGGGAATGCCGGTGAGATAGTCATGCGACGCCAACTGGTAGGCGCGCGACTTTTCCAGTTCCAGCTGGTCGATCAGGCCGCTTTTTTCGCGTTCGGAATACAGCAGCTTTTCGTACAGGCGCTTGCGGCGATGTGCGATGTTGATCAGCGCATAGCAAAACAGCAACACGATGATGGAGATGATGACCGCCTGATAGCGGTATTCGCGATGCGGTTGGATCAGCTTGCCGAGCACGTAATCGGGATCGCGGCTGACGATGACGGCCAGCGGATAGCGGTCCAGTTTGCGCTGTACGCCGATTTGCTGTTCCCGCTCGCCGGGGCGCAGGGCGTGGATCTCGCCATCGGTCTTGTTATCGACGAGGAATAGCGCGTAGTCTTCGCCGGCAAAATTGCTGCCGCCCGACAAGGTGCTGCCGCTCAGTTCCGCCAGCTGAAAACCGGTGGCGTTGAGGATTTCGATACGGCTGCCGCTGCTGATGCTGACGTCCTTGTAGGTTCTCAGGAAATAACCGAGATCGAGGATCGCAGTGAAGAAGCCTTGCAATTCGTCTTTTTTATTCTTCAACGGAATGAGCAGCGGCACGCGCCAGGTATAGCCGTCCTTCTTGAGCGGCGGGCTGATGATCATGCCGCCCTGGCGTTGCGAATACAGCAGAGACGACACATAGGCGGCATTGATCAGTTGCGAGAATTCCGGTTCGTCCTTCTGGCGGGCGGAGGAATACACCAGCCTGGCGTTGGCGTCGAAGATCGCTACGCGCAGATAGGCCGAATCGCCCAGAAACAGCGGCGACAGATAGCTGGAAGCATGCGCGTCGCCGTCCAGTACCGATTGGCCGATACGGGAATAAAGCAGGGCCTTGCTGAGGATTTCCTCCAGATTGGAGGAGATGATGGCGGCGACGTTCTTGCTGTCGGATACCGAGCTTTCGATCGCCAGCGCTTTTTCATTGCGGATGCGCGTGAAGGTGATGCTCCAGATCACGATTAGCAAAAAGCACGATAGCAGCACGTAGGCCAGCGACAGGCCCCGGCCGTTCTGAAATGCCGTACTCAGCCATGCCGGCCGCATCGATAATCGTAACCGCAACTTTTTGCCTCAATTCGGGATGGCTTTGCGCTGTTCGCAAAGTGTTTGCCGAAAGAGTAAGTGCTAAATGTGTCGAATTGATGACAAGGCCGCGCATTGATGGCGGACAGTGTTGTATTGCAGGAAAGGAAAGAGGGAGGCTGCGCCGGAACGACGGCCGGCGCAGCGGGGCGGGAACCTGGCTTGGCTGAAGATGCTTAGCCGTAGACGCCGCGCGTCTTGAACGGCTGGTATTGATACAGCCAGGTTTCCGACAGGGTCTGGTTTTTGTGCCGCAGGTACAGGCGCAGGTCGACCGGGTCGTCGCCGTCGACGGTCAGGTCGAACTGGGCGCGCCAGTGGCCGGCGACGCCGTTGGGAACCGCTTCGGTGAACACATAGGAGAACGTGCCGCGCGTGCTCGACAGCACCGCTTCCGGCAATTCGCCGAAAGCCAGTTTCTCCAGCGGTGCGCCTTTGAACTCGACCATGAATTTGCGCACGTTGGGCGGACGCGGTTGGCCCGGCTGGCCGCCGTTGCCCAGGCGCGTGGCGACGCAGCGCGCCAGCGGCGACGGATACGGCTCGTCCTTGAGCCAGTGCAGGCGGTAGCGCAGGCGATAGCTGCTGCCTGCGGCAGCCTTGGCTTTGGGCACCCACATGGCGACGACGTTGTCGTGGATCTCGTCGTCGGTAGGGATTTCGATCAGTTGCACCGAGCCTTCGCCCCAGCCTTCCAGCGGCTCGACCCACAGGCTTGGGCGACGCTCGTAATGCACGCCGTCCTGGTAATGATCGAAGTCGCGGTCGCGCTGCAGCAGGCCGAAGCCGCGCGGATTGTTGTCGCCGAAAGCGGAGGCGGTGATGCGTGCCGGGTTGTTGAGCGGGCGCCAGATGTGTTCGCCGTTGCCGTTCCAGATCGCCAGACCGTCGGAGTCATGCACCTCCGGACGCCAGTCGGCGCCGGTGCCTTTGACCGCTTCCGAAAACCACAGCATGGATGTCGCCGGCGCAATGCCGAGACGGCCGATATCCTTGCGCAGGAACAGCGCGCAGTCGACGTCCATGACGACTCCTTCGTTGCGGCGCATAGTGAACTTGTAGGCGCCGACGATGCTGGGGCCGTCCAGCACGGCATACACCACGACGGTGTCGCTCTTGTCGGCCGGCGCTTCGAAATAGAAGTGCGTGAAGTTGGGAAATTCTTCCGGCTTGCCGGCCTGGGCCACGTCGATGGCGATGCCGCGCGCCGACAGACCGTATTGATACAGGTCGCCGATGGCGCGGAAGTAGGACGCCCCGAGGAAGGCGACCCAGTCGTTCTTGCGCCAGTCGAGTTTGGCCTGGTCGCCGCTGCGGCTTTCCTGGAAGCGGAAACCGGCAAAGCCGCTGCCGCGCGGCAGCTTGCGCGCCGGGCTGTCGGCCGGCATGTCGAAGTAGCTTTCGTCGTACAGGATCTCGCGCGCCCTGGCGTTGTTGCCGGCGCTGCCCGTACCTTCCAGCGCGTACATGTGCACCGGCGCCTGGAAGAAACGGCCGAGGTGGAAGAAGGTCACCGGGAACTGTCCGGGACCATCGGCAAACAGGGACGAGTCGGTATTGAATCTGATCTTGCCGTGCGCCTCGTAGTCGATCTTGTCGAGGATATCGGCGGGTGGCTTGTTCTGTGCCTTGTAGGGCGATTGCGCGGTGGTGCGCGCCTGTGCAATCAAGGCGTCGAATGAGAACGGCGCGGGATTGCCAAGTTTGATGCGACTGGCGGCGAGCGCTTCGGGAGGAATGCCGAGAGCGGCGAGGGCGGCAGTCGCAGTGGCGGAACTCAGGAAGGTGCGTCGATTGATCATGGGCAATGGATGTCGAATGATGAATGCCGTGCAAAGACGACAATGGTTGGTCGGGAGTGCGGCCTGATGCAGGTGGAGATCGGCATCACCGGCATCATTGCTTCATTCGTTTTATCGTTGAATGAAGGTGCGGCTGCAAAGGCGGAAATCCTAGCATGACGAAGGCTTGCCGGCGCAGGTACTTGGGACGCCGGGGGGCGCAAAGCTTGCCCTGCGTCTACCAGCTACTTGATAAAGAGTCTCGTTACCGCACTTGGTTCCGGCTTCTTTGTGGATTTTCTATGGACGCATAAAAACTAATTGAGTAAAATGCGCGGGTCATTGGGGAGTAGTCGCCTTCCACCCTGAGGAGGGGCTTATGTCAACATACTTGGTCAACAGACCATGGCATAAGCGGTCCTAAGCGCTTGACAAGACCTTTGACCACGTTGTCTCCGGAATGGCCGGGGAGAGGCGTGGTCATTGTTTCGTGTCCGGCCATGGAGACCCCAATTGGATGCATTTCTCATTTCCACCGGCGTAGTCGCCTTGGCTGAAATCGGCGACAAGACGCAGCTGCTGGCCTTTATCCTCGCTGCAAAATTCCGTAAGCCGATTCCCATCATCCTGGGTGTTCTGGTGTCGACCATTGCCAACCACGCCTTTGCCGGTGCGCTGGGGGCGTGGATTACTTCGCTCGCATCGCCCGAAACCATGCGCTGGATTCTTGGCGTGTCCTTCATCGGCATGGCGATCTGGACCTTGATTCCCGACAAGTTCGACGAGAGCGAAGCCAGGTTCGCGCGTTTCGGCGTATTCGGCACCACCGTGATTGCCTTCTTCCTCGCGGAGATGGGCGACAAGACGCAGGTGGCGACCGTGGCGCTGGCGGCGCAGTACCACGCTTTCGTGCCGGTGGTTGCGGGGACGACGCTGGGCATGATGATCGCCAACGTGCCGGCGGTGTTGCTGGGAGACCGTATCGCCGGCAAGATTCCGGTGCGCATCGTGCATGCCATCGCGGCATTGATCTTCGCGATCATCGGTGTGGCGACCTTGCTCGGCGCGGGAAAATCGCTCGGCGTCTGAGTTCGGCGATAGCGCTTCAAGTCAACAGGAGCCTTGAATTTACGCATCGCTTCGCGATAAAAAACGGCCCGCATTGCGGGCCGTTTTTCTTGCTGTTTGGTCGCTTGCCCGGATACGGCGAAGCCAGCTAAAACCAGTGATCAATACGAATAGAAGATCTTTTGGATTTCTTTGGTATCGGATGTCTTGGTCAGCGCCAGCATCAGCAGGATGCGTGCTTTTTGCGCATTCAGCGTATCGGACACGACGAAGTCCAGCTTGTCGTCGTCAGCTTCGCCGTTGCGTGCCACGATGCCCTGGCCGACGCGGCTGGCGCGAACGATCACAACGCCTTTCTTGCGGGCTTCGGTCAGCGATGGAACCACGGTGTTGTTCAGGCTGCCGTCACCCACGCCGGCGTGGATGATGCCCTTGGCGCCAGCGGCGACGAAGGCGTTCAGCGCGATCGGGTTCATGTTGGCGTAGCCGTAGACGATGTCGACTTGCGGCAGGACGTCCAGTTTCGAGATGTCGAATTCCGAATCAGCAGTGTGCTTGCGGGTCGATTGGCGATAGAAGAACGGCTTGCTGCCTTGGATGTAACCCAAGAAACCCAGTTCAGGCGTCTTGAAGGTATCCAGTGTGGACGTGTTGGTCTTGGTCACTTCGCGGCCGGCATTGATCTGGTCGTTCAATGTCACCAGCACGCCCTTGCCGATGGCTTCCTGGCTGCCTGCCAGCAACACGGCGTTGTACAGGTTGATCGGGCCGTCGGCGCTGATCGCTGTCGATGGACGCATTGCGCCGACGATCACGACCGGTTTCTTGCTGTGCACGGTCAGGTCGAGGAAGTAAGCAGTCTCTTCGATGGTGTCGGTGCCGTGCGTGATCACGATGCCGTCGACGTCGCTTTGCGCCAGCAGCGTGTTGACGCGCTTGGACAGCTTCAGCCAGTAGTCGTTGTTCATGTTTTCGCTGGCGATCTGGAACACTTGTTCGCCCTTGACGTTGGCGACTTTCTTCAGTTCCGGCACGGCATCGATCAACGCGTCGACGCCGATTTTTGCGGCGGTGTAGCCGACGGTTGTCGTGCTGGTGGCGCCAGTGCCGGCGATGGTGCCGCCGGTTGCCAGGATCATGACGTTAGGAAGTTTTTGCGCGTGCGCGACGGATACCAGAGCTGCGCAGGCCAGGATCAGAAACTGGCCGAAGATCTTTTTAGAATACATGTCGTTCCTCTTGGTGAAAGTATGTTTTTTAGTCTCTTCTCCGTTTGTCCCGACGCGAGCAGAACTCGTCGGAAGCGACCCTCGTGAGGCGCGGAGAGCAGCCACGATAGCACTCATTGCGGCTTCTTAGAAGATGTCTTGAATAAAATCGACAACTATTTTTAGGGGCGAATAATTGCCCGGATTTTTTGCTCGCAAGAAGTGCATGGCGGGCGCTTTTTGAGGGCATGGCGGAGATGGTTTTGCACTTAAATTGCCCGTATGGTGCTGTGCGAAAGGGTTTCCGCCCGGATCAGATTGCATACTCAAAAGAATGACGGAGAGGGAGGTTTTGGATTAGCGCGCATTTTCAATTGTTGCGTTTCTTTATTTTTGTTAAATCCAAAAAATCAATATCGAATTCTTGATTCTATTCAAGAATCAGCCGGCCCGGGAAGTTGAATGCAATAGCGTTGTTGCCCGCAGTCAGTTCCCGGTCAGTTTGCGGAATTGGATTGGCCTTTTTGTTTATATAGGTACAATGAAATCGGACGTTGCCGCTCTATGAAGATTTGATGAAGTGAGGCAGTGTGTCGAGAACCGGAATTGATTGGAGAAAAGTTGTTGACCGAAAAATTTACCGATCCGCAAGCGGCGGTCGATCGCGTGATCGAAATCTATGAACACAACACCGCCATCCTCCGTGATGCCTTCAAGCGTTTCGCCAAAGGCGAGGTGCTGCAGGAACGCGTGCGAGCGTGCTATCCCTTTGTGCGCATCACGACTGAAAAAGTCACGCACACCGACACGCGCCAGTCGTTCGGTTTTGTCGCCGGTCCCGGCACTTACCAGACCACACTGACGCGGCCGACGCTGTTCAAAAATTATTTGCTGAGCCAGTTCAAACTGCTGCTGACCAATCACCAGGAACCACTGGAAGTCGGTGTGAGCGACTTGCCGATTCCGGTGCACTTTGCGTTTGCCGAAGGCATTCATGTCGAGGGCGATCTGGATCCGGATCATTTGCGCCTGTTGCCGGATGTGTTCGACCTGCCGGATCTGGCCGAGATGGATGACCGCATCGTCAACGGCACCTACGAGGTCGACAACGGCGGCTGGCGTGACGGCATTCATCCGCTGGCCTTGTTCACCGGACCGCGTATCGATTATTCGCTGCATCGCCTGCGTCATTACACGGCGACGGCGCCGCAGCAGTTCCAGCGTTATGTGCTGTTCACCAACTACGCGTTCTACGTCGACGAGTTCGTGCGCATGGGGCGCGAGCTGATGCAGGCGACCGACGATCCCGAGCTGCGCACTTATCGCCAGCAATATACCGCCTTCGTCGAACCGGGCAACGTGACCACGCCAAACGCCAACGTCGAAGGGATGAAGGGTATGCCGAGCACCGGCACGCCGCCGGTGCGCCAGCCGCAGATGCCGGCTTATCACTTGCAGCGCGCGGACGGCACCGGCATCACGCTGGTCAATATCGGCGTCGGTCCGTCCAACGCCAAGACCATCACGGATCACATTGCCGTATTGCGTCCGCACGGCTGGATCATGCTGGGTCACTGCGCGGGTTTGTCGTCGTCGCAACGCATGGGCGATTACGTCCTGGCGCATGCTTACGTACGCGACGATCATGTGCTGGATGACGACTTGCCGCTGTGGGTGCCGATCCCGGCGCTGGCGGAAGTGCAACTGGCCTTGCAAGACGCGGTTGCCGGCATCACGCAGCTCGAAGGGTATGAGTTGAAGCGGATCATGCGCACCGGCACCGTGGCTTCGGTCGATGACCGCAACTGGGAATTGCGCGACCATCGCACGCCCTTGCTGCGTTTCAGCCAGAGCCGGGCGATTGCGCTGGATATGGAAAGCGCGACGGTGGCGGCCAACGGTTTCCGCTTCCGCGTCCCGTACGGCACCTTGCTGTGCGTGTCCGACAAGCCGCTGCACGGCGAGATCAAGCTGCCGGGCATGGCGAATCGTTTTTACGAGCAGCGCGTCGCCCAGCATCTGAAGATCGGCATCCGCGCGCTGGAATTGTTGCGCAATCACGGCATCGAGCAATTGCACAGCCGCAAGCTGCGCAGTTTCGGCGAACCGGCCTTCCGTTAAGTCGGGGATTTATCTGTCGCAAGGAGCCGATGCCGGCGTTCCGGCATCGGCTCCTTGCATTTCAAGGCCATATTCATTCAGCCCTGTGCCGTGGTCGCAACCCGATCGGCGCGCGAGCGCAGGCTCAGCCATACATACAAGGCTGCGCCGGCCAGCAAGGCAAGTGCGGCGATGCTGAGCGAAGGCGTAAACGAACTGGTCGCATGCACCAATCGCGTCGCCAGCGGCGGGCCGGCAATCTGGCCGATGCCGTAGGACGCCGTCAGCAATCCCATCAGCCCCGCGGCGTGATGGCTGCGCAGGCGGCGCGCTTCGCGCATGGCGAACAGCGTGATGGCCGTGAAAGGCAGGCCAAGCAAGATGCTGCCGATTGCGAATCCGACTTCGTTGGGGAAAATCGCGCTGCTGACCACGCCGATTGCTTGCATGACGTAGCTGATCGCCAGCAGCAAGCGCTGGTCGAAGTGCACCGGAATCCGTGTCGCGCCAAGTGCGCCGAGCGCCACGCACAAACCGAACAGCGGCCAGAAGAAATCCGGCCAGGCGGAACCGGGCGGCAATGCCTGGCGCGCGATGACCGGCAGGAAGGTGGCGGTGATGATGTAGCCGAATCCCGCCATGCCGTAGGCCAGCACTTGCCAGCGCACCTCTTGCCGGATCGATGCCGGTTCGACATGGTCGGCGTCTGTCTGTGCGGCGTTGCCGGCGCGCAGGTCGAGATCGCCGCGAAACGTGCTCCAGACCGCCGCCGTCAACAGGACGGCCAGCAAGCCGAATGCGACCCAGCCGGTATCGGCGTGCCAGCCATAACCGACCATGCCGCTGCTCGACAAGCCGGTGAGCATGATGCCGATGCCGGGACCGCAATAGATGATGCCGCCCAGTGCCGGTAATTGCAGTTGCGCCAGGCGCTGCAGACACCATCCCGAGCTGTAGACGAATACCAGTGCGCTGGCGATGCCCGACAGCAAGCGCAATAGCAGCCAGACGGCTTGCACATGCAGCAGTCCCATGCCGAGCGTCAGCAACACCGTCGCGATCAGTCCGGCGCGTATCGTGCGCGTCGGCGGCAGGCCGCGCCAGAATGCGCACAGCATGGCGCCGATGAAATAACCGAGATAATTGGATGTCGCCAGCCAGCCGCCGCTATTGAGGTCGATGGTCTGGTCGTGCAGCATCATCGGCAGCAGCGGGGTGAAGGCGAAGCGACCGATGCCCATGGCGACGGAGAGCGCGATCAGGCCGGCGAAGGCGATGCGCAGGGCGCTTTTGCGATTGTGGCTTGCGTCCGGAGTAGTCATTGTTTCCTGTTCTTGAGGCCTTCTCGGGCGCCGATTGGCGGGCGTCATTGTTGTTGAATTGTGTGCAATCGTGGCGCTACCGTTTTGACGGGGCACTCTGGTGTATGTCGCTGATGTTGTAATGTTAGCTTGTCTTTATCATTCTAAAAAATGAATAATTAGAATGTATTCATCTTTTTATGAGATGTAAGAGGAAGATTTTTTCACGGAGTCAGCATGGAACTTGCCGAACTTGAAATTTTTCGCGCGGTGGTGACCGAAGGCGGCGTGACGCGCGCTGCCGAGCGCCTGCACCGGGTGCAGTCGAATGTGACCACGCGCCTGCGCCAGTTGGAGGCGTCGGTGGGCGTGGCGCTGTTTATCCGCGATCGCAAGCGCCTGGTGCTGACGCCTGCCGGCGAAGTCTTGCTGGATTATTCCGAACGCATCCTCGGGCTGGTGCAAGAGGCGCGGCATGCCATGTTGCCGCAAGGGCCGCGCGGCAGGTTGCGCGTGGGAGCCATGGAAAGCACCGCCGCGAGTCGCCTGCCGGGGCCGCTGGCGGCTTTTCACCAGCGCTGGCCGGAAGTGCAGCTGGAATTGACGACCGGGTCCACCCAGACGCTGATCGATCAGGTGCGCAGTTTCAAGCTCGATGCGGCGCTGGTGGCCGGGCCGATTACCGACGATGTATTTTTCTCAACACCGCTCTATCCGGAAGAGCTGATGATCACGGTGCCGCGCGGTCATGGGCGGGTGAAGACGCCGGACGATGTGAAAGTGGAGACATTGATTGTCTTTGAACAAGGTTGCACGTATCGGCGCCTGGCCGAACAGTGGTTCGCCTCCGGTAGCGTCAAGGATCGCCGCCCCTTGCGGATTCTGGAACTGGGTTCGTATCACGCCATGCTCGCCTGCGTTGCCGCCGGCATCGGCATTGCTTTTGTTCCGCGTTCGATATTAAATATGCATGGACAACAGAATTTTTCCGCCTATTCTTTACGTAAGGAAGGGCGGATTACAACCTCCCTGATTTGTCGGCGCGATCAACAGAGCATGCTCTTCAATGCACTGCGAAGCCTTTTGCTGACGGGCTCCTGACGAAATATGTTGTGGAGCCGGTGGTGGCGTAACAATTTGTAAAAAACACTGCGACGCTACTCTGCTTTTCTTATAGTTGGTTTTCCCCCTCCATTCTCTCCCCCGAGAATGGGATTTACCCCACGGTCCGCAAGGAGCGTGGGGTTTTTTCTTTGTGCCTTTCTTTTGTTCAGTGTTGCCGCATTGCCATGGCGCCTTGTCGATGCGCGGCATCTCTGTTTCCGTTTACTTCCCTTTCGGAATGATCAGGCTTTCTCGCGCCGCCGATTGGATCGCCAGCACGGCGGGATGCGTCAGCCGACGCTCGACGGAGATGGCGTAAAACTGCTCGGTGATCTGTTCGGTTTGTCCGATCTGCACGACGCCGAGTTGCTGTTTCAATTGTGCAGCGACAGCGGACGGTGCGGCGAAGATGCCGGTGCCGGCCTCGCCGAATGCATTGAGCAAGGCGCCGTCGTCGAACTCGCCGGCGATCTGCGGGCGTATCTTTTCCTTTTCAAACCAGCGCAACAACTTCGGCCGGACCGCCGCGTCCTCGCCCGGCATCAGGAATGGCGCGTCATCCAGGCTCTGCGGGAAATTTTTCTTGCAGGTTTTTGCCAATGCGGGCGTGGCGAAAAAACTGGTATTGCACTCACCCAATAAGTGGCTATAGCCGCGCACGTCGATATTGGCGGGCATGGGACTGTCGGCGATGACGATGTCAAGGCGATGAATCGCGAGATCGCCGAGCAGGTTGTTCAGCTTGCCCTCGCGGCAGACGATGCGCACGGGGGCGTCGAGTTTCAGCGCCGTCTCCAGCAGCAGATAGGCAATCGTCTTGGGGACCGCGTCGGCGACGCCGACCCTGAATTGCAGTGGGCTGCCGCCGGGGCGAAAGCGCATGACTTCTTCCAGCTCCTCGCCGAGCGTGAAGATCTGGTCGGCATAGGCGAACACGGTGCGACCGGCGTCGTTCAATTCCAGTTTGCGGCCGACGCGATTGAACAGCTTGTAGCCCAGACTGTCTTCGAAGAGCGTGATCTGTCCGCTGATGGTCTGCGCCGTCAGGTGCAGGCGCTCGCCGGCGCGCGCAATGCCGCCGGTTTTGGCGACGACCCAGAAGTAGTGCAGATGTTTGTAATTGAGCGCCGCCATGGTTTGTCCTATACATCGGTTTTTCCGAAGATAAATGAAAGTATATTCGAATTTTCAATGGATTAGGATCAGGCTACAGTACGGTTTGTCTATTGCAAAGCCACGGAGGCCGTCATGAAATGTCCCGTCTGTACTACCGTCAATCTGAACATGAGCGATCGTCAGGGCGTCGAGATCGACTATTGCCCGCAGTGCCGCGGCGTCTGGCTCGATCGCGGCGAGCTGGACAAGCTGATCGAGCGCTCGCAAGCCGCTTCGGCGCCGGTTCCGCCATCGATGCAACATCGCGCGCCGGCGCCGCAATATGCACCGCAGCAGCAGCGTGGCTACGACGATGATCATCGTTACAACAAGGATTATCAGTCGCGCAAGAAGAAGGGTTTTCTGGGCGAGTTTTTCGATTTCGACTAAGCAGTCGGCGTGATGAATGTATAAACAAAGGGGAATGCCGTGAACGGTGTGGAAAGTTTTGCAAGTCCGCTGATGTGGGGCGGATTTATCGTGTTTGTGCTTGGCATGCTGGCATTCGACATGCTGGTGCTCGGCGGACGTCACTCGCACAAGGTGACGGTCAAGGAAGCATTGGGCTGGTCGATTGCCTGGGTGATGCTGGCGCTGTTGTTCAGCGGCTTGCTGTGGTGGTATCTGGATCACAGCATCGGGCGCGAATTCGCGAATCAGAAGAGCCTGGAGTTTCTCTCCGGTTATCTGATTGAAAAGTCGCTGTCGGTGGACAACATCTTCGTCTTCCTGGTGATCTTCGGCTACTTCGCGGTGCCGGCCGAGATGCAGCGTCGCGTGCTGTTGTACGGCGTGGTCGGTGCGATCGTCATGCGCGCCGTCATGATCTTGCTGGGCGCCTGGTTGATCGCGCAGTTCAGCTGGATCATGTATCTGTTCGGCGCCTTCCTGGTCGTCACCGGCATCAAGATGCTGATTTTTGCGGACAAGGAGAGCGATCTCAACGATAACCCGCTGCTGAAATTCCTGCGCAAGCACATGCGCATCAGCAATGAATACGACGGCGAGAAGTTCTTCACCATGCACAACGGCGTGCGCTATTTCACGCCGCTGATGCTGGTGCTGATCCTGATCGAAGTGACGGATCTGATCTTCGCGGTCGACAGCATCCCGGCGATTTTCGCAATCACGACGGACCCGTTCATCGTGTTCACGTCGAACATGTTTGCGATCATGGGTTTGCGGGCGTTGTACTTCTTGCTGGCCGACGTGGCGGATCGCTTCCACTACCTCAAATACGGACTGGCTTTGGTGCTGGTGTTCGTGGGCGGCAAGATGTTGCTGGCGTACTGGTTCCACATCCCGGTGATGATTTCGCTGCTGGTTGTCGGATTGATCCTGCTGGCTTCCGTGCTGATCAGTCTGGTGTTGTCGCGCAAGAAGGTGGTGGTTTAAGTTGTAGCGCGTGCCGGCCTGTCCTCAATGGCTCAGGTCGGCAGCAAGATGAAAAATGGGGTCGGAGTTGATTTACAATCGTGAATCGCCTCCGGCCCCTTCTCGTTTCAGTTGCTATCTATGGCTCGCTTACCTCGCCTTGTCGTCCCGCACCAGCCGCATCACATCATTCAACGCGGGCATGACAAACAATCAATATTCCGCGATTCCGCCGATCATGCGGCGTTTCTCGACTGGCTGAAGGAGGGCGCCAGGCGCTTCAAGGTCGCCATCCATGCTTATGTGCTGATGCCGGACCACATCCACGTGCTGGCGACGCCGATGGATACCGACGGGCTGGCACGAATGATGCAGTGGGTTGGCCGATATTACGTTCCTTATTACAACCAGAAATACGAAAGAGGCGGGACGCTGTGGCAGGGACGCTACAAAGCAACGGTGCTGGATGCCGAGCGCTACCTGCTGCTGTGCAGCCGCTATATCGAGCTGAATCCGGTCCGCAACGGTCTCGTCGCCGTGCCTGCAGATTATCCGTGGTCGAGCTACATGCATCATATTGGCGCAAAGTCGGATCCGCTAATCACCGATCATCGGCTGTATTGGGCTTTGGGCAATACGCCGTTCGATCGGGAGATCGCCTACAAGCTGCTGGCGGAGCAATCGCTGGGCAGTCGCGAAGTCGAAGCGATCACGCAAGCGACCTTGAAAGGCTGGGCATTGGGTACCGACGACTTCAAATCGGGCCTGGAAAAGCAGGTCAGCCGACGTGTCAGTCCCGCAAAGCGTGGTCGTCCGATGAAGAAAGTCGACGTTGCAGCGACGCAAAATGAAGAAGCCGACGAAGTAAAAGGCGCATAAAGGTCTTTCAATACAATGACTTGCGGAACTTTTTCATTTGCTCTGTCCCCAATTAAAAAATAATAGAAATTCAGTGGTTTTTAATTTGACTCTGACCCCTTTTGTTCTTATTGAAGAATTGGGTGCAGTGCACTATCCTTAAATCCTTACTCTCAAAGTGGTGGAGCACCGTTATGCATGCGCAAGGCCTATACGACCCAGCTAATGAACACGACGCCTGTGGTGTCGGTTTTATCGCCCATATCAAGGGCAAGAAAAACCATTCTATCGTTGAGCAAGGCTTGCTCATCCTGAAGAATCTCGACCACCGGGGTGCTGTCGGCGCCGATCCGCTCATGGGCGATGGCGCCGGTATCCTGATCCAGATCCCGGATCAGTACTACCGCGAAGAGATGTCCAAACAAGGCGTCGAGCTGCCGCCGCCAGGCGAATACGGCGTCGGCATGATCTTCCTGCCGAAGGAAAATGCTTCGCGCATCGCCTGTGAGCAGGAAATCGAGCGTTCGGTGCTGGCTGAAGGCCAGGTCGTGCTGGGATGGCGCGACGTGCCGGTCGACATGGACATGCCGATGTCGCCGACCGTGCGTGAAAAAGAGCCGGTCATCCGCCAGATCTTCATCGGCCGCGGCCCGGACATCATGGTCACCGACGCGCTGGAACGCAAGCTGTACGTCATCCGCAAATCCTCCGGCCACGCCATCCAGGCACTGAACCTGATTCACGGCAAGGAATTCTTCGTGCCGTCGATGTCGGCGCGCACGGTGGTCTACAAGGGCCTGCTGCTGGCAGACCAGGTCGGCGTCTACTATAAAGACCTGCAAGATCCGCGCTGCGTTTCCGCGCTGGCGCTGGTGCATCAACGCTTTTCCACCAATACCTTCCCCGAGTGGCCGCTGGCTCACCCCTACCGCCTGATCGCCCACAACGGCGAAATCAACACCGTCAAGGGCAACTTCAACTGGATGCGCGCACGCGAAGGCGTGATGCAGTCTGCCGTGCTGGGCGACGACCTGAAGAAACTGTTTCCGCTGATCTATGAAGGCCAGTCCGATACCGCTTGTTTCGACAATGCGCTCGAACTGTTGCTGATGGCCGGCTATCCGCTGGCGCAAGCCATGATGATGATGGTGCCGGAAGCCTGGGAAAACCACACCCTGATGGACGACAATCGTCGCGCTTTCTACGAATACCATGCCGCGATGATGGAACCATGGGACGGCCCGGCCGCCCTGGCGTTCACCGACGGTCGTCACATCGGCGGCACGCTGGACCGCAACGGTCTGCGTCCCGCGCGTTACATCGTCACCGACGACGATCTGGTGGTGATGGCTTCCGAATCCGGCGTGCTGCCGATTCCTGAGTCGAAGATCATCCAGAAATGGCGCCTGCAACCGGGCAAGATGTTCCTGATCGACCTCGACGCCGGCCGCATCATCGACGACAAGGAACTGAAAGACACTTACGCCAACGCCAAGCCATACAAGCAATGGATTTCGTCGGTGCGCGTCAAGCTCGACGAACTCAAGGCCGAGCCGTTCGAATCCGGTTCGACCATTCCGCTGCTGGATCGCCAGCAGGTGTTCGGCTACACCCAGGAAGACGTCAAGTTCCTGATGGCGCCGATGGCCTCGGGCGGCGAAGAAGCGATCGGTTCGATGGGCAACGACTCGCCGCTGGCGGTCATGTCCAACAAGAACAAGACGCTCTACAACTACTTCAAGCAATTGTTCGCGCAAGTGACCAATCCGCCGATCGATCCGATCCGGGAAGCGATGGTCATGTCGCTGGTGTCCTTCATCGGCCCGCGTCCGAACCTGCTCGATACCAACAACATCAACCCGCCGATGCGCCTGGAAGTGTCGCAGCCGATCCTGGATTACGCCGACATCGCCAAGCTGCGCAACATCAGCGCACATACCGGCGGCAAGTTCAAGTCGCATGAACTGAACATCTGCTATCCCGTAGCATGGGGCAAGGAAGGCATCGAAGCGCGCCTGGCCTCGCTGTGCGCCAAAGCCGTCGACGCCGTCAAATCGGGCCACAACATCCTGATCATTTCGGACCGCAAGGTTGACTCCGAGCAGGTCGCGATTCCTGCGCTGCTGGCGACTTCCGCGATCCACTTGCACTTGGTGAGCAAGGGCCTGCGTACCTCGACCGGCCTGGTGGTCGACACCGGCTCCGCCCGTGAAACGCATCACTTCGCACTGCTGGCAGGCTACGGCGCGGAGGCGATCCACCCCTACCTGGCAATGGATACCCTGACCGAAATGGCCAAGGGTTTGCCGGGCGATCTGTCGGGCGACAAGGCGATCTACAACTTCCAGAAGGCCATCGGCAAGGGCTTGCTGAAGGTCATGTCGAAGATGGGCATTTCGACCTACATGTCCTATTGCGGCGCGCAGATTTTCGAAGCCATCGGCCTGAACAAGGCGCTGGTCGACAAGTACTTCAAGGGCACCGCATCGAACGTCGAAGGCATCGGCGTGTTCGAAGTCGCCGAGGAAGCGCTGCGACTGCACCGTGCCGCCTTCAGCAGCGATCCGGTGCTGGCCAATGCGCTGGACGCCGGCGGCGAGTACGCCTTCCGTATCCGTGGCGAAGAGCACATGTGGACGCCGGATGCGATCGCCAAGCTGCAGCACTCGACCCGAGCGAACAACTTCAATTCGTACAAGGAATACGCGCAGATCATCAACGATCAATCCAAGCGTCACATGACCTTGCGTGGTTTGTTCGAATTCAAGATCGATCCGTCGAAGGCGATTTCGATCGACGAAGTCGAGCCGGCCAAGGAAATCGTCAAGCGTTTCGCCACCGGCGCGATGTCGCTCGGTTCGATCTCGACCGAAGCGCACGCCACGCTGGCGATCGCGATGAACCGCATCGGCGGCAAGTCCAACACCGGCGAAGGCGGCGAAGACGTCAATCGTTACCGCAACGAACTGAAGGGCATCCCGATCAAGCAGGGCGCTACGCTGGCGTCGGAAATCGGCAAGGACGTCATTGAAGTCGACATCCCGCTGCAAGCCGGCGACTCGCTGCGCTCGCGCATCAAGCAGGTGGCGTCCGGCCGTTTCGGCGTGTCGGCGGAATACCTGATCTCCGCCGACCAGATCCAGATCAAGATGGCGCAGGGCGCGAAGCCGGGCGAAGGCGGCCAGTTGCCAGGCCACAAGGTCACCGACTACATCGCGACATTGCGCGTGTCGGTGCCGGGCGTTGGTTTGATTTCGCCGCCGCCGCACCATGACATCTATTCGATCGAAGATCTGGCGCAGTTGATCCACGATCTGAAGAACGTCAATCCGCGCGCCTCGATCTCGGTCAAGCTGGTGTCGGAAGTCGGCGTCGGCACGGTTGCCGCGGGGGTTGCCAAGGCCAAGTCGGATCACGTCGTGATCGCCGGCCATGACGGCGGCACCGGTGCATCGCCGCTGTCCTCGATCAAGCATGCCGGTTCGCCATGGGAGCTCGGTCTGGCCGAAACCCAGCAGACGCTGGTGCTGAACGGCTTGCGCAATCGCATCCGCGTGCAGGCCGACGGTCAGATGAAGACCGGCCGCGACGTCGTCATCGGCGCGCTGCTGGGCGCCGATGAATTCGGTTTCGCCACCGCACCGCTGGTGGTCGAAGGCTGCATCATGATGCGCAAGTGCCATCTGAATACTTGCCCGGTCGGCGTGGCGACGCAGGATCCAGTCCTGCGCGCCAAGTTCTCCGGCAAGCCTGAACATGTGGTCAACTTCTTCTTCTTCATCGCTGAAGAAGCGCGTCAGATCATGGCGCAACTGGGCATCCGCACCTTCAACGAACTGATCGGCCGCTCCGATCTGCTCGACCGCACCAAGGCTATCCAGCACTGGAAGGCGCAAGGCCTGGACTTCAGCAAGATCTTCTATCAACCGGTCAGCGCAACGCCTTACTTCCACACCGAAGAGCAGGATCACGGTCTGGACAAGGCGCTGGATCACAAGCTGATCGCACAGGCGCGCACTGCGCTGGACAAGGGCGAGAAGGTCTCCTTCATCTCGCCGATCCGCAACCTGAACCGTACCGTCGGCGCCATGTTGTCGGGTGAAGTGGCCAAGCGTTACGGCAACGAAGGCCTGCCGGACGACACCATCCACATCCAGCTGCAAGGCACCGCCGGCCAGTCGGCAGGCGCGTTCCTGGCGCACGGCGTGACGCTGGACTTGGTCGGCGAAGGCAACGACTATGTCGGCAAGGGCTTGTCGGGCGGCCGCATCATCGTGCGTCCGAACACCGAGTTCCGCGGCCGCGCCGTCGACAACATGATCTCCGGCAACACCGTGCTGTACGGCGCGACAACCGGCGAGGCATTCATCAACGGCGTCGTCGGCGAGCGTTTCGCAGTGCGTAACTCCGGCGCGATTGCCGTCGTTGAGGGCACCGGCGACCACGGTTGTGAATACATGACCGGCGGCACCGTCGTCGTTCTGGGCGGCACCGGTCGCAACTTTGCAGCGGGTATGTCCGGCGGCATCGCTTACGTCTACGACGAGGCTGGCGACTTTGCAGGCAAGTGCAACATGGCCATGGTCGCGCTGGACAAGGTCCTGTCCGACACCGAACAGGAAGCCTCGACCGACCGCGCTGTCTGGCACAGCCTGCAACGCGGCGGCAGCGGCCAGACCGATGAAGTGATATTGCGTGGCCTGATCGAGCGTCACTTCAAGTACACCGGCAGCACGCGCGCGCGCTACCTGCTGGACAACTGGGCGGCATCGCGCAGCAAGTTCGTCAAGGTCTTCCCGACCGAGTACAAACGTGCGCTGGGCGAACTCAATGCCGCCAAAGCGGCCCCGAAGGACAAGGTTCCGGCATAAGCCGCAACGCTTGGCCGTTTGATCTGAAATAACGCAAGGCCGGCGATTCTGATAACGACAACGACAGAATCGCCCGCCGCCTATCCTTAGCGAAGAATGTGAGTGGAAAATGGGTAAAGTAACCGGCTTTATGGAATATGAGCGCCTGAAAGAGGCGAGCGAAGCGCCGCAGTCGCGCATGAAGCACTACAAGGAATTCGTCCTGCATCTGGGCGACGCGGAAGCCAAGACGCAAGGCGCACGCTGCATGGATTGCGGCATCCCGTTCTGCAACAACGGCTGCCCGGTCAACAACATCATCCCCGACTGGAATGACCTGGTCTATCGCGGCGACTACAAGGAAGCGCTGGATACGCTGCACTCGACCAACAACTTCCCCGAGTTCACCGGCCGCATCTGCCCGGCGCCTTGCGAAGCCGCCTGCACGCTGGGCATCAACAGCGACGCCGTCGGCATCAAGTCGATCGAGCATTTCATCATCGACAAGGGCTGGGAAAACGGCTGGGTCACGCCGCAACCGGCCGCCGTCAAGACCGGCAAGAAAGTCGCCGTGGTCGGCTCCGGTCCTGCCGGCCTGGCCGCAGCACAACAGCTGGCGCGCGCCGGCCATGACGTGACCGTGTTCGAAAAGAATGATCGCGTCGGCGGCCTGCTGCGTTACGGCATCCCCGACTTCAAGATGGAAAAATCGCACATCGACTTGCGCGTCGAGCAGATGAAGGCCGAAGGCGTCGTGTTCCGCACCAGCACCTTGGTGGGCAAGGATTTCCCGGCCAACATCACCAACTGGTCCAAGGAAACAGTTTCCCCTGACGACCTGAAGAAAGACTTCGACGCGGTCGTCATCGCCGGCGGCGCAGAACTGCCGCGCGACTTGCCGGTGCCGGGCCGGGAATTGAAGGGCGTGCACTTCGCCATGGAATTCCTGCCGCTGCAAAACAAGGTCAACGCCGGCGACAAGCTCAAGGGCCAGATCATGGCGACCGACAAGCACGTGGTCGTGATCGGCGGCGGCGATACCGGTTCCGACTGCGTCGGCACGTCGAACCGTCACGGCGCTGCGTCGGTGGCACAGTTCGAACTGATGCCGCAACCGCCTGAAACGGAAAACAAGCCGCTCGTCTGGCCGTACTGGCCGACCAAGCTGCGCACCTCGTCGTCGCACGAAGAAGGTTGCGACCGCGATTGGGCAGTGGCCACCAAGCGCCTGGAAGGCAAGAACGGCAAGGTCGAGAAGCTGATCGCCGCGCGCGTCGAATGGAAGGACGGCAAGATGCAGGAAGTGCCGAATTCCGAATTCGAAATGAAGGCCGACCTGGTGCTGCTGGCCATGGGCTTCGTCTCGCCGGTGCAGCAAGTGCTGGAATCGTTCGGCGTCGACAAGGACCAGCGCGGCAACGCCAAGGCCACGACGGACGGCGAAGGCTGCTACAAGACCTCGGTCGACAAGGTCTTTGCTGCGGGCGACATGCGCCGCGGCCAGTCGCTGGTGGTCTGGGCGATTCGCGAAGGCCGTCAATGCGCACGCGCCGTCGATGAGTTCCTGATGGGTTCGTCGGTGCTGCCACGCTGATACGCAACCGTGTAAAGCAAACGCGGTAAAAGAAGCCGGATTGACGAAAGTCTTTCCGGCTTTTTTATTTTTCCGGTGAGTGCAGTCAAGGCGATGCGATTCAAATCAGCCTCGTGTCAGCCCGGACCTGCCTTGCTCAAGTACAATGGAATTTCATTTTTCAGACACGGCCTATCGTTGCGCTTGCAGGCGATAACCGAAGAACAACATGACGACCCCGATTCGCTACAGCATCACCTCCAACGATTGCGCCGCCCACGTGTTCGACGTCACCCTGACGGTCGATGCGCCGGCTGCCGACGGACAAGTATTTTCCTTGCCGGCGTGGATTCCCGGCAGCTACATGATTCGCGAATTTGCGCGCAACATCGTCCAGATCCGCGGCGAGTCCGGGGGCAAGAAGGTCGCGTTGCGCAAGCTCGACAAGCATACCTGGCGCGCCGCACCGTGCAGCGGTCCGCTGACGCTGAGTTATCAAGTCTACGCCTGGGACTTGTCGGTGCGCACCGCGCATCTGGATCAGACCCATGCCTTCTTCAACGGCACCAGCGTCTTCCTGCGGGTTGACGGGCAGGAGCAATCGGAACATGTGGTGGACATCCGCCGTCCGGATGGCGATGCCTGCAAGCGCTGGCGCGTGGCGACTTCCTTGCCGGAACTCAAGGCCAAGCGCTATGGCTTCGGCACCTATGTCGCCGGCGACTACGACGAGCTGATCGACCACCCGGTCGAACTCGGTGATTTTGCGCTGGCTACTTTCACGGCGCATGGCGTACCGCACGACATCGTGATCACCGGCAATGTCCCGAACCTGGACATGGCGCGCCTGTCCGCCGACCTCAAGAAAATCTGCGAAGCGCAGATCGCCTTCTTCGAACCGAAAAGCAAACGCGCGCCGATGTCGCGTTATGTCTTCATGACCATGGCCGTCGGCGATGGTTACGGCGGTCTGGAGCATCGGGCATCGACCGCGCTGATCTGTGCGCGCAGCGATTTGCCGGTGAAGGGCAAGGCGGAATCGACCGATGGCTATCGCACCTATCTCGGCTTGTGCAGCCACGAATATTTCCACACCTGGAACGTCAAGCGCATCAAGCCGGCGATGTTCGCGCCCTACGATTTGCGCGAAGAGGGCTATACCTCTCTGCTGTGGCTGTTCGAAGGCTTCACCAGTTACTACGACGATCTGTTCCTGGTGCGCACCGGCCTGATCGATACGCCGGACTATCTGAAGATGCTATCCAAGACCATTAATGGCGTCTTGCGCGGCAGCGGCCGCCGCAAGCAAAGTGTGGCCGAATCGAGCTTCGACGCCTGGGTCAAATACTACCGCCAGGATGAAAACGCGCCGAACGCCATTGTCAGCTATTACACCAAGGGTTCGCTGGTGGCGCTGGGTCTCGACCTGACGATCCGCGCCGAAACCAATGGCCGCAAATCGCTGGATGATGTGATGCTGGCGTTGTGGCAGCGTTTCGGCCGCGATTTCTATAGCCGCAAGGGCGGCAAGGGCGTCGGTGAAGACGAGGCGGAGGCCTTGTTCGAAGAAGTCGGTGGCGTGAAATTGAAGCGCTTCTTCGACCGCTACATTCGCGGCACCGAAGACTTGCCGCTGGATCAGTTGATGGCGCCGTTCGGCGTCGCCTATGCGGATGTGCGCAAGGATGCAAAACCCGGCATGAATGTCCGCGTGACGCGCGACGGCGACGACGCCAAGCTTGCCAACGTATATGAAGGCGGAGCAGGGCAGCGTGCCGGATTGTCGGCCGGCGATCGGCTGGTGGCGTTGGATGGTGTTCGCATTCCGCCGGCAGGCATGGATGGTTTGCTGGCGCGCTATAGCGAGAACGACGTGGTCGACTTGCACGTATTCCGTCGCGACGAACTGATGTGTTTCAAGGTCAAGCTGAAGAATGACGGCGCGCCGCAAGTGACGCTTGCCGCGCAAGAAAAACCGGTCGCTTTGGTGCGCAAACGCAAGGCGTGGTTGGGGCGTTAGTCTCGTTGTGATGGCCTCGGCGTACAGCCGATGTCGCAATGCAGGCAATAAAAAACCCGCCGAAGCGGGTTTTTTATTTGATGCGCTAGCGTTGCCGAATCGAAGATTACTTCGCTTCTGCGTCGCCTGCTGCAGGCGCTTCGCCTTCAGCTTCAACCTTGCCTGCTGGCACCGAAGCGGTGGCAACTGTCAGGTTTTCTTGCGAAACGGCAGTCACGCCGTTTGGCAATTGCAGATCGGCCAAGTGGATCGAATGACCGACTTCCAGCTTCGACAGATCGACGGAAACGAATTCCGGCAGATCCTTGGGCAGGCAGGAGATGTCCAGGTCGGTCATGACGTGGCTGATGATGCCCGACGACAGCTTGACGGCCGGCGAGACTTCAGCGTTCACGAAGTGCAGCGGCACCTTGACGTGGATCTTTTGCGAAGCGTCGACGCGTTGGAAATCAGCGTGCAGAACCAGTTGCTTGTATGCGTGGACTTGGAAGTCGCGCAGCAGAACTTGTTCAACCTTGCCGTCGATTTCCAGATCCAGGATCGACGAGTGGAACGCTTCTTTCTTCAACGCATGGTACAGCGCGTTGTGGTCCAGAGCGATGTTCAGTGGTGCAGCTGTACCGCCGTAGACGATAGCTGGTGTTTGACCAGCATTGCGCAGGCGGCGGCTCGCTCCGGTCCCCTGCTCTTTGCGTGGAAATGCGATTACTTTCATGTTAAAGCTCCAATGGTTGCGAAACCTTCGTTTCGCGTTAAAAATCCCCCGCGACCAGGGGATTCAAGGATCCCTTCATTTTCATGAAGGGATTAAAACTGAAATCTAAACCGAGTCTGAATCTCTGAAACTTATTCCGCAAACAGCGACATCACCGAGTCGCCCTTGCTGATGCGCTTGAACGTCTCGGCCAGCAGGCTGGCGCAAGTCAGTTGGCGAATCTTGCCGCAGGCCTTGGCGGCGTCCGACAGGGGAATCGTGTCGGTGACGACCAGCTCGTCCAGCGGCGAATTGGCGATGCGATCCAGCGCCGGACCGGACAAGACAGGGTGCGTACAGTAGGCGACAACTTTCTTGGCGCCGCGCTCTTTCAGCACTTCGGCAGCCTTGGTCAGCGTGCCTGCGGTATCGACCATGTCATCCATGATCACGCAGTTGCGGCCTTCGACTTCGCCGATGATGTTCATGACTTCCGACACGTTCGCCTTCGGGCGGCGTTTGTCGATAATCGCCAGATCGCAGCCGAGACGCTTGGCCAACGCACGGGCGCGCACCACGCCACCGACATCGGGCGACACGACCAGCAGGTCGTCGTAGTTCTTGCTCACCAGATCGCCCAGCAAAATCGGCGATGCATAGATGTTGTCGACCGGAATGTCGAAGAAACCTTGAATCTGGTCTGCATGCAGGTCCATGATCAGCACGCGTTCAACGCCGGCTTCCTGCAGCATGTTGGCGACGACCTTGGCCGAAATCGCGACACGGGCGGAACGCGGACGGCGGTCCTGGCGGGCATAACCGTAGTACGGGATTGCAGCAGTGATACGGCCGGCGGAAGCTCGCTTCAACGCATCGACCATGATCATGATTTCCATCAGGTTGTCGTTGGTCGGCGCACAGGTCGACTGCAACACGAATACATCCTTGCCGCGCACGTTTTCGTTGATCTCGACCATCACTTCACCGTCCGAGAACTTCGAAACATTGGCCTTGCCCAACGGGATACCTAATTTTTCGACGACGCCTTGCGCCAGTTCCGGGTTGGCGCTGCCGGTAAAAACCATCAGGTTTTCGTATGCCATATGGGTATCCCTGAATGCAATCGTTTAAAAGTCGAAAAGCCGACAATGCTTGACTGTACAGTCTTGCGTTGGCGGCTTATCTCTTTGGCTTCTTTTTTTCTTTATCGGGCGATGTAAAACTGCCCAAATTCAATGGCAGGGGAACAAGGATTCGAACCTTGGAATGCTGGAATCAAAATCCAGTGCCTTAACCAGCTTGGCGATTCCCCTACGCAATCTGCTGTTTGCCGTCGAACTTACTACACTTTTAACATCGCGTGCAATTCGTCGTCAAACCAATTCTTGGTCACGAACTTAGCAAATGGGCGAGAGGATGTTCCTGCATCGCTTGGGCTTTCCACGCGATCCATTTCGAAGGTACTTGTTTCAGCACTTCGTCGGCCTGGCGTTCATGTTCAAAAGAACAAAACACACAAGCGCCGGATCCAGTCATCCTTGCGTTTCCGAATGTCTTGAGCCATTTGATGGCTTCAGCGACAGGAGGAAACTGCTTGGCAGCCACCACTTCTAAGTCGTTTTTTCCGAAGTCGCTATCGAGAAGATTATGCGCTTCAGGAAAGTCCGTTATTCTGACGACTTTTGTATCCCTTGTCAATTCTTCTGACGAAAAAATTATCGCGGTGGGAACAGATACCCCCGGCTCGATCACCACGAACCAGCGATTGGCGGTTTCCAGGGCGATCAGCTCTTCGCCGACACCCTCGGCAAACGCATTGCGGCCAAACAGAAAAAACGGCACGTCGGCGCCTAATCGCAGTCCCAGCGCCATCAATTGGGTGCGGGTCAGCCCGGTTTGCCACAAGTGATTCAACGCCATCAGTGTGGTTGCCGCATCGGACGAGCCGCCACCCAGCCCGCCGCCCATGGGAAGTTGCTTGTGGACGGTGATATCGGCGCCGAGATGCGGCTTGCCGCCGGCGGTTTGCAACAGGCGGGCGGCGCGCACGACCAGATCGGTGTCTTCGGGCACGCCGGCGACGTCATTGGTGCGATGAATACGTCCGTCGTCGCGCACGGCGAAATCCAGCGTGTCGCTGCGGTCCAGCAGCTGAAATACCGTTTGCAGCAGGTGATAGCCGTCGGCGCGACGGCCGGTCACGTGTAGGAACAGGTTCAGTTTTGCCGGCGCGGGGCAGTTGGACAGGCTTGCTTGCATGAATCGGTGTGGAGTGTCGTCTGTGTTGCTGTGAGGGCGCCGGTCCGGCGTTGGCGCTCGATTATCTTGTCAATGGCTCTGCCAATTGTCGATCACGATGCGGATCGACACCGGGCCGGCCTGTCTGGTTTCGCGCGCCAGATCGATGCGTTTGGGGCGGTTACTGGACGTGTTGGCGGCGTCGTCCTGCCATTCTCCGTAACTGAGGTTCCAGCCGTCGCGGGTGATGAAACGCACCGTATCGCGGGATGGTTGGGCGACGAAAGGCTTGCCGTCGGCGCTGCGTCCGAAGCCTTGCAGCCAGTCGCGCAGACCGGACACCGGCAACGGCCAGCCCAGGGCTTGCTCCGTCAGGACGTCGACGTCGGCGGCCGACAATGGCGCCTTGCCCGATTGCGTCAGGACGGCGATGCCCGGCTTGATGTCGATGGTTGCCAGCGTCTGGCCGAGCGGCGACAGCAGGCTCAGGACGATGTGGTGTGCGCTCTGGTTCCAGGTGAAGCTGCCGTGCACGGCCTGGTCGCGGCCGTCTTGCTCATAGCGGATCGACAGGCGTCCGCTGAGCTCAATGGCGTCTTTATAGCGTCGTTCGACCGCGGGGCCATTATCCGCGCTTTCCGGCGGGGCAACGGTGGCGCAGCCGGCGGCCAGCACGAGCAGGCACGCCGCCGCGCCGTGTTTCAACAGATTGATCGTCATGGTCGGATTGGCTGCCGGCGGATCAGAGCTGAACCTTGAGGCGTTCCAGCGTGCTCTTCAACACGTCGTTCTTCGGATCCTTGCTTTGCGCTTCCCGCCACAGCTTTTTGGCTTCGTCCTGTTTGCCGCGTGCCCAGAGGATTTCGCCGAGGTGGATGCCGATTTCCGGGTCGGGGCGCAGGCCGTAGGCGCGGCGCAGTTCCTTCTCGGCCTCGTCGAGGTTGCCCATGCGGAATTCCGCCCAGCCCAGGCTGTCGGCGATGAACGGGTCTTCCGGCGCCAGTTGCACCGCCTTCTTGATCAGCGTCACGGCTTCAGGCAGGCGGATATTGCGGTCGGCCAGCGAATAGCCGAGCGCATTGTAGGCATGCTGGTTATTCGGCGCGAGCTCGATGATCTTGCGCAGCGAAGTTTCCATGTCCTTGTAGTTGCCGGTCTTGTCGGTCACCATCGCGTAGTCGTACAGCAGGTCGGTGCTTTCCGGGAAGCGTTTCAGGCCGGCCGACAGGACGTCCGATGCATCCTGGTAGCGTTCGCTGTCGCGCAGCAGCTGCCCTTCGGCCTGGATGAACTGCAGCACCTCACGATCGCTGCCGGCATCGGATTGCGCTTGTTGCAGTATCTTGCGGGCGCCGTCGATGTCGCCGCCCTTGGCCATCAGCTGGGCGCGGCGGACTTGTACGCCGGCATAGGATTCACCCGGCTCGACTTGTTCCAGATACTTCAGGGCGGCGGGAATGTCGTTGCGATCTTCGGCAATTTGCGACAGCACCAGCAGCGCCTGCGTCGGGTCTCGCTCGTCGTCCGGCTGAGCCGCCAACACTTCAAGATAGCGTTTCAGATAGGTTTCCCCTTCAGGAAAATGACTGATCTGGACGTTCAGGATACCCAGCGCGAACAGCGTGGTCGCATCTTCGGGATCTTCCTTGAGCAAGGTTTGGAACTGCCGGATCGCTTGTTCGTACTGTTTTTGTTCGGCCAGTCCGCGGGCATAGGCGATACGCACTTCGCGCGCATTCGGATATTTCTTGAGGAAGTCGGATACCAGTTTTGCCGCTTCGTTGCTGTCCGGAGTGACTTCCGCCAGCGTCAGGATCGCCAGTTCCGAATCGGGTTTGAGCTTCAGCGCCTGCTTCGCTTCGTCGCGCGCGCGCTCGGGATCGCGGTTGGCATAGGCGCTGCGGGCCAGCGCCAGATGCGTTTCCACCAGCGTGGGATAGGGGGCCACGATGTCTTGCAGGATATTGAAGACGACAGCCTTGTCCTTGGCGCGGACCAGGAGACGCTGAATCTGCAGGATCAGCGGACCGCGCGCCTGGGGCGAGGCTTCGGCCAGGCGTTGCGCCATCAGCGGCTGTATTTCCGAAATATTGTCGCCCAACATGATCAATGCCAGATAGCTCTGCAAGGCTTCGTCCGAATGCGGCGCCAGTTCCGTCCACAAGCGCACCGCCGCCAGCGCTTCGTTCGGACGGCGTGCGGCGATCGCCATTTCTGCCGCGCGTTTCGCCAGACGCGGATCGCGGGTTTGTTGCGCGGTGCCCAGCAGGGTGACGTAGGCAGCTTGCCACTGGCCGCGCTGGAAGGCGATTTCGGAACTCAGGACCTTGAACAGGATTTCATCGCTCAGCGCCGGCGTCGGCAGCGGATCTTCCGGCAGCGCCTCGGCTTTGGCTTGTCCCTTGCGGGCCGGAGAGACTTTGACCAGAGTCGGCTTCTTGGCGGTCGCAACCGTGGTCGCGTCGGTCTCGCTGGGTTGCTGCAGGCTTGCACACGCGGAGAGCATGACGGAGAGCGTTACAATGGCGAGAGGTTTTTTCAAGGGAAATCCTGAGTAATGTGGCAAATGAGCTGACAGTTATTAATTTTACGCTCAACGGCATGCTTCTTGGTGTAAGCGAGTGTAAACCATCTGCCGCATCTGCCGTATGATAGCGCTCCATGGCGGCTCATCGCTGTCATGTGCCGTCCCTTGCAGTCGTCCCTCGTGGCCTTATTCACCAGTACGCGTTCCCATGCCTGAATTACCAGAAGTAGAAGTCACCCGCCGCGGCGTCGCTCCTCATCTTGAGGGACGCATCGTCACTGCCGTGGTGATGCGTCATACCGGCTTGCGCTGGCCGTTTCCCGTCGACCTGCAGCAACGGCTTGCCGGTCGCGTGGTGCGTTCGACCGGGCGCCGCGGCAAATATCTGCTCATCAACTTCGATCACGGCACCTTGATCGTGCATCTGGGGATGTCCGGACATCTGCGTATTTTGCCGTTGGGGATTGCGCCGCAAAAACATGATCACTTCGACCTCGTGGTCGGCAAGCAAGTCATGCGCATGACCGATCCGCGTCGTTTCGGCGCGGTCTTGTGGCATGACGCTGCGGATGGCGACATCGAAGAACACATGCTCCTGCGCGGCCTCGGCCTGGAGCCGCTGGAAGACAAATTCTCGGCCAAAGAGCTGCATCGCCAGACGCGCAACCGCAGCGCGCCGATCAAGCAGGTCTTGCTGGCTGGCGACATCGTGGTCGGCGTCGGCAACATTTACGCGTCGGAAAGCCTGTTCAAGGCAGGCATCAATCCCAAGACGGCAGCCGGCAAGATCAGTCTGCCGCGCTATGAAAAACTGGCCGCGGCGATCCGCGAAACGCTCGCTGCAGCGATTGAGCAGGGCGGCAGCAGCTTGCGCGACTTCATTGCCGTCAACGGCCAGTCGGGTTATTTCCAGCAAAGCTATTTCGTCTACAACCGTACCGGCGAAGCGTGCCGCATCTGCTCGACGCCGATACGCCAGATCAAGCAAGGCCAGCGTTCCACCTTTTACTGTGTGATTTGCCAACGATGAAACGTGTTCTCACCAAAACGGATGCGGCGCCGGGCACCGTCCAGGCAGGCGCGCCGACGGCCGCAGACAATTTTACCGATCCCGGGTTTTCGGCTGCCGTCATCGGTTGGCAAAAACAGCACGGCCGGCATGCCTTGCCATGGCAAAACACGCGCGATGCCTATCGCATCTGGCTGTCTGAAATCATGCTGCAGCAGACGCAGGTGACGGCCGTGATTCCGTATTATCAAAAATTCCTGCAAAGCTTTCCGACGGTGGAAAGTCTCGCCGCAGCGCCGTCCGAAGCGGTGATGTCGCATTGGAGCGGCCTGGGTTACTACACGCGGGCGCGCAATCTGCATCGCTGCGCCCAGCGCGTGGCGGACGAATACGGCGGACGTTTTCCCGACGATCCCGAACTGCTGGCGGATCTGCCGGGCATCGGCCGCTCGACGGCGGCGGCCATCGCCGCTTTCGCTTACGGCAAACGGGCGGCCATTCTGGACGGCAACGTCAAGCGTGTGTTTGCACGCGTCTTCGGCGTCGAGGGATTTCCCGGCGCCAAGCCGGTGGAAGACCAGTTGTGGCGACGCGCGGTGGCCTTGTTGCCGCAGGCCGACATGGAATCCTATACGCAGGGATTGATGGACTTGGGGGCGACGTTGTGCGTGCGCGGCAAGCCGGCTTGCGATCGTTGTCCGCTGGCGCAGCGCTGCGTGGCGCTCGCCACGGACCGTACGTCGGAACTGCCGGTGCGCAAGCCGAAAAAAGCGGTTCCCGAAAAAGACACGATGATGCTGGTCATCAGCGAAGGAGGAGATGTCTTGTTGCAGCAGCGTCCGGACAGCGGCATCTGGGGGGGACTGTTGTCGCTGCCCGAGCTGCCGGTGAGCCGGAACGCCGAGGAGTTTGAACTCGCGGTCGACAACGCGACGCGACCGTTCGGCACGCTTGCCGCTTGCCGCAAGCTGCAACCGTTTTCACATGTCTTCACGCATTTCAAATTACACGTGTCGCCGTTCCAGGTTGTGCTGAAAAAGCGCCTGCTTCAGGCGGCCGAGTCGGTGTACGTCTGGTATCCGGTTGCCGAACTTGCGGATGCGCCTTTGCCTGCGCCCGTCAAGAAACTCTTGCTGGGCGTGTTGCGTACCGACGATTTATTGAATTGATTTGCAGGCGTACTGGGGCCGCCTAGCTCAGCTGGCGATGGCGTATCACGACATTCTCGTTTGCCGAGAAATGCTTGGCCAGTTGCTCCACGATGTAGACCGAGCGGTGCTGGCCGCCGGTGCAGCCGATCGCCACGGTCAGATAGCTGCGGTTGTCGCGCTTGAATGAGGGCAGCCATTTTTCGACGAAGTTGCGGATATCGCCAAGCAATTCGTTCACCGCCGGCAAATCGGCAAGGAATTCGATCACCGGCGCATCGCGTCCCGTCAGCGGGCGCAAGCGCAGGTCGTAGTGCGGATTGGGCAGCACGCGTACGTCAAATACCAGATCCGCATCCAGCGGCACGCCGAATTTAAACGCAAACGACTCGAACAGCACCGTGAGGCTTGCCTGCTCGGTATCGATCAGGTCGCGAATCCACGCACGCAGCTTGTTGGCGCTCAGGTTGGAGGTGTCGATGACGTGACCCAGGCCTTCGACTACGCTCAGCATCTCTCTTTCCTTGTGAATGCACTCGGTCAAGGTCATGCGGTCGGTCGGATTCTGGTCGGGCAGCAAGCGGTGCGACAGCGGATGGCTGCGGCGCGTTTCGGAAAAGCGCGTGATCAGCGATTCAGTGGTCGCGGTCAGGAAGAACAGTTTGACGTCGTGTCCTTGTTCTTTCAGCAACTGAATATCCGGTCCCAGGCCCGCGAGCGAATCGGCGCTGCGGGCATCGGTGGCGACCGCCAGCGTCTCATCGCCTTCTTGCAAACGGGTTTCCACCAGGCTGCGCAGCAGCGCAGGCGGCAAATTGTCGACGCAAAAATAACCGGCGTCTTCCAGAACATGGAGAGCAACCGATTTGCCGGAGCCGGAAATGCCAGTGATGAGAACGATACGCATGAGTATGATGATACCTCAAGCAGAGTTGCTGGGTCAGTGTCGTGTCAGCTTACCGTGTTGCCGACACGATTGTCGACGGTCAAATCCGTCAGATGCGTGTTCTTGATGACGACTTATTCGCCGTTCATCGCCTTGCGCTGGCGATCGATGAACTCCTTGAGCGTGTCGATGCCGCGCAATTGCAGGATGGTGTTGCGTACCGCAGCTTCCAGCAGAACCGCGATATTGCGGCCTGCGGCCACGGGGATCACGACCTTGCGGATCGGCAAGCCAAGCACGTCTTCAAATTGCGCGTCGAGCGGAAGGCGTTCGTAGTTTTCTTCCAGCGTGCTGCGGCGGACCAGATGCACGATCAGCTTCAGGCGCATTTTGCGGCGCACGGCGGTTTCGCCGAAGATGGCCTTGATGTCGAGCAGGCCCAGCCCGCGCACTTCCAGCAGATTTTGCAGCAGCGGCGGGCAGCGGCCTTCGATCATGTTCGGTGCGATGCGCGCAAATTCGACCGCATCGTCGGCCACCAGGCCGTGACTGCGAGAGATCAGTTCCAGGCCCAGTTCGCTTTTGCCCAGGCCGGACTCGCCGGTGATCAGCACGCCCACGCCGAGCACGTCCATGAACACGCCGTGCATGGTGATCTGCTGCGCCAGTTTTTTGGACAGGTAGACGCGCAGATAATCGATCACCTGCGCCGCGGGCAGAGGAGTGGAGAACAGCGGAATATTTTTTTCGTCGCAGATCGCCAGAATGTCGGGCGGCGTCGCCAGGCCTTGCGCGATGATGAAGGCGGGCGGTTCGCCCGCCACCAGTTCGGCGGTCTGATAGGCGCGGGAGGTGTTGGAGAGGCGCTGGTAGTACTCGGTTTCCTGATGCCCGAAGACCTGGATCCGACCGGGGTGGATCAGGTTCAAGTGACCGACCTGGTCGGCTGCGGAAGCGGCGTCGCCCGAAATCAGCCGCTCTCCGCCGGGGAAGCCGGCAAACCAGCCCAATTGCAGCGATTCGCGATTTTCTTCATACAGTTGCTGTATCGATAGCGCGGTATAGGCAGGCATGGCTCTCCGAAAGACGATGGGATGATTGCAATGGCAGTGGCGACGTCAATTACGTTAATGCGTGCACAGGCGCCGTGGGGCGTGACTGGGCGCGACGGAATCTGACGCCTTGTGCGCTATTTGCTTAATTGGTTTTTTCCAGCGACGGCTGCCAGGTGACAAGGCGCGAATACACCGACGCGGCATCGGCGTCGGCAATCAATTCGGCGCGGAAGGCATGGTCGGAAAACATCTCTGCAATTTCAGACAGAATTTCCAGATGCTGTTGCGTCACATTGTCGGGGATCAGCAAGAAAATCAGCAGTTTCACGGGTTCGCCGTCGGGCGATTCGAAAGGAATCGGTTCGGCCAGGCGCATGAACAACGCCAGCGGCGCCTTGAGTCCCTTGATGCGACCGTGCGGAACGGCCACGCCGTGCCCCAATCCTGTCGAACCGAGACGCTCGCGTGCAAACAGGTTTTCAGAAACAGTGGAGCGGGCGATGCCGCTGTTGTTTTCAAAGGTAAGTCCGGCTTGTTCGAATGCTCGTTTTTTGCTGGAGACTTCAAGGTCCAGAATGACGTTCTCTGGAGACAGGATTTTTGCTAGATTTGTCATGACACAAAAGAAAGGCGCTGGATAGGCTTTTGTGCAGGATTATAGGCTTCTTTGGGAGTTACGCAATGAATTCCGCTGTTGCCGTATGGTAAATGCACGCCCTTGCCGGAATGGGGCGGAAAGGGCGGAAGAATCGTGTTTCCCCGGTAGGAGAACTGCGTTTGACCGGGGAAACGAGGGCAGGATTTTTACATCTCGATGCGGCCAAAAACCAACAGCACGTCGCCGTTATTTTTGTTGGACGACAAGCGCGGAACGTAAGAGAACATGATCTTGGCTTTTTTCGTGCCGATCGATGCCAAAGGCAGCGGCACCGGGAAGGGCACGCCGCCGAAATAATCCTGGCGGCTCATCAGCATCGCCGTGCCGCCGATGCCGAGTTCCAGCGGCGTGCGGCCGATCGGGAAGACCCATTCGTAGGCATAACCGGCCATGATCTGCGGATGACGGTGCGAATCCTTGAGCACGAAGCCGTACAGCGACTCGTCGTTGCCGTTCTCATTGCGCATGGTCTTGCCGTAGCCGAGACCCCAGGCGTGCTCATTGAGCTCGTTCAGTTTTTCCTTGGTGTAAGTGCTGCGGCCGTGGTGCGCCCAGCCGGAGACGTAGATTGCGTCGTCGCCCTTGTCGATGATTTCCGACGCGTGGTTCTTGGCGGATTGCCACCAGCCGAATTCGTCGCTCTGCTGCGCCATGGCCGGCAGCGATGCGCCTGCGCAGGCGACAGTAAAAACGCCCGCAAGCAAAGCACGGCGGGAAAGGCGAGAAGGGGGAAATAACTGGTTCATATTTTTATTGGCGATGAATGGTCGATTGCAAATGGCGCGGCGTGACTGGCTTGAGCGGATGCATGCCGGGAGGAAATTGACCGTTTTCCTCGCCATCAAAAAAAGAGCGTGGTCGTGCCGTTGTGAGGCGAAGACTGAGCTTGTGCAAAAAGTGGAAAACGTCAGCGGCGAAGCAAACGGGACGCAATGCGGATGAAGCCGTGCTTCAAGGCGTAGTTTGCGAAGTGCTGGTGCGTTTCAGATTTTGCCGATTGAGACCTGGCGACACCGGTGATGCATCGTCCGGCGAGCTGTCCATGATTGAGACAAGATCATGGCATAAGAAGTTTTATGCAGAAGGCGGAAATAGTTTCAAAATGTTGCAGGACGCGGCCTGCGAATCGGTCTTTGGGAGGGAAATGCAGCATCCGTCGAGGATGCGAAGGATGTAATGCTTTTGTAACAGCAGCGTTACATCCTGCGCCGGACCGACTTGTCGGCGTGCGTTATTGACGTGCATTACGCAAGTTGGAAGGCGCGCGTCCCGCCGAAAAATTGCTGCGCCATGGATTGATGTCGAGTCCCCCGCGTCGCGTGTAGCGCGCATAGACAGACAGTTTTTGCGGCCGGCATTGGCGCAATACGTCGACAAAAATACGCTCCACGCATTGCTCATGGAATTCGTTGTGCTCGCGGAATCCGATCAGGTATTTCAGCAATGCTTCCTGATTGATCGGCGCGCCGACGTAGTGGATTTGCACGCTGCCCCAGTCAGGCTGGCCGGTGACCGGGCAGTTGGATTTCAACAGATGCGACAAGAGCGTTTCTTCCACCATTGCTTCGTCCTGGTTGGCGAACAACAGCGCCGGATTGGGGTGATGGTCGACGACTTCGATGTCCAGCCGGTCCAGCAGCAAGCCGCTCAGCTCGCCCATTTGTAATCCGGAGAACGCGCCGGGTTCGGTCAGCGTGACTTGTACGCTTGCGCCTGCCGCGGCCGACAGATCTTTTTGCACGATATCGATCAGCGCCTGCTGATCGTCGAGGCGCGTCTGGTTGAACGAGTTCAGATAGAGCTTGAACGATTTCGATTCGATGATGTTGGCGGAGTCCGCCGGAATCATGAAGGTGGCAATCGCGATCTGCGGTTTTCCGCGCCGATTCAGCCATGACACCTCGTAGGCGTTCCAGATGTCGATGCCGAAAAACGGCAGCGTGCCTTGCAGGCCGAGTTCTTCGCGCTTGGGCTGGCGCGGAATGGGAAACAGCAAAGCCGGATCGTAAGCGCCGGGATAAGCGGAGGACTTGCCCAGCGGCGAGGTGTCGGGTGAATTCGGGTGCATCATGGTCTTGCTTCCTTCGTGCTTCTCTTTATGTAACGTGTAGCCGGCGTATGACCGCCGTTCCGGATGGATTATCCGAGGAACAGCTTGTAAAGCGGGTTCTTGCTTTCGTCCCAATGACGGTAACCGAGGTTGTCGAGGAAGGCGCGGAAGGTTTTCATTTCCTTCTTCGGCACTTGCAGCCCGACCAGGATGCGACCGACATCGCCGCCCTGGTTGCGGTAGTGGAACAGGCTGATGTTCCAGTTCGGATTCATGTTGCTCAGGAAGCGCATCAGCGCGCCCGGACGTTCCGGGAATTCAAAGCGGTACAGCAACTCGTCCTGCGCCAGCGAACTCTTGCCGCCGACCAGATGGCGGATGTGCACCTTCGCCAGTTCGTCGTGCGTCAGGTCCAGCGTGCTGAAACCGTTCTTCTCGAAGGTCTTCGCGATCCTGGCCGGTTCGTCGGCGCTGCCGGTCTGGATGCCGACGAAGATGTGCGCCGACTTCTCGTCGCTGATGCGGTAGTTGAACTCGGTCACGTTGCGCGGGCCGATGATCTCGCAAAAATGCTTGAAGCTGCCGTGTTCTTCGGGAATCGTCACGGCGAACACGGCTTCGCGCGCCTCACCGACGTCGGCCATCTCCGCGACGAAGCGCAGGCGGTCGAAGTTCATGTTGGCGCCGCAGGCGATGGTGATCAGGGATTCGTTTTTGATCGGTTTCTTGCCGTTCTTGGCGCGTTCGACGTAAGCCTTGGCGCCGGCCACGGCCAGTGCGCCGGCCGGTTCGACGATGCTGCGCGTATCCTGGAAGATATCCTTGATCGCCGTGCAGACGGCATCGGTGTCGACCAGGATGATGTCGTCGACCAGTTGCTTGGTGATGCGGTAGGTTTCTTCGCCGACCAGTTTGACCGCGGTGCCGTCCGAGAACAGGCCGACGTCCGGCAAGGTGATGCGGCGACCGGCCTTGATGCTGCGCGCCATGGCGTCGGAGTCGGTGGTCTGCACGCCGATGATCTTGATGTCGGGACGCACCGCCTTGACGTAGGCCGCGATGCCCGAGATCAGGCCGCCGCCGCCGATGGCGACGAAAATGGCGTGGATGGGATCGGGATGCTGGCGCAGGATTTCCATGCCGACGGTGCCTTGGCCGGCGATGACGTAAGGATCGTCGAAGGGGTGGACGAAGGTCAGCTTGAGTTTCTTTTCCAGCGTCAGCGCGTGGTTGTAGGCATCGGTGAACGAGTCGCCGAACAGCACCACTTCGCCGCCGCGACCTTTGACCGCTTCGATCTTCACGGTCGGCGTGGTGGTCGGCATCACGATCACCGCGCGGCAGCCGAGCTTGGCTGCCGACAGGGCGACGCCTTGCGCATGGTTGCCCGCCGAGGCGCAGATCACGCCGCGCTTCAACTGAACCGGGCTCAGGTGCGCCATCTTGTTGTAGGCGCCGCGCAGCTTGAAGCTGAACACGCTCTGCATATCCTCGCGCTTGAAGTAAATGCGATTTTCCATCCGCTGCGATAGGGAGTTGGCAATCTCCAGTGGTGTTTCAACAGCAACGTCGTAGACGCGGGCGGTGAGGATTTTCTGCAAGTAGTCGGTGGTCATGGTCTGGTCAGGGCACGGTCTGCGTCGTGCGCAGTTGGGTTACGCGATATTTGCCCTGTTTTGCCCCACTCTCATGCGCAAAATGGGAAAAGACAAGGCCGCGGCGAACTGATCATTATAATGGAGCCGCCGCGCGGACTTATATTGACGCATGCATGCGACGCATCCGCCGTGCCGAAAAGACCGGAAAGCAGCCCCTGAAACCAATTGCCGTCCGGGCCCTCCTACTCGCTTCGCCCTTTATGACTACTTCCCATCCTGCATGATTGAAAGCGCCATTCTCTGGTTATTGAAAACCCTTGCCGTTCCGACGGTCGGCCTGACTTCCGTCTTCATCATTAGTTTTATTTCGGCAACGTTGCTGCCGATGGGATCCGAGCCGGCGGTCTTTGCGGTCATCAAGGCCAATCCGGAGATGTTCTGGCCGGTGATTCTGGTGGCGACCGTGGGCAATACGCTGGGCGGCGTGGTGGATTACTGGATGGGATACGGCGCCAAGCAGACTTTTGCCAAAGAGCGCACCAGCCGCTGGTTTCACTGGCTGGAGCGGTTTGGCGCCAAGACCATGCTGCTGGGCTGGCTGCCGGGCATCGGCGATCCGATTTGCACGTTGGCCGGTTGGCTCAAGCTGCCATTCTGGCCGTCGGTGTTTTACATGGCGGTCGGCAAATTCTTGCGCTACATCCTCATGACCTGGCTGCTGCTGAACGTGCCCGACGGTTTCTGGCGCGCGGTGGCCGACTGGCTGGCTTGAGTTTTATCCCAAAAGGGTATCGAGCAGCATCATTGTCACGAAGCCGGCCAGCAAGCCCAGCGTGGCCTGGGTTTCGTGCCCTTGGCGATGCGATTCCGGAATGACTTCGTGACTGATCACGAACAGCATGGCGCCGCCGGCGCCCGCCAAGGCCCAGGGCAAGGCGGTTGCCGATACGCCCGTGGCCAGCGCACCGAGCACGCCGCCGATGGGTTCCACCAGGCCCGACAGGATGCCGGCGCCGGCCGACTTCCACGGCGAGTAGCCCAGCGTGCGCAAGGCCAGCGCCACGACCAGTCCTTCCGGAATGTCCTGAATCCCGATGCCGGTCGCCAGCGCAATGGCCTTGCCCATTTCATCGCCGCCGAAACCCACGCCGATGGCCAGACCTTCAGGAAAATTGTGAATGGTGACCGCCATCACGAACATCCAGATGCGGCTGGTGCGCGCCGACTGAATCTGCGGATTGGGCGCAATGAAATGCTGGTGCGGGACCAGATGATTGATCAGCAGCACGAACAAGCCGCCCAGCATGATGCCGGTTGCCGTCAACAGCACCGCGGCGATCTTGCCGTAGCCCAGCGCCTGCGCCTGATTCATCGCCGGGATGATCAGCGAAAACACGCTCGCCGCCAGCATGATGCCGCCGCCATAGCCGAGCATGACGTCTTGCGTGCGTTCTGAAATGCGGCGCGTGAACAATACTCCCAGGGCGCCAATGGCCGTCAGGCCGGCTGCAGCGGACGAACCGATGAGCGCCATCCAGACTTGAGGATGAGAGGCAAAGAAGGCGTGCAAGCCTTCGTAGGATTTGACCAGGACAAAAATCAGTCCAACCGCCAGCATGACGATCTGGCGCAGTCGCAAGCGAAAGCGAGGTGCGTTGCGTTCGGTGGATGTCGGTGCGGAACGGTATGAAAGTGGATTGCGCAATTGTGCTCGTATCATGGCAGTCATCCTCGTTTGTGGATTGGCGGATGGCTGTCCTAAGCTTTGCACTCGGCGTATTCGGCGAGGGTGATGGCTAGATTTTCCAGGAATTCGATAATCAGTGATTGCAACATAGCATTCTCCACGGCGCCTGAGGTGAAATTTCGATAGGTCAATAATAAATTTAAACAATTGAATTTAAAAAATTGATTGTATTTATTAATTCAATAGAGATTTTTATATTGCAATGCGGAAATTCGGGCAAAAACCGCGATTTGTCTTGAATAAGAAGCATTCCTCATTGTTTTGCCAAAAGTAAGGGCATTCCCTCGCGAGTAGCGGCAATAAGATAAAATGCACATCCGGCAGCAGATTTTTTTCCAAATTAATGAACGCCCCCGCAAAAATCCAGGCTTTGCTCACAGATGCGCCGCAAGGCGCCACTCCGACGCGCTTGCGCGAAATTCCCTACAACTACACCTCGTTTTCCGACCGCGAAATCGTCATTCGCCTGTTGGGCGAGGATGCATGGCGTTTGCTCGACGAGCTGCGCGCCAAGCGTCAGACCGGCCGATCTGCGCGCATGTTGTACGAAGTGCTGGGCGACATCTGGGTGGTGCGCCGCAATCCATATCTGCAAGACGACCTGCTCGACAATCCCAAACGTCGTGCCGCGTTGATCGACGCGCTCAATCATCGTCTGGGAGAAGTCGACAAGCGTCGCATCGATATCAACCAGAGCGAAGCAGGCGACGCCGACGCCGCGCGCCGCAGCGTCAGTGTCGAAACGCTGGTGCATGCCGCCAAGAAGGCGGTTGCCGCGTTCTCCGAAGAGTTCAAGCGCACCTACGACCTGCGCAAACGCGCCAACAAGGTTCTGGGCCGCTACACCGCCAAGGACAACATCAAGTTCGACGGCCTGTCGCGCGTCTCGCACGTGACCGACGCCACCGACTGGCGCGTCGAGTATCCGTTCGTCGTGCTCACGCCCGACAGCGAAGACGAGATGGCCGGCCTGGTCAAAGCCTGTATCGAACTCGGCCTGACCATCATCCCGCGCGGCGGCGGCACCGGTTATACCGGCGGCGCGATTCCGCTGACGCCCATGTCGGCTGTCATCAATACCGAAAAGCTGGAACAACTCGGCGCCGTCGAGATGGAAGTGCTGCCCGGCCTGGACAAGCCGTACGCCACGATTTACTCGGGCGCCGGCGTGGTCACCAAGCGTGTGTCCGATGCGGCTGAAAAAGCCGGCTTCGTCTTCGCGGTCGACCCGACCTCGGCCGAAGCTTCGTGCATCGGCGGCAACGTCGCCATGAACGCCGGCGGCAAGAAGGCCGTATTGTGGGGCACCGCGCTCGACAACCTGGCCAGCTGGCGCATGGTCGATCCGCAAGGCGACTGGCTCGAAGTCACGCGCCTGGACCACAACCTCGGCAAGATCCACGACGTCGAACTCGCGCGCTTCAGGCTCGAGTGGTCGCATCCCGGCGAAAAAGGCCAGAAGACCGAAGTCTTCAAAACCGAGATCCTCGAAATCGCCGGCCGCAAATTCCGCAAGGAAGGCCTGGGCAAGGACGTCACCGACAAATTCCTGTCCGGTTTGCCCGGCATCCAGAAGGAAGGTTGCGACGGCCTGATCACCTCGGCACGCTGGATCCTGCACAAGATGCCGAAGCAGACGCGCACCGTCTGCCTGGAATTCTTCGGCCAGGCGCGCGATGCGATCCCGTCGATCGTCGAAATCAAGAATTACCTCGATGCCGAAACCAAAAAAGGCGGCGCCATTCTGGCCGGCCTGGAGCATCTGGACGAGCGCTATCTGCGCGCGGTCGGCTACGCCACCAAATCCAAGCGCGGCGTGCTGCCGAAGATGGTGCTGATCGGCGACATCGTCGGCGACGATGAAAACGCCGTGGCGCAAGCGGCGTCGGAAGTGATCCGCATGGCCAACAATCGCGTCGGCGAAGGTTTCGTCGCGATCAGCCCGGAAGCGCGCAAGAAATTCTGGCTCGACCGCTCGCGCACCGCCGCGATTGCAAAGCACACCAACGCCTTCAAGATCAACGAAGACGTGGTGATCCCGCTCAACCGCATGGGCGAATACACCGACGGCATCGAGCGCATCAACATCGAACTGTCGATCAAGAACAAGCTGCAATTCCTGGACGAACTCAACGCCTTCTTCATCAAGGGCAATCTGCCATTGGGCAAGAGCGACGACGGCGAAGGCGAAGACATTCCGGCGGCGGAAATGCTGGAAGACCGCGTGCATCAGGCCGAAGCCTTGATCGCACAGACGCAGGCGCGCTGGACCTATCTGCTGGCCAATCTCGACAAGCCGCTGCGTGCGGCGAAAGACGAGATGGCGGCGCTGGGGCTGGACAAGCTGCTGCCGGTATTCGACCAGCGTTTGCTTGAGCAAGCCGACGCCAATGTCTTCCACGTCGTGCAAGACCGCACCGTGCGCGTGTCCTGGAAGCAGGAAGTGCGCGTGCAATTGCGCCAGATTTTCAGCGGCGCCGCGTTCAAGCTGATCCTGGACGAGTGCAACGCCATCCACAAGCGCGTGCTGCGCGGCCGTGTGTTCGTCGCGCTGCACATGCATGCAGGCGACGGCAACGTGCACACCAATTTGCCGGTCAACTCCGATCACTACCAGATGCTGCAGGACGCCCACGAAGCCGTGGCGCGCATCATGACGCTGGCGCGTTCGCTGGACGGCGTGATTTCCGGCGAGCACGGCATCGGCATCACCAAGCTGGAATTCCTGACCGAGGAAGAAATCGGCGAATTCCGCGAATACAAATTGCGCATCGATCCGGAAGGCCGTTTCAACAAGGGCAAGCTGCTGAACCTGCCTGGTTTTGAAGCCGACCTGTCCAATGCCTATACGCCGTCGTTCGGTCTGATGGGGCACGAATCGCTGATCATGCAGCAAAGCGATATCGGCGCCATCGCCAACAGCGTCAAGGACTGCCTGCGCTGCGGCAAGTGCAAGCCGGTGTGCTCGACGCATGTACCGCGTGCCAACCTGCTGTATTCGCCGCGCAATAAAATTTTGGCGACCTCGTTGCTGGTCGAAGCCTTCCTGTATGAAGAGCAGACCCGTCGCGGCATCTCGATCAAGCATTGGGAAGAGTTCGAAGACGTCGCGGATCACTGCACCGTCTGCCATAAATGCGTGACGCCTTGCCCGGTCGACATCGACTTCGGCGACGTCTCGATGAACATGCGCAACCTGTTGCGCAAGATGGGCAAGAAGTCGTTCAACCCCGGCACCACGGCGGCGATGTTCTTCCTCAATGCCACCGATCCGGCGACCATCAACGCCACGCGCAAAGTGATGACCGACTGGGGCTTCAAGGCCCAGCGCCTGGGCAACGACATCCTCAAGAAATTTGCGAAGAAGCAGACGCAGAAACCAGCGGCCACGGTCGGCAAGGCGCCGATCAAGGAGCAGGTGATCCACTTCATCAACAAGAAGATGCCGGGCAATCTGCCGAAGAAGACGGCGCGCGCCTTGCTGGATATCGAAGACGACAAGATCGTGCCGATCATCCGCGATCCGAAGACGACCACGGTCGATACCGAAGCCGTGTTCTACTTCCCCGGTTGCGGCTCGGAGCGCCTGTTCTCGCAAGTCGGTCTCGCCACGCAGGCGATGTTGTGGAACGTCGGCGTGCAGACCGTCTTGCCGCCGGGCTACCTGTGCTGCGGCTATCCGCAACGCGGCAGCGGCGATTACGACAAGGCCGAGAAGATCATCACCGACAACCGCGTGCTGTTCCATCGCATGGCCAATACGCTGAACTACCTCGACATCAAGACCGTCGTGGTGTCGTGCGGCACTTGCTACGATCAGTTGCAAGGCTATGAATTCGAGAAGATATTCCCGGGCTGCCGCATCATCGACATCCACGAATACCTGCTGGAGAAGGGCGTGCGCCTGGAAGGCGTGACCGGTACCCGCTACATGTACCACGATCCCTGCCACAGCCCGATGAAACTGCAGGATCCGCTGAAGACCGTCAATTCGCTGATCACCACCGTCGACGCGCAAAAGATCGAGAAGAACGATCGTTGCTGCGGCGAATCGGGCACCTTCGGCGTCAGCCGTCCGGATGTCTCGACCCAGGTGCGCTTCCGCAAGGAAGAAGAAATGCGCAAGGGCGCCGACAAGGTGCGTGCGGACGGTTTCGACGGCGACGTCAAGATCCTCACGTCGTGCCCGTCGTGCTTCCAGGGTTTGTCGCGCTACAACGAAGATTCCGGCACCACCGCCGACTACATCGTGGTCGAAATGGCCAAGCATCTGCTCGGCGAAAACTGGTTGCCCGACTACGTGGCGCGCGCCAACAACGGCGGCATCGAACGCGTGCTGGTGTAAGCATGGCCAACGTTTGCGATCTGTGCGACGGCGACGGCGGCCAACTGATGTTCAGAAACGACGGCTATCGCGTCGTGCTGGTCGACGAAGCGGCTTATCCCGGCTTCTGCCGCGTGATCTGGAACGATCACGTCAAGGAAATGACCGACCTGTCGCCCGCTGACCGCAACGCCGTCATGCATGCGGTGTGGGCGGTCGAAGTCGCCGTGCGCGAAGTCATGCAGCCGGAAAAAATCAACGTCGCCAGTCTTGGCAACATGACGCCGCACGTGCACTGGCATGTGATTCCGCGTTATGCCGACGACGCACATTTTCCCAGCCCAGTCTGGGCCGAGGCCAGGCGCGAAACCCAGGCTGCGACGCTGGAACGACGTCGCGCGAAATTGCCGCTACTGCGCGCCGCCATCGAGCGTCATCTGGCGACGCTATCCTGACCTGACGATCTTCATGAAGGCCGGCGGTTGGTCCGCAAGGAATAAAAGCCGGACAGCCGGCCTTCGTTTCACAGAATAGAAAGCGCAAGCAATGAGTTCTGGTCCCACACCCGTATCCTTCAAGGTCCGCACGCAATCGCGCGTGATGGAAGTCGCCTTCGATGACGGCGCGATGTTTTCGATTCCCTTCGAATTGCTGCGCGTGTATTCGCCCTCCGCCGAAGTGCGCGGCCACGGTCCCGGCCAGGAGACGCTGCAGACCGGCAAGCGCGAGGTCGGCATCGTCGGCGTCGAACCGGTCGGCAACTACGGTATCAAGCCGATTTTTTCCGACGAGCATTCCAGCGGCATCTTTACCTGGGAGTACCTCTATCAGCTCGGCCGCGACCAGGATGCAATGTGGGAAACCTATCTGCAAAAACTGGAAGCCGCCGGCTTCACCCGCGACAGCGGCAGGGATCCCGGCGCTGTCGTCTCAAGCGACAAGGGAAATGGCCATGCCTGTGGACACAAGCACTGATTCTCCCGGATTCCTCGTTCGCGCCGCACATCCCGGCGATATTGACGGTCTCACCAAATTGATCAATCTGCCGGGCTTTCGCCACGGCACCTTGCGTTTGCCGCATCAGACCTTCGAGACCGTGCGCAAATGGCTGGAAGCACCGTCCGTCGGCGGTTTGCATCTGGTGGCGGTGGAAGCGGGAACGGTCATCGCCCAGGGCAGTCTCACCCGTTATGCGGGGCGGCGCAGCCATGCGGCTTCGATCGGGATGGGCGTGCACGATGCGCACTGCGGCAAGGGCGTCGGCTCGGCCTTGATGAAAGAACTGGTCGATGCGGCCGACAACTGGCTCGATATCCGTCGCCTGGAATTGACGGTATTCAGCGACAATGCGCCCGCCATCGCGCTGTACCGCAAATTCGGTTTTGAAACGGAAGGCGAGCACAAGGCATTTGCTTTCCGCGCCGGCGAGTACGTCGACGCGCTCGCCATGGCGCGCTTGCGTGCTTAATTGTGCTTGGGCGTGCTTAATCCTACGCAATGATGTCGCCGGCGGCGGCTTTGCTTCGGACTGCCTTGCGTTGACTTATATAATGTCGTATTACTCCTAACAGCTTGCCTCATGACCAATACTACCCACTTCGGTTACGAAACCGTCGCAGAAGAAGAAAAAGTACATAAAGTCGCGGAAGTTTTCCATTCCGTCGCCGCCAAGTACGACATCATGAACGACTTCATGTCGGCCGGCCTGCATCGCGTGTGGAAGGCCTTCACCATCGCCCAGGCGGCTGTCCGCCCGGGCTTCAAGGTGCTCGATATCGCCGGCGGCACGGGCGATCTGTCCAAGGAGTTCGCCAGGCAGGCGGGGCCGACCGGCGAAGTCTGGCTGACCGACATCAACGAATCGATGCTGCGCGTGGGCCGCGATCGCCTATTGAATAAGGGCATTCCGACCCCCACCTTGCTGTGCGATGCGGAGAAACTGCCGTTTCCGGACAACTATTTCGACCGCGTTTCGGTGGCTTTCGGCCTGCGCAACATGACCCACAAGGATGCCGCGCTGGCGGAAATGCGCCGGGTGCTCAAACCGGGCGGCAAGCTGCTGGTGCTGGAATTCTCCAAAGTCTGGGAGCCGCTGAAGAAGCCTTACGACGTGTATTCCTTTTCGGTGCTGCCATGGCTGGGCAAGAAAGTCGCCAACGACGCCGAAAGCTATCGTTACCTGGCTGAATCGATTCGCATGCATCCCGATCAGGAAACCCTGAAAAAGATGATGGAAGACGCCGGCCTGGAGCGCGTGCAGTACTACAACCTGACAGCCGGCGTGGCGGCATTGCATACCGGCATCAAACTCTAGCCTGAACAAATTTGTAGGAGCTCGTGTGAAAAAGTTATTCGTCATCTTGATGCTGGCCCTGACGACCATGACGGTCGCAATGTCCGGCGCCGAAGCCAAACGCCTCGGCGGCGGCGGTTCTTTCGGCAAGCAATCCTCGAACTATTCGCGCCAGGCGCCGACCAGCCCTGCGCAATCGCCTTCCAATGTCGCACCGGCCAGACCGGCGGCGCCTGCGGCCGCACCGCAAACGGTCCCGCCCAAACCGGCCAGCCCGTGGAAGGGCATCCTCGGCGGCGCCTTGCTGGGCCTCGGCCTGGGTGCGCTGCTGTCGCATTTCGGCATGGGCGGCGCGATGGCGAGCATGATCAGCACCATTTTGATGGTCGCCTTGCTGGCCTTCGTGGCGATGTTCCTGTTCCGCATGTTCACCCGCAAGAGCGGCAGTACAGCTAATGTCGGCAACAACGGCGGCGGCTTCAATCCGCAGCCGGCCTATGCCAATGCTGCCGAGCCGGCCGTCTACACGCCGGAAATCGGTTCGCGCATCGAGCCGGTCGGCGTACAGGCGCCGGCAGCGCTGCAATCGAACGAGTTCGGCGCAACGCCTGCCGCTGCGGCCAACGCACCGATCATCCCATGGGGTATCCCGGCCGATTTCGACGTCGCCGGTTTCGTCCGCAACGGCAAAAGCTACTTCATCCGCCTGCAAGCGGCATGGGACAAGGCCGACATCAACGACATCCGCGAATTCACCACGCCGGAAATGTTCGGCGAGCTGCGCCTGCAGTTGCAGGAGCGCGGCGCCGCGCCGAACAACACCGACGTCGTGCAGATCGACGGCGAGCTGCTCGGCATTGAAACGCTGGAACACGATTACCTGGCGACCATCAAGTTCACCGGCCTGATCAAGGAAGCGCCCGATGCGTCGGCCGAGCCGTTTGCCGAAATCTGGAATCTGTCCAAGCCGGTCAACGGCAGCGGCGGCTGGGTGCTGGCAGGCATCCAGCAGGTGTAGCCGGGCGCCGGCTCTTCCCATGCAGAGCCCGGAGTCACTTGGCAGCGCCAAGAACTGTTAAACTTGAAACCGCCCGACTCCTCTCGGGCGGTTTTCTTTTTTGATGCCGACATTCCCATGCTCCCTCATTTCATGCGCCCCGTCGCTGCCGTCATCAACCATTTGCTTGCCCAGGAACCGTGGGCGCAAGCCCGGCTGCTTGCCCATCGCGACAAGACCGCCTGCATCGACGCCGGCCTGGCGCAACTGATGCTGACCGTGACCGGCGACGGTTTCCTCAAGGAGGCTGACGAAAACGCCGTGCCGGCCGTGACGATCCATGTGAAATTGTCCGATATTCCACTGATCCTCGCCAACCGCGAGCGCGCCGTTTCTTATGTGAAGATCGAAGGCGACGCCGATTTCGCCAACGCCATTTCCCAGTTGAGCCAGTCGCTGCGCTGGGACGCCGAAGAAGACCTCAGCAAGGTAGTCGGCGACATCGCCGCCACGCGCATCGTTTCCGGTACGAAGTCGATGATCTCAGCCGCACAAACCACACAAAAACAAGTCGCCGAAAATGTCGCCGAATACTTTCTGGAAGAACAGCCGATGCTGATACGCCCTCACGTCATGACCGAATTTTCCGGCGACGTCGTCAAACTGCGCGACGACCTCGAACGCCTGTCCAAACGGATAGAGAAGCTGGAGCGTCGCTGATGCTGCTGCGTTCCCTGCGTCTGTTCAAGATCGTTCGCGTCGCGATACGTTATGGCCTCGATGAAATCGCGATCTCCGGTTTCGATACGCCGCGCATCACCCGTTTTCTGAATGCGATTTTCTTTTGGCGCGATATTTCGACGCCGCGCGGCGAGCGTCTGCGCCGTGCGCTGGAAGACCTTGGCCCGATTTTCGTCAAGTTCGGCCAGGTGCTGTCGACGCGTCGCGACTTGCTGCCGCTGGATATCGCCGACGAACTGACGCGCTTGCAGGACCGCGTGCCGCCGTTCGATTCCGACCTGGCGATTGCACAGATTCAAAAATCGCTGGGCGCCCATCCCGACACCTTGTTCGCCAGCTTCGACCGCACGCCCATCGCGTCGGCGTCGATCGCCCAGGTGCATTTCGCGACCTTGAAGGATGGCACCGAAGTCGCCGTCAAAGTGCTGCGTCCGGGCATGCGCGTCACCATCGACCACGACATCGGTCTGATGCACGTCGCCGCCGATTGGGTCGAGCGCCTGTGGGCCGACGGTCGCCGCCTCAAGGCCAAAGAGGTCGTCGCCGAGTTCGACAAATATCTGCATGACGAACTGGACCTGATGCGCGAAGCGGCCAATGCCAGCCAGTTGCGCCGCAACTTCGCCAATTCCGATTTGCTGATGGTGCCGGAGATGTATTGGGACTATTGTTCCTCGTCCGTGATCGTCATGGAACGCATGCACGGCATCCCGATCGGGCAGACTGCGCGCTTGTTGGAAGAGGGCGTCGATCTGGAGAAATTGTCGCGCGACGGCGTCGAGATTTTCTTCACGCAGGTGTTCCGCGACGGTTTCTTCCACGCCGACATGCATCCGGGAAATATCCTGGTGTCGACGGCGCCGGCCACGTTCGGTCGCTATATCGCACTGGACTTCGGCATCGTCGGCACGCTGACCGATTTCGACAAGGATTACCTGTCGCAGAATTTCCTGGCGTTCTTCCGGCGCGACTACAAACGCGTGGCCGAAGCGCATATCGAATCAGGCTGGGCGCCGAAAGAAACGCGCGTCGATGAACTCGAAGCCGCCGTGCGCGCCTGCTGCGAACCGATCTTCGATCGCCCGTTGAAAGACATTTCATTCGGCCAGGTGTTGTTGCGCCTGTTCCAGACCTCGCGCCGTTTCAACGTCGAAGTGCAGCCGCAACTGGTGCTGCTGCAAAAGACCTTGCTCAATGTCGAAGGCCTCGGCCGCCAGCTCGATCCGGACCTTGATCTCTGGAAAACCGCCAAGCCTTACCTGGAACGCTGGATGAACGAACAAGTCGGCTGGCGCGGCTTTGTGCAACAGCTGAAAATCGAAGTGCCGCGCTACAGCCGCCTGCTGCCGCAATTGCCGCGGCTGGCGCATCAGGCGCTGACGATGGCGACGGAAAACAACCAGCAGTCGCAGAATGCGGAGTTGCTCCGGAAGCTGGTGAACGAGCAACGCCGTACCAACATGTTGTTGGGCGTGATCGTGTATTTTGGCGGTGGACTGATCGGCGGAATTATCGTCGTGCAACTGCTGTTGCATTTCCTCCGCTTCTGATGACGCAAAAAGAGACGGCCGCGTTCATGCAAGGACATCGACATCATGCGGCCGGACGTTGAATCAAGAGAAAAACAAGCAGAGACAAATACGGGACAGGGATGACAGCCGGACAGAACTCATCGCGCGCGCATTGGTTGCCTTTCATCGTGGCCGCGACGTTTTTCATGGAATACCTCGACACCACCATCATCGCGACGGCCTTGCCGCAGATGGCGCAGGCGTTCAAGGTGGGACCGAATGAACTGAGCCTGGGCATGACCGCCTACATGCTGACGCTGGCGGTGTTCATCCCGATCAGCGGCTGGGTGGCCGATCGTCTAGGTTCGCGCACGGTGTTCGGTTCGGCGATCGTGATCTTTACGCTGGCGTCGGTCTTGTGCGGGATTTCCGGCAGCGTGTTCGAGTTCACGGCTGCACGTATCTTGCAGGGCATGGGCGGTGCGTTGATGGTGCCGGTCGGTCGTCTGATCGTGGTGCGCAACACCGGCAAGGACAAGCTGATGAAGGCGATTTCGACGATCACCTGGCCGGCGATCGTGGCGCCGGTGGTGGGGCCTTCTCTCGGCGGATTCATTACGACGTATTTTTCCTGGCACTGGATCTTCCTGATCAACGTGCCGTTCGGCATCGCCGCGCTGATTGCGGTGGTGAAGCTGGTTCCTAATGAGCGCAACACGCAGCGCCGTCCGCTGGACATGGTCGGCTTCTTCCTGAGCGGTACGGCCCTGACTTCGCTGCTGTACGGCACCGAGCTGGCCAGCCATGCCGAAACCAACCTGACCGTTGCAATTCTCTTCATCCTTGCGGGCATCGTGCTGGGTGTGTTTTCGTATCGCCACGGCATGCGCAGCGAACATCCGCTGCTCGACTACTCGACGCTGAAAGTGCCGACCTTCAATGTCACCATCGTCGCCGGCTCCTTCACGCGCATCGGCATCGAAGCGGTACCGTATCTGCTGCCGCTGCTGTTCCAGATCGGCTTCGGCCTGTCGGCCTTCCATTCGGGTTTGCTGTTGCTGGCGAGCGCACTGGGCAATCTGGGCATGAAGATGTTTACCACGCGGGTGCTGCAGCGCTTCGGCTTTCGCCGTGTGTCGCTGACCAATGCGACGATTGCCGGGGTGTTCGTGCTGGCCTGCGGCCTGCTTACCGCGACGACGCCGCTGCCGGTGGTGGTGCTGACGATTTTCGTCTACGGCTTGTCGCGCTCGATGCAGTTTTCGACCCTGGCGACGCTGGCGTATGCGGATGTGACGGAAGCGCAAAAGAGCGCTGCTTCCACGTTATGGAGCGTGGCGCAGCAGATGACCATTGGCATGGGGATTGCGTTCGGCGCGCTGGCCTTGCGCATCGCGTCTTACTTCAACGGCGGCGCCGGTCTCGCCGGCGGCAGCAGCGGGGCGCATTTCTCGGTGACCGATTTCCACTGGGCGTTTGCGATGGCGGGTGTGTTGACGCTGTGCTCGGCGCTCGGCTACCGGACGCTTGCGAAAGATGCCGGCAACAATCTCGGCGGCGGCGCACGCGCCGGCGCCAAAGGCCGCTAAGGCATATCGATGGCTGAAAAGCGCCGCGCCAGTTCTTCGCGGCGGAAGTGTTCCACCACATAGTCGACGAACACGCGCGTCTTGGCCGGCAGCAGCTGCGCCGCGGCGAAATACAGCGCGAGCATGCCACCGTCGACATGCCAATCCGGCAGCACGCGCACCAGTGCGCCGCTCTTCAGGTACATCACTGCATGCGGCATCGCCGTCAGCGTGATGCCCAAGCCCATTTGTGCGATTTCGCATGCGGCATTCGGATCGCTCATCGTCATCTTCACCTTCAGATTGATCAACGACTGCGCGCCGTCACGGTTGCGCAAGGTCCAGGCGCGGATGCGACCGGTTTGCGGCGAGCGGATCAGGATGCCGTCGTGCCGTTCCAGGTCGTCGGGAGTACGGATCGGTGGGCGTTGCGCCAGATACGCCGGGGAAGCCAGCAGCACCCGATGCGCCGGCGCCAGCTCGCGCGCGACAATGCCGGGCGGCAGTTCGATGCCGCCGCCGATGGCGGCGTCAAAGCCTTCCGTGATCAGATCCACAGGGCGATTGTCGAAATGCCAGTCCGGCGAGATGGCCGGATAGCGTTCCAGAAATCCTCCCAGCAGCGGCACGATGTATTCGCGCCCGAAACCGGTTCCCATGCTGACCTTCAACACGCCTGCCGGTTGGCCGCCGGCACTGGCCAGATTGGCGACCGCGCTCTGGATGCTGGACAGGCCGCCGCTGACTTCTTGCAGGAAGCGTTCGCCGGCTTCGGTCAGGCGCAGGCTGCGCGTGCTGCGCTGGAACAGCCGCACGCCGAGGTTGGACTCCAACCGGGCGACGTTCTTGCCGACGGCGGCAGAGGTCAGACCGAGCCGCCGGGCGGCTGCGGAGAAGCTGCCGGCCTCGGCGGAGGCGACAAAACACTCGATGCTGGTCAGGGATTCCATAGGCCAATTTTAAACATAATGTTTAAAAAGAAGATAGTGATTGCCAGCTAGTTTAAACATAATCCTTGTCCCATACTTCATTCCAAGCCAAACGGAATTCGAGTCCAAGCCAAGGAAACCGCAGGCCATACGTTCATTCTTTCTTACCCAACAAGGAGCAATATCATGACTGCAAACATCAACACCAATCTGAACCTGTCCAATAAGGTTGCCTTCGTGCAAGGCGGTTCGCGCGGCATCGGCGCCGCTATCGTCAAGCGCCTGGTGCGCGAAGGCGCAATCGTTGCCTTCACTTATGTCAGCTCGCCTGACAAGGCGCAGGCACTGGTCACCGAAGTTGAGGCCAAGGGCGGCCGCGCACTGGCGATCCAGGCCGACAGCGCGGACACCGCAGCGCTGCAACAAGCGATTCGTATCGCCGCCGAAACCTTCGGCCGTCTCGACATTCTGGTCAATAACGCCGGCGTGCTGGCCATGGGCCCGGTGGAAGAGTTCAAACTGGAAGACCTGGATCGGACACTCGCTGTCAACGTGCGCAGCGTATTCGTGGCGACGCAGGAGGCCGTGCGTTTCATGGGGGAAGGCGGCCGCATCATCACCATCGGCAGCACCAACGCCGACCGCATGCCGTTTGCCGGCGGCGCCGTGTACGCCATGAGCAAATCGGCCATCGTCGGCCTGACCAAGGGCTTGTCGCGCGACCTCGGTCCACGCGGCATCACCGTCAACAACGTGCAGCCTGGTCCGGTCGACACCGACATGAATCCGGCCAACGGCGATTTCGCTGAAACACTGAAGGGTCTGATGGCATTGCCGCGTTATGGCAAGGACGAAGAAATCGCCAGCTTCGTGGCGTATCTGGCTGGTCCTGAAGCTGGTTACATCACCGGCGCCAGCTTGACGATTGACGGCGGCTTCTCGGCTTAATGTCGCCCGGATTCTAAGGATAAAAAAGCCGTCGTCCCGGCGAAAGCTGGGACCCAGTGTCGTTATTTGCACATATCAAACTCATGTGTTCACAACGGAAGCCACTGGGTCCTGACTTGCGTCAGGACGACGGCGTTTCTATTTTGGGTGTGTTGGCGTGGAACTGATGATCAGGCAAACAGGCGCGCCAGCTCGACACCCGGTTCCGGCGCGCGCATGAAGGCTTCGCCGACCAGGAAGGCGTTGACGTTGGCGTCGCGCATGCGCTTGACGTCGTCCGGCGTGGCGATGGCCGATTCGGTCACGACCAGTTTTTCCGGCGGAATGCGCGGCAGCAGGTTCAGCGTCGTGTCCAGCGTGGTTTCGAAGGTGCGCAGGTTGCGGTTGTTGATGCCCAGCAGCGCGGTCTTGAGTTTCAGCGCGGCGTCGAGCTCGGCGCCGTCATGGACTTCCACCAATACGCTCATGCCGAGTTCGTGCGCGCAGGCTTCGAGTTCGGCCATCAGGCCATGGTCGAGTGCGGCGACAATCAGCAGGATGGCGTCGGCGCCCCAGGAGCGCGCTTCGTAGACTTGATACAGATCCATCATGAAGTCCTTGCGCAGCACCGGCAGCGCACAGGCGGCGCGCGCCTGCTTGAGGTATTCCGGCGAACCCTGGAAGAATTGCACGTCGGTCAGCACCGACAGGCAGGCCGCGCCGTGGGTGGCGTAGCTGACGGCGATCTCGGCCGGTTTGAAGTCGGGACGGATCACGCCTTTCGACGGCGAGGCCTTTTTGACCTCGGCGATGATGCCGGCATGACCGGCGGCGATCTTGCCGCGTACGCCGGCTTCGAAGCCGCGCAATTGTGCACGCGCCTCGGTGTCGGATTCAACGTCGCGACGCAGGCTGGCGAGATCGCGGTGCTTCTTTGCTGCTTTGACTTCCTCGGCTTTGACGTCGAGGATTTTATCGAGAATGTCTGACATGAAGATTCCTTGGTTGCTGCTTATTTGCGTTGATCGAGTGCAAGACGAAACGCCAATGCGCCCAATGTCAGTCCCATGACATAGCGCTGCGCCCGCATCCAGCCGGGATTGTTCGAGAAAAAACTGGCAATGGCGCTGGCGGTCAGGATCAGTATGCCGTTGACGGTGAAGCTGACGGCGATCTGCGTCACGCCCAGCGTCAGGCTTTGCAGCATGACGTGACCATGTTCGGCATGAATGAACTGCGGCAGGAAGGACATGTAAAACATCGCCGCCTTGGGATTGAGCAGATTGGTCAGGAAGCCCATGCGGAACAAGGTCGCATTGCTGTCGTGCGGCAGGTTCTGCGTCTGGAACGGCGACGCGCCGCCCGGCTTGAGCGCATTCCACGCCATCCACAGCAGATAGGCGGCGCCGAGATACTTGATCAGGTCGTAGGCCAGCGGTACGGCGAGGAACAAGGCCGTCAGGCCGAATGCGGCCGCCAGCATGTGCACGATGAAACCGGTCGCCACGCCGAGCAGGGAAATCATGCCCGCTGCGCGTCCTTGGCAAATCGAGCGGGACACGCAATACATCATGTTGGGTCCGGGCGTGAGCACCAGCACCAATGCCGCCAGCGCAAAAATCATCAGGTCGTTAAGGGGAATCATGGTGTGCGCCTTTCCGTCGATAAGGGATTAATGCTTGCCGCCCAGTTGCCGCGTCACGTTTACAAATTGTTCGACCTTGGCCAGCGCCGCGCCGGAGGCGATGGTTGCGCGCGCCTTGCTCAAACCGTCTTCGATCGATGTCGCGATGCCTGCTGCATACAGCGCCGTGCCGGCATTGATGGCGACGATGTCGTGCACCGGACCCGGCACTCCCTTGAGCGCTTCGAAGATTTTCTCCTTCGACTCGGCGGCGTTGGCGACCTGCAGGTTGCGGCTGGCGAACATGCTCATGCCGAAGTCTTCCGGATGGATTTCATATTCACGGATTTCGCCGTCGACCAGTTCGCCGATCATGGTGGCGCCGCCCAGCGTGACTTCATCGAGGTTGTCGCGGCCCCAGACCACGATCGCGTGTTGCGCGCCCAGGCGTTGCAGCACGCGCACCTGGATGCCGACCAGATCCGGATGGAACACGCCCATCAGGATGTTCGGTGCGCCGGCGGGGTTGGTCAGCGGTCCGAGGATGTTGAAGATGGTGCGTACGCCGAGTTCCTTGCGCACCGGCGCGGCGTGTTTCATTGCCGCGTGGTGGTTCGGGGCGAACATGAAGCCGATGCCGGTCTGGGCGATCGATTGCGCGACTTGTTCCGGCTGCAGGTTGATGTCGGCGCCGAGGGCTTCGAGCACATCGGCGCTGCCCGACGACGACGATACGCTGCGTCCGCCGTGCTTGGCGACGCGCGCGCCGGCTGCTGCGGCGACGAACATCGATGCGGTGGAAATGTTGAAGGTGTGCGCGCCGTCGCCGCCGGTGCCGACGATGTCGAGCAGCTTGCTGGTGTCGGCCATCGGCACCTTGGTGGCGAACTCGCGCATGACTTGCGCGGCGGCGGCGATTTCGCCGATGCTTTCTTTCTTGACGCGCAGGCCCATGGTGAGCGCGGCGATCATCACGGGCGACATGTCGCCGCTCATGATCTGGCGGAACAGCGTCAGCATTTCATCGTGGAAAATTTCGCGGTGCTCGATGCAGCGCAGCAAGGCTTCTTGTGGCGTGATGGACATGATGTTCTTCTCGAATGGTGTGATGTGGCCGGCCGCGCTCAAGAGCGCGCGGTGCCGGTCAGGAAGTTCTTCAGCAAGGCATGGCCGTGTTCGGAGAGGATCGATTCGGGGTGGAACTGCACACCCTGCAAATCGAATTCCTTGTGGCGCACGCCCATGATTTCACCATCGTCGGTCCAGGCGGTGACTTCGAGGCAATCGGGCAGCGACGCGCGCTCGATGGCCAGCGAATGGTAGCGGATCACGGTGTAAGGGCTGGGGATGTCCTTGAAAACGCCGACGCCGGTATGGGCGATCTTCGATGTCTTGCCGTGCATTACTTGCTTGGCGCGCACGACATTGCCGCCGAAGGCTTCGCCGATGGCCTGATGGCCGAGGCAGACGCCGAGGATAGGCAGCTTGCCGGAGAAACGCTTGAGCAGGTCGATGCAGATGCCGGCTTCCTTCGGGCTGCATGGGCCTGGCGACAGGCAGATGCGTTCGGGATTCAGTTTTTCGATTTCATCGAGCGTGATCTCATCGTTGCGGATGGTCAGCACTTCTTCGCCGAGCTCGCCGAAATACTGGACGATGTTGTAGGTGAAGGAATCGTAGTTGTCGATCATCAGCAGCATTTAGATTTCTCCATCCAGTCCGTCTTGCACTTGTTCGGCGGCGCGCAGCACAGCCCGCGCCTTGTTTTCGGTTTCTTCCCATTCCATTTCCGGCACCGAGTCGGCGACGATGCCGGCCGCGGCCTGCACGTAGAGCGTGCCGTCCTTGATGACGCCGGTGCGGATCGCGATCGCGACATCCATTTCGCCGCCGAACGACAGGTAGCCGCAGGCGCCGCCGTAGATGCCGCGCTTGGTCGGTTCGAGTTCGTCGATGATTTCCATCGCGCGTACTTTCGGCGCACCCGACAGCGTGCCGGCAGGGAAGGTGGCCTTCAGCACGTCCAGATTCGACAGGCCGGGTTTGAGCAGGCCTTCGACGTTGGAGACGATGTGCTGCACGTGGGAATATTTTTCGATGACCATCTGGTCGGTGACCTTGACGCTGCCGGTGGCGGCGATGCGGCCGATGTCGTTGCGCGCCAGGTCGATCAGCATGACGTGTTCGGCGATTTCCTTCGGATCGGCCAGCAGTTCGGTGGCCAGCTGGGCGTCGCGTTCCGGCGTCGAGCCGCGCGGACGGGTGCCGGCCAGCGGGCGGATGGTGATCTTCTTTTGCGCTTCGCCGTCGGAAGTCTGGCCGATGGTTTCGTTGCGCACCAGGATTTCCGGCGAGGCGCCGACGATCTGCATGTCGCCGAAGTTGTAGAAGTACATGTACGGCGACGGGTTCAGCGAACGCAGTGCGCGGTATAGCATCAGCGGCGAATCGACGTAGGATTTTTTCAGGCGCTGGCCGATCTGGACTTGCATCAGATCGCCGGCCATGACGTATTCCTTGGCTTTGGCGACGGCCTTCAGATATTCGTCCTTGGCGAATTCACGAACGGTTTCGGTGCGCACCGAACCGCTGGTGACCGGCGCATCGGCGGCGCGGCGCAGCATGGCGCGCAAGTCCTTGAGGCGTTGGCGGCCCTTGCTGAAGGCTTCCGGTTGCGACGGATCGGTGTAGACGATGAGGTAGAGCTTGCCGGAGAGATTATCGATGACGGCCAGTTCTTCGGTGACCAGCAACTGGATGTCGGGCAGGCCGAGATCGTCTTTCGGCGCGCTGTCGGCCAGGCGCTTCTCGATGTAGCGTACGGCGTCGTAGCCGAAGTAACCGGCCAGGCCGCCGCAGAAGCGCGGCATGCCGGGGCGGATCGCAACCTTGTAGCGCGACTGGAATTCGGCGATGAACTCGAGCGCGTTCCCTTCGAGCGATTCGATGATCTTGTCGTTCTTCAGGACTTCGATCTTGTTGCCGAAGCTGCGCAGCTTGGTCGTGGCCGGCAGGCCGATGAAGGAATAGCGGCCGAAGCGTTCGCCGCCGACCACCGATTCCAGCAGGAAGGTGTTCTTGCCGGCATGCTGGGTTTGCGCCAGTTTGAGGTAAAGGGTCAGCGGGGTTTCCAGGTCGGCGAAAGCTTCGGCGATCAAGGGAATGCGGTTATAGCCTTGCGAGGCCAGCGATTTGAATTCGAGTTCGGTCATCGTTTCTCTCCAGGACCGCTATTGTAAGACGGCTTGCGGGTTGCCGGACGACTTGAAGCGTCCTGGCAAGCGCGCGCCTAATAACAGTAAGCAGTATTTTTAAACAGGGGGGTGTTGCAAAAAACTTGCTGGTCGCGGGAGGAAAAGAAGAGCGGGAGCGGCCAGCAGCTGACGTGGGTTAGTTAGCCCAGGATTGCCAGCGTCGCCACAGCCAAGCCTCAGGGGCGGCTGATTTGTTGGCGTTGAGTTTTTTGTCGAGAAACATTTGTCAGTGGTCTTTAGATAATGACTACGCTAATGCTTAAGAAATTTGGTGCGCTGCATCCAGCAGCGTTGGAACTATACCATCGGAATCGACGTTGTGTATAGATTCGCCGTGATTGTAGCCGTAGGGCACGTTCAATACGCGACAACCCGCGGCCCGTGCGGCTTGCGCGTCGTTGGACGAATCGCCGATGGCGACCACTTGCGCCGGTTGCAGGGCGAAATCTGCGCAAACCTGCAGCAAAGGCAACGGATCCGGTTTCTTTTTGGGCAGGGAATCGCCGCCGTAGATCACGTCGAAATAGGGATACAGGCCCTTTTTATCCATCAGCGGCAGCGCGAAGGCGATCGGTTTGTTGGTCACGCAGGCCAGGCGCAGGCCCTTGGCCTTGAGCGCCTGCAGGCCTTCGATCACGTTCGGATAGAGCGTGGCGTAATCGCCGTTGATGGCGAGGTAATGCTCCTGATAGGACGCCAGGGCTTCTTCGAAGCGCTGTTCCACGCCGTCTTCATCGTAATCGACGGCCAGTACGCGGCGCATCAGGTTTTCCGATCCCTTGCCGACAAAATTGACGATGGTCTGCATCGCCAGCGGCCCCAGGCCCAGGTCGGCGCGCATGCGGTTGACCGCGACGTGGAAATCCGGCGCGGTGTCGAGCATGGTGCCGTCGAGGTCGATGATGGCGGCTTTGATGTTGTCGAGCATGGGATCTTCTTTGGACGATTATTTCGATTATTTGGCCAGTTCGCCGCGCATGGCGTCGATCACGGCCTTGTAGTCCGCCTTGCCGAAGATGGCGGAGCCGGCCACGAAGGTGTCGGCGCCGGCCTTGGCTGCTGCTGCGATATTGTCGATTTTGATGCCGCCGTCGACTTCCAGCATGATGTCGCGGCCGGATTCATCGATACGGCGGCGCACGGCGGCGATCTTCTTCAGCGCTTCAGGGATGAAGGACTGGCCGCCGAAGCCCGGATTGACGGACATGATCAGAATGATGTCGATCTTGTCCATCACATGGTCGAGGAAATGCAGCGGCGTGCCGGGATTGAACACCAGGCCGGCCTTGCAGCCGTTGTCGCGGATCAGTTGCAGGGAACGGTCGATGTGTTCCGAGCCTTCCGGGTGGAAGGTGATGATATTGGCGCCGGCCTTGGCGAAGTCGGGAATGATGCGATCCACCGGTTTGACCATCAGGTGCACGTCGATCGGCACCTGCACGTGCGGGCGGATGGCTTCGCACACCAGCGGGCCGATCGTCAGGTTGGGAACATAATGGTTGTCCATCACGTCGAAGTGGATAATGTCGGCGCCGGCAGCGACGACATTGCGGACTTCTTCGCCCAGGCGGGCGAAATCGGCGGACAGGATACTGGGGGCGATACGGTAGGTAGGCATGGCGATATGGCTCTGGTGGGGCGATGGTACGATTAAAGATGCGCTATTTTACCCGTTCGCCGTCCCCCGGTTTTGTTGCAAGCCTTGCACTTGCGGTTGTTTTCGTGTGGAATGGGCTTGGCTTTTTACAAAATCGAGGAAATCCGCATGGCGACGTATGAGTTTACGGTGACGGTCAAGACGCAGTACCTGGAAGAGCAATCCGATCCGGCACGTTCACATTATGTGTTTGCCTATGCGATCACCATTGTCAATACCGGACAGGTGCCTGCCCAGCTGATTTCGCGCCACTGGATCATCACCGATGCCAATAACCACACCGAGGAGGTGCGCGGTCTGGGCGTCGTTGGGCATCAGCCGTTCCTGCAACCGGGGGAACAGTTCGAGTACACGAGCGGGACGTCGCTGAAGACGCCGCAAGGTTCGATGCACGGAGAGTATTTTTGCGTCGCCGAGGATGGCGAGCAATTCGATGTGAAGATCCCGGAATTCATCCTGTCGCTGCCACGCACGCTGCACTAAGCGTTGACATGAGCGTTCAAGCTTGCTGGTCGTCTTTTTTATCGGCCGGATGTTTTGTCTGAACGGATTGATCCGGCTTGCGTCCGGAAAACATGGTCCACCAGACGATGAAGACGAAGATAAAGAAGGCACCGCCGGCTTCGAGTATCAACCACCACATTTTCACGTTTCCTCAATGTCACTTATTCAAAAGAGCTCTCGCGCCAGTTTACCCGCATTAGCCGTCATCGTCGCCTTATGTCTCGCAGCCTGCACGACCACGCGCCCGTTGCCGCCGACGCAACCGACCGCGCCCACCAAACCGACAACGCCGGCAGCTCCCGAAACACAGGTGCAAACACTGCAGCGAAGCACGTTTGCCGCCATGCCGGGCTGGGATCGCGATGAAGTGCGCGAAGCCTGGCCGGCTTTCCTGACCTCTTGCCAGACGCTGATTCGCCGCGCCGAGTGGAAAAATGCTTGTACCACCGCGCGTCAGGTCAATGGCAATGATGAGGGGGCAATTCGCGCGTTCTTTGAATCCGGCTTCACGCCTTACAAGGTGTTCAATCCGGACGGCAGCGATACCGGCCTGGTGACCGGCTATTACGAACCTTTGCTGCGCGGATCGCGCAAGCGCGGCGGGCCGTATCAGACGCCTCTATATAAGGCGCCGGATGATTTGCTGACGATCGATCTGGCGAGTCTTTATCCGGAATTGAAAAACCTGCGCCTGCGTGGCCGCGTGGTCGGCAACAAGGTGGTTCCTTATTTCTCGCGCGCCGAGCTGCTGCAGTCGGGAGCCTTGAACGGCAAGGAGCTGGTCTGGGTGGATGATCCCGTGGAAGCCTTTTTTCTGCAGGTGCAAGGTTCCGGGCGCGTGATTCTGGACGGTTCGCAGGAGACGGTGCGTCTGGCCTATGCCGACCAGAACGGCTATCCCTACAAGTCCATCGGCCGCTATCTGGTCGACAAAGGCGAAATGACGCTGTCACAGGCATCGGCGCAAGGCATCAAAGCCTGGGTGATTGCCAATCCTTCGCGCCAGAATGAGTTGCTGAATGCAAATCCCAGCTACATCTTCTTCAAGGAAGAGAAAGTCGGGGATCCATCGAAGGGGCCGAACGGCGCGATGGGTTTGCCGCTGACCGGCCAGCGCTCGATTGCCGTCGATCGCCAGTATATTCCGTTGGGCGCGCCGGTATTTTTGGCGACGACGCAGCCGAACAGCGATGCGCCTTTGCAGCGCCTGGTGCTGGCGCAGGATACCGGCGGCGCCATTCGCGGTGCGGTGCGGGCGGATTATTTCTGGGGTTTTGGTAATGAAGCCGGCGAAAAGGCCGGGGCGATGAAGCAGCGCGGGATGATGTGGGTGTTGTTGCCCAATCCCTGAGGTTTTGTTCGCAAGATAGAGAAAACCCGGCTTGCCTTTATAGGACAAGCCGGGTTTTCTTATGGGCGGAAGATAGGGGGGCGATCAGCGCAGGACCAGGACGGGGACGGAAGAGTGCGCAAGCACCTTCTGCGTCTTGCTTCCGAGAAATAATCGGCTCAAGCCGCTGCGCCCGTGGGACGCCATGAAAATCACGTCGCAATTGAATTTCTTGGCGGCGTTGACGATTTCTTCGTCCGGGGCGAACGACAGGACGGTTGTCGTTTCGCAGTCCACGCCGGCAGCCTTGGCGGCGTCGGCGATTTTCTTCACGTTTTGTTCGGCGAGAGTGCGGACATTCTCTTCATAGATGCCGGGATCGATCGCCATGGAGCTTTCGGCCAGTGGCGAGAAGGGATAGGGTTCTGCGACTGAAATGCCGATGATCCTGGATTTGCAGTGCTGCGCGTAGTCGATGGCGTTGACGATAGCCTTGTCCGAGCGCTCCGATCCATCCGTTGGTACCAGAATGGTCTTGAACATGTGATCCTCCTTTGTTGTGGTGAAGGGGGTACTCTCAGTATAGGCTCAGACCTCGGCAGCGCGAGCAAATTCCTCACACTCCTTTGATCTGACGCAAGTTTCATTGGCGGTACAATCAGCGAAGCAAGAATATTTCACTTCCATGCTACCCCTTATAGAGGAGACCAGATGAGCTACCAAAACATTTTGACCGAGACGCAAGGCAAAGTCGGCGTGATCCGCCTCAACCGTCCCAAGGCGCTCAACGCCCTGGATGATCTGTTGATGACCGAGTTGGGCGAGGCGTTGCTGGCATTCGACGCGGACGAAGCGCTGGGCTGCATCATCATCACCGGCAGCGAGAAGGCATTCGCCGCCGGCGCCGACATCAGCGTGATGGCCGGCTATAACTATATGGATGTGTTCAAGGGCGAGTTCATCACGCGCAACTGGGAAACCATTCGCCGCGTGCGCAAGCCGGTGATCGCCGCAGTGGCGGGTTATGCCCTGGGCGGCGGCTGCGAGCTGGCCATGATGTGCGATTTCATCATTGCTGCCGATACCGCCAAGTTCGGCCAGCCAGAAGTGAAGCTGGGCATCGTTCCCGGCGCGGGCGGCACGCAGCGCTTGCCGCGTGCGGTTTCGAAGGCCAAGGCGATGGACCTGTGCCTGACCGGTCGCATGATGGATGCGCAGGAAGCCGAACGCGCAGGGTTGGTGTCGCGCGTGGTCGCCGCCGACAAGCTGATGGACGAAGCATTGGCTGCCGCCATCACGATCGCCGACATGTCGCAGCCGGTTGTTGCAATGATCAAGGACTCGGTGAATCGTGCGTATGAATCGACGCTGTCCGAAGGCATCAAATATGAACGCGCAATGTTCTACAGCTGCTTTGCCACGGAAGATCAGACGGAAGGCATGAAAGCCTTCCTGGAAAAACGTCAGCCGACGTTTAAGAACCAATAATTGGTTGTTCTTGTTTGTCGGAAAAACTAAGCCCATCCCGCCAGGGATGGGCTTAGTGTTTTTGGGTTTTGGTTTTGTTTTGGCGGCAAGTCAGTGCTGGAATGGGTTTGCGGGCGATGGATGGAGAAACTTCAAATAATTTCCCAAAAGGGGTTGCAAGGGAGGCTGGGGCTTTGCTATAGTTCGCCTCCCCGCTGATTCAGCGATGCAGCAAGCCGCAAGGCGATGT
>Ga0209646_1000108_pt1 | contig 158853 bp, 129 predicted proteins | sample AraplaL_Col_mTSA_FD_184259 | JGI IMG/M metagenome (GOLD analysis project Ga0209646, IMG submission 184259) | Arabidopsis root microbial communities from the University of North Carolina, USA - plate scrape CL_Col_mTSA (SPAdes) (version 2) | ecosystem: Host-associated > Plants > Roots >...
TTTAGCTCCGTAGAAGTAAGGGCTCGATTTCCTAGCGTAATTTCCATTCCCGCTGCCTATTTGATTTAACAGCTACCGACACAAAATCCTGTGACACTAACTCTCCGCGATGGACCGCTACTGGCCGGTTTCAGCCATTCGGAGTGCAATTATATTTCGACATGAAGACGCCCTCTCTTTACTCCGAGACTACCGCGACTGACATCGTGGGTAAGTATTGCCCATTGCGGTTGGCCGTTAGCAGTCATGAATGAGGTGACTCGCAAGCCGTTCGAAAGCAAGATGCAAATTTCTGGAAGTGCGCCAAATAACTGCACGTCGAGAATTGATTCTCCGGTGATCTTTTCAAACATCTTTGGCCAGCCACGTTCAGCGCTCCAGCTTCCTCCCAGAATAGATTTAGGCCCTTCAATACGCCAACTCCATTCAATCATCACAGAGATATCCCCTGTGGGCTCGCCTGGCCCACCATTGAGTTTTCTCGATTTTCTTAGGTTACCCAATTCAATAAAGATTGCCGCCCCTCCGCCTCTCCACACATGAGATATTTTCTCTCCGATCAATGCTTCAAAGAACGGTGTTGCAAGTGATGAGTTTGATTTCATATTCTCGAATTCTTTGGCGAAAGGATACTTGCAACCGATGTCCGTTTCTGGCCGTTTACGGGCATTGCAAATACGTTTTACAAGGCATCAAAGTGGGCGCAATTGTTGAAGCCATTGTTGAACGGATGATTAAAACGAACCTGCAAATCAATAATCATCGGGATCTCAATTTTAAAAATTTCGCACGGGCAATTCCTCGGACAAGTTCTTTTCCCGCTTGCACAACGTGACAAATAATTAGAAGATAAGCGCGCTGTATATGTTTCGACAAGCGCAAAGACAGCGTCGTTCTGTCCCGCCAGCAAAAGTGGCGGCAGCCCACAGGAACTCGTTAAACCAATGAAATAATGACAAACGTTCCGCCGACGATTCCTGACCAGCTTGTATCCTCCTATGACGCGGCGATTCGCGCCGATACGCTTTCACTTCTTTTTCGGCAGTCTTTCCCTGCTCTTTTTCTGAGTCTACTGATCGCCTGCATCATGTGCTGGACACTGTGGGGGAGCGTTCCGCCGTACGCTGTCTATGCATGGATTAGTGTGCTTGGCGTGAGCACACTAATCCGCCTGACCATGTTCCTGCGTTATTTTGGTGCTCGTCCTCAGGGGGCGCAGATTCTGGCCTGGGAGCGTCCTTATGCGGCAACGCTCATGCTGTCCTCGCTTATATGGGGACTGGGGGCGCTGTATCTGATACACGAAGTCAAAACGATGCAACAAGGTATTGTGCTGTTCTTCCTGGCCGGCATGCTCGGTGGCAGCATGGTTACCTACGCTTCTCATCGCGTAATGACAATCTGCGCGATGAGCTGCGTGATGGTACCTAGCACATTATGGCTGTACACCCAGCCGGGCCAGGCCGCACTTGGCATGGCGATCGCTTCCACCACCATGATGGCCACCGCATTTCTGGGGACAAAAGTACTTTCCAAGGCCATGCAGAGCAGCCTGTTACTGAGTTATCAGTTGCAACACGCCCGCGATATCGCAGAAAACATGGCCCGTACCGATGCCCTCACCGGCATCTTCAACCGGCGAGCCTTCGTCGAATGCGGCGACCAGGCAATTCTCCTGTGCGAACGCAACGCGCATCCAGTCAGCATCCTGCTGATCGATATCGATTTTTTCAAACACGTCAATGACACCTATGGCCATGGCGCCGGCGATCTTGTCCTGAAAAGAATGGGGCATTTGCTCGAATCCCGATTTCGTAAAACGGATATATGCGGCCGCTTGGGCGGTGAAGAGTTTGCCGTAATACTGCCAAATACGGAGGTCGCCGTTGCCAAAATACTTGCCGATAAATTTCGGGAAACCGTCGCCGACACGGTGATTCCCTGGCAAACAAAAAATCTCGGCGTGACCATCAGCATCGGCATCGCTGCCGATAGCTACGATCTGGAATCGCTGCTGCAACGTGCGGATATGGCGATGTATCAGGCAAAGGCGAGTGGCCGGAACGCCACGGTTTGTTAGCACATGCTCGCTGTGACTTGTCGTAAATCTTACTGCTGCAAGGAGAATTCACGCGCGGCTGGCGTGAATACCGGTTCTGCTACAAGATGGAACACACGACCATAATCGGCTGATATGTCCAAAGTCCGCGCTGGGAAGGTTAGGCGATTTCAGGCAAGACTCTGCTGATTCACGACGAGCAGGGATACGGTGGCACATCCAGTTCCTGCGCATGGTGGCCTGGGTGCGACGTAGCCCGCTTTAAAGTACCGGCCATCTTGAAAAACAGTGCGTATACGAACTTAAGCTAATAGCCAAATTCCCTGGGGCACAATCCACGTCGGTAGCTGACGACTATCGAAAACATGCCATTATTGATAGTCGGCAACAGCTTATTTGTCTGGCCTTTGAATTGTTCAACGACTGCTTCTGGCCGGTTGCGGACTTCAAAGTCAAAGAAATATGTCAATCATGTTCGACGTTGGCGCAGCCTATCAAGCTCTTCTTTTACTTTGACTGCCATCGAAAGCGGGGCCCCCCAATAATCGAAAATGCCTCCCCGTTCACTATTCTGCCCACAGACAACCATCACGCCGGTTCCAAGGGCCAGCTTTAGATGCGATGCCAACCATCCGACAAAACCGGAATTGTCGAGGCCTGGGGGAAAATGGAAAGAAAAAATCATAAATTGCTCTTGACTGGGAGAGGTCGCAGGAACGAGCGCACTCCAGACATTCTCATCGCGAACAAATGCGAGTGCTGTCGAAACGAGCTCCGCAGGAAAATGCTCCACCTCGACTTCCACGAACGCATATGCTTCTGGAAGCAGGGACAGTTGAGCTTCACTTAGAACACGTTGAAGTCGAATACTGGTTTGCTCCGGTGTTTCGTTGCTGATATACATGGTTTTGTGTAATTCAGTGAGAGGTAACTATTGTTAGATGCTACGGCCTTATTGGAGAAGCGGCTTTTGGCAGTGAATCACAGAGCATAACCTCTATCGATGAACACTGTTGAATACGGAGAGATTGAGAATGTCTTATCTCAGCTCCGACACATCTTTGTGCGACTGCTTCTGGCCGTTTCAACTCATCGCTGTTGATTTGCAGTTCGGATTGTCCCCGTTTTGCATTATCCGTTGCTCCGCCATTTCGCCTGAAGTAGCAAGTCTCAAAGAGATCTTGAATTGCCAGGTGGCGTAATCACTCATTGCAAATCTGAATTAACTCCATGCGCAAATCAACAGACAGGAGACTGGCCACGATGAATCGGCTTAAGCGAGGCATATCACTTTATGTCCGAACAAAAAGGCGCGCCAGGTATTTTTGCGTCGTCTTCACAAACGCTCCGCTGAAAAAGACGCCAGGACGCGTGTGTTGGGGCGACCGTGCGGTCTGGACGCAGTTCACGCCCTAAGTCTGAATAAACTTCTCAAGCGGATAGTGATGCTTGATGAACGGCGATTTGATGACGATGTAGCTGAAATACTTTTCGATACGCAGGTTCTGCTCCAGTAGCGATTCGATTACGCTCTGGTAATGCACTACGCTGCGCGTCATGAACTTGAGCAGGTAGTCGTAGCCGCCGCTGACCAGGTGGCATTCGATGATTTCGTCGACGTTGCGAAGGTAGGCCTCGAACTTGGCGAAGTCTTCGCGTCGGTGATCCGACAGGGTTACCTCGGTAAAGACGATCTGTACATCGGCGAGTTTTTCCAGCTTGATATAGGCGCCATAGCCGCTGATGTAGCCGGCTTTTTCCAGGCGCTTTACACGGATCAGGCAGGGGCTGGGCGACAGGCCTACGGCATCGGCCAAAATTACGTTGGTAATGCGGCTATTTTGCTGCAGGTGACACAAGATCCGCAGGTCGATCCGGTCCAGTTTTAACGCGCCGTTAGTCATCATGTTGTCTCGAGTTATTCAACTCATCCGGCCTGCCAGGCTCATCCCGAAGCCGGCAAGCCTGATGTTGCAGAGCATTTTATACTCTCCGGCCATTGTTGCCACGTCCGGCCGGTCCGCTTTACACGAGCTGGCCGACTTACCTGAGGGCCTGGCGTACTTCGGGCTGTTCCAGCACTTCATCGAGCAGGGCCTTCAGACGCGCGAACATCAGTTCGAAGTCGGCCTGGGTAAAGCACAGGGCCGGCGCGAAGCCGAGGATGTTGTCGCCAAAGGCGCGGAACACCAGACCGTGTTTGTAAGCCGCCTGGAAGATCCTGTCGTGCAGTTTCAGCTCGGGGGCGAAACGCGCCTTGCTGCTCTTGTCGGCCACCAATTCAAGCGCGCCCAGAAGGCCGCGGCTGCGGGCATCGCCCACCAGCGGATGGGAAAGCAGGGCGCGCAGCCCACCGGCGAAATGCGGCTCCATCTTCCGGCCGTTTTCCAGCAAGCCGCCTTCTTCGTACAGGCGCAGCACCTCCAGCGCGACGGCGGCGCTGACCGGGTGGGCGGAATACGTCTGGCCATGGCCGACCACGGTGGTCAGCGGCGCCCCATCGGCGATACCCCGATAGACGCGATCCGACATCATCACGGCGCCCATGGGCGCATAGCCGGCAGTCAGCCCCTTGGCCATGGTCATCAAATCCGGCTGCACGTCTTCATCCAGGCAGGCGAACATGGGGCCGGTGCGGCCGAAACCGGTAATGACTTCGTCGACCACGAACAGGATGTCGAGCTCGTTGCAGGCCAGTTGCATGGCTTTCAACCAGCCCCTGGGCGGCACGATCACGCCGCCCGAGCCTTGGACCGGTTCGCAGAAGAAGGCCGCCACCCGGTCCGCGCCCAGCTCGGCCACCTTGTCGCGCAGCGCCTGCACCGAGGCGGCGATGACGGCGGCATCGTCCGGCAGTTCGCTGCGATAGGGATAAGGCGAGGGAATGTAATGCTGGGTCGGTAGCGGCAGGTCGAAGTTGAAATGGAAGTTGGGCAGCGCCGTCAGGCCGGCGCCTATCGACGAGGAACCGTGGTAGCCGCGTTGAAGGGAGATGAAATGTTTCTTGGCCGGCTTGCCGATGGAATTGCAGTAGTGCGTGATGTAGCGGATGGCGGCATCGACCGCATCCGAGCCGCCCAGGGTGAAATAGACATGCTTGAGCGAAGCCGGACTGATGTCCGCCAGCTTCTTGGCCAGCAGGATGGCCGGTTCGGAGGCGAAGTGGAAATAGCCGGTGGCATAGGGCAGGCGCTGCATCTGCTCGGTCGCGGCCCGGATCACGCTTTCCTGGCCGTAGCCGGTGTTGACGCACCACAGGCCCGAGAAGGCGTCCAGCAATTCCTTGTCCTGATGGTCGGTCAGGTAGGCGCCGCGACCGGACTTGAGAATGATGGGGCCGAGCTCTTCGTGTTCGCGGAAGCTGGCGACGGGATGGATCAGGTGGCTGCGGTCGAGGGCAGCCAGGGTTGATGTTTGCATAGAGGCGGACTCGCTGACGATGGCGTTGAACAAGGTCGTCCGTACGGGGCGGGACGACCGGCATGGGTTCAATGCTATGCCTTGTTGATCGCGGCATCTGTGCAAGATGCGGGTCCCAAAAAGCATCTTGATGCGATTTGCGGGCGGCGGTAGCATTTTCTGCGGCGCCCGCAGCCGGGGCCGTATGCCCCCTCAGCCCAGCGCCTGGTTGACGATGGAAAACAGCTGCATGCCAGGATTTTTTTGCGGCGGCGGTCCCTTGCACATGCGGGTGACGCGGTCCACGCAGGTCATTCCCAGCTTGTCGAACCAGTCCGGCAATCCGGAGGAGGCGAAGACATCGATGCGGATGAAGGAATCCGAATAGGTATTGATCCAATGTGCGATCAATCCCTTGGCGCGCTCGGCGTCGGGCGCGACCACCGGACCGATCACGCGGCCATGGCCGAAGCGTCTCACCAGCGCAAAACCCAGCATCTCGCCGTCGCGATCCAGCGCTACCGCATCGGACATTTCCAGCAGCGCCACCAGCAACTTGCTGCGATCCATGCCCGTAGCTTGCGCATCCAGCGCCAACAGGGTCGGCACATCGCTCTTGCCCATCGGTCGCACGCGCTCGCCGGGCGGCAACGATACCAGCACCGGTTGCGCCGAGGCCCCCTGGAACTGATGCAGAACATCTTCCTGCACAAACCCCAATTGCTTGTACAAGGGCATGCCCGCCGCAGTGGCATTGACCATCAGGCTGCGGCCGTTGACTTGCTCGGCGACATGTTGCATGAGCCGTCGCCCCAGGCCGCGCCGCTGCAATTCGGCCTGCACCAGCAGCATGCCGATCACCGCGTGGGCCTGGCCGAAGCAGGTGCAAACGACCGACCCGACCACCCGCAGCGGGGCATCCGGTTCCCGGTTTTCCAGCAGATAACCCTGACCCATCTGCAACAGGAAGTTCCAGTCTTCCAGCCGGTGCGGCCACTTGAACTGCAGCGAGAGCCGGTGGCAGGCTCCCAGGTCATCCTGTTCCATGGGCCTGAGCGTCAGCGCCGGCATCGGCGTTGGCGCGGATGATGAAGATGAGGCGGGTGACAACGCTGGCATGATGGCTCCTGTTCGGTTCGTTCCGTATTATGTCGGACTGCGTCAGAGTTGGCCCTGGCAGACGTACTTGGTGTGCAGATAATCGTCCAGGCCATGCACCGAGCCTTCGCGGCCGTAGCCTGATTCCTTGACGCCGCCGAAGGGCGCGGCCTCGGCCGCCAGTGCGCCTTCGTTGACGCCGACGATGCCGTTTTCCAGCGCATCGGTGACGCGGTGGACGCGGCGCACGTCGCTTGAATAAAAATACGCGGCCAGTCCGAACGGCGTGGCATTTGCCGCCGCGATCACTTCTTCTTCGGTGGTGAAGCGGGTCACCGGCGCTACCGGCCCGAAGGTTTCCTCGCCGCTGCACAGCATCTCCGGGCCGACATTGGACAAGACGGTAGGCGCATAGTAATTGTCGCTGGCATAACCCTCGCCCTGCAGACGCTTGCCGCCGGTGACGAGCTTCGCGCCGCGCTCGACGGCGTCGCGCACATGTCGTTCAATCTTGGCGATGGCGCGCGCATTGATCATCGGACCAATCTGCGAGGATGCGTCGGTGGCCGGGCCGACTTTCAGGGCCGCCACGCGCGCGCCCAGCTTGGCGACGAAGGCGTCATGCACGCCGTCTTGCACATAGATGCGATTGGGGCTGACGCAGGTCTGGCCGCCATTGCGGAACTTGGCCGCCATCACGCCCTCGATGGCGGCGTCCAGGTCGGCGTCGTCGAAGACGATGAAGGGCGCATTGCCGCCCAGTTCCAGCGAGAGCTTCTTGAGCGTGTCGGCGGAGTGGCGCGCCAGATGCTTGCCCACGGCGGTCGAGCCGGTGAAGCTGATCTTGCGCACGCGGCTGTCCGACAGCCAGACATCGACCACCTCCGGCGTGCGTTCGCGCGAGGCGGTGACGATGTTGATGACGCCCGCGGGCACCCCCGCCTCCTGCGCCAGGCGCACCAGCGCCAGCGAGGTCAGCGGGGTGTCTTCGGCCGGTTTGCACACCACGGTGCAGCCGGCGGCCAGCGCGGGCGCGATCTTGCGTGCGATCATCGCCGCCGGGAAATTCCACGGCGTGATGGCGGCCACCACACCGACCGGTTCCTTCAGCGCCATCATGCGGCGACCGGTGACCGGGGCCGGGATGATGTCGCCGTTGGCGCGCGTGGCTTCCTCGGCAAACCATTCGACATAGCTGGCGGCATAGGCGACTTCGCCCTTGCCCTCGGCCAGCGGCTTGCCTTGCTCGCGCGAGATCAGTCGCCCCAGGTCATCCTGGTGCGCGATGAGCAGGTCGTTCCAGCGCTTGAGAATGCCGGCGCGCTGCTTGGCCGGCGTGGCGCGCCAGGATGGGAAGGCGGCGGCAGCCGCATCGACGGCGGCACGCGCGTCGGCGGCGTTGCCGTCGGGCACCGTGGCGAACACCTGGTCGGTGGCGGGATCGATGACATCCAGGCGGCGGAGATCGCTGGCTTCGGTCCACGCGGCGCCGATCAGTTGCGCGCCGGGCATCAGGTGGGGATGTTGCAGTTCCAGGATGGTCATGGCAAAAGTAAATGTCAGAGTGAGAGGTGGTTTGCGCCTTTGGCGACATGGCGGGCGATAGCTTCACCCAGTTCGGTGGTCGACGCGTCGCCGCCGAGATCCGGTGTGAGCGGGCCGCTCCTGAGAACGTCCTCGATCGCTGCGACGATGGCGTCATGGGCGGCGCGGCCGGCGCCCCGGCCTGCCGTGAGGAAATCCAGCATGAGAGCGCCGGACCAGATCATGGCGATGGGGTTGGCGATGTTCTTGCCATAGATGTCAGGCGCCGAGCCGTGCACCGGCTCGAACAGGGACGGGAAGCGGCGATCCGGGTTGAGGTTGGCCGAGGGCGCCAAGCCGATGGTGCCGGTGGTGGCCGGCCCCAGGTCGGACAGGATGTCGCCGAACAGGTTGGAGGCGACCACCACATCGAAACGCGTCGGTTGCAGCACGAAGCGCGCCGACAGGATGTCGATATGCTGCTTGTCCATCGTCACTTCAGGATAGCCGGCGGACACGGCGTCGGCGCGGCCATCCCACCACGGCATGCTGATGGCGATGCCGTTGGACTTGGTGGCCACCGTCAGGTGCTTGCGCGGCCGGCTATCGGCCAGCTCGAATGCATATTTCAATACCCGGTCGGCGCCGAAGCGGGAGAACACCGATTCCTGGATCACGATTTCGCGCTCGGTGCCGGCGTACATGGTGCCGCCCAGCGAGGTGTATTCGCCTTCGGTGTTTTCGCGCACCACGTAGTAGTCGATGTCGCCCGGCTTGCGATTGGCCAGCGGACAAGGCACGCCTTCGAACAGGCGCACCGGGCGCAGGTTGATGTACTGGTCGAATTCGCGGCGGAACTTCAACAGCGAGCCCCACAGCGAGACATGGTCAGGCACGGTGGCAGGCCAGCCTACCGCGCCGAAGTAAATGGCGTCGCAGCCGGCGAGCTGATCCTTCCAGTCGTCCGGCATCATCTGGCCATGGGCGGCGTAATAGTCGCAGCTGGCCCAGTCGACCACCTTCAATTCCAGCTGGATATCGAAGCGTTTCGCGGCGGCCTGTAGCACTCTCAGGCCCTCCGGCATGACTTCCTTACCGATGCCGTCGCCGGCGATTAATGCGATGGAAAAACTGTTTTTCATGGTAGCGTCTCGAATTCAATTAACCAAAAAGATAATCTCAGGCCAGCTTGTCCTTGAGCCGGTAGTACATGCCGATCAGGGGCAGGAACCATGGCGGCCCGAGGTGGCCGGGGATGGCCGGCCAGTCGCGTTCGCGCCAGGGATTGGCGTCGGCGTCGCCGCTCATCACCGCGGCCATGCACTGGCCCATGTGCACCGACATCTGGGTGCCGTGTCCGCTATAGCCCATCGAGTAATACAGGCCGTCGCGCTCGCCGGCTTGCGGCAGGCGGTCGCGCGTCATGTCGACCAGGCCGCCCCAGCAGTAGTCCAGGCGCACCTTGCCCAGCTGCGGGAAGGTCTGCATCAGGCCCGCGCGCAGGATCTCGCCACTGGCGGCATCGGACTGCGGGCTGGAAATGGCGAAGCGGGCCCGTCCGCCGAAGATCAGACGATGGTCGGGCGTCATGCGGAAGTAATGGTGGATATTGGCCACTGTCGTGTAGGTGCGCTGCTGCGCCAGCAGTGCGGCGGCGCGCTCGGCGCCCAGCGGTTCAGTGGCCACGATGAAGCTGCCGATGGGCACGATGCGACGACGCAGCCAGCCGAACGTACCATAGGCGCCATGCCGGCTGGCGCCGGTGGCCAGCAGCACCTGCTTGGCCAGAATCGTGCCTCGTCCCGTATGGACGCGATGCGCGCAGGTGCCGCCGATGCGCTCCAGCCGGCGCACTTCGGTGCCGGTGTGGATGACCGCGCCATGCTTCTCGGCCGCCAGCGCCAGGCCGTGGGCGAAGCGGCCCATGTGCATCTGCGCGCTGCGTTTGTAGAGCAGGCCGCCATGGAAACGCTCGCTCTGCACCTCGGCGTGCACCTGCGCGGCGTCCAGGACGGCGACGTCGAGATCCACGCGGTCGGCGATGAGGCGCTCGGCGCTGCGCTGCAAGGCCTCCATCTGGCCCGGCCGGGTGGCCAGTTTGAGTTTGCCGTGGCGACGGAAGTCGCAGGCGATCTGTTCCTGATCCACCAGCCGCGCCACCGTGTCGACGGCGTCATCATAAGCGTGATACCAGGCGCGGGCGCGCTCCACGCCGACCTTGGCCGCGACGTCGGCATAGTCCATCGCCAGGCCGTTGTTGACGTGGCCGCCGTTGCGCCCGGAGGCCTCGGCGGCCACGTGCGGGCCGGCTTCCAGCACGACCACGCTGGCGCCGCGCTTGGCCAGGGCCAATGCGGCCGACAGGCCCGTAAAGCCGCCCCCGACGATGGCCACATCGACCTGGGCCGGCAATGCGCGTGCCGGGGAGACATATACGGGCGCCGAATCGGTCCAGTAGGATTCCAACTTCATGGTGAGAGTAGCTCGATAAAGTGGGTTAATGAAACCAGGAGCGCCGTCGCCGGCATGCTGAGGCCACATCGACGCAATGCGTCATGGGATCCAGCATAAGCTCACTCCGTTGTGCCTGTGACGCAAACCGCGATGGCGCAGCGGCATGATGTAGCGTTGTCAAACGGGGAATCGGCAGAATGTTTGTCCGCCGGCTCCTTCGTACCATCTCAGTAGCCTCGGTGGCGGTCGATCAGTCCCAGCAGCGGCATGCCGGCGCGATGGCGTCGCAGATTTTCCAGCACCGCGTCGACCGCGCCGTCGGGCTGGGTCATGCTGGCGATATGCGGTGTGACGACGATGTCGGGATGACTCCAGAACGGGTGGCCGGCCGGTAACGGCTCGGTATCGCAGACGTCCAGCACGGCGGCGCTCAGTTGGCCGTCCTGCAGGGCTGCCAGCAGATCGTCCTCGACCAGGTGACCGCCGCGTCCCACGTTGATCAGTGCCGCGCCACGCGGCAATTGCGCGAACAATTCGCGGCACAGGATGCCGCGCGTGTCATCGGTGAGCGGCAGCAGGCAGATCAGCACATCGGTGCGCGCCAGGAAATGATCCAGGCCATCGCAACCGCTATGGCACTCGACGCCATCGATCTGATGTGGCGAACGGCTCCAGCCGGCGCAGGGAAAGCCCAGACCATGCAATTGCTGCAGCACAGCCCGCCCCAGCATGCCCAGGCCCAGTACGCCGACCCGGCAGGCGCTGGCCGGGCGCACGCGGCGCGCTTGCCATGTCTGCTGTTGTTGCTGGCGGGCATAGTGGCGACTGTCGCGGTGCAGGCCCAGTACCGCGTGGGTTACGTATTGCACCATGCCGGCGGCGATGCCCGGCTCGGTCATGCGCACCACCGGCAGCTCCGGCGGCAGGCTGGACATGTCGAACTGGTCGATGCCGGCCCCCACCGAAAACAGGATCTCCAGGTTGGGGAAGCGCCGGGCGATGTCTTCGGGCGGCGTCCATGCAGCCAGATAGCGCACGCTGGCGGGATCGCCTTGATACGGCCACAGGTGGAAGGGCAGCTCCGGCGCCTTTTGGGCGAATAGCCGGCCCCATTCGGCGCCGCGTTCCAGGTCGGCCTTGTAGAGAAAAGTCATGATGTCGTTTGCGCCGGCGTCAGCCCAGCGCCTGGTTGATGATGGAATAGATTCGCCATTGCGCATCGCCCTGAGGCGCGCTGCCACGGCACATGGTCACCACGTCGTCCACGCCGGTGAGGCCGATGTCCTGCAGCCATGGTTTCAGGCCGCTCTTGCCCGGCACGTCGATGCGCAGGAAGGCGCCGGGGCGGGCGTTGACCCAGTGACCGATCAGCGTTTTCGCATCCTCGATGTCGGCCGCGATCACCGGCCCGATCACGTGGCCGCGCCCGAACGCGCGCAGCATCGCCACGCCCTTGACGCGACCATCCTGTTCCAGCACCGCCACCTCGGCGAACTTGAGCAGGGCCGTCAGCACGGCGCTGCGATCCATGCCGCTGGCGTGACGGTCCAATGCCAGCAAGGCCGGTGCTTCGTCGGCTTGCAGCGGGCGGATGCGGCTGCCCGGCGGCAATGCCGTGTGCGGCGCCTGCGCCGTGGCGCTCTGGTGTTGGCTCAGCGTATCGATGACCTGGAAGCCGAGCTTTTCATAGAGCGGCCGGCCGGCCGCCGTGGCGTTGAGGAGCACGCTGCGCCCACCGGCGTCGGCCAGCAGTTGCTGCATCATGGCGCGCCCCAGGCCCTGGCCTTGCAGGGCGTCGCTGATGATGACCAGGCCCAGCGTGGCGTGCTCGGGGCCGCAATGACACAGCATGCCGCTGCCCGATGTCTCGGGGGCGGCCCCGGTGCGCGCCAGCGCCACTACCCAGCCACGACTGACCGCATGGTGGAATTGCCAGTCGGCCAGGCGGTGCGGCCATTTCAGATGCTGGCTCAGGCCGTGGCAGGCCGGCAGGTCGGTCTCGCGCATGGCGCGCAGTGTGGTCTGGCCTGCCGGACCGGCCGGCAGTGTCCTTGCAGCTTGCATTGAACGCTTCCTTATATATACCTGTTCACGAGGCCATGACGCAGCACGGCCGGTTGCTAACGATGATGCCTCTTTGGCGCCGCGCCGCGTTTGTTTTCGATAGCGCGAATTCGCAATCTTATGGCGATCTGCACCCCGTTCTCGGCACAAAATTGGGCGGCTTCGGCATAGCATGAGGCAGACAGGCGCGCTTCTCTCTTTTCTTTTATGCGTGGCGCGCATTTCATATTCCATCCGCAAATGCCATGCCGGATTTTCTATTAGGGCCTGTTCACATTAAATCTGCGAGATGCGTTCGTCGGGAGGAAAAAATCAAGCAGACAACTCTGCGCGCAGGCAGACTCGACCCGCACCGTCATGGTGAATATGCCCCAAAGGAGCGCGCCCGGCTCGCATTGCTGCACTGCTCGGCAAGCTATGCTGATTGCGCCGTCGAAAACACATATTTCTGTTTCGCGACCCGGCCAAAAAGGAGTAAATCGCAAGTTTCGATATGTTGTAATCCTTCCCATGCATTGAACCCGCGAGCAAGAGAATTAGCACCATGTCATTCGCAGGACCATTCCGGTGACGCGAACACTTTTTTGATAGGACGATTTTCAATGAGCACTTTCAAGCCCAAATTCATCACCTTCGATTGCTATGGCACGCTGACCCGTTTCCAGATGTCGGAAACGGCCAAGATGCTCTACGCCAATCGCGTTTCCGAAGTCGACATGCCATTCTTCCTGCGCCAGTTTGCGGCTTACCGCCTGGATGAAGTGCTGGACCAGTGGAAGCCCTACGAGCAGGTGTGCAAGAACGCCATCCGGCGCACCTGCGAGCGCTGGGGAGTCAAGACCACCGACGAAGAGATGAGCACCTTCTACAAGGCCGTACCGACCTGGGGGCCGCATCCCGACGTGCCGGCCGCGCTGGCCAAGGTGGCAAAAGAGATCCCGCTGGTGATCTTCTCCAATGCCGATGACAGCCAGATCATGCACAACGTCGAACAGCTCGGTGCGCCTTTCCACAAGGTCTTTACCGCCCAGCAGGCGCAAGCTTACAAGCCGCGCCTGCGCGCCTTCGAATACATGCTCGACAACCTGAACTGCAATCCGGAAGACGTGCTGCACGTGTCCTCCAGTCTGCGCTACGACCTGATGCCGGCCTCCGACATGGGGATCAAGAACAAGGTATTCGTCAACCGCGGCCATGAACCGTCCACTCCGTATTACGGCTATACCGAAATCTCCGACCTGTCCGGCCTGCCGGGCGTGGTCGGTCTGTAGCAACCGGCAACAGCCGGATCGTCGTTTGCAAAGTCCGTCGTCCGGGCGTCGCCGCAGTTGGTATCAAAGTTGCGACAGGTGAGCGGACACATCAGGTGACAGGCCCCGCGTGGAGCAATCTGCGTGAGCAGGAGGGAGGGGCAGGTCGGTGTCTTCGTGGTTGAATTTTTATTGTGAGGCTTTTCATGAGCAAGCAGGAAAACGGACGATACCCCACAGAGGGAAACAGCATTGCCGGCGATTCGCTGGAAAACGTGCAGGGCGGTTTCACCCGCCGCGACATGATGCGCACCCTGCTGGCCGGCAGTCTTATGACGGTGGGCTCGGCGGGCCTGCTCGGCGCCAGCGGCAGCGCCATGGCGCTGCCGCCAAAGCGCGGCGGCAAGATGCGCATTGCGACCCAGAACAGCTCCACCGCCGATACCCTTGACCCGGCCAAGACCGCGCACTCCACCGATTACACGCGCGCCCACATGTTCTACAACGGCCTGACCAAACTGGATGGCAAGCTCGGCCCGCAAATGGTGCTGGCCGAGGAAATGCTGACCACCGACGCCACGCTGTGGACCGTCAAGCTGCGCAAGGGCGTGCTGTTTCACGACGGCAAGCCGTTCACGCCGGCCGACGTGGTCTATTCGCTGATGCGCCACAAGGATCCGGCGACGGCCTCCAAGGTCAAGGTGCTGGCCGACCAGATCGAATCGGTCAAGGCCACCGGCCCCAACGAGGTCCAGATCAAGCTGACCAGCGCCAACGCCGACCTGCCGGTGATCCTGGCCACCGCCCAGTTCCTCATCATCCGCGACGGCGCCACCAACTTCACCATGCCCAACGGCACCGGTGCCTTCAAGTGCAAGGAATTCACGCCGGGCGTGCGCACCATCGCCGTACGCAACGAGAATTACTGGAAGTCCGGTCTGCCTTACCTGGACGAGGTCGAGCTCTTTGGCATCCCCGACGAGGCCGCACGCGTCAATGCGCTGCTGTCGGGCGACGTGCATTGGATCAACGACGTCAATGCGCGCTCCACCGGTCGGGTCAAGTCCACGGCCGGCTACACGGTGATGGAAACCAAGTCGGGTCTTTACACGGACCTGGTGATCCGCCAGGACGTGGCGCCCGGCAACAGCCAGGATTTCACGCTGGGCATGAAGTACCTGATGGATCGCGAGCAGATCAAGACCGCCGCCTTCCGCGGTTTCGCCGTGACCGCCAACGATCAGCCCATCGATCCGACCAACCGCTTCTACTTCGCCGGCCTGCCGCAGCGTCCCTACGATCCGGACAAGGCCAAGTTCCACCTGCAGAAGGCGGGCGTGCTGGGCAGCACCATCCCGCTGGTGGCCTCGGTGGCCGCGACCGGCTCGGTGGACATGGGCGTGCTGATGCAGCAAAGCGCCCAGAAGATCGGCCTGAAGCTGGATCTGAAACGGGTTCCGGCCGACGGTTACTGGGCCAACCAGTGGATGAAGGTGCCGTTGGGTTTTGGCAATATCAATCCGCGTCCCAGCGCCGACATTCTGTTCACACAGTTCTTCAAGTCCGATGCACAGTGGAACGAATCGGGCTGGAAGAACGCGCAGTTCGACCAACTGGTCGTGGCCGCGCGCGGCGAGACCGATTTCGGCAAGCGCAAGCAGATGTACGCCGACCTGCAGACCCTGGTGCACGAGAAGGGCGGCATCGGCATTCCGGTCTTCATCACCAACCTCGAAGGCATCAGCACCAAGGTCAAAGGCATTGATGCGATCCCGCTGGGTGCGTTCATGAACTACACCTGTGCCGAGTATGTCTGGATGGACGCCTGAGGACCGGCAACAGAAGTAAGGGCCACGCGGGCGACCCGTCGTGGCCCGCGACCTGCTTATCGAGGATAGCTATGAATGGAATGGTCCTGCGTCTGATACTGCGCCGCCTGGCCCTGGCGGCGCTGACGCTGTTGCTGGTGTCGGCTGGCGTGTTCTTCATCACCAACCTGTTGCCGGGCGACGCGGCCCAGGCCGCGCTGGGCCAGGCCGCCACGCCCGAGACGGTGGCGGCGTTGCGCCTGCAGTATGGGCTGGACCTGCCGGCGCCATTGCGTTATGCCCGGTGGCTGGGGCACCTGCTCTCGGGCAACCCCGGCATATCGCTGGTCAATAACGTGCCGGTAGCGCAGATGATCGGCGGCCGCTTGCCCGCATCGCTGATGCTGGCGGCAGTCACGGCAGCGGTGTCGGTACCGCTGGCGCTGTTGCTGGGCATCGCCTCGGCCATGTATCGCGGCTCGGTCTTCGATCGGGTGGTCAATGTCAGCGCGGTGTCGCTGGTCTCGGTGCCGGAATTCCTGGTCGCCACCGTCGCGGTGATGATCTTCGCGGTCAAGCTGCGCTGGCTGTCGGCGCTGTCGCATTCGGCCGATGCCGCCACCTTGGGGGCCTTTATCAAGTCCTATGCGATGCCGGTGATGACGCTCTGCTGCGTGATCGTGGCGCAGATGACACGCATGACGCGCGCGGCCGTGATCGACCAGTTGCGTTCCTCGTATGCCGAGATGGCCTTGCTCAAAGGCGTCAGGCGCACCCGCATCGTGCTGCGCCATGCCTTGCCCAACGCCATCGGGCCGATCGCCAATGCAGTGGCGCTGAGCCTGTCCTACCTGTTGGGGGGAGTGATCATCGTCGAGAGCATCTTCAATTATCCCGGCATCGCCACCCTGATGATCGATGCCGTCACCACCCGCGACATGCCGCTGGTGCAGGCCTGTTCGATGATTTTTTGTGCCGGCTACCTGCTGCTGGTGCTGACCGCCGATGTGCTGGCCATTGTTTCCAATCCGAGGTTGAAGACACGATGAAAGCTCTCCACGATCCCGCGCGCGCCGAGACCGCGACCGCCGCCGCCAGCGCCGCCACCAAAAAGCCGCGCCGCCATTCCAGCATGGCCTGGATCGGCATGGGCATCGTCGGCTTCTGGCTGCTCATGGCCATCATCGGCCCGGCCATCTCGCCCTACGACGCCACCGCCATCGTCGATGTCGATGTGTTTTCCGGCATGAGTCGCAAGTTCCTGCTGGGCAGTGATTATCTGGGGCGCGACATGCTGAGCCGTATCTTCTTCGGCACCCGGTCCACCATCGGGCTGGCGCTGGCGGCCACACTGCTGGCCAGCATGATCGGCACCGCCATCGCGCTGTTCGCGGCCTTCTCCGGCGGCTGGCGCGACGCCGTCATCAGTCGCGCGCTCGATGCCCTGATCTCCATTCCCAGCAAGATGTTCGCGTTGATGATGGTGGCGACCTTCGGTTCCTCCATGTGGCTCCTGGTGGTGACCGCCGCCATCACCTACATGCCGGGCGCCTACCGGATCGCGCGCTCGCTGGCGGTCAACGTGCAAGCCATGGAATACGTACAGGCCGCACGGGCGCGCGGCGAGGGCGTGTGGTACATCATGACGATGGAGATGCTGCCCAACATGATCCGCCCGGTGCTGGCCGACTTCGGGCTGCGCTTTGTGTACGTGGTGCTGCTGTTGAGCGGGTTGAGTTTCCTGAGCCTTGGCGTGCAGCCGCCCGACGCCGACTGGGGTTCGCTGGTGCGGGAAAACATTTCCGGACTGGGCGAGGGCGCGCTGGCGGTGATCATGCCGGCGTTGGCCATTGCCTCGCTGACCATCGGCGTGAACCTGTTGATCGATAACCTGCGCGGCAAGCGCGCTGCCAAGGAGTAAGCCTGTGATGCAGTTCGACCAATTTCTCGGCAAGACGACGGCGCCCGGCATGCCCCCCGGCGAGCCGCTGGTGAGCGTCAGCGGCCTGCGCGTCAACGCCCGCAAGGATGACGGCTCCCCGGTGGAGATCGTCAAGGACGTCAATTTCACCGTGGCGCGCGGCGAAGTGCTGGCGCTGATCGGCGAATCCGGTTCCGGCAAGACCACCATTGCGCTGTCGCTGTTGGGCTATGCGCGCGCCGGCTGCCACATCGCCGGCGGCAGGATCCGCATCGGCCGGCGTCAGATCGACCAGATGGATGAGAAGGCGCTGCTGGCCATGCGCGGTCACCACGTCGCCTACATCGCGCAGAGCGCGGCGGCCGCCTTCAACCCGGCGCGCACGCTCATGGACCAGGTCATCGAAAGCGCCTTGCAACACCGCGTGATGGACAAGGCCAGCGCCATGCGCAAGGCGGTCGATCTGTTTCGCGCGCTGGCCTTGCCGGATCCCGAGCATATCGGCCGGCGCTATCCGCACCAGGTCTCCGGCGGTCAGTTGCAGCGGGTGATGGCGGCCATGGCCCTGATCACCGATCCGGAACTGGTGATCCTGGATGAGCCGACGACGGCGCTGGACGTGACCACCCAGATCGAGGTGCTGCGCGCCTTCAAGAACGTGGTCAAGGAATTGGGCACGACGGCCGTCTATGTCTCGCACGACCTGGCGGTGGTGGCGCAGATGGCCGACCGCATCATTGTGCTGCGCGACGGCGCCGTGCGCGAGACCGGCCAGACCGGCCAGGTGCTGCACGCACCGGCCGACAGCTATACGCAAAGCCTGATCGCCGCTGCCGAGCCGGCCTCGCGCGTGGCGCAGGTGCGCGAGATATTGCCGGAGCCGGAGCCGGCTGCACAGGCCAAGGCGCCGCTGCTGCGCATCAGCGGCCTGATCGCCGGTTACGGCAGCCCGGATCGCCTGGGCCTGCCGGGGGTGCGGATCCTGGACGATATCAACCTGACGATACAGCGCGGCAGCACGGTCGGCATCATCGGCGAATCGGGATCGGGCAAGACCACGCTGGCACGCGCGGTGGCCGGCATGATCGCGCCGGCGCGCGGCAGCATCCAGCTCGATGGCGAAAACCTCTCGCCTTCCCTGGAGGGCCGCACCCGCGAACAGTTCCGCCGGGTGCAGATCGTGTTCCAGAACGCCGATACGGCGCTCAATCCAGCGCATACGATCGGCCGCATCCTGAACCGGCCGCTGAGCTTCTATCACGGTCTGAAGGGCGAGGCCATGCGCCGTCGCACGGCCGAGTTGCTGGACCTGGTGCGCCTGCCATCAAGCGTGCTCGACCGCTTGCCGGGCGAGCTCTCGGGCGGCCAGAAGCAGCGCGTGAACCTGGCGCGGGCGCTGGCGGCCAAGCCTGACCTGATCCTGTGCGACGAGGTGACCTCGGCGCTGGATACCGTGGTGGCCGCTGCCATCCTGGAATTGCTGGCCGAGCTGCGGCGCGAGCTGCAGGTGTCCTACATGTTCATCAGCCATGACATCAGCACGGTGCGCGCCATCTGCGATGACATCGTGGTGCTGTATGCCGGGCGCATGGTGGCCAACCGCCCGCGCGAGGCGATGATGGCGCCGCCTTATCACCCGTATTCGCATCTGCTGCTGTCGTCGGTGCCGGCCATGCAGCAGGGTTGGCTGGAACAGGTATCCGGCGCGGGCCAGCACAAGCTGCCGCCGATCGGGCCGGTGGAGGCATCGCCCGATATCTGCGCCTTCCTGCCGCGTTGCACGATGCGCGTGGACGGCGTGTGCAATACGGTACCGCCGCGCCGGCGCAACATGGAACATGGCGGCGAGATCCTCTGCCATCGCTCCGATGCCGAGCTGCAGCAATATCAATCGCCATTGCTGCCGGTGGGCGGCGTGACTGTTTGATGATCGATTGACGACCAGCCTGCGCAAGGGCGCAGGCAACACATCCGGCCCGCGGACGAGGTTTTCGAGCCCGCCGCCGGCCCTCATTCAGGAGAAAAAATGACCGCAACGCTGGTGTTGTATCGTGCTTCAGGCGCGCCCGTTTCCACCGTGTTCCGCCGCGCAGGACTGGGCGGCAACGATCCCTTTGCCCCCTGGCGCGAAATCGCCTGGGAAGGCATCGGCGCGATGAGCGCCGGTCGCCTGCGCTTCGAAGGATCGCTGGAGATCGCCAGCTTTCCGCATGTGGAAACCCTGGTCGTTGTCGAAGGCGAACTGACCGTGGAAACCGCAGGCGCCGCGCCGCTGGTGCTGCAGCCCGGCAGCGGCGTGGTGATCGGTGCGGGTACGGCCCTGCGGGTAGCGACCAGCTCGTCGGCGCTGGTGGTGTTCTGCGCGGCCGCATGTCCGCAAGCGGCGCAAACCGGCGTGTTCCCGCTGCACGCCGAGGCCAACTTCAAACCTTCGGCCAACTCGCTGCCCAAGGAAATCCTGCTGGGACCGGTGCCGCAGTGCCGCAGCGACAATGTCTTCAACGAAGAGTCCATCAAGTATCTGGCAGGCACCTGGGATTCCACGCCTTATCACCGTATCGTGCGCGCGCATCCGGTCAATGAATTCATGCATCTCCTGGCCGGCGGCGTGCGCTTTGCCGAGCCGGACGGCAGCGTGGTGTCGGCGGCTGCCGGCGACGCGGTTTTCGTACCGCAGGGCGCGGCGATCGGCTGGGAGAGTAGCGAACGCGTGGCCAAGTTCTACGTGGTGCAAACCGTCCCGGCCGCTATCGAAGGGAAATGACATGTCGCCTCCGCTGAACCTGGTACAGACGCCTTCCATCCCTCCGGCCACGGCCGACGTGGTCGTGATCGGAGGCGGCATCATCGGCATCTTCACCGCCTATTACCTGGCGCGGCGCGGCGTGTCCGTGGTCGTGGTGGAGAAAGGGCGGGTCGGCGCCGAGCAGTCCAGCCGCAACTGGGGCTGGTGCCGCCAGCAGAACCGCGATGCGCGCGAATTGCCGATGGCCACCAAGAGCATCGACCTGTGGGAGCAGTTCGGCGCCGAGTCCGGCGAGGATACCGGCTTTACGCGCTGCGGCCTGCTGTATCTCAGCAATGACGACGAAGAACTGGCGCGCTGGGCCAGTTGGGGCAAGTTTGCCAAGACCGCGGGCGTGACCACCCACATGCTCGACAGCCGGCAGGCCGCCGAGCGCGGCAGCGCCACCGGCCGCAGCTGGAAGGGAGGGGTGTTCTCGCCCACCGATGGCACGGCAGACCCGGTCAAGGCCGCGCCGGCCGTGGCGCGCGCCGTGATGAAGCTGGGCGGCAGCGTGATCCAGCAATGCGCGGCGCGCGGCATCGAGATGGAAGCCGGGCGCGTGGCCGGCGTGGTCACCGAGGCCGGGGTCATCAAGACCAGGACCGTGGTGCTGGCCGGCGGCGCCTGGGCGTCGTCGTTCTGCCGTCAGTTGGGCATCCGCTTCCCGCAAGCCTCGGTACGCCAATCGATCATGAGCGTGGCGCCCATGGACCAACCGCTGCCGGGGGCGCTGTTCACCTCGGGCGTGGCGGCCACGCGGCGCAGCGACGGTTCCTATGCGCTGGCCATCAGCGGTCGCGCCCGGGTGGATCCGACCGGGCAGTTCCTGCGCTTTTCGCCGCAATTCCTGCCCATGTTCGCCAAGCGCTGGCGCAGCCTGTCGCCGGGCGGCCTGGACGCGCTGCGCAGCGGCCATGAAACGTTGTCGCGCTGGCGCCTGGATGCGCCTACGCCGATGGAGCGCATGCGCATCCTCGATCCCAAAGCCGATCCGGTGGCCATCCGCGCCACTCACCGGCGGGCCATCGAGTTGCTGCCCGAATTGCGCAACGCCAGGGTCACGCACACCTGGGCCGGCTACGTCGACAGCACGCCCGACGGGGTGCCTGGCATCGGCGAGACGCCGCAGGTGCCCGGACTGATCCTGGCCGCGGGTTTCTCCGGCCATGGCTTCGGTATCGGCCCCGGGGCGGGTCACCTGATCGCCGACCTGGCGACCGGGGCCGAGCCTCTCGTCGATCCCCAACCGTATCATCCTGGCCGCTTTGCCCGTTCCGCGTGGGGCAAGGTCGCCGATTTCTAGGCGTCGCCGGCGCTCCCGCCGCGGGAGCCGGTATCGCCGCAAGGACATACTGAATGACATCACCTCTGCATCACCTGCAGCATGCCGGCCGCCTGGAGCGCTTGTTCATCGACGGCCATTGGATACTGCCGGAGGGCCGCGAACGGGCCTCCGTGATCTGCCCTTCGACCGAACAGCGCCTGTGCGAGATCGCACTGGGCGATGCGCGCGATGCCGGACGTGCGGTGCTGGCTGCGCGCGCGGCTTTCCCGGCGTGGTCGGCAACGCCTCCGCAGCAACGCGCAGCGTTGTTGGGTCGTATCCATGCGTTGCTGCTGGAGCGCAGCGAGCTGTTCGCCACGGCGCTCACGCTGGAGATGGGCGCGCCGATCGGCTATGCCCGCAGCGCGCATGTGCCGCTGGCGGCCGAACACCTGCGGGTGGCGCGCGACAACCTGGCGAGTTATCCCTTCATCCGGCCGCGCGGCACGACGGCGATCCTGCGCGAACCCATCGGCGTGTGCGCGCTGATCACTCCCTGGAACTGGCCGATCTACCAGATCACCGCCAAGGTAGGGCCGGCGCTGGCGGCAGGCTGCACGGTGGTGTTGAAACCGAGCGAACTCTCGCCGTTGTCGGCCTTGCTGTTCGCCGAGATCGTCGCCGAGGCCGGGGTGCCGGCCGGCGTCTTCAACCTGGTCGGCGGCACCGGCGCCGAAGTCGGTGCGGCGCTGGCCGCGCACCCCCAGGTGGATATGGTGTCGATTACCGGCTCCACCCGCGCGGGTGTGCTGGTGGCCCAGGCGGCGGCGCCGGGCGTCAAGCGCGTGGCCCAGGAGCTGGGCGGCAAGTCGCCCAATGTCGTGCTGCCGGATGCCGACTTGGCGCGGGCCATTCCGCACGGCGTGGCGGCGGCGTTCCGCAACATGGGCCAGTCGTGCAGCGCGCCCACGCGCCTGATCGTACCGCGCAGCCAGCTTGGTCATGTCCATCAACTGGCCTTGGCGGCGCTGGAACAGATAAGGGTCGGCGATCCCATGGATGCGGCGACCACCCACGGCCCGTTGGCCAATCGCGCGCAGTTCGAGCGGGTGCAGACAATGATCGAGGCGGGCTTGCAGGATGGCGCCCGCCTGCTGGCGGGAGGGCCGGGGCGGCCCGAGGGATTGGAGTGCGGCTACTATGCGCGGCCGACCATCTTCTCCGATGTCCATACCGACATGGTGATCGCACAGCAGGAAATCTTCGGCCCGGTGCTGGCGATCCTGCCCTACGACACGGTGGAAGAAGCTATCGCCATCGCCAACGATACGGTCTATGGCCTGGGCGCCCACGTGCAGGGAAGGGACAAGGAACAGCTGCGCGCGGTGGCGGCGCGCATCCAGTCAGGCCAAGTCCACTTGAACTATCCGGCCTGGGATCCGCAGGCGCCGTTCGGCGGCTACAAGCAATCCGGCAACGGGCGCGAGTACGGCATCGAGGGGATGGAGGAGTACATGGAGGTGAAATCGGTCCTCGGGTACTACGATTGAAAGCTGGCCCAACATATCCGTCCGGGCGCCGCAACGTGAGCGGCTGACTGGCAGTTTTAAAAGGTATCGCGCATGGAAATCCCTGTCATCCCCGAGTCAATACTGAGTACCCATCGTTCGCACTGGACAAGCCTGCGCCGCGATTTGCACGCCCATCCCGAGCTGCGCTTCGAAGAACACCGCACGGCGGAAGTGGTCGCCGACGAGCTCCAGACGCTGGGCTACCAGGTCGTGCGCGGCCTGGGCGGAACCGGCGTGGTGGCCAGCTTGCCCGGCGCCGATCCGCAGCGCGGCATCGTGCTGCGGGCCGACCTGGATGCCTTGCCGATCCAGGAAGCCAATGATTTTTCTCATGCTTCCTGCACGCACGGGATCATGCACGCCTGCGGGCATGACGGCCATACCGTGATGTTATTGGGCGCCGCGCGCGTCTTGAAGCAGATGCCGCAATTGCCCGGTACGGTGCATTTCGTGTTCCAGCCCGGCGAGGAGGGCGGTGCGGGGGCGCGCAAGATGATCGATGACGGCCTGTTCGAGCAGTTTCCGACCGAGGCGGTGTTCGGCATGCATAACTGGCCCGGCCTGCCGGCGGGACATTTCGGACTGCGCACCGGTCCCATCATGGCCGCCGGCTCACGTCTGAAAATCACTATTTCCGGCAAGGGAGCGCACGCGGCGCAACCCCACCTGGGACTGGATCCGATCCCGCTGGCCTGCTCCATCGTGCTGCAATGCCAGACCATCGTCGCGCGGCACAAGGATCCGGTCGACCCGGCCGTCATCTCAGTGTGCATGATTCATGCGGGCGACACCGACAATGTCATTCCGGCACGGGCCGAACTGCGCGGTACCATCCGCACGCTGTCGTCTTCATTGCAACAGAAACTGCAGTGCGATATCCGTCAGATGAGCGAGGCATTGGCAGGCGCCTATGGAGCACAGGTCGAGGTCGAGTTCTTCCAGTATTACCCGGCCACGATCAATACGCCGGGCGAGACGGCGTTTTGCGAGAGCATCATTCGCGAGACCTTCGGCGACGCGCGTATCCGGACGGATATTGCGGCGAACATGACCTCGGAAGACTTCGGTTTCATGCTGGAGGAGCGTCCGGGGACCTATGTGCTGATAGGCAATGCATCCGAAGGGGAAGGGTCTCCATCACTACATCATCCCCAATACGACTTCAATGACGATGTCATCGAAGAGGGCGTGCGGTATTGGGTGGCCTTGGCTCAGCGCTATTTCACTGCCAGGTAAGACGATGCAGTTTCTTCAGAAATTCCGCTCTTTATTTCACCTTGTGACGACGGCTGTAGAGAATCGGCGCCACATCAACCATGCGTTTTCCGAATTCATTTCCTGGTCGTAGGCGTTTGGAAAAAATGATGTACAGGCCCTTATGCGAAGACGTCGGCAGCGTGATTACTTCCAGCTCGATTTCCCCGTCGCGATGACGGCCACCGGATCGCTGCGCTGCTTGTAGGGGTGGCGCAACACGATACGGCTGGCGAATTTTTCTATGCCGATTTCGTCTTCCAATAACCGCTCCATCAGCGCCTGGAACAGGGAGACAGTGGGGGCGACGATCTTCAGCAAATAATCGTAGCCGCCACTGACGTTATAGCAATCCACGATTTCCGGATATTTGCCGGCACCCGTCTCGAATTTACGGAAATCGGCAGGCCGATGGCTGTTGAGGGTGACTTCAGAAAACACCACCACATTGCTGCCCAGTTTGTCCAGCGAGATGGCGGCGCCGTAGCCCGCGATGATGCCGCTCTCCTCAAGACGCTTGGTACGCGTCAGGCATGGGCTCGGACTCAGGCTGATCGCCTCGGCCAGTTCCACGTTCGAACAGCGCCCCTCGCGCTGAAGGTGCTCCAGAATCTTGATGTCGATACGGTCGAGGGGATCAGTGGGTCGCATGAATCGATCATAACATCGGTTTCTGCTTCACGGCCGGGGCCGCTGCGGCTTCTGTCAGGGCTTCATCGAGGGCGTCGATCACCATCCCGGTTTGCTCGGCCGTCAATACCAGCGGCGGCCGGATTTTCAGCACATTGTGTCCCATGGCGCAGGCACTGAGCAGCACTCCCTTGTGCCGCATCCGGTTGACGACCTGGCTGGTCAAGCTGCGGTCGGGTGCGCGCGATGAGCGAGACGAAACCAGTTCCACGCCGACGAACAGGCCGGCACCGCGGACGTCGCCGATGGCTTCGTGCCGTCCGGCCAGTTTGGAAATGCCGTCGAGCAAAACCGAACCCACCTTGCGGGCATGCTCAATCAGACCGTCCCGTTCTATCGTCTTGAGCACGGCAAGGGCTGCCGCGCACGATACGGTATTGCCGCCAAACGTATTGAAATACCTGGAGCGCTGGCCGAACTCCTGCAACGCATCCTTCGTGGCCAGCAGCCCGGCCACCGGTTGCCCGTTGCCCATCGGCTTGCCCATGGTCACGATGTCCGGGATCACCCCGTGACGCTGGAATCCCCACATATGCTCCCCGGTCCGTCCGAAGCCCGGCTGGACCTCGTCGGCGATGAACAGACCGCCGGCGCGTCTGATCGCTTCGACCGCGCCCTTCAGGAAGCCGGTCGGGCCGGGCAGGATGCCGTCGCTGGTGAACAGCGAGTCGACGATCAGCGCCGCCGGCTTGATGCCATGACGCCGCAGGTCGGCGATGGCGGCCTCGACGTCGCGCGTGAAGCGCTCGCCCAGATCGGCGTCGTCGGCATGATAGCGGCGCGGAGCCGGAACCAGCCTCACATGGGCGCCCAGGTCGACCGAGGGTCCCAGTGACGGCGAGAACTGGGACACGGCGTCCGTGATGCCGTGATAGGCGGTCTCCGTCACGATCACGCCGGTGCCGCCGGTGCGGATCTTGGCGATGCGGTAGGCCAGGTCGTTCGCCTCGCTGCCGGTACACGTCAGCATCAGATGCGCCAGCGCCGTTTCCGGGACAGTGGCCAGCAGGCGCTCCGCCAGTTCCAGAATCGTTTCATGCAGATAGCGGGTGTTGGTGCCGAGCGTCTGGACCTGGCGGCAGATGGCCTCGGTCACCGCAGGGTGGCAATGGCCCAGCGAAGTGACGTTGTTGTAGACGTCGAGATAACGCCGGCCTTGCGGATCGATGAGCCAGACGCCTTCGCCCCGCACGATATGCAGCGGGTGTTCGTACATCAGCCGATAGGCGGGTCCGAGCAGCGCATCGCGGCGCTCGATCAGCGCCCCGGTGACAGGCCCGACGTCGGCTCGTCCGGGGATGTAGGCGTTCACCATATTGAGGTCGGCAGTACTCTTCATTGATTTCTCCCATTGCGGATTTCGGAAAGCAAACGGTCACGCACGGTCTGGCGCGAAAGGTCGGCCATCTGGGACAGCGCCTCCCAGGCGGCCGGGTTGTGACGCATGATGTAGGCGCGGTTGTGGGGGTAGCGGACAGCACGCCATTCAGAGATCAGGGCCGTGATCAGGTGGCGCGTGGCCATGAGGTCGGCCACGATGTCCTGTTCGAGCTCGACCAGCGGCAAGATGCCGTGGTAAGCCCCGACGAACTGTGCCGGGCCTTCGAAGGGATCGGCGCTGCCGGTCATGTGAAAGGCTGCCGCGGTGGCGACTTCACCCACCAGCGGCGCATGCAGCATGTCGCCGAAGTCGATGATGCCGGTGATGCGATCCTGCTCCTCAGGCGCGACCAGCACGTTATAGAGGTGGTAGTCGTTATGGATTACCTGGGTCCTGACTGCCGGCAGTCTGGGCAGGACGTGCCGGTTGAAGCGGTCCATGAATTTCCCGGCCAGCAGGCGACGGGCCGGATCGACCAGGCCGTCCAGCTTTTCTTGCAACCGGTGCGCGGCCGAGACGTTCCACAGCAGGTCATGCTGGGCGCCCGGATGCGAGAAGCCGCGCAAGGCCAGGTCCAGTTTGGCCAGGCCGCTTCCCATGGCGCGCCGTTGCCCCGGGGTCCTGGCGGTCTCCTTGATCTGGACGCCATCCAGATAGGTGAGCATGCGCACGATGGTGCGACTGCCGTCACGCAAGCCCGCCTGGTCGCTGGTGCGTCCCTCCAGCGTACGTACGATCCGGGGAATGGGCAGCTCGGGCGCGACAGTAGCGATATGGTCAAGCGCGGCAATCTGGAAGTCGACCACCGCCGCCGGCTCTGACGGATTGCTGATCTTGAGGACATAGCGCGTGCCGTCGGCCGTTTCGATGCAACAGTTCAGGTCGCGCTCGCCTCCCAGTATCCGAACCGCGCCGTCGATGCCGTAGCGCGTGGCTGCCAGCGTCCGGATCATCGGAATGGAGAGTTCGGGAGTCGCCGTACTCAGCGCTGCGGTGTCCATTGGAGCTTGCTTTGACATCATTCGCCTGGTCTCGTGATGACTTTCTGTTGCCGCTGTCAAAGGCCCAGCAAGCCGGGAAGCTGGCGGAAGTCGGTCAGGCGATTGACGCGATAGCCATCGCAGCCGGGCTCGTGGCCGCGATCGATCCAGGCTCTGCTCATGAAGCCCAGGTCGGCCGCCGTCATGTGGTCGTAACGGAAGCTCGATGAGCAGTGCATCATCTGTTCCGGGCCGCAACCGAGCTGGTCGAACATGTATTCGAATGCCTGGGCGCGCGGCTTGTAGGCCTGTGCGTGCTCTGCGGTGTAGACCGCGTGGAACGGCGCCTTGAGGTGTGCGACGCTGTGCGGGATGAGGTCGATCATCGAATTCGAGAGGATGACCAGCGGGATGTGGGGAGCAATCGCTTCCAGTGTCTCCACGACGTGGGGATGGGGCTGCCAGGTGGGTACGGCCTCGTAGAGCGCGCGCGCATCAGCCGCACGATATTCGACGTGATGGACCTGGCACGCCCGTTGGATGGCGTTCTCGACGACTTCGAAGAACGGCTTCCAGGCGCCGAGCACCTCGTCCAGGCGATAGAAACGGAAACTGTCGAGGAAGGCGCTCATCCGACTCTCCGGTACCCGATCTGCAAACAGCGTTCTGGCAGTGGGCCCCATTTCAAAATTGATAAGCGTTCCATAGCAATCGAAACTGATGAACTTCGGCTTGAAAATCATTGGGTCAATCTCCTTCGTTGTGGATGAGAGAAGTATGGCCGCGCGCACCGAACAAAAAATTTTTATTGCAAGGAGAATGAAGCAGGTTCTACTTTAATAAGGGACATTTCCCGCATTTTCCATGGCTGAAGATTCACCCGAGAGGGCTTGGAGGATGCGCTGGAACGAGCAGCGCACGCAAATACACAGGCAGACAGGCGTGGCGGCGATCGCACTGGATATCGAGCTGCAAGACAGTCCTGGAGTCCGGGTGGAGCGAGGACGACGTGTGCGCGGAAATCTCAACAATGCAGCAAGTTACTATTGGCGCGAGGTCCGAGGCCCACGGAAAATGAATTCAATCATATTGTAGACAGACGTCTTGGTGCGATCCGCAATGGATGTTTCTGTCGATAACGCAGTAACAGCATGAAAAAATGCGTACTCGTTGCATCGAATAGAGCCTGCGGGAACGTCGGCTTCTGGCCGAGGCTGTGTGAAAACGTAGAATTTTTCAATCAACCGAACAATCGACCTCTCGGATCAATCTGCATTCAATTTCTTCGACATCGGGAAGGGCATCCCTACCCATGAATTTTTCATTGTTTTACGTTTTTACACAGCCTCGGCCGGTTGCGGTCATGCTACGTTGCACCGGTGACGTCTCGTGCCGATCCTTCAAGCAGCTTCCCGCGCTGTTATCCGATAAGTATTTGGCGATGTGCCCGTGACTCGCTTGAATGCGTTGCTGAACGGGCTCTCCGACGTATAACCCAGCGACTGCGCCAAGGTGGCAATCGGCGAGTTCTCTTCGCGCAAAGCGCGCTGCGCCAGGCGCATGCGCCACTCGGTCAGGTAGGTGAGCGGCGCTACGCCAGCGGCTGTCTTGAAACGTGATGCGAAGGTCGTGCGCGACATGGCGCAGGCTTTGGCGAGTTCTTCCAGATGCCATGCGCGTCCGGGGTCGCCGTGCATCAGGCGCAACGCAGGCGCAAGACGCGGTTCGCCCAGGGCGCGCAGCCAGCCGGTAGGCGCCGGCTCGGAATTATTCAGATGCGCGCGCAGGATCTGGATGAACAGCAGCTGCGCCAATTGGGCTGACGCCAGTTGGCTGCCCGGCAAGCTGGTCGCCCGTTCTTCCATCAACTGGCCCAGCAGCCATCGGAAACTGGCCGCCTGCGGCGTCGTGGCGGGAACATGTATCCATGGCGGCAAGACATCCCGCAGCAACTTGCCGCTGGTCGGGTCGAGCAGGACGTGTCCGCCGATATGCTCGAAGTCTTGTCCGTCTCCCACTGCGGCCGTCGCATTGCCCGATCCGGAGAACAATGCCATCGCGTCGACCGCAGGTACGCCGGGTGTGCTGGATAGCGTAAATGCCCGCGGCGCCGTCAGTAGTCCGACGTCGCCGGTGTCGAACCGCACGGGCTTTGGTTCACCGTCGAGTTCGATCCAGCAGCTGCCTTTCACCACGGCGAAGAACTTGATTTTTTCCGGCGCCGGAAAGCGGATCGCCCACGCGCCGCCGGCTGTGAAACCGCCGGTTGCGATCGATTCGGCACGCGTGAATTTGAGGATGTCGGAGAACGGGTCGATTTGCATTTCCGAACTATTGCGCAAGTAATGAGGATTTACAAGTATTCATAATACGGGCTCAACGCCTTATCTTGTCCTCACTTCGGTGCTGGCCACTCCGGCCGGCGGGTAATTCGGGAAACGAGATGAGCGATACATTGGTACTGGTAACGGGCGGGACAGGATTCATCGCGCAGCATTGCATGATTGCACTGCTGCAGGCGGGCTATCGGGTGCGCACTACGGTGCGCGATCTGACGCGGGAAAGCGAAGTACGCAGCCACCTCAAGGTCGGCGGCGTTGATGCGAGCGATCGTTTGTCCTTCGTTGCAGCCGATCTCGGAGCAGACCGGGGATGGCGTGAAGCCGTAGCCGGATGCGGCTACGTGATGCATGGCGCTTCGCCTACGCCGTCCGGCGATCAGGTGCTGGAGGAAGATTGGGTCAGACCCGCGGTCGATGGCAATCTACGTGTACTGCGCGCCGCGCGCGATGCCGGCGTCAGGCGCGTGGTGCTGACTTCCGCCTTCGGTGCCATCGGCGTCGGCCATCCGCCGATGAAGCGACCTTTCAATGAAACCGACTGGAGCGATCTGAGCAATGAATCCATCGCCCCGTACCAGAAGTCCAAGACACTTTCCGAACGCGCGGCCTGGGAATTCATGGCCGGCGAGGGGCGCGGAATGGAGTTGACGGCGATCAATCCGGTGGCGGTCCTCGGCCCGGTGCTGGGAAAAGATTTCTCGCACTCGATACGCCTGATCAAGTTCATGCTGGACGGTCAACCGGCATGCCTGAAGATCAATTCCGGCTTCGTCGACGTGCGCGACGTGGCCGACCTGCACCTGCGGGCGATGATCAATCCGGCCGCTGCCGGCGAACGTTTTCTGGCCATCGCCGGGGAGAGCATGTGGATGATTGAAATCGCCGCCGTCTTGCGAAGCCGTCTGGGTGCGGCAGCCAGCAAGGTTCCGACACGCGTGATGCCCAACTGGATGGCGCGTCTTGCCGCCCATCAAAATCCGACGATGCGCGCCGCTGTGCCGCTGTTGGGAATCAATCTGAACGCCACCGGCGAAAAGGCCAAACGTCTGCTCGGATGGTCTCCGCGCTCGCGAGAGGACGCTATTGTGGCAACGGCGGAGAGCCTCGTAAGGTTGGGACTGTTGCAGCAAGGCTGACGGGCGTTTAGGATGCCCGCTACTGGCCGATTGCAGGCGTTGATATATAGTATGGCCAATTACCCCTCCTCTTATCGAGCATGATCGCCAATGCACTCGTCAACCTGCTTTTCAGGATTTGGTTCAAGCGGCTTTGGCGCGGCCTGCCATCTGTCTCGCAGGTCCGCAGGAAATTCTTGGTGGCCGATAAGCTGTCTTCGTTAGGAAGAAAAAACGTAATCCCGCAGTATCGGAATATCGGCGGCGTTGACGTTGAGTGGCTTGGCGAAAATGCGGAGGTCGCAAAAGGAATCATTATTTATTTGCACGGAGGGGGCTTCGCCGTTCGTGCAAAATTTACCGACAGGCGATTCTGTCACGAGATATCCAGCCGCTCCGGCTTATCGGTTGTCCTCGTGCCGTATCGCCTTGCGCCCGAATATCCTTACCCACATGGCCTGAATGATTGCTGTCGTGTATATGAGGCCCTCATTAACGCAGCGACCCCTCCCGGGAATGTCATTGTAATCGGCCACTCTGCCGGCGCCAACTATGCGCTGGCGCTGCTGATGAGAGCACGGAATCAAGGACTCCCGCAGCCGGTCGCCGCCATCGTTCTTTCTGCTCCGACTGACATGACCGCCCAGAGCCCATCCGTAGTCGCCAATGCGAAGCGGGACGTCATGCAAGGTCCCGACATCTGGCGATGGGTGCAAAAAACATACCTCGCAGCCACGCCCTTGGATCATCCTGATGTGTCGCCATTGTTTGGCGATTGGGCCGGGCTTGCCCCCATCCATTTCCATGTGTCGGATTCCGAAATACTCCTCGATGACAGCCGCAGAGCTGTGGATCGGGCAAGAGAAAGCGGAACGGAGGCTCATTTATCGATATGGCATGACGTTCCACACAACTTCTATTTTCTTGATTTTCTCGCCGAAAGCCGACAATTTCGCGAACAGCTGGTGTGTTTCCTGGAAACCGCAATGGCTACCGGAATTGCCCGCCGGCATCTTGATGAAGCTCAACCGGGCGCGGACGTTTGAGAAAGGAAGCGCCTTCCTTTTTCCGTGAGCGAAACCGTGCCGGTCATCCCGGCGGTGGAATCGACGAAGCCGCTGGCGCAGGCATCTTCCCATATCGTCAGCCGGGGGCATGTGCTTTTCCAGACATCAAGGACTTCGGCATAAGAAGGTTTTCCTCGTTCAATCCAATCGAGCATCTGCAAGGTCAGCGCATCATGTGATCGGTCCATAGGTCCTCGCTTAACAGAGACGGGCACTTCTCAGTATCGTCCTGTGTCGGCAGATCGGCAAGTCGCGGGAAAGGCGGCTTGCGCGAAGAGGGACGTATTGTTCAGCCTTGCTGTTTGGCGATTCCCAGCAGCAGTTTGACGAATCTTGTCCGGGTATCGACGCCAAGCTTGCCGTAAATATTCTTGATATGCGTACGTACCGTAGCGAGACTGACACCCAGCGCATCGGCGACTTTTTTTACCGACTCGTGGTCGACCAGCGCCACGGCCACCCGAGCCTCGGTCAAGGTCAATCCGTAGATTTCCTGCAATACGGCAGGGTCGATCGCAATCCGGTCGGCGCCGTCGGAAATGAAAACGATGGCGGCGAATGCGTTGCCGTCGCCGCCGAATTCATTGTGCGAACCCAACGCCGAAAACTGCAGCACGTAGCTGGTGGAGCCGCAGGTGTGAGGAATGGCGACGGATTTGGAAAAGTGCTGCACGGCATACGGGGAAACGGCCAGCGTGGCATTGACGGCGTTTCTGATCGCCTTGCTCGCGGCGGCTGTCTCCCCGATGAGTTCGCTCTGGCCGGACTGATGTCCGTGGTGATGCAGACGCAGTCCGTTGCCGGCGTTTACCATGCGTTGCGCGACCCGGTTGGCAAATGTCACGGCGCCCAGCCGGTTAAGCAGCAACACGCCGGACGACAGGCGATCCAGCGCGGCCAGGCTGGTCGCCAGCGTCAATTCCGTCGAGCGCAGGCGCTGCATCACGCCCAGGGATCGCGACAGATGCGGCAACAGCAAACGCATGTTGACGCGATCCTTGTCATTGAAATCGGGATGCCGGGAGCCGCGGAAGAACGAGCACGTTGTCGGCAGCGAAGTCTCCGACTCGGCTCCGAACACGATCCCTGCCATCAACTGGACCATGTTCGCATTGTGGGACAGGCATTCCTTGTAGAAGCTTGAATCCAGCAATCGCTTGCGCGGGAGCAATTCATCGCCGATCAGGACCGCCCCGGTCGTGTTCATTCTTTTTTCTTCGATGGCGATCTTCCAGACGTCCTGGTCATAGTATTTTTGCACGTACAGGTCGACGTGCTCTTGCTCGATGCCGTGCAAGAAGAAATAACCGCCGCTTTGGGGCGTGTGCGACATCGTGTAGAGAATGCAGCTCGGTGCGCCCAGATACTCGGACACCGCGGGCAAGATATCCCTGGTCCAGCGCTCGGGAGCCGTGGCCCCCTCGTAAATCAATTCGACAAGACTGCTGAAACGCGCGAGTTCTTTCGTCGCAGAATCCATATTTTTCTCTTTGCTTTCACTATCCGGACATGGAGGATATGCACCTTGCCGACGCGGGCGCCGACCGTCTTTTTCTAACGAAAACCATGTTTTGGGTTGAAGCGGCTTCCCCCGCCATGCTGTGACTTTTCATTCTCTGCGCCAACATTGCGTTTTTCTTCAAAGCATAAATGGAGGCTCCCGAAATTTGCTTGCAAATTGCTGACTTCTTGAGTTTTTTGTGCAAATACGACACGCCTCCTGTACCTCCCGGCTCGGACAAGATGAATCGAAGGACCCCGGCAACTTGCCGAAGATGCGTTTGGTTTAACGTCGCAGCTTTCATAATGGGGTTGATCCGATCGGGAGCGGCGGTCGGTCTAACCCCTTTCGTCTGGCAGTCACGTTCAATTCAGCGCGCCGGTCCGGCCAGTTTTCGGAGAATTGCATGTTTTCTCGTTTGTGCGTATTGATCGTTCTCGTCCTTGCAACGGCAACTGCCGACGCCGCAACCATATCTTCTCCGCTTCTGATGGAAAGCATCAATGCCGAGATGCCGGTCAAGTTGCAGAGCTTGCATATCCACGGAGAGATCGCCGCCGGCATGGCCGAGACGACGGTACGCATGGTGTTTTTCAATCCCAATCCCCGTGCGCTCGAAGGCCAGTTGCAATTTCCCTTGCTGGCGGGACAGCAGATTGCCGCCTTCGCGCTCGACATCGACGGGAAGCTGCGTCCCGCCGTGCCGGTGGAGAAAGCCAAAGGGCGAGAGATTTTCGACGCGGTGGAACGCCGCAAGGTCGATCCGGGCCTGTTGGAACAAACGCAAGGCAACAACTTCAAGCTGCGCGTCTATCCGATTCCGGCCATGGGAACGCGCATCGTGGAGTTGAAGTACACCGAGTCCATGACCCGCGACGGCAAATCCTGGCAATACCGATTGCCTCTGGCATACGGCGAACGGCTTCAGGATTTCGACCTGTCGGTCAACATCCGCGGCGGCAGCGACGCACCGAAAGCCAGCGGTACGTTTGGCGCCGTCAGTTTCAACCGGGACGCACGCGGTTACTTCACCCATGTCGAAAAAAGCAGGTTTGCCCCGAGCGGTGCGCTGACCATCTTGATTCCAACGGCACAGCACGCGCTTGCCTATGTCCAGGAGCATGACGGAGAGACGTACTTTGTCGCCGAGATCCCCGTGGCCACCACGCGCAGCCCGCGTCTCTTGCCGAAGATCGTCGGCCTGCTCTGGGACAGTTCCGGCTCCGGCGCCGGCCGTGCGCACGACGCCGAGCTGGCCGAACTGGATCGCTATTTCAAGGCGCTGGACAATGCCGAGGTGCGGCTGATCCGCCTGCGCGACCATGGCGAAGCTGCCGAAAGCTTCAAGATCATCCACGGCAACTGGGATGCTCTGCGCGGTGCGCTGCAGTCCACCGTCTATGATGGCGCCAGCGCCCTGGCCGACTGGCAGCCGCAAGCCGATGTGAACGAATACCTGCTGGTCAGCGACGGCCTGCTCAATTACGGACCTGGTCGCTTCCCGACGCTGGCTGCCGGACAACGTCTGTACGCCCTCAATTCTTCGCTGACTGCGGACACCGGCCGCCTGGCGGCGCTGGCCGAGCGCAGCGGCGGACGTCTGGTGCAGGTGATTCCTGACAAGCCGGGCGTCGCCGCCGAGGCGTTGCTGACGGACGGTTCGTCTATCCGCAGCGTCCATGCCGACGGCGCGACAGCCATTTTGAGCGACTCCGCCAATGCGCAACAAGGTCTGGTGCGTGTGGCCGGCAAGCTGCTCTTGCCGGAGGCAAAATTGACGCTCACCATCGTTGAGCAGGGCAAGCTGCAAGACAAGACGATTGCCGTCTCCGCCGGCGGCCCGAAAAATGCAATGGCGGCCGGGATGTGGGCCGCTTATCAGTTGCGTGCGCTGGAGTCCGACTACGAGGTCAATCGCGGCGCCATCCGCCGTCTGGGGACGCAGTTCTCGATTCCCACGCGCGAAACCTCGCTGATCGTGCTGGACCGCCTCGAGGATTATGTGCGCCATGACATCACGCCACCGGCCGACTATCTGGCGGCGTACGAAAAAATGAAGGCATTGAACGGCGCACAACTGGCGGAAAAGCGGCAGAAGCACCTGGAACGCATCGTCAGCGAATTCGAGCAAAAGGTGGCATGGTGGGAAAAGAGCTACCCGAAAAATGAACCGCCACTTCAACCTGAAACCAGGCTGCACGTCCATTCGCCCGCACCTGCAGCAGCTGCGCCGACAGCCCCCGCGCCTATGGCTTTCGCACCTGCGCCGGGATCGGCATTGATGCGCAGTTCCTCCGATTTGCCCCAAACCGGCACGCCAGCCAAAAATACGGGCGACGGCTCAGGCACTGCTCCCGGGATTGGCATCGCCTTGAAAAAATGGACCTCGGATGCGTCCTACATCGCGCGCATGCAGGCCGCTTCCGCCGACACCATCTACCAGGTCTACCTCGACGAAAAGCCGTCCTACGCCAACAGCAGCGCCTTCTATCTGGATGCCGCCGACATGCTGTTCGACAAGGGCCGACGCGAACTGGCCTTGCGGGTGCTGTCCAATCTCGCCGAAATGGATCTGGAAAACCGCCACGTGTTGCGCATTCTCGGTTACCGCCTGCTGCAGGCGGGAGCCCCGGAACTGGCCATTCCCATCTTTGAAAAAGTACAGTACCTGGCCGAGGAGGAGCCGCAATCCTTCCGCGACCTGGGATTGGCGCATGCGGCAGCCGGTCACCGCCAGCAGGCGGTCGATCAGTTGAACGAAGTGATCATGCGCCCTTGGGACAATCGCTTCGCCGACATTGAACTGATCGCATTGGCGGAGATGAACGCCATCATCGCCACGTCGACGCAAGCCGGGCTGGACACCAGCCGCATCGATGCGCGTCTCCTGAAAAACCTGCCGCTCGATTTGCGCGCGGTCCTGACCTGGGACGCGGACAACAGCGACATGGACCTGTGGGTCACCGATCCCAACGGCGAGAAATGCTATTACGCGCATCGCTTCACTTATCAGGGCGGGCGCATGTCGCGCGACTTCACCGGCGGCTACGGCCCCGAAGAGTTTTCCCTGCGCGAAGCCAAGCCGGGAAAGTACAAGATCGAGGCCAACTTTTTCGGCAGCAGCCAGCAGGTCGTCGCCGGCGCAACGACTTTGCAGGTAAAACTCTCCAGCGGTTTCGGTACTTCCGCCGCCAGGGAACAGATGGTGACGCTGCGCCTGAAAGGGCGCGGCCAGTCAGTGTTCGTGGGTGAATTTGAGGTCGGCCCGAAATGAATACGGCGCGTCTTGCGTTAGCCAAATGCCATATGGTAGCGTTGGACGTGCGGTCTGCGAAGCCGGCTGAAATGAAGCGACGCGCCGCGACCGGCCGTTAAAGAACCGGTTCCCGGTTTGATCACGGTGGGATGTCTGTGCACTTGATTATCTCCGGCGCCATTGCGTGCGCCGGTAATTCTTCCAGTTGCGCTCACGCGGCAACTGCATATCGTTCCATGCATCGGGCAGATTGCTGCGCGAGCGAGCAGGCCGCGAACCGATTTCGCCTTCCTCGCCGAAGAACTGCGCGGCACGCCGGGTGCTTCCATAGCGGATGCGGCGGAAAGCGCGGCCGTGGCGATGTTTGCCCGTACCGGGGATAGGTTGACGAGAACTTGATGTCGATTTGCTCATGGCATTACACCTTGCCAGTTTCTCCAAATTGATCCGCCTTCAGCGCCTTGCAAAGTTGGCAATCCGATCGGCGGGGTGGCCGGTTCTTGGTCGACGCGATTTTTTCTTCCCAGGGGGCATCCTGGTTCTTGCGATACCATTCGCGCCAGCCATAGTTGTAGGCATAGTGGATATACGGATCGCGCAATATGCGGGGAAGTTGTTCTGTTCCTTCAGCAGTGCCGAGCAAATATATCGCGCTTGCCCAGTTTTCCACACGCTTCATCAGCCATGTCGCAAGCTCCGCGTCCACCAGGCCCGCAGCTTGCTCCTTGGTCTCGGCGCGCACCAGAAAGCAGGTATCCGGGCCATTCGGGCCACCGCTGTAAATATTATCGGAGTCATTTCCCCAGCGAATGACTTCGAACAGGTACATGCCATTGGTTGCCATGAAATCCTCGATAAGGAATGTGGATAGCTCGAAACACCATCCCTATGCTTGAACGCAGACCTGCCTTCTTCGGGGTGAATCATGTTCACTCTTTGTCCGGACTGTCGTCAAGCCTTGCGCTTTTATCGTCCCTATCCGGCGTTGCAGGTAATATGGAATCATTACCCGGAAGAATGAAAAGTTGATGGGCGGCACGGGCATGTCAACCGCAAAAAAACTGCGGCGTTGCTGTCAGTCAGAAGAACCGACTACTGCATCCTCACAAAAAAACAGCATGCCGCCGGATAGCGCCCTTCGTCAAACATCGGCAGCCGTTGCCGTATTGCGTTCCCTTCATGCGGAAGGCATAAGGATGTCCGCCCGGCGGCGGGTTGCACGGCGATTGCGCCGGATCCTCGCGGCGGCAGCTTTGTTCTGGCTATGGCTTCCCGGTGCTTTTTCTCAGCAATCGGCGCAGGCTGTTGACGCGAAGCAAGCGCCATCTCCCGCTTTTACCAACGAATTCAGTCGCCGGACGGGAGAGCTCATGCGCTCGGATGCCCATCGGGCTGCGCTCCCGTTCGCTCTCCAGGCCCTGCAAACCGACTCGCAGAATCAGGACTTGCATGCCGCCATCTCCGACATGCAAGTCCTGGCGCGCATCTATCGGAAATTGAGCATGCCCGGCGAAGCGCTGAACATAGCCGAGCAAGCGCTGGAGACGCTGGAAAGGCTGCCCGCTCCCGATCCGGCGCAGCGCGCCGATATGTTGCAGTTGCTGGCCGACCTGTACAGCGACGCCGGCGATCTTGACAAGGCAATGTCCTTTTACTTGCGCGCGCTTCATATTCAGGAGCGCACATCGGGGCCCTCGCATCTGGATACGGCGATGGCGCAGATCGCGGCAGCGGGAATGTACGTGATGCTGGGGCAGAATGAGCAGGCCAGGCCGCTGATGCAAGCGGCGCTGGACACATTGCGCAGAAAACTGGGTGACGATGCTGAGCCCGTGATTGGCATGGCCCTCAATCTTGCCCAGCTTGAAAACATGATGGGAGGACGGAATGACCTCTTGCCGTTGCTGCAGAAAAGACTGGAGATGCGCCAACGCGCCAGGGGAACGGTACATCCGGAGATCGCAGACATCCTGACGGAAATCGCGCACTGGCATCGCCTGCACGGTTCACTTTCGCAGGCCTTGCAAAGTCAGCTTCAGGCGATAGAAATCGATCAGGCAACGCTGGGGCCGGAACATGTTGTGACCGTATCGCACCAGCTTCAGCTGGCGATGATTTACCTGGAAATGAACGATACGCGGCAGGCCAGGCCGCTGCTGATCGACAGCATCGGGACAGGTGCGATCGCACGCGATTCATGGAAGCTGATGTACGCGGCGCAGGCTCTGGGCAATATGTATGCGAAAGAGGGCAACAGCGCGCTTAGCGTTTTCTTTTTCAAGATGGCAGTCAACGCCATGCAGGGCCTGAGACTGTCATCCAGAAAATTGACATTTTCTCAGCAGGAAGATCTGTTCAGATTCAACTCCTGGAGTTACCAGCGTCTTGCCGGCGAGCTTTTTAAAACGGAGCGGGATGAAGAGGGGCGCAAGGTTTTTGCCCTGTTGAAAGAAGAGGAGTATCGCAAACTGATGCAGCCGGAGCTGGCCAGACAATATGGATTGCTTCAGCCGCTTGCCTATTCGGAAACGGAATTGCCATGGAGCGAACGGTTCCAGACATTGTTTGCCGAAAACAAGAAGCTTGCGATGGAGGCGGATCGCGCAACGGTGGAGAGCGACGAGCAAAGAATTGCCGGCGTCGTACCTCGCCGGCATCTGGCTCGGGAGCAGGGCGCCGCGCTGATCGACGCCATGGAGACTGCGTTGCCGCAAGCGCAGAATCGGTCGCGCACGCAAGAAGCGATACGGCGGCTGGAAGCGCAAATCCAGCTGCAAACGCAGATCGGCGAGTATCAGTCGCACGGCAAGCATACGGCGCTGGTCGCTTACCGGATGCTGGGCGACACCTTGCGTATTTCAGTGACGCGGGATAACCGAAACGTCGTCCGCCGGGTGCGGATCCCGCAGGATGTTCTGATCCCGGCGATACGCGCTTTCCGGAAAGCGCTGGAGGACCCGTCGCTGGATCCCCGGCCCATAGCCGGCGAGCTCTATGCAATTCTGGTGAAGCCCGTCCGCGCCGAGCTGAAAGGCGTCACGACGCTGATGCTGTCGCCGGACGGCGCCCTGCGCTACATCCCCTTCAGTGCGTTGTATGACGGCCGTCGCTATCTGATAGAAGATTTCAGCCTCAGCGTGCAGGCGGAAGCACATATTCCCGCCTGGACGGAAGAGCATTCTTCGCGAGGAAAGATCGCCTTGTTCGGCATGACGAAAGGAGGCGAAGGCTTTCCTGCCTTACCGGCCGTAAGGACGGAGGTAGAAGGCGTCGCATCGCGCTCCGGCTTGCGAAGCGGGATATACCTTGATGAGAAATTTACCGCGGAGCAACTGAAAAGTGCGTTGCAGCAGGACTTTTCCTACCTGCACATCGCCAGTCATTTTCAATTGTCGACCGGGGGAGACCTGCAATCCTTCCTGTTGTTGGGCGACGGCTCGCGACTGTCCCTGCAAGACCTGCGGCGCGGCGAATACCGGTTTGACCGCATTGACCTGCTGACCTTGTCGGCATGCTCAACGGCAGTGCCGACGGGGCTCGACGCGGAAGGGGGAGAGCAGGACGGGTTGGCGGAACTGACAAAGAAACTGGGTGCAAAAAGCGTCATCGCAACATTATGGGCGATCAACGACGCCGGCACGAAGGTGTTGATGCAGCGTTTGTACGGAGCGCTTGCCGGCCAGGACGTCGACAAGGCATCGGCGTTGCAGCGCGCGCAACTGGCATTGCTCAGAAGCGGGGGCGGGAACGACTCCAAAACATCCAAAGCACCAAAAGGATATGCCCACCCCTATTACTGGTCTGCATTTGTTCTGATGGGCAACTGGCTATAAGACAGTATTCACCGGTTGGTCGCGGTCAACTGGGGCGGCGATTGGCGCGTTGGTGTCTGCCATGACGATGCCGACTTTGGGCCGTCACACTTTGTCACATAAAACCGGAGGTCGTTTTCGACATCTGATTTATGATCGTCACGGACTGATCTTTCAACAAATACAAGCAGCCATCATGACCACGCCGATGTCGGACGAATCCTTAATGCTCCTGTACCGGGCGGGCGACCTGAGCGCCTTCCGGGAGCTGTATCGGCGTCATCACCGCGGGCTGTACTCGTTCATCGCCTGGCGATGCCCGCGCAAGGAATGGGTCGACGACATCATGCAGGACAGCTGGGCCAATCTGCATCAGGCACGCGCACGCTACCAGCCGCAGGCAAGTTTCCGCACCTACTTGTTCCAGATCGCACGCAACCGCCTGATTGACATGCTGAGGCAGAACCGGCTGGTGCTGGCCAGCGAACTGAAGACGAATACAGACGCCGGCGAGGATGACATACAATTCCAGAACATGACCGACATGCTTTGCGAAACCCCGTCGCCGGATGCCGTGCTCGGTCAACGCCAGGAACACGATGCCTTGCACGCTGCGATTCGCACACTGCCGAGCGAACAGCGGGAAGCACTAATATTGCAGCAATTCAATGACATGAGTCTGGAAGAAATTTCGGTGCTGGTCGCCGCGCCCGTGGAAACCGTGAAAAGCCGCCTGCGTTACGCCATGAAAAAACTGCGTCAGCAACTGGAAGGCAGTTCCCTGCAGGAGACGCGCGCATGAAGGCCCCCGAGAACGGCGATGACGATCTGGATGCATTCATGCAGGGTCGCGACGCTTTGTCGCAACGTCTGAAAGCCTTGACGCAACCTGAACCGCCGGAAGCATTGTCGGCGGCGATTCAGGCTCGCGTCGAGCGTGACCTGCTGGAGGAAAAGAAACTCCCGCCTGCGGCCAACGACAGCATTGTCGGCGATGCAAGGGCAACGGCGGCGGCAGCGCGACCACGATCGCGCAGGATCTTCGCATCGATGGCGTTGGCGGCGGGTTTGCTGTTGGTGGCGGGCGTGAGCATGCAGTGGCGGAAGGACAGCGTGCCGGCCCCTGCGGTGCTTGCGCAGTCGACGGCGCCCGTCGCCGCTGAAACGCCGGCAGCCGTCACTGCGTCTGTGTCTCCGTCTCCATCGGCGGAGCGCGCGCCGCAGCCGCCCGCTCCTCCAAAAATGCTGGCGCAGGCCGATATCGCGCCATCGCCGTCGTCCACCGTCGTGCGCTCGGGCCCGCCCGCGGCCCCCGCTCCTCCGGAGGCTGTCGGCGACGACAAGGCGAATCAGTGGCTGGCCTTGATCGATGGCCTGTTGAGCAATGGCATGCGGCGGGATGCGCTCGAAGAATGGCGCGAGTTCCGTCGCACCTACCCGGATTATCCGGTGGCGCAAGCGCTCAAGGCGCGCATCGATGAAGCAGGTCGGGCCGCCGCGGCAACATCGGACGGCAAGTAAATCGGACTTCATCATCGGGTCGAACCCCATCGGCTGCGCCGGCACGTTTCATTGGAAAGGGCTTGCGCGGTCGTTTTTCCTTGCGCATGCCAGGAAGATGTTTCTTGCCCAGGGAGAGAATGATGGATGCGTGCATCGACAAGGCGGCGGTGGTCGGACCGGCGGTATTTTTTCAGACATGCAGGAAGGGAATCTTGCTGGGCGCGGCATGCGCGACGCTGCTTGCGTTGCCGGCGCAGGCCAGGGACCGCGGCGCCGATGTCGCGATCGGTGTCGCCGTCGGCACGGTGCTGGGCATCGTCGCCGCCAAGGCGGCTGACACCGGCGATGCGTCCGTCTATGCGGCGCCGGTAGCTCCAGTCCTGTTCTCGCCCTCGCCGCAGTTCGCTACGGTCCCCGTCTACTATGCGCCGCCGCCCGTGTACTATCCGCCGCCGGCGTATTACGCCTATCCGGTTGCACCGATGCCGTTGTACCGGGGCCGCTACTATCGTCGTTGATGCTTGCCGGCGTCCTCAGCGCATGCCGGGAAGGATATAGACCGGGCGCTGGGGAATCGGCACCGGTTCGAAACGTTGCGGCGCCGGATAGTAGGGCGACGATGTGTCGCGTTCGACTTGCATGTAGGCATTCCAGCAGCGCTCTTTTTCATGCAGATAGGAAAAGCGGCAACCGGAACCGGGGCCGCGTTCATTGCGCAGGCAAAAACGGTATTCCTGCTCGGTTTGCGCCAGGCAGGATGCGTAATACTGCTGGCCCTGGGATTGGGCCTCGGCAGCGGCCGAGGCCAGCAGCGTCATGCAGAACAACAGGCTGGTCGGTTTCATTTGGACTCCTGCCGCATTCTGGCCATCGCTTCTTCGGTGGCCTTTTTGGCGGCCTCCATTTTTTTCCTGTCTTCGACCGGATGCCGGGAATACTTTTGGTTGACGTCCGCGTAGCAGCGCTGCTTCATCTTCCTGGCGTCGCTCCAGCACATGTTGTCGTTCGTTCCCGTGTGCCGGTCGAGGCATTGTTCCAGCGAGGTAGCAGCGGCGCGATGACAGACTTCAAAATCTTCCGAGGTTGGCGAGGCATGGGCCGCCTGCAGAGCGGCCAGGAGCAGACTGCAGACAGCGGTTTTCGACATGACGCTCATTTCGCCTTTCCCCTCCGTCAATATTGAAAATCGACGCGCCGGTTTTCCGCCCAGGCGGCTTCGGTGTCTTCTTCCTTGCGGGGGCGTTCGGAACCGAAGGAGACCGCTTCGATGTTCTTTTCCGGTACGCCGAGCAGGACCAGCATGTTCAGCACTTCCTGGGCGCGCTTTTGCCCGAGCGCGAGATTGTATTCGCGGCCGCCGCGTCGATCCGTATGCCCCTGCAGGAACACGTGCCGGTTGGGATGCGCGAGAAGATAGTCGGCATGGGCGCGCACGACGGCCTTGAATTTTTCCTCGACGCGATATTCGTCATAAGCGAAATAGACGCTGCCGGCGGCAAGTGCGGGATCCGGGTCATCGGTCTTGTACCGGTCCGGATTGACGCAGCAAGGCCGGACCGGATCGGGTTGCGGATTGACTCCGCCGCCGTGTTTTTCATCCGGGTTGACGGAGGTGCAGGCGCTCAATGCCCCAGCCATCAGGCCGAGCAAAGTCAGGGCGCGCACGAAAGAAATGAGTTTGTTGTTCGGCATGGCGTGTCGTCAGTATGTTGGTTGCGCAACCGGCGCTTGGTATTGAAACGAATGCCGCTTGTCGGCGGGGTTAAACAGGAAAGCAGTCGAGAGTTAGTTCTCTGTTGTCAGCACGTCGGTGCGGGATAGACCTGGATGTCAAAGCGCAGGCTCCTTGTCGTCCCGGGAGCCGCAGGGACGAATTCGAAACTCAGCGGGCCTGTGAGCGCCGTACTGCTCAATACGAAACGTTGGGCCTGCATCCCTCCGGTATCGACGCGCTCGGATGCACGCATGAGTTTGGCGTAGGAAGGCACGGCGTCGGCAGTCGAGGCGGCGATGCGCCACGCGCCGTCTTGCCGCTCGGGCAGCGGCAACGTGACGATGATGTCTTCGCCGTTGGTGACGTGCAAAGGCTTGCCTGCATCGTCGGCGGTCAATATCAAGGGATGGGGTTGGGGCGGCTCGATCCGCGTCTGCAGTTCTTCCACCCGCAGGTACATCATCCGCACTCTGCGCACGCTCGCATCTGTTGCGCTTTTCTTCTTGTCTTTCCTGACGGCAGTGGCTGTCCTTGTCGCAGGTGCGATGTGTTCCAGCAGGACGATCGTATCGCCTTTGGAAAGACCCTTCAGCACCACGCCTTGACGACGGATGCCGTCCTCGTCGGTGCGGGCCGGCGTCTGTTCCAGGCTGATGCCGGAAGACGGCATGCCCGCCGCAATCGAGGCGCGCCATTGCTCGCCGCTGACGAGCACCGGCAACCGTATCTCGATGCGCTGGCCGACGGCGATCGGCAAGGCGCCGCTGTCGCTGTCGAACAAGGCGCCGGCCGTATCGAACGACTCCACAATGTCGGGCCGCGGCGGTTCGCGCGTAATGTTGATGCAGGCATGGGAAAGCTGAGCAGGAAGCGCCAGCACCGTCAGGCAGGATGCGACACAACGTCGAAAATGCGATGCCATCATTACTCCAGATATTGTTGATGTTGTTGAAGAATGCTTTTCCGGATGCGGGGATAGCGCAAATTTAACGGATTCTCCCGCTTCCGTCACTATTCCTGATCTGCGATATCGAAATTTGCAATTCATGGAACTCCCGCAGGCAATGTCCGTATCTGACACGCGATCTTGCGATGGTCTCCCGGTCGGCATGGTTTGCATCGCAAAGATTTAACCCCGGAAGTCGGATGGCGACGTTGAATGTTGCATGCATCAAATCCGTGCTGCTGCTGAACGCGAAATCCCGCGGCCTCCTCCAAATGGATGAGGCCGTGGCGCCGGATTTCATTTAATTTGTCGCGATGGCTTCGCCTGTTCGTTACATGGAGCGCAATTTTTTGGCGACGGAATGAGGCTTGTTATTTTGTCGACCGGCTGATGATGAATCAAGAGAGAGACAACATGAAAATCAAAATCCTATTGATCGCGATGCTGACCATCCCGGGAGCAACCCTGGCCGGCGTCAGTCCGCAAAACGGCAGCTTCTATATCACCTACAACGATATCGTACTGAGTGCGGCCTCGCATGAACTGACGCTGTCGCGCACTTACAATTCGCTGTCCACCGGCACCGGATGGTTCGGTTTCGGCTGGGGATCGCGTTTTGAAACTCGCCTGGTTGTCATGCCGGACGGCACCGCCGTCGTGCATGAAACCGGCAACGGTCAGATCAACTACTATCGTCCCACAGGCAAGATCGACGTCGCCGCGGGCACGGAGCAGATCGTGCAGCTCGTAACGCAGCGCGACAAGCTGACGCCGGATGCCGCGGAGACATTGCGCAAACAGCTGACGGCCGACGAGGAGCTGCGCATGCGCAAGGTGAGGGACTATGGCATGCATAATGAACTCGCCGTCGGGGCAATGCTGGCGTCGGATCAATGCGACGGCGCAATGCTCTCGCGCACGGCCGACAATTACCGCCGCAAGAACTGCGACGGCGGCGATGACTATTTCGATCTGCAAGGCCGCATGGTTCGCCACGAAGACGATGACGGCTACGTGATCAGCGCAAACTATGACGGTGCGCATCCGCAGGCCATCAGCGATACGCAGGGCAACGTGCTGAAGCTGGTCTGGACGCCTGCCGGCCGCCTGCAGGATGCGACCACGAACGGCAACCATCATCTCATCTACAGCTACGACGGAAAAAACGATCTGGTCAAATCGAACGACGTCAACGGCAACGCGTACAAGTACGACTACGATGAAAACCACAACATGACGCGCGTCACCTATATCGATGACAGCACCATGCGCATTACCTATGTTTCTCCGGAGAGCGGACGCGCCAGTTCGGTGACGGAGCGCAGCGGCGATAAATGGGATTACGAATACCGGGTCGATCCGGCGGATTCCCAGCATACCTGGACCAAGATCATCGCCACATCCTCATCCGGCCGTCAATCCATGCGTGAATATGAATTTCACCGGCAACGCACGCAGACCGGCGAAGAGCGGCTCTCAGCCGTCGCCATCGCAGACGGCGGCGACCGCCGGCAGACAGGCTATGACGGCAAAGGGCGCGTTGTGCGCAAGGTAAGCGGTGCAGGGGACGTCATCGAATTCGTGTATCACCCGCACAGCGACAAACTCATCCTGGTCATGAGCAAGGGACTCGCCACGACCTTCCACTACGATGAAAACGGCCGGCTGACCAGTGCGCGCAACAGCGTCGGCCAGCGGATCGACCTCGACTATGGCGCCACCAGTTCCATCCAGCGCATGGTCGAGACCAGCAGCCGCGAAAAAGTGCGCCGCGAGTTGCTCTTCAAGTACGACAACAATGAAAAGCCGGTGGAGATCAGCCTGACCGGCGTCGGAAAAATCGTCGTGGAATACGATGAAAAAGGCGAGATCCGGCACGTCGGTTCGGATCAGAATCAGGACATTGCCTTGCAAGTCACGGCGGTCTTCAAGAACTTGCTGGAAGTGGTGCGCGTCGCCGGCGCGCGGTTTTCCATGTGACGAAGAAGTGCCCCGTGCGCATGGCGTCCGGCAAGGAGAGATCGCGCGCGTGCGAAAAGAAATCATCTGTCTGACGAGATGCAGGGAAATTATTGCAGGAGTTGATGTGTGCGACCGCCCGTGCATGTCGAAGACTCTTAAATCCGATTGGCGGTACTTAAAGGAACGATCATGAAAAAGACTTTGTTGATGCTTGCCGTCATGGCGATTGCATTTTCGGCCCAGGCCCAATCCGATACGGACAAATCCCGCAAACAAGGCGAACGCAAAAGCCCGGATGTCGTCAACAGCCAGAATAGTCCCCATATCGTCAACAGCAATCAAAGCATGGGCTACAACAGTTCGAAGAAGAGGGAGAACGATTCTTCGACAACGACAACGAGCAAATAAGATCGTCGCGCCGACCGGAGTTGAAAAATGAAAAAAGCAATGATCCCGGCAGTCCTTCTCGTGAGCGTCCTGCAGGCTTGTTCGGTATTGGCGCCGGCCGACGACGTCACCGGAACGAGTCCGCAGCTCGAGCGCTATAGCATCGCGGCGCTCGATACGCTGGTGGTCGATGGAAAAACCACGTTGCAGGAACTCACGGCGTTGTTCGGCCCCGGCCAGCGCGTCGCGCAATCGCACTCTTGCGCGAGCGGTGTCGCCGGTTCGACGGGCAAGGGCGGGGACAAAAGAGAGTGCCAGATTTACGTATGGACGTTCAACCGGATCAATTATGGCAACCGGCAGCTCACCAATCGCAATCTGAGCGCGTCGATTGTGACATCCACCAGCGTCGTCGACAAACACAAAGGGGGAGGGTACGACAAGCCGTACTAGCGGTACGGCTTGCCTGATCGAGACGATTCTTCACAGGTCACAAGAGTACGGCGTTCTATCTTTGCGACGTTTTTGTTCAATGTTCTATCTGATAAGGAGCTTTTCATGAAAAAGACCGTTTTTTTCTTGTTGTTCGCACTATCTTCTTCGTTGATTTCATCGGTGGTATTGGCCAATGGCAAGTGCGGCGACAATGCCTGCCAGGACGAAAAAGGAAAATGCTGGCCGAAAGAAAAACATGTCAGCTGTACCAAAGGAAAATGATGCAAATGATCCGGCGCAATAGATAGTGCGCTGCGAATGCCGTCTGCAGAAGACCGGATCCACGATGGCCTCATCCGGTCGAGCAGGCATGGAAAGTCTCGCCATGGTCATGGCGAGACTTTCTTTTTTACGCTCCCGGCAATCCCGTTCCAATTCCCGGAACGCATCCACCCACTGCGCATAGCCAGTCGCTTCTGCAGTGCGCCACACCTCGGCGCCTGAGTTCATCACGGAAGATATCCCTGGGTCTTTCTTCATCCGCCTTGAAGCGATGCATTGATGTCTGTTTCTGGCGGGTATCGACTTGCGCCTTGGTTGCTGCGGACATGAGGTAGGGTGAATTGATAAACTTTCCCCATTAAACGATCGAAATGATCGAATTGATTTTGAAAATTTCCTTGATTTTCTTTATTTCAACGTATATTGTGATCGAAATGATCAATTAAATAGGTGCTTAAAATCAAACCTCCTATTTAATTGACTGAATTGATCGTTGTTGGGTACAGGCCGATCTCGAGACGGGCGCTCACCCGTCCCAGCGCTTATGCCGGCAGGCCGACCTGAATCCGGTCTTAAAAAAATATTGGAGACAAGACACCCATGTCTATCGCATTCAAGGGCATCGTCCCTGCGCTTATTACCCCGATGACCCAGGACGAGGAAGTCGACGAGGCCGGTCTTCGCGTTCTTGTCGATCGCCTGATCGATGCCGGTGTCCACGGTTTGTTCGTGCTCGGCACGAACGGCGAATTTATCTCGCTTTCCGAAACGGAGAAGCTGCGCGTTGCCCGCATCGCCGTGGAGCAATCGCGCGGGCGGGTGCCGGTCATTGCCGGCACCGGTGCTTATGCCACGCGCGAGGTCATCGAATTGAACCACAAGATGCTGGACCAGGGTGTCGACGCCGTGTCCGTGATCACGCCGTATTTCAACGGCGCTACGCAGCCGGAACTGTACAAGCACTATGAGCGCATCGCCCAATCCACCTCGCTGCCGGTGATGTTGTACACCATTCCGGCCAAGACCGGCGTCACGCTCAATATCGATACGGTGCGTCGTCTGTCCGAGATCCCGAACATCCGCGGCATCAAGGACAGCGGCGGAGATTTCGATCGCCTGCTGCAACTGATCAATTTGCGCCGCGATGACTTTGCGGTATTTACCGGCACCGACTCCATGATCTTGTGGACGCTGATGGCCGGCGGCGATGGTGCGGTCGCCGCGACCACCAACGCGGTGCCCAGCGTGGTGATGTCAATCTGGAACAACTTCCGGAAGGGCGACATCGCCGCCGCCCGCGAGGCGCAGGAAGCATTGCGCCCGTTGCGCGACGCCTTTGCGCTGGGCACCTTGCCGGTCGTGCTCAAGACGGCCGCCGGCATGTTGGGCATGCCGGCCGGCCCGGCGCGTTCACCGGTCCAGGCGCTTGACGAGGCGGCGCGCGAACGCCTGCTCAAGGCGCTCGCGGCGTATCCGCGCGTGTTCTGACCGGCATCGATTCGGCCGCCGCTTTTTTCCTCTCATCGAACCAGATCCAGTCATGAGTTCCATCTATCATTTTCAAACCGTCAGGCATATCGTCCACGGCCCCCATAGTCTCGACCAGCTGGCGGACAAGTTGGCGCTGCTCGACCGGCCGGTGCGCCGCATCGCGCTGATCACCCAGCCGGTCATGGAGAGGACCGGGGTGGTGACGCGCGTTGTCGCCGCGCTGCAGGAAAGAGACGTGCAAACCCTGGTGGTGCGCGACGTGCGGCCTGAACCGACCATCGAGAACGTCGAGACCGTTTTCCGGGAGCAGATCGCACCGTTTGCGCCCGATGCGGTGCTGTCCATCGGCGGCGGCAGCGTGCTGGATGCCGCCAAACTCTTTGCCGTGCGCATGACCAACCACCAGCCCCTGCGCGAATGGTTGGGCGTGGACCTGATTGCATCGCCCGGCGTGCCGCTGATTCTGGTGCCGACCACCTCCGGCACCGGCTCCGAAGTCACGCCCAACGCCATCGTCACCTTGCCCGACGAAGAGTTGAAGGTCGGCATCGTCAGCCGCCACCTGCTGCCGCAACTGGTGATACTCGACGCCGCCCTGACGCTCGATTTGCCCAAGCCGATTACGGCGGCGACCGGCATGGATGCCTTCATTCATGCCCTGGAATCGTATATCTCAACCAAGGCCAATCCGGTCAGCGACATGTTCGCGATGGAGTCCATGCGCCTGATCGGCGCCAACCTCATCGAGGCCTACGAGAACGGCCGCTCCTTGCCTGCACGCGAAGCCATGCTGATCGGTTCGATGTACGGCGGACTGGCGCTGACCGCCGCCGGGACGGCCGCCGTGCATGCGCTGGCCTATCCGCTGGGCGGCATGTTCAACATCACCCATGGCGTGGCCAATTCGATGCTGTTGCCGCATGTCATGGCCTTCAATTTGGATGCCATCGTCGGTCGCCTGTCCAACGTGGCGCATGCGCTCGATATTGCCCGCCATGACGACAGCGACCAGGCCGCCGCCGACAAGCTGCTGGCGCGGCTGCGCGAATGGACCTCCGCACTTGATATCCCGCAGGATCTGCGTGCCTTCGGCGTGGCGGAAGAGAACCTGGATGCATTGGCGCTTGCCGCGTCGAAAGTCAAGCGCCTGCTCGGCAACAACCCGAAGCCGCTGAGCCTGGACGACATCAGGTCGATCTACCGGAGACTGCTGCCGTGAATGCCCGCATGGCTCCGCGCGCGCGCCTGCTGATCATCGGCGACGATCTGTCCGGCACGGCCGACTGCGCGGCGACCTGCGTCAATTTCGGCCTCGACAGCATGGTGCTGCTGGGCGCGAGCGCAAGCGAATCGGCCGCCGCCATCGACGTGCTGGCGCTGGATACCGATTCTCGCCAGCGCACCGGCACGGAGGCGGCGCATCTGAACCGACACGCGTGGCGTACGCACGCAGGCGACCGCAAGCTTTACAAGAAAATCGACTCGACCCTGCGCGGCCATGTCGCCGCCGAGATTGCCGCCCTGGCGGACGCCGGCATGGCCGTCGTCGCACCGGCTTTTCCACGGGCCGGCCGCACCACGAAGGAGGGGCGGCAGTTTGTGTTCGGCGTACCGGTCGAAGCATCCGAAGTCTGGCGTAATGAACATATCGCAGGCAAGGCCGACATCGTCGCCATGCTCGCAGGCGCCGGATTGAAGGTCGCACTGATCACTCTGGATGCCGTGCGCGAGGGGCGCGAAGCTCTGCGCGAGAAGCTGACGGCGTGTCTTGCCGCTCAATTTCAGGCCGTAGTCTGCGACAGCGAAACGGATGCCGACCTCGACTGCATCGCCGCGGCCTCGGCTGCGTTGCAGGGCGTGTTCTGGGTTGGCTCCGCGGGCCTGGCGGCACCGCTCATCCGGATGCTCGACGGCGCTGCGCCGCTACGGCTGGTCGACGCTAAAAAGCGGCCTGCCATGCCGGTGCCGGCGGCAGCGTCCTCGCAAGGCATAGGCATCCTGGCCATCGTCGGCAGCATGTCCAGCATTTCCCACGGCCAGGCCCTCGTCCTCAAGGAGCGCGGCGCCGATGCCATCGACATGTTCGAGTGCGATGCGCCGGCTCTGCTCGACCCGCAGTCGAGCAAGGCGCGCACGCTTGCTGCGCGCGTGTCGGATGTCCTGCAGCGCGGCCGCAGCGCGCTGGTGGTGCTCAGCCAAGCCGAGCGCACCAGCGTGAGTGTGGGCGAGGGCGCCCGCCTGGCGCGCGCGCTGGCCGGCCATCTCGGCCCCGTCGCCCGGCACGCCGCCGGACTGATCGCCACCGGAGGGGAGACGGCGCGCGCCATGCTGTCGAACATGGGCGTAGACACCTTGAACATGGTGGCCGAGATCGATACCGGCGTTCCCTTGATGGTTGCCGATCATCTGGGCCGCGTCTTGCCGGTCGTGACAAAAGCAGGCGGCTTCGGCCAGCCGGACACACTTTATCGCGCATGGCAAAAACTCAGGGCCATGCACCAGGCGGACGCGCAAGCGCCGCACCTATCCAGCAGAGAGGAAAATATGACATATCGTCCGGTTATCGGCATCACGATGGGCGATGCCGCCGGCGTGGGGCCGGAAATCATCATGAAGAGCCTGGCGCAACGCTCGGTCTACCAGGGATGCAGGCCTCTCGTCATCGGCGATGCCAATCGCCTTGTCGACGCCGGCCGCATCACCGGGGTAGCGCTGACGGTGCGGGCCATCTCCAACCCGGCCGAGGCGCGGTTCACCTACGGCGAGATCGACTGCATCGACCTCGGCCTGGTTCCCGCGGATCTGCCCTACGGCAAGCTGTCGGCAGTAGCCGGCAATGCCGCCTACCAATACATCGCCCGCACCGTCGAACTGACCTCGGCGGGCGAACTGGATGCGATCTGCACGGCGCCCCTGAACAAGGAAGCGCTGCATGCCGGCGGCCACATTTTCCCAGGACACACCGAAATCCTGGCGCATCTGACCGGCATCCCCGAAGTCTCGATGATGCTGGTGGCGCCCAAGCTGCGCGTGATCCACGTCACCACCCACATCGGCCTGATCGACGCCATCAACCGCATCGAACCCGGGCTGGTGCAGCGCACGATAGAGCGCGCGCATGCCACCCTGGTGCGTTCGGGCATCGTTGCGCCGCGCATCGGCGTGTGCGGCATCAATCCGCATGCGGGCGAGAACGGCTTGTTCGGCTACGGCGAGGAAGAGCAAAAAATCATTCCGGCCATCAAGCTCTTGCAGGAACGCGGCTGGGACGTGGAAGGGCCGTTGCCGGCGGACACCTTGTTCTACCGGGCCGGTCGCGGCGACTTCGACGTGGTGGTGGCCATGTATCACGACCAGGGACACGGCCCGGTGAAGGTGATGGGACTGGAGGCAGGGGTGAACGTCACGGTCGGGTTACCGGTGATCCGGACCTCGGTCGACCACGGCACCGCATTCGATATCGCAGGAAAAGGAATCGCAGACGAAGGAAGCATGTTGGAAGCGCTGAAGCAGGCACAAGACCTCGCCACGCGCCACGCTGCCCTGGCAGCCTGACGGCATCCCGGCCGCCGTTCCGGGCGGCAGGGATGCGCAAGATAACTTACAACATTATCCGATCTTCGAGGATCGGGAGGAGAACACAATGAACCAGTTCGGTACGCTGGATACGGCCATTATCGTTGCAATGGTCGTGATCTATATCGTTGCGACGTCGTGGCTGAGCATACGGCTGCGCGGCAAGACCACGGAGCAATTCATGGTCGCCGGCCGTTCGGCGCCTGCCGTCGTGATCGCCATCTTGCTGATGTCCGAATTCATCGGCGCCAAATCCACCATCGGCACTTCCCAGGAAGCATTCAAGGTCGGCATCGCGGCATCGTGGTCGGTGATTGCCGCATCGATCGGCTTCCTGCTGTTCGGTCTGTTCCTGGCCAAGCGCCTCTACAAATCCGGCGAGTTCACCATCTCCGGCTTTGTCGCCAAGAAATACGGGAAGACGGCCAAGCTGGTCGTGTCCGGCGTCATGATCTACGCGCTGTTCATCGTCAACGTCGGCAACTACGTCAGCGGCGCGGCGGCGATTTCAACGGTGCTCAAGATCAACTTGCCGACCGCGGCCGTGATCACCGCCATCGTCAGCACCATCTACTTCGCCTACGGCGGACTCAAGAGCGTGCTCTACGTCACCATCCTTCACAGCGGGATCAAAATTCTCGGCATCGGCATTCTGGTATGGGTGGCGCTCTCGATGACCGGCGGCATTTCCCCGATGATGGACGCCATGCCCCAGCATTACTTCACCTGGAACGGGGCGCTCAGCGGCGGCACCATCGGCGCCTGGATCATCGGCACCGCCGGCGCCATCTTTTCGACCCAGTTCATCATCCAGGCCATCTCGGGAGCCCGCTCGGCCGACGATGCGCGCAAATCCACCCTGATCGCCGCCGCCCTGTGCGTGCCCATTGCACTGGCTCTCGGCTTGCTGGGCGTGGCGGCGAAATTCCTGTTCCCCGACATCAAGGGGTTGTACGCCTTGCCCATCTTCCTGCAGCACATGCATCCACTGTTGTCGGGCATCGTGACGGTGTCGCTGGTGGCGTCGATCTTTGTGAGCGTGAGCACCGTCGCGCTGGCGATCGCCTCCCTGATCGTCAAGGACTTCTATGTGCCGCGCTACCATCCAACTCCGGAGCGCGAACTGCGCACCACGCGGCTCATCTCCCTGGCGGTCGGTTTCGTGCCGCTGATCTTCGTGCTGTTCGTGCCGCAGATCCTGGCGCTCTCCTTCTTCACGCGCGCACTGCGCCTGACCGTCACCGTGGTCGCGCTGATGGGGATCTATCTGCCGTTCTTCAACAGCAACCGCGGTGCGATTTCGGGGCTGGTGCTGGCGACCGTCGCCACCACCGTCTGGTATCTGCTGGACAACCCCTGGGGCATCGACAATATGTACGTCGCGCTCATCACGCCGGCCATCGTCATGGTTGTCGAGAAATTGATTTTTCCCGGCAAGCCGACGGCAGGCGCCGACAACGCGCAGATCGCTCCCGCCGACTTGCAGGGACAGCCCCGGCAGCAACACTGACGCAAGTCATAACACCTCAGGATGACAACATGACGCATTCCGCTATTCAATCTCTCACGCCGTCCGTGCCAGAGGCCGGCGTGCCGGGACAGCTCCGTCGCGCGACAGGAGACGCCGCCCGGTTCGATGCCCACCTGCCTGCGCTCACCGTGCAGAATCACGCCGCCAATCTGGCCGCGCTATCCAACGGCGATCTGTTGTGCGCGTGGTTCGGCGGCACCCAGGAAGGCATTCCCGATATTTCCATTTACCTGTCGCGGCTGCGTGTCGGCAGCGACACCTGGTCGGCGCCGGTTCGCCTGTCGGACGACGCCACGCGCTCGGAACAGAACCCGGTGCTGTTCGCAACGCCGGAAGGCGCGCTCTGGCTGATCTATACCGCGCAATTGTCCGGTCACCAGAATACGTCCATCGTCCGTCGCCGCATTTCGCAGGACCAGGGGCAGACCTGGGGACCGGTGGAAACGCTGTTCGACAAACCCGGCACCTTCGTCCGCCAGCCCATCGTGGTCACTGGCGACGGCGCCTGGTTATGTCCGGTATTCATGTGTCGCGTGGCCGCCGGCGAGCGCTGGTCGGGCAATGACGACATCAGCGTCGTCATGCGTTCGACCGACCGGGGACGCAGTTGGTCTGCCCATGAAGTTCCCGGCAGCGTGGGTTGCGTGCACATGAACATTCAAGCGCTGAAGAGTGGCGGCTTCCTCGCGTTGTACCGCAGCCGCTGGGCCGATCACATCTATTCCAGCCGTTCCGATGACGGCGTGACCTGGAGCGAGCCGCGTCCGCTGGCGTTGCCGAACAACAATTCCTCGATCCAGTTTCTGGCGCTGGCCAACGGCCACCTGGGCCTGGTGTTCAACAACAGCAGCGCGGCGCAGAGCACCGGGCGTCGCGCGTCGCTGTATGACGACATCGAGGATTCGGAAGATAGCGGCGAACTGGCATCGCAGTCGGCATCGCCTCGCGGCACCGCCTTCTGGGGCGCTCCGCGTGCGCCGATGACCCTGGCCATCTCCTACGACGGCGGCCATACCTGGCCGGCGATGCGCAACCTGGAAGTCGGCGACGGCTACTGCATGACCAACAATTCGGCCGACAAGCGCAACCGCGAGTTTTCTTATCCATCGATCGTGCAATCGGATGACGGCAAGCTGCACATCGCTTACACCTACTTCCGGCAGAACATCAAGTACGTGTGCGTGGAAGAGGACTGGGTGACGCCAGGCAGGGAAGCGGCCGCCTGAATCAAGCCAACCACACCGGGAGACGACATGGAAAAAATCAACATCACGCGCAGGGAAGCCATTGTGGCGCTGGGCACGGGCATCGCTAGCGCCGGATTGGCGACGCAGGCAACCGCCGCCGAAACCGGCTCGCTGGAAGCGGCGGTCGAGGCGCTGCGGCGCGCACTGGAGGACGGCGACGGCGCGGTCCTCAAGAACATCCTGCATGACCATCTGACGTACTCGCACTCCGACGGACGCGTGTGGAGCAAGGAAGTCTTGCTGGGCAACATCGCCGGCAAGAAGCGCTACCTGTCGATCGCCACTTCAGAGCAGACCGTCGATGTGCTCGGCCAGACCGGCATCGTGCGGCATACCTACGACGTGGTGAACAACGACGACAAGAAGAGCGCCAGCCACATCAAGGTATTAATGTGCTGGACCAGGCCGGACAACGGCTGGCAGTTGCTGGCGCGCAGCGGTACGACCGCTTCCGCCTGAACGCGCATTCGCCTTGGCGATGCCGCGCAAGGGCAGGTATCGGGGGTGGAAAATGGGTATACTCGGTGACCACCGGAATTCCCGTGTGCGCCGGCCGCGATGCGGGCGGCGTTGATAACCATTTCCCCTTCAAACTATGAAAGTTTCCCGTCGTCGCGAGGCCATGGTACAGGCTGTTCTGTCCGGCATGACGGAAGTGGGCGCCTTGTGCGAGCACTTCGGCATGTCGGAAGTCACGGTGCGCCGGGACCTGCGCGCCTTGGCCGACGAAGGGCTCATTTTGCGCACCTACGGCGGCGCCGCCTCGGTCAGCGTGCACGCTCCGGAAGAATCGCTCGAACAACGCAGCCACAGTTTCCAGGCGGAGAAGGATGCCATCGGCCGGGCGGCCGCGGCACATGTCGCCGCGGGCGACACGGTCTTTCTCGATGCCGGCACCACCACCGCGGCGCTGGCCAAGGTGCTGGCCGGCAGGCAGGACATCAGGGTCATCACCAACAACCTGCTGGTGGTGCAGGCCCTGGCGGGAAGCCACGTCGGCGTGACGCTGATCGGCGGCGATGTCCGCGAATCCAGCATGAGCACCTTCGGTCCCATCGCCCAGCTGGCGCTGAGCCGGGTCACCTTCGACAAGGCGTTTCTGGGCGCGGACGGCGTGGTGGCCGGCCGCGGACTCTGCGAAGCGACCGTCGACCAGGCTTTTCTGAAAGAATGCATCATTCGCCAGGCGGCCAATGTATTTGTGCTGGTAACGTCGGACAAGTTGAACCGGGACAGCCAGCAGCATTGGACGCCCGTCGAGAAGCCATGGACGCTCATCACCAATGCCCTGGCCGGGCACGCCGGATTGCATACGTTTGCGGAAATCGCGGGTGTGCATATCGAGTCGGTCGATTGTTCGGCTCAGCCGCGCAACTAGGGCCTGTTCGATCGCACCGGACACGGTGTTCCCCGTTTGCGTTTATTCATTCCTCATGGGGGACAGCGATGGCATTCGATTCGACGTCCGTTCCCGGCCGTAGCGGTCATCCGCCGGCACTCACTCGCAGCCGGTCTCTCATTCCTCAATTGAACGAATAAGCCTGGCCGGATTTCCTCCGACCAACGTATTCGGGGGAACGTCCCTGGTAACGACCGAGCCCGCCGCGACGACAGAATTCTCGCCCACCGTTACCCCGCCGATGATGGTTGCGCCTGCTGCGATCCACACGTTTTTCTCAATCACGATGGGTTTTCCGATGGTGACGGCGCGTCGCTGCGAGGGCTCGAGGGGATGGCCGGTCGTGATGATGCTCACGTTCGGACCGATCATCACATCGTCTGCGATGTCGAGGCCGCCGAGGTCATAGAAAGTACAATTCTGATTGATGAAGACATTCCGCCCCACGCGGATTTCGTCGCCACCGGCGGTATAAAACGGAGGAATCAGTAAAAAGCTCTCATCAACCTTTCTACCGATGAGCTGGCTGAACAAGGCTCGAATTTGGTCCGCATCGTCGAACGTCAAGCGATTAAGCGCTGCGGTGATCGCCATCGCGCGTTTGACGTTTTCCACCATGGCCGCTGATTCCGGCGTTCTCCTGTGAATGATCCTGGTGCGATCGTTATGCGGCATTCGTTATTCCTTCGTGTTGCGGTTGCGTGCGTGTTTAGGGCGCGATGGCTGTGCCGAGATCTGCTGAGTCTAATCACCAGGAGCAAGAGACATGAACGTATTCATGTTGCCAAACCAAACCCAATCGGGATTGATAACCGACGACCGCTCCTGGCGGCATCAGACATTCCCGCCCGGCGCCGATACGCAAACAGATCCTGCGACAGTCACTCCCGCCCGTCGTTCGCCAGGATCGCGCGAAGCTGTTCTTCAAATACTTCCGGCGGCTGGCCGCCGGAGATCAGGTAGCGATCATTCACGATGACTGCCGGCACGCTGCTGATGCCGCGCTGGGCCCACAGCGTTTCTTCTTCCTTCACTTTCTGGGAAAACCGATCCGATCCCAGTACTTCGCCTGCTTCGACGCCATCCAGGCCGGCTTGCATGGCAAGTTCCGCCAGCACATTCCTGTCCGCGATGTTTTTCCCGTCGGTGAAATAGGCCTTGAGCAACACCAGCTTGAGCTCCGCTTGCCTATTTTTTTCTTTCGCCCAGGCAAGCAGACGATGCGCGTCGAAGGTGTTGTAGACGCGGCTGTTGTCATCGCGGTTCATGGTGAAACCGACAGAAGCCGCCCTGGTCCGGATCTGCTCCCGGTTGGCGCGCGCCTGGTCGGCGCTGATGCCGTATTTTTCGGTGATGTGCTCCAGTTGCGCCTGTCCGGCAGTGGGCATGCCGGGGTTGAGCTCGAACGGGTGGACGGTGAAGTCGACGCGCGTCTCCGGGCCGAGGCGTTCGAGCGCGGTATTGAGACCTGCCAGCCCGATCGCACACCAGGGGCATACAACGTCGGAGACGAAATCAATTTTCAAAGCATTATTCATGGCAATACCTCATGGCATGGCACCTGTCGTCAGGTGATGTGAATGGATGAAGATATTGTAATTCGGATGCGCGAGGGTCATCCGGGGAGGGCGCAGGGGGGGCGCAACTGGCGGGTTGCGGACGTCGAGAACTTTAGCAGGAACGTGGCTGGCATTCGCATGCGGTAGCGAAAATTCCGCTTCGCAATTCGCAGTCGAGCCGCATGCAACAAGTCTTTGCGACCGAACATAAATCGTGATTGCGAAGCGGAAAATGACGGGAATGATCGACTTTTATGATTTCTATAATCAAGGCAACGTATCAGCAACCGCAAGCCTGATGGATTTTCTGGGCTGCGGGCGGCCGTTATTCAGCGATATCGGAAACCACGGCCCCGGCCCCGGCGCCGGTTGGCCCGGTCCTGCAGGCCGGCTGCGTGCCCGGCCTGGTATTGCCGGTCGTTGAATGCTGCCCGCCGGCCGCGGCGACCGTCATCGCGGCCACTGTCGTAACGGCCGTCGTTATAGGCGACCAGCAGCCAGTGATACCGCCCCAGGTCATGCGTGGTGCGATGTTCGGGGACGGCACGATAGGCTTCGCGGTAAGTGAGCTTGCGCGCACCTTCCTGCCATCCCAGGCGATAGATTTGATTGCCGTGCGCCGGCCGGCGATTGTCGTAGCCGTCATCCCTGCCGCGTGAGCGCATGCCGCGCCGCCAGCCCGCCACGTAAGAGGGGGCGGGGCTCTGGCGAGGCAGGAGCCGGGCGCCGTCTTGCATGCCCCTGCGCATCAGACCGGTGCGGTGGCCGTCGATGTAACTGTGCGCATTGCCCTGTGGCCCGAACAAATCCCAGCCGTCCTCTTTGCCCCGGTCGTATGCGCCTTCGTCATAGCCTTGGTAATAAGCGTTGGACTGGCCGCCGAACGTCCCCTTAAGCCAATAACCATGCCGTTGCCCGCGATGGCGTTGCCCTTCGCAGTACTCATCCCAGTATTGCCGGTCGTTGACGCCGATGGCGTGCGGCTGTTCGCAGTCATAGCCTTGGTCGTACGCCTTGACGCGCAGGCTTTTCAGGTAACCGTCGCGGTAATACTGATTGCCGTTTGCCGGCGCTTGATCGGTCTCGGCATCCTTGCGTCCGCGGAAATACCAGCCGTCCTTGTAGCCCGTCAGGAGCGGCCCGTCGACATGCGGATCCGGCGTCTCAAGGCGTCCGCCGGCGTCGCGGCCGCGCTGGTAGAGGCCGTCGTTGTAGTGGCCGTCGGCGCGCGCATCGCCATGCACGCGGTGGTCTTCTCCCAGGTAGCCGCTTTGGTAGCTGAACTTGTCCCGGCCTTTTTGATAGTGCTCGTCATAGACGGCGGCCTCGCGCGCGCTCCAGCCGACCTTGGCGTCCGGCGCATGCAATGCAAAACCTTCGTCGTAGGCGACATCAGCCAGTCCTGTCAGGTAATGGCGTTGGGCGCCGGCCACGCCAAGGTTGAATGCAAACCAGGGAGAATTCTTGGCATAGCCTTGTGCGTAGCGCGCATTGTCGCCGACGACCGGCGCCACGACGGCATGGCCGGTGACGTTGTTGTTGCCGATCGGGACCGAGCCGTGCACTGCATTGTCGTTGGCGAGGGCGCCGGCGTGGGTGACTCCCAACTCGCCGTCGTTGTCGCCCGGATGTTTGTTCTGGGCACGGTATTGCAGCAGCAGCCGGCCTTTTTCGATATTGCCGTGGTGCTGGATCGCCTCCCAGGCAAAGCAATCGATGTACTGGGGCAGCTTGGCTTCTTCGTCGAACAGCAGCGCCGAGTGTTGCGCGGCTGCCGCCAGCCGGTCCCAACCCAACGGCCTGGCGATGTTGCCGCCGGTGCGGGTCTCCCACAATACGCCCTTGGCGGGATCGACCAGTGCCGGCAAGCCTTTGACCAGCTGCTCGAAATTGGCCGACATGGCGTTGTTGGCGGCGGTGGTGATGGGCAGCAGATTGCGCGAGTCGGCCCCGGGCCCATGCAAGTGGGCGTTGAGCAGGTGGCCTTTTTTATAGATCTTGCCGCCGCCGGCCAGGTTGACCGCCTTGCGGAAATACGCCCAGTTGCTGCCTTGCGGATCGACGACGTCGTTGGTTTCGCTGCCGCCGAATCGGTCGTAGACGCCCATCGGGTCAATCCAGATGAACGCCTTGACGCCGCCGGCGAGGCCATTGGCGCCGCCGATGTATTCGGTAATGCCGGGGCGCGGCATGTTGGCGTAGAGCGCCTGGTAGTGAGCGTGGTAATCCTTGTTGACGTCGATATTCTGGTTCTTGTTGGGGCCGAAGGACTTGGAAAACGGCTCCCTGGTGGTTTTGTTCTTCCCCTCTTTGGTGGTTCGTGTCTGGTCGAATTTGGTTTTGAAAATGTTCTGGATGTCATAGGCGCGGCGCAACGCCGCCCTCAGCGGCCTCATCGGGCTGTCCGGGCTGGCGACGATCCTGCTGACGCCGCCGAGCGTATCGAGTTGCGCCAGCGTGATCGTCTTGGGAATACGTCCGAGGGTGCGCATGACCAGCGCCTCGGCATTGGCGTCGGCCTGGATCGCGGCTTTGGTGTTGCCGGCGTCTGCGCTCACCAGGCACGTCATCAGGTCGTTGAAATCATTGGCGTACGCGACCGTGATGTCGATGTCGAGGCTGGTGTTGAGGGCGTCGAACTGGGCGTCGATCGCATTTTCGAACACCTTGTAGCCGCCGCTCTGGTTATAGTCTTTTTCCATCGGCACCATATTGTCGGTGCCGGGCGAGCCGCCCAGGTGGTGCGCGACGATGTGCCCGCCATTGAATGACTTGGCGGTATAGAACATCGAGCGTTGCAGCGACTGCACATGCTCCCAGGCGCCGGTCTGGGCGCCGCCGGAGCGGCCGGTTTCGGGAGCATGGCCGCTTTGGTGGACACGGCCGGCCGCGCGCGTGACGCGGTTGCTGGCGTCGACCGTGAAGGTCAGTCCGCGAAACGTGTTCTGGCCGCCCGCAGCGGCAGCAGCAGGCGCTGCGTCCTCATTGAATCCTGGCGGCGGCTGCAGCGGCGTCCTGGCGTGGTCCGTGTCGAAATATTCATTGGTCAGCGGTTTGTAAAGGAACGGGACCGTACCGTTGTAGAGATAAAGCGTGTTGGGCGGATCCAGAAGGTTGAGCACCACAGGCCGGGTGGTTTTGGGATGGATGGTCGCGACGGTCGGATCAGGCGCCAACTGGACCACCCGTTGCACGGTCGCAGCCGGCGCGCCGGCTGCGGTGGCGATGGTGGGGGCGGCGTGATCGTAAGCAGCGGCGCGTGCGCCCATCCGGTCGGCCTCGCGCTCCAGCGCCGGATCGGCGTTGACCGCCATCCCTTTGGCCTGGGTGGCCGTCTGCACACGCTGCGCCGTCGTGCGAGGGCTTTCGGCCATCATTGCGGCCATGGCGCGGTGGGCGTCGGCGCCAGGGCGGTGGTCGACAAAACCGGTCGGTGCCGCTGTCACAGGGGCGCTTGCGGTGTTACGCGGGTGCTGCTCCGATTGTGGTATCGCCAGTCGCATGTTTGCCTACGAGGGGTTCGTGTTCTGTAGACCGCCAGGAATATTTTGAAAATATGAAAGAAGTCAATTAAGCATCAGATTCAATCGCAATGCGCTCGTGAGCGTTCTCTACTGACTTCATTACAACCTCATTAAAATTTTTCTGGAATGGTCTGCTTCTGGCCGATAGCGAACTTCCAGTCAATCTGTTTTATAAAAGATGATCATTCGGGGATCATCCGCAAGGATGCGCTTCATATTCTCCTCCATCTTTTCCCTCATTGACTGTGCTTCCATCAATTTGGGCTGGATTAAGCGCAGCTGCGTCGGTAGACCTGACAACATCAATTGCTCTTTTAACGTGTTCGGAAGAGCGACGTTTATTTTCGTTCGTTCAATATCCAGCCAATTTTCCGACTTGGCTCGAGAACGGAGTTTGTCCCGAAACGGAGAGAGTTGATCAATGAATACACCCTTAGTTGTATTGCTTGCCCACATCAGAGAGAAAGACTCTTGTAATATTTTCTCGGCACAGTTTTTATCGCCACCGGAGTTCGCAAAACTTCGTCCGTAGTTCAGAATATGCTGATAAACGACTGATGCAACATAGGCGCCATTCAACGCAGCGTCCTTGAGTACCTTTGCCTCTTGGGTTGCTTCACAAGCTGCGGGATCAAAATACAGGTATGGCATCTTTCCCGCTTTCTGGATCAACAGTGCTGAGGCGGCGAGCGGAAAACCGGAACTTACCGCCTCCAGAAGAAGTTGTTCATCGGTCGCGGCAGGGTGAAATTGAGGGTTGTTAGGAGCAGAAGAAAGTACCAGGCTGTATATTCCGCGGCCAGCAAATAGATATTTGGCCAATGTGTCACCAGCGTTGGCTGCTTCAGTCGCTTTTCTTGCCCACCGTTTTGAAAATTCTTCGTCAACACCGGAGGCTGCTAATAAGTCACGAATATTACTTGATTCGGTAAGCGTATTTGTCACCCGCGACAATTCGGTATCCATTGTCTGTAGCGGAAAATAGGCACTACTTTGAGCCGCAGCTTGATTCAACCAGCCAAAGCAGATCAGAAAAATGAACATTCTGGTGAATCTATAAATTTGCATCGTCTCTCTTCCCCTCGGTTTCTGGGCAAACAGATAGCCCATTTCTATGGCTTTCGAAATAAACGCGTTTCTAGAATAAGCGTAGGACTGCTCCCGGCCGGAAGCCGCCGCTAACACTGGAGAATCGTAAAACAATCTGCCTGCATATTTCGAGGTCTTCCGGATATCCGGTTCAGTCTGCGCCGGACAGTCAGAACAGAATTGCGTGGATAGTGTGATGACCAACTGTGCACACACTGCCAACAACATGGTCACGGAAACGGCGACATGGTCTGCTACCTTGCCAGGTAGCAAATTGCTTTAGTCAAAAATAAGACGCATCAATTTGGGGTTCTCATGAACCATGCGGCCTACCGGCGGCAAACCAGTGATGAGCATGCAGATCTCTCCATGGGTATATGCAGAGATGGGAATCTGCTTTGCATTGTTCTCATCATTACTTTGAATGAGCTTGACGATGTTTCGTGTCGCGGTCAGGGTCGTCGCTGCGCCTCGCTTGACGGTTTGAAAGCTATGCAGGTTGTCAGAGGGATCTTCCGTCCAGAGATGGGCTCCGTTTTTTTCTGCTTCAATCAAACCGATTTCGTTCACAACAAGGTATTCATTCTTGTTTGTCTCCGGGCTTTCGGCCAGGATATTGGTCGGACGAATCGCTTGAGAGATTTCCTCCGGTGACCGAAGCTTGTTAAGTGCCTCGCAGCTGGCGGAAGCAAGGACTGCATAGCCATAGTTCGACGGTCCTTTAAAGACCATTTTGAATGGTTCTTTTTTGAAATGTCCTTCACCGGGGGCCGGCAACTGATGAGAACCTTGGACTACAGATACAGACCACGGTGTTGGTTCTGCATGGGCAAATGCAAGGACGGCCGAAAAACCAAATACAAGTGTAATCAATCTCTTCATAGTGATTTTTAGGTGTCTACGGATTAGATGGTTATTTGCTACGACTTGCGAAACAGGCTGGATGCCCCTTTTTTCTTCTCGCAATACGCCCTGTAAAGAACGCTATTGCTGACTATATCAGAGCTCGTTTAACGTCTGTATATGGACTCCCCTCATTTGCAAACACTCCGTTCTTTGACTATTAGGTGCGTCTGCTCACGTATAAGCGATGTGCAGGAGAAGTCGTTAATCCTGTTCGCGATTCTCCAGCCCGTTGGCCGATCGCTTTGAACGAATTTCAGCATGGCTGTTACTGATCCATTGCTTCAAACTTATCAAGCCTGAGCGAGTCTGTTCCCAAACAGCACGGTAGGAATCCTTCGATATATAGTCGTTTGCATTCGATGCATCCCAATCAAGGGCTGCGTCTATTGATTTGACCCATGTAGTTGGCGCGCCACCAGCCCATTCATTAATTAAAGGGCCAACATTCGCGTGTAAAGACGCGAAGAGTGAGCTTTCTTCAGAAGATTGTAAGTTCTTGGCATTTAGATAGAAACGATATCGGATTTCACCGATGTAGAACCATTTCACTGCCTCGTCTTTCCGTCCTTCTTTGTACAATCTCCCTGCATAGGTGATGTAGGTGAACGGATGAGACTTCGGTAGCTCTGAAATGACTTGCTTGTCGGGCTTCGACAACACTGCTTCTGTTGTAAGTTGAGCTCGCGCAACGGCAGTACTGAGCGCCAGCATGGCCCCGATAAAGAATCTGATGAATTGCGTCATAATGGAATAAGAGTGAGCTGATAGATCGATTGAAGATACGCCGCTTCTTCATCAATGCTGGATGGCGGCAGCCTTAGGCGTGGCTGACAAGGACTTGCCTATGATCTGCTCAGCTTTGGCAGCGTTACCTTGGCTGCCATCGCCGGGTTGAAGCGAGACTCGCATCGTCATGGCATCTACGATGCCGTATTGTGAATACTTCAGGATGCCGCAATCACTTCGTGTACAGATCACCTGGATAAGCAGAAGCGGCTTCTCGTTCACATCGTTAACACAGGTTTGACTTATCCGAGCCCCAATCGGCGAGCGATAAAGAAAGCGCTGTCCCGGAGCGCCATTGGAGAATTCTCCAAAAATCTCTTCGTACCCATTCGGGGTGGATAGTGCTGTACGTTTGCGCTTGATCTCGAATTGAACTTGACCGCATTGCATGATCGCCGGCTCGAAGCGCTTGCTATTTTGTGTGTTTTCTCCATCCATCACAAAGCTGATAGTGCCTGTCGCGGCTATCCTGATGGGCTCGCCATTGAGCACATAGGGAATAAAACGGGCCTTGAAGTAAGCCGCGACAGCAGCTTGGTCCAGGCGCTGGAAACCGGACGATTTTAATACCACGACTGAACTGGGCAGGCCTGTCTTTTCGACTACTACCCTCAAAGTCACTTTACCTTCTTCACGGGCAAGTCGCGACTCCCGGGGATATATCACTGGCGGCGAGACAGCGAAGTTAGTTGGGCCATCCTGTGGAAGGTCTTTTGTCTGGGCGTATCCAATGGCACTGATAAAGAAGCTGATCCAGGCAAGTATTATTCTTTTCATTATTCTTCCGCCGGCACTGGCCAGCCTGTTTGGTCTATCCAGCATCTTCACATCTCATGCTGACAGAATCTTGACAACGCAAGCCTCCAGAGGGGACTCCCCATTCTTGATATCCCATTTTTATCTGAGAATGCTGATCCGCATCTACAGTTTTATGAACGGCGGCTACTGGCCGATTGCGGACGCCCGCGACCAGTAACTTCAAAAGGCTTATTTGTATAAATACGAGACTTGTAGGACCCAGCTTTAGAACTGCTGCTTATATGAATGCACATGATGAGGAAACAGCGTTTCGTACAATTCAGCCTCAACGCCGAGCAAATTTATTTCTATCTCTGCTTCTCCAAGCAAAATAGAATAATCAAGGATACTCACCCCCATGGCAGGAATTACTTCGCCATCTGACGTTGTGACAGAGAGTTGAAGGGCGCTTTGGTCCGAGTGATTTCTCTGACATACATCCCTTATATGGTCATATTCCTCCGTCGGCTGAAAATCTCCAAACGCCACTCCCATCGGAGCATCGCCACGTTCTAGCGCCGAAAATCCGACAAGATTTGGGCCAGCGAATACTTTGTACATTGACTATCCTTACTATTGAGTTCGACGTCCACTATTGGCCGGAAGACGCCGTTCATTCTAAGATAAATTTTTCAATGTCATCTTTGAGTGAATCAGAGGCTCGCACCACGTCTTGCCAGATACTGTGATTTGAAACTAGGTTTTTTGCCTCTCCCAAGCTCATTTGATAGCGTTCCCTAATCATTTTTATCGTGTCAACAATCGTAAGTCCGCGAGCATGTGCGTCGCGGATGGAAGCATCCTTTTCTGAAGACAAAGCTGATTTCATATAAACGGCTGTGACGAAAATTGTTCTAACAAATGACAGGTTCTGGCCGGAAACGGACTTTAGCTAAGCACTATTTGAAAACGATCATCGTAAGGCCACAAGTCATCATGCGGTTTCGTGCATTTGACAAAGCAACGATTCGTCAGCAATTCAATACGCTCTTCCAATGTCAATTCAGGGTCTGATTCGAGTATTCGCGTCAATTCATCTCCCTTGGCTTGCAAGTCTTGTTCTCCGTCGACGTTGAAATATTGAACGCCCCCAATTACATAGTCTCGGCGAAAAGCCGTTCGCCACTGCGAATTGCTCCCCCATCCGTGCGACAGATCTTGATGTGGACGTCCCTTCCGGCGATACGTCCAGTAAAGGGTTGTGTTACCAGCCAAGCTCGGACTAAGGACGTTAACTTCCGCTGTCAATTCCACACCACCACGCAAGATCAGCAAGTTGCCAAGCATTACACACGGCCATCGGTACGCTGTGATTGCCGGAGCGAAGGATGGCTTATTGGAAGGCTGGACGCATATGATCTCTTGATAGAAGGCTGAGTAGGATGCGGGCATAACCGAAGTCAGACCGAGTGCTTTGATGAACTCCAGGAATTCATCCATGGAAATTTGAGGGCCGTCCCAGCCAGCATCCGCTCCACCGTCTTGGAACCTCAGAATCAAGAGGTCAAAGACTCGGTTCAATGCGTAAAGCTCCCACGATTCTTCCTCACTTACGGAAGGAATCGGCTTGCCCTCGCGTTGACCAATAGAGCGCAACCATACGTGGTGATCCGAGCTCGCTTGCAGCCAAGGTAATATCACCTCCGCATATGCATGGCTACCCTCGTAGTTCAACAGTGTGTCGTGAAGTTGACGGCAAGAGATTTGATTCAAGGTGTTGTTCCTTAGCGGTGGCGAACGTCCGATTTTGGCCGATTACGGACCCACGGGTTTCTCCCTTTCGTCTATACCAGCGACTTGGCCATCTCCGTGGTCGAGGTCCAACCGATGTTTTCATATAGAGGGCGCGCCATTTTCGTCGCATGAAGAATCGCATAAGCCAATTCCCGCTTTTTGAATTCAGCGTCAGCCGCTTTCATTAGCAAATCCGCGATGCCTCGCCGACGATGGTCGGGTTCCACAAACAGGTTGAGAACATATCCCCGCTTGTCCTGATGCGGATGGGACGGGTGCGGTGGCCAATCGATCTCCATCAAGCCTATGCCGGCTACGACAGCGTCATTGTCGATGGCAAGGAATCCGAAATAACTGCCATCCAGCAGCCTGGGTTCCAGCCAGCGGCGGAAATTCGGTCCCATGGCGGCGAGAGCACTCTCATCACGGCCGGCCTCCCGAAACATCGATTCCCGATGCCGGCAGATCACATCCAAGTCGCCGGGATCGACGTTACGCATCTCCATGTGGTCCTCCGCTCTCGCCATCGGACGCCACCGGCAGCGCCTCGCTGCGCCACCGCAACATGCCGCCGGCGAGGTTGGCCACCCGGCCGAAACCCGATCTGGCCAGCAGCGCGCTGGCTTGCGCCGAGCGCACGCCCGAGCGGCATACCGCCACGACGGGGCGCTGCGGGTCCAGTTCGTGGAGGCGGTTCTTCAGCTCGGATAGCGGCACCAGCCGCGCGCCGGCGAGATGGCCGATGCTGTCGGCGAACTCGGGGGCTTCGCGCACATCGACGATTTGCACGTCGGCGGCATGTTCCAGCAGCGTCATCGGCTCGATTTCCCAGATGCCGCTGAAGCGCAAGGTCAGCGGCGCCCACGTGGGCGTATCGGGCGTCGGTTGGTCTCCCTCGGGTTTGCCGCAGCGCAGGTTGGCGGGCACGGCCACGTCCATCAGCTTGGGATGCGGCAGGTTCAGGTTGTTCATGTGGCCCATGAAGTCGCCGACGTCCGCATCGCCGCCCAGGCGAGGATTGAAGCGGCGTTCTTCGGCCACGCTGCTGACGGTGATGCCGCGATAGTCGTGCGCGGGATAGAGCAGGCAGTCGGCGGGCAGCGTCAGGATCTGCTCGCGCACGGAAGAGAACAATTGCCGCGGGCTGCCTTGCTGGAAGTCGGTGCGGCCGCAGCCGCGAATGAGCAGGCTGTCGCCGGTGAATGCCATGCTTTGGTCGTCCAGCACGTAGGTCAGGCAGCCGCCGGTGTGGCCGGGCGTGGCGCGCACGCTCAGGTAGCGCTTGCCGAAGCCGACGCGGTCGCCGTGGCGCAGCGCTTGTTCCACCAGCGCTGTATCTGCCGCGGCCGCCTCGGCCAGGGCGATGCGGCTGCCGCAGCGTTCATGCAGGCGCCAGGCGCCGGTCACATGGTCGGCATGCACGTGCGTGTCGAGCGTGACCGTCAGGCGCAGGCCGAGTTCTTCCAGCAAGGCCAGGTCGCGCGGCACCTGTTCGTAGACCGGATCGATCAGCAAGGCTTCGCCGTTGTCGCCCAGCAGGTAGGTGTAAGTGCACGAAGTGGGGTCGAACAGTTGACGGAAAATCATGGCGGACTCTGAAAGATGGACGGTGCGGACCGGTGTTGTGTGTTGCCTGGGTTGATTTACGGCTGCTCCATCATAACAAATGGACCTTGCAAGGCCGAGACCGGTCTTGCCGATTTGGCGACGCGGGGATCGGAAGATCGGAAGCTGGCTGGCGCCGGCTTGTGGCTTGTGAGCGACAAGGTTCCTGCATTAAACATACTGGCAAGTATAATGTCGCCAAAGAAAGTGATAACGCTGGACCGGCTACCGGGCCACGGGGGAAAGATGGATCAAATGGGAATGCCATTGCTGGGAGTAGTATTAGCCGCGCTTTGCCTGCTGTTGGCAGGACTGGGCGCAGTGCTGCACCGGCTATTGGCGAGGCGTCGGCTGAAACGGCTGCGCGCCGAGTACGAAGTCAACAAATGTGCGCACCTTGAGGCGCAACGCCGCGCCGACTCGCGTAGTGCAGATTGAGGCAGGCTCCGGGTCCATCACAGCAACCGCAGCAACCGCGCTCAGGCCTTGCGCGTCATCCGCAGCGGCCAGCCGACAGGCCGGTCCGGAGTTCAATACGAATAATCGCCGACGACCTTGCGCACCGTTTTCAGCGCCGCCTGCAGCGCCTCCGGTTCGACCGAGCCGAGCGCCAGCCGGATCGCGTGCGGCACATGGTCGGAGCTCGCAAACGGCGCGGCCGTCGAGACCGAGACGTTTTCTTGCAGCAGCGCCATGGCGACCTGATCGGCGCGCGCCTCTTCGGGCAGCGGCAGCCACAGGAAGTAGGACGCCGGGTGCGACACGTAGCGCAGGCCTTTGAGGATCTTGCGCGCCGTCGCTTGCCGGCGCATCGCGTCCGCGCGTTTTTCCGCTTCCAGTCTTGCCACCGTGCCGTCTTCCAGCCAGGCGCAGGCGATTGCCGTCATGACGCCGGGCGTGTTCCAGGTGGTGGCGCGGATGGCGCGTTCGATTTTCGGCGCCCACTGCGGCGGTGCTGCGACAAAGCCGACACGCAGTCCGGTCGCGACGCTCTTGGAGAGTCCGGAGACGTAGACCGTGGTTTCCGGCGCCAGCGCGGCAATCGGCGGCGGCGGATTTTCCGCGAGGAAGGCGTAGGCCGCATCTTCGATGATCAGCAGCCCGTACTGGCGCGCAATCGCCGCCAGCCTCTTGCGCTGCTCCAGGCTCATCACCCAGCCCAGCGGATTGTGCAGCGTCGGCATGGCGTACACCGCGCGCACGCGCCGCTTCTTGCACAGCTTGTCCAGCGCATCCAGATCGGGGCCGTGTTCCGCCAAGGGGATGGCCGCCAGCTCCAGCCGTTGCGTTTCGGCCAGCACCTTGAATCCCGAATAAGTCAGCGCATCCGTCGCCACCACGTCGCCCGGGTGCAGCAAGGCCATGGCCGTCGCCGCCAGTCCGTGCTGCGCGCCGCTGACGATCAGCATCTGCTCCGCGGCGACGGTTAATCCACGCGACAGCAGATGGCGCGCCACCGCGGCGCGCTCATGCGGACGTCCGGCATGCGGCTGGTAACGCAGCAAGGCTTCCAGGTCGCCCGAAGAGGCCAGCCGGCGCAACGCAGCGCTCAGCAGCCGGGTTTGTTCCGGCAGCGAGGGATAGTTGAAATTGAGGTCGATCACGCCGGCGGCCACCGCATGCAGGTCGACGCCCTGGTCGGGCGGCAGGGCGGTCTCCCTGACGAAGGTGCCGCGACCGGTCTCGCCGCTGACCAGGCCCATCGCTTCCAGCTCGGCATAGACCCGCGTCGCCGTCGCCAGCGCCAGGCCTTCTTTCGCGGCGAGTTGCCTGTGCGTCGGCAGGCGCGTGCCGGGCGTGAGCACGCCGGCGCGGATGTCCGCGGCAAACCGGTCGACCAGCTGCTTGTATCGGGCGTGCGCCATGTCTCCCGTCCCCCTGCCTTATGTATCCATGACAATAATTTGATTGTACTGATTGCCGGTCCTATGATGCCTCATCGCCATCGGACTTGAACAGGAAAACCACGCCATGCACATCAGCATTCTGACTTTCGACGGTTTCAACGAACTCGATTCGCTCATCGCCTTCGGCATCCTCAACCGCATCAAGAAACCGGACTGGCGCGTCTCGATCGCCGGGCCGGCCAAGCAACTGCGTTCCTGGAACGGTCTGGAGATCGCCGCCCATGTCACGCTGGAAGAAGCCGGACATGCCGACGCCGTCCTCGTCGGCAGCGGCGTCAAGACGCGGGAAGTGGTGGCCGATGACGCGATCATGGCGCGCCTGCGGCTGGATCCGTCGCGGCAGTTGCTGGGCGCGCAATGTTCCGGCACGCTGGTGCTGGCCAAGCTCGGCCTGCTTGATCAGGTGCCGGCCTGTACCGACCTCACGACCAGGCCTTGGGTGCAGGAGGCGGGCGTGGAGGTATTGAACCAGCCGTTCTTTGCCGACGGCAACATCGCCACCGCGGGCGGCTGCCTGGCGTCGAGCTATCTGGCGGCGTGGGTGATCGCGCGTCTGGAAGGAATCGCCGCCGCGCAAAACGCGATCCACTACGTGGCGCCGGTGGGCGAGAAGGAGGAGCACGTGGCGCGCATGATGAAGAACGTCGCGCCTTTCCTGCCGGAGGCAACGGCGGCGGCGTAAGGCCGGTGCGCGTTACCTGGCCTCGCGCGCACTACGCACATCGCGCCTGATGGCTTGCGGCGGCACGCCGAATCCGCGCATGAACACTTCCCGCATGTGGCGGCGGTCGCGGAAACCGGTTTCCCTGGCGATCACTTCGAGCGGATGGCGGCTTTGCTCGATCATCAGGCGCGCCGCCTCCAGGCGCAATCCTTCGATCGCCTTGGCCGGCGACTGGCCGGTTTCTTCCGTGAACACGCGGCTGAACTGGCGCGGACTCAGGTTGACGGATTCCGCCAGTTCGTCGACGGTCAACTCCTTGCCCAGATTCTTGCGCGCGTAGTTCAGGGCATTCTGGATGCGGTCCGACTTCGGCGACAGGTCGAGTATTTCGGAATGCTGCGACTGCCCGCCCGAGCGGCGCTGATGCATCACCAGCTTGTGCGCGACCGAGCGCATCGCATCGCCGCCAAGATCCTTCTCCACCATCGCCAGCGCCAGATCCAGACCCGCCGTCATCCCGGCCGACGTCCATATCGGGCCGTCGACGATATAGATCCGGTCGTCTTCCACCTGGATATCGGGAAAGCGCTTTTGCATCTCGCGCGCAAAATACCAGTGCGTCGTGGCGCGCCGTCCGGCCAGCAGACCCGACTCCGCCAATACGAAGCCGCCGGTGCAGATGGCCGCGACACGCCGTGCGCGCGTGGCGGCTTTTTTGAGGAAGGCTTGTTCGTCAGCCGACGCCGGAAAACTCAACGGGTCGCCGACGCCGCTGATGATCCAGGTATCCACCCGGGTGCGCGCAGTCGGCACCCGGGTTTCGACGCGCAAGCCCAGGGATGAGCGCACCTCATTCCCGGCGAGGGAAAAGTTTTCGACCTGATAGAAGGGCTCTCCGGCGACCATGTTGGCGTATTCGAATACCGCCTGCGTCGCCACCGCCATGATCTGAAATTCGTCCTGCAGCAAGTAGCCGATGCGATGCATGTCCGTTCCTTGTCCGAATTGGTTACGTATGTCCTAAAACATGACCATAAACGTCATTTGAGACAAGGTCAAGCGTCACTATGATGTGTCCATGCATTCAAGCATTCGTCCTTAAGCCGACGCTTAAGCCAACCTATCCGACACAGGAGCGACATCATGACGCAAGCACACCAGGGTACTGCCCTCATCACCGGCGCCTCTTCCGGCATCGGCGCCGTTTACGCCGACCGTCTGGCCAGGCGCGGCTACGACCTCGTCCTGGTCGCCCGCAACCGCGACCGCCTCAATGCACTGGCCGACCGCATCACCACCGAAACCCGCCGCACCGTCGAAGTGCTGGTTGCCGATCTCAACGACAAGTCCGCGCTGGCCGAGGTGGAAGCCAAGCTGCGCGGCGACGCCAGCATCACCCTGCTGGTCAACAACGCCGGCATCGGCACCCATACGCCGCTGCTGTCGAGCGACGTCGACAAGATGACGCAGCTGATCGACCTCAACGTCACCGCGCTGACCCGCCTGACGTATGCCGCGGTACCCGGCTTCGTGGCGCGCGGCGCAGGCCGGATCATCAACATCGCCTCCATCGTCGGCATCGCCCCGGAAGTCCTCAACGGCGTCTACGGCGGCAGCAAGGCCTTCGTCTATGCCTTCAGCCAATCGCTGCATCACGAGCTGGCAACGCAAGGCGTGCAAGTACAGGCGGTATTGCCCGGCGCCACGGCGACCGAATTCTGGGAGCTCGGCGGATTGCCGGTGGAGCATCTCGACCCGAACATCGTCATGACCGCGGAAAACATGGTCGACGCCGCGCTGGTGGGTTTCGATCGCGGCGAGCTGATCACGATTCCTTCGCTGCACGACGCCGGCCAGTGGGAAGCCTATGAGGCGGCGCGCCAGGCCATGTCCGCGCATCTTTCCAACAAGGCCGTGGCGCCACGCTACATCGCCGCCGATTGATCCATTTGCTTATTCACATCAAGGAAGACACATCATGAAACTCACCGACAACACCATCTTCATCACCGGCGGCGCCTCCGGCATCGGCCGCGGACTGGCCGAAGCGCTGCACGCGCGCGGCAACACCGTCATCATCGGCGGCCGCCGCAAGGCATTGCTGGAGGAAGTCGTCGCCGCCAATCCCGGCATGGCCTCCATCGAGATCGACATCGCCGACGCCGCCAGCATCGATGCGGCGGCCAGGACGCTGACGGCGCGTTACCCGGCATTGAACGTGCTGATCAACAACGCCGGCATCATGCCGTTCGACGATGCCGGCGCACGGATGGACGACCGGGTGTCGCGCAGCATCCTCGACACCAACCTGCTCGGCCCGATTCGCCTGACCTCCGCGCTGATCGATCAGCTCAAGCGCCAGCCGCGTGCGACCATCATTCACAATACGTCCGTGCTGGCTTATATCCCGCTGGCGGCGACGGCGGTGTATTCCGCCTCCAAGGCCGCGCTGCATTCGTACGCGATGTCGCAACGCTTCATGCTGCGCGACACCACCGTGCGCGTACAGGAAATCGCACCGCCATGGGTAGACACCGACCTGGTCAGGAAAAGTGGGGATCCGCGCGCCATGCCGCTCGACGCCTTCATCGCCGAAACCATGGTCGCGCTGGAGAGCGACGCCGAGGAAGTGATCGTCGAGGCGGTGCGTCCGCTGCGCGCCAATCCGGGTCCTGGCGAACATGCCTTGTTCAACGGTTTCAACCTGTCGCTGATCGACAATCCGATTCCGGTCTGAAACGGCTGCCGGATCATCGCCCGCCGCGGGCGGCGATTTTTCATTTTTCATTGAAACTGAAACAAACCGGACGCGGCTGCGCCAGGCGGCAATATCAGCGACAATGGCTCGACGTTCTCGCCACGCAAGGAAAACCGAAATGACCCAACCCATCGCCGTCGTCGCCACCATCACCGCGCATCCCGGACATCGCCAGGCGGTCATCGACGCCTTGCGCACCGCCGTCGCCGCAGTACGCCTGGAACCGGGCTGCGAACAATATGTCTTGCACGAGGACGTGGATCAGCCGAACCGGCTGATCATGATCGAGCGCTGGAGCAGCATGGCGGACCTGAAGGCGCACGAGCAGGGCGCGGCATTGGCAACACTCGGCGGCGCCTTGAAGGATCGGGCCGATCTGCAGGTCAGCAAACTGATTCCGGTGAACTGACGCGTCAGGACCGCAAAAAATCGTCTTCAGGACGAAATCGCCGCAGCGGCGCCGCATCGACAGGATGCAGCGCCGCTTCGCTTCTTGTCAGCGTGCCGCGCGCAGTTCCCTGGCGGCGGCAACCATGTTGGTCAGCGCCGGGATCACCTCTTCCCAGGCGCGCGTCTTCAGGCCGCAATCCGGATTCACCCACAAACGTTCCGCAGGGATGCGTTCGGCCGCCTTCTTCATCAACTGCACCATGTGTTCCTGCGTCGGGATGTTCGGCGAGTGGATGTCGTACACGCCGGGTCCGATGTCATTCGGATAGTTGAAGTTGTCGAAGGCGTCGAGCAGTTCCATGTCCGAGCGCGAGGTCTCGATGGTGATGACGTCGGCATCCATGTCGGCGATCGACGCGATGATGTCGTTGAACTCCGAATAGCACATGTGGGTGTGGATCTGGGTCTCGTCCTGCACGCCGTTGGCGGTGATGCGGAAGGAGTCGACCGCCCAGTCGAGATACTGCTGCCATTGCGACTTGCGCAGCGGCAGGCCTTCGCGCAGCGCCGCTTCGTCGATCTGGATCACGCGCACGCCGGCTTTTTCGAGATCGAGCACTTCTGCGCGAATCGCCAGCGCCAGCTGGTAGCACGACACCGAACGCGGCTGGTCGTCGCGCACGAAGGACCAGTTCAGGATCGTGACCGGGCCGGTCAGCATGCCTTTCATCGGTTTGGCGGTGAGCGATTGCGCATACCGGCTCCATGCCACCGTCATCGCCTTCGGACGCGCGATGTCGCCGAACAGGATAGGCGGCTTCACGCAGCGCGAACCGTAAGACTGCACCCAGCCGAACTGGCTGAAGGCGTAGCCGTCGAGCTGCTCGCCGAAGTATTCGACCATGTCGTTGCGCTCGGCTTCGCCGTGCACCAGCACGTCCAGGCCCAGCGCTTCCTGTTCGCGCACGCTGCGGGCGATCTCGGCTTGCATGGCGACCTTGTAGTCGGCTTCGTTCAGCTTGCCGGCCTTGAATTCGCTGCGCGCATGGCGGATCCCGGCGGTCTGCGGGAAGGAGCCGATCGTCGTGGTCGGATAAGCAGGCAGCTTCAGCAGGGCAGCTTGCTTGTTTGCGCGCAAGGCATAGGCGCTCCGGCGTTCGCCCATGGCTTTGGTGATGCCGGCGACGGCGGCTTTGACGGCGGGATTGTTGACGCGCGGCGAAGTACGGCGCGCAGTGACGGCGGCCCGGTTGGCGTCGAGTTCGGCCTTGACGGCGTCGCGACCCTGGTTCAACGCGGTGGCAAGCACGTTCAATTCGTCCAGTTTCTGAATCGCAAACGCCAGCCAGGAGCGGATCTCGCCGTCGAGCTTCTGTTCGCTGTCCAGGTCGACCGGCACGTGCAGCAAGGAGCAGGTCGGCGCGATCCAGAGACGGTCGCCCAGGCGCGCGGCCACCGGCGCCAGCCATTCCAGCGTGGCGTTGAGATCGGATTTCCAGATGTTGCGACCGTTGATCACGCCCAGCGACAGCACGCGGTCTTGCGGCAGTTGCGCGATGACGGCGTCGACTTCGGCGCGCGCGTTGATCGCATCCAGATGCAGGCCGTGCACCGGCAGCCGGCAGACCAGCGGCAGGTTGTCCTGCAACTGGCCGAAGTAGGTCGCCAGCAACAGCTTGATCTTGCCGGCGCCCAGTTCAGCATAGGCGGTCGTGAATGCCTTTTGCCATTCGGGAGACAGCTCGGTCACCAGGATAGGTTCGTCGATCTGCACCCATTCCACGCCTTGCGCGGCGAGTCGTGCCAGCAGCTCGGCATACAGCGGCAACAGACGCGGCAGCAGCGCCAGCTTGTCGGAGTCATCCTTGGCCTTGCCCAGCGCCAGATAAGTGACGGGACCGACGATCACCGGCTTGGCTCTCACGCCCGCCGCCTTGGCTTCGCTCAGTTGTTCCAGCAGGCGCGAGGCGTCGAGCCTGAAGGCGGTGCCGGCGGTGAATTCCGGGACGATGTAATGGTAGTTGGTGTCGAACCACTTGGTCATTTCACCGGCAGCCACACCGCCGCAGCACGCGGCATGGTCTTCCAGGCCTTTGGCCGAACGGCCGCGCGCCACGCGGAAGTAATTGTCCAACGCATCGCCATGGAAGCCGCGCACGCGCTCGGGCAGGTTGCCCAGCGTGAAGCTCATGTCGAGCATCTGGTCATAGAAAGCAAAGTCGCCGACCGGCGCCAAGTCGAGCGCCGCCTGATGCGCCCAGTGGCGCCGGCGCAATTGCGCGCCCAGCGCCTTCAGTTCTTCGCGCGAGGATTCGCCTTTCCAATAGGATTCGAGCGCGAACTTCAGTTCGCGTTGGGCGCCGATGCGGGGAAAGCCCAGATTGTGTGTGGTGACCATGATGTCTTCTTCATCCTGCTTGAGTTGTCCGGTAGGCGAAGCTTAGCCTTGGCGATCCATGAAGTAAAATGGTGTTTTCTCATTGATCAATTAATACTGATCATGGATTAAAAAGGCCGCCATGCTCGAACGCATCCATCTCGCCATCATTCGGGAAGTCGACAAACAGGGTTCGCTGACTGCTGCCGCAGACGTCTTGTTCCTGACGCAGTCGGCGCTCAGCCACGCCATCAAGAAGCTGGAGCAGCAGCTCGGCACCGACATCTGGCTGCGCGAAGGCCGCAGCCTGCGTCTGCCGCATTTGCCGTTAGGCGGGAGGATTGAAGCGACACTGGCTTGTCAATGAGGACGCCGGCAGGTTCTGCATCAGGCTCTTGCCGGGTCCGCATCCGGACCGGCGTTCAGTCGACAAAGGCAATATCGTCTTTGCCCTGAGGCGGAATCTTGATCGCGATGGCTTTGACCGGTCCGTTGGCGACGACCGCGCCCGCGTGCGCGGTTCCCTTGGGGATGATGATCAGCGTGCCCGGTTTGAATTCCTTGCGTTCGCCGCCCAGCCACATGGAACCGCTGCCTTCGATGATGTATTGGATCTCGTCCGTCTTGGCATGGATGTGCTTGTTGACGTTGCCCGACTGAAGATTGATCGTGGCGTTGTCGGTATTGACCAATGTCCTCGACTTCAATTCGGGAAAGGGCGTGGCAGGAAGCATGGCGTGCGTGATCGCGGTCAGATCGATCACGGCCGGCGCCAGGGGAGCCTGCTGCGCATGCGCGTTGGACATCATCCGTTGCGCCAGCGGCGACACCGTGATGCCTGCGATGAACGCGCCGACAACGGCAAGTGAGAGAACCGTGATGTTCTGTCGCATATGAAGTCCTTTTTTCAGGTGGTATCGGATGGCATGGCCGGCCCATGCAGGCCGCGTTGATCATAGCACTGCCGTTGGCGGCGTTGCGGCATTGCGGCAATCGATACCGGGAGCCTGTCCCGCCTGCGCCGTCCCGATCAATGATAAATTCATCTCCTGAGCAACGGCCCGGCTCAAGCCGGGCGCCGAATGAGAAGGGAAGCAAGCATGCAAAGACGTTCATCGTCGTCCAGGTTCTGGCTCATCGCGCTGGGAATCGCCATTTTGATCGCGGGCTTCAGCGTCGCCTACCTTGTCAAGACCCGGACATTCGAAGCCGGAGCGCAGTACCGCATCGTCGGCGGCCAGGCCTACCTGTCCGAAAGCGACGACTCGAAGCAGGATGCCGACGGACTGCAGAAATACGGCGGCAACGTCGCCGTCATCGTCGCCGCCTACAAGCGCAAACTGCACAATCTGTTGCAGGGAGAAAACCTGGCGTATCTGCTGGCGATCGTTGCCGTCATCCTGTCGGCATGCTGCTTCCGGATGGCTCTGGATGCGGAAGGGCGCGACTGATGCGTTCTAAGGTTCCAATTGTTGCTTAAGCGCTTCTCATCGCCACGCCATTCACGCTATAGTGCAAGAACAACATGGCAAGAAAAAAAGATGAAAGATCCATTGGGAGACCGCGCATGACAATCTTGATCCGATGTGTCTTGTTCCTCGTCCTCGTTCCTCTTGCGGCTTTTTCGCAAGAAAAAGAATGCAGCAAAGTCGTGATTTCCGCCGATTCGGATTATGCGCCGCTGCATTGGTACGACGGCAAGCACCTTACCGGCGCCAGCATCGAGATCGCCACGACGGCGTTGTCGGCGCTCGGCATTCCTTACGAAGTACGATATGTCGGTCCTTTCCACCGGGTGCTCAAAAGCGCGCGCGAGGGCGAGATAGACATGATCTCGTCGCTCAAGGACACGCCGGAACGACGGGAATATTTAAGCTATACAAACGTCCCCCTGTTTTCCAACCCGATTGCGATCTTCGTCGCCAAGGACCGGAATTTCCATTACGCCGGATGGAACGATCTGATCGGCAAGAAAGGCGGCGTGACGCTCGGCAATCAATTTGGCGACGGCTTCGATGAATTCTTGCGCAAGAATCTTGACGTGACATCGGAGCAGAAGGCCTACATGAATTTCAAGAAACTCGAATTGCGGCGCATCGACTACCTGATCACCGGGTACTACTCGGGATTGATCTACCTGGCGGAGTCCGGACAAACCGACAAGTTCGTCGCCCTCAAGCCCTATGTCTCGGAATCCGATAATTTCATCGCCATCTCGCAAGCCAGTCCGTGCGTCAAACATCTGAAAAGCCTGAACCAGCAATTGGACAGCATGCGTCGCGAAGGAAAACTTAAATCCATCCTGGACAAGCACATCGCACTCCTGCAAAAGCGAGGAACCCTGACCCAGGGATCAGGAATTGCCCGATAGCCCGGCGACGACGCGACCGGTAAAGTAACACCTGACATCATGTCGTCTCCTCTCGGTCGAAAGACTGATTCGCCCGCCGTCGGCCCGCGCCGATCGCGGGCTTTTTCATGATCTGCAGCCTTGAGAGAAAACTGGAAGCATATCTACGTCACACGTCTGTCAAAAAGCAGCTTTACAATCACGGCAAACGCGCAATTCAGTATTGCACCTACCGGAGCCGGCGGTCGGGAAACATACCGGCACCACCATATCACCGCCCCATCTGCCAGGGCGCAGATGCTGCCTCGGCCGCTGAAGCAAAGAGTACTTCATTCAACCGTCAGTCATTCGCCCCGGCGACGATCGCGCCTTCGATGCCGTTCTTCGCCAGCGAGGCGGCGACAAAGCCGGATGCCTTCATCTCTTCGACAAAACTCGCCAGATAGGCCGCAGCCGCATCGCCCCTGGCCTTGGGTACGCCCATCGCCTGGCGGATCACCATGAAGCGTTGCGGCAGAATCCGCATGCCGCCGACCTTGGCTGCATCCTGTTCAAGCTGCTGCTTGACGCCGGCCGCCACGCTCAGGTGCTGATCGAGGAAGCCCTGCACCACGGCGGGTGAAGTCGGGATGCGCACGATGGTGGCCTGGCGCAGTTCGAGCGTGAGGAACAGGTCGTAGGCGCTGCCCTTGCCGACGGCGACGGTAATGCCCGGCTTGTCGACCTGTTCATTGCCGGTGATCGGCGACTCGTTGCGCACGGCGTAGAAGCCTTCGATCAGCACATACGGTCCGGTGAAACTGATTTCTTGCGCGCGCTTGGGATCGACCGCAAAAAAGCCGATGTCGGCCTTGTCCTGTTCGATGTTTTCCACCGAATTGCCGGCCGACTTGACCGCCACCAGTTGCAGCGGCACGCCCAGCCGCTTCGCCAGTTCCGCAGCCAGATCGACCGATACGCCGACCGGCGAGCCGGTCTTGGGATCCAGGTTGGCCAGCACCGGATTGCCGAGGTTGATCGAGGCGCGCAAGGCGCCATGCGGTGCAAACAACGCCGCCATGGATTTATCTGCGGGTTGTGCGGTGGAAGAAGTTGCCTGCATGATCGTGGTTCCCGAAGTCTGCGCCTGTGCGGCGGCGTTGCATGTCAGAAGAACCGCCAGCGCCGCCAGTAGCGCCGTCCGGTACTTCAGTGTCGTGAATGTCTTCATCTTGGCGTTACTTTTCGGTTATTTGTCTTGTCTGATTCGCAACTCGGGATGATGGCACAACACTGCCGACGACGCAGGCCGACAGTCAGTCAGGCAAACACGCTGCGCCACCAGGCAATCGCGCGGGCCAGGAAGCCTTCTTCTTCCTCGAAGAGATAAGGCTTCTTCACGCGCAGGCGTTCCAGGATTTCCTTCTCGTCCTTTTCCTTGACCGAGCCGTGGGCAATGCCCAGTTTCAGCAAGCTGCGCAGGGCGCCCAGTTTTTCATGCGCGACGCTGCCCCGGGCGTGCTCGACAGCGATCTTTGCATCATGCAGCTGTTGCGCCAGCGACGCGGCAAGCCGCCATGCCGGTGTCTTCAGTTTCTCTTCCACGTGGGCGATGCTGACCGCCGCCGATTTGATTTGCGCGGCGAGGATGTCGATCTGCGATTCGTCGCCCTTGGCCTGTTTGACGATGGCGGTGGCCCATGCCTTGGCCGCCGTCGTCAGGTCGTCGGAACCCCAGTCCTGGCGCACCGCGATATGGAAACCGTAGGTCGACGCCTGTGAAATCAGGATCGCCACCACGTCCGGGAAATCCTTGTCGAGCGCGCGCTTGGCCCAGGCGTATTGGCCCGACATCATCAGATGCTGCACGGCTTCTTCGGTCAGGAAGGTCGTGTTGTCTGACAATTTTGCCAACAAAAAATTGTCGAAGGAAGGCGAGACGAATCCCGAATCGCACTTCAACGACAAGCGGACGAAGTTCTTGAATTCGCGGTCGAGCGTGTCGTACACCTCGTCCTTGACGTTCATGTTGATCTTTTTCATGTTTTCTCCCGGGGGTACTTGCCGTGCACGTTAAGACTTTAGTAGCGAATCAGGCAATGTCAATTCTTCTGCCGGTGGCGGAGAGTCGATGACAGCGAATGTTTCGCAGTGGAGGGTTGTTAACGGCAAGAAGGAAGAAGAACTTTATCTCAGGAAATTTTTTCCGGGTAAAAAAATCGTTCCGTTCAAATAGTGATGACTAAAAACAAACGTTGAAACGGCAGCAAGGTCGCACTGGCGGCGCATGGCGCCCGAACTGCAGCGTTCAATTCGTTCGTTTTCTCGCTGCGGCAACACGCTCCAGAATCTCGAAGATCGCCATCCCGGCCAGCATGGCGACCGTGAACAGCACCGGCTTCATGCTGCCGGTGGCCAGCGAGGCCAGGGCCGGACCGGGACAATAGCCGGCGAGTCCCCAGCCTGCGCCAAACAGCAGCGCGCCGACGATCAGGCGGCGGTCGATGCGGGTGTCCGTCGGCAGGCGCAGGGGCGCGCCCGTCAGCGTTTTCTTTTTGGCGCCGATAAAGCGAAATACCGGAAACCCGATCAGGATGGCGCCGCCCATGACGAACGCCAGCGAAGGATTCCAGTTGCCGGCCAGATCCAGGAAGCCTGTCACTTTCGCAGGATCGGTCATGCCCGACACAATCAGTCCGATGCCGAAAATCAATCCGGCGACGAGCGCAGTCACGATATGCATGTCGTCCTCCTCAGGCGATCAGGTGGCGCACGACGAACACCGTGACGAATCCGGCCGCCATGAACGTGGCCGTCGCCGCCAGCGAGCGCAAAGAACGTCGCGACAAGCCGCACACGCCGTGTCCGCTGGTGCAGCCCGAGCCGTAGCGCGTCCCCAGTCCCACCAGCAAGCCGGCGACGATCAAGGTCGGCGCGCCGGCTTCAATGCTGATCGCGGGCAGCGCCGCCGTCAGGCGATACGCCAGCGGCGCGGCAATCAGCCCCGCGACAAATGCGACGCGCCAGAATACCTCGCCCTTCGACGGGCGCAACAGTCCGCCGACGATCCCGCTGATGCCGGCGATCCGGCCGTTGAGCAAAATCAGCAGCGCCGCCGCCAGTCCGATCAGCAATCCGCCGGCAAGGGAAGTCCAGGGCGTAAAGCTCGCCCAGTCGATGTTCATGTGTGTGTCCTTCTTGAATAGGGAGTGCCGGCTCGGCCCGGCGCCAGCAGCATCATGGCATAAGTCCGGCGCTGCGGCGGCAATGCTGTTCGGTCAAGTTCAAAAGCTTGTCAGCCCGTCACAACTGTCGTCCTGACGAAAGTCGGGACCCAGCGTCGCATCGGACGTTTTCACGACACCGGGTTCCAGCGCGCGCCGGGACGACGGCTGGGAAAATCGGCCTAACTGAACCGCATCAGTGCTGCCGCGCGTCTTATCCGGCCGGCGCCTTTGCAAGCGCTCTCATCTGCCGCAGCGTCTTCTCGTCGACCGAGTCCCGGATGGCGGCAAGGGTTTGCTCCAGATGCTGCTTGACGATCTTTTGCACCAGCTTGCCGTTCTTCTTGCTGAAGCCTGCGAGGATCATGCCGTGCTCTTCGTTGTCCACCTGCAGGATCCTGGGATGGATGAAGATGGAGAGCGATACATACGGTTCGGCAACCACGAGAAGATTTTTCACGATCTCGTAGAGCCGTGAGTCTTCTTCGCTCATCATCAGCCTGATGTGGAATTCGCGGTTCAGCGCCGACCACTGATGCGGGTCGGTCGCGGCGCACATCTCTTCATGGATGGCATGTGCCGCTTCCAGCGATGCGGGGGAAATCGAGCTCACCGCCTTCTTCGCCAGCAGCGGCTCCAGCGCAATGCGCAGTTCGTAGATTTCCGCGACGTCCTTCACCGTCAGTCCTTTGACCACCACGCCCTTGTTGGCGTCGATCAGGACCAGGCCTTCCGAGCGCAGGCCGCGAAAGGCTTCGCGTACCGGCGTGGTGCTGACTTCAAAACGTTTGGCGACTTCATCCTGCCGCAGCTTGTCGCCGGGACGGTACTTGCCGGCGAGGATGTCGTTTCTCAGCAGGCTGAGGACCTGTTGTTCGATGGTCTTGAAGGCTTTCGGCATGCGCGGGTTCTATTGGGTGTCTCGGCTGGCAGGCGGTGTTTATTCGCCTGCTCCTGGCGGCTCAATGGGTTGAGCTCTGTCGGTGTGACCAGCATCGTATTTTGTCTTGCCCGGCGGACCGGCGCAAGTGTTGCGCCGGTCCATGCCGCCGATTCGGGCCGCCATCAGAGCGACGCAGGCGTCATCGACGGCAGGATGGTGCTGAGCCACTGGCCGGTCTGCAGCAGCGCCAGATCGCCGTCGGCGCGTCCGATCAGTTGCACGCCGTAGGGCAGGAAGTCCGTCGAAAAACCGGACGGCGTCGTCACCGCCGGCAAGCCGAGCAGCGTCGCCGGCGCGCAGAACGATGCGTCGCCGGTCTTCTCCAGGCCCTTGAGCGCGGTGGTCGGCGAGGTGATCGTCATGATCGCATCGAGGTCCTTCAACAAAGCGTCGCGGCCGGCGCGCAGCACGCCGACCTGCTCGATCAGGCCCTGATAGGTTTCTCTGGAAATCGTCGCGCCGCGGCTTACCAGCTCCCGCGTGTAAGGACCGGCCAGCGCTTCGTCGTCCTTGATGTCGTCGTAAATCGCCGCGCGCGCCTCATAGGCGAGCACGTCGACCACCAGTTTGTTGAGCGCGCGGATGTCGAGGCCGAGGCCGGCATCGACGCATTCGACACCGGCGGCTTCCAGGCGGCGCACCACGGCGTCGAAGTTTTGCTGTACGTCGCTTTCCACCTGTGCCCATTGCGCGGAGCGATAGATGCCGATCTTGCGCGGCTTCACGCCGGCGGCGAATGCCTTGGCCGATGCCGGCGCCGCAATCGCGTTGTCGCGCGCGATGACCGCGTGGCAGACCGCGGCCCAGTAGAAGCTGGACGTGATGAAGCCCAGATGATCCAGCGTCGGCGCCAGCGCGTGCACGCCCTCGGTCGGGATCAGTCCGTAGGTCGGTTTGTAGCCCACCGCGCCGCAGTAGGACGCGGGCCGGATCACCGAGCCGACCGTCTGCGTGCCCAGTGCGATCGGCACGATGCCGGCGCCCACGGCGGCCGCCGAGCCGCTCGATGAGCCGCCAGGGCTGTGTCCGGTATTCCATGGATTGACGGTCGCGCCCGGATCGCGCCAGGCGAATTCCGTGGTCACCGTCTTGCCGAAGATCACCGCGCCCGCTGCGCGCAGCTTGCTGACGATCCAGGCATCCTTTTGCGGTCGATAGCCCTGGAAGATCTTCGAACCGTAGGTGGTCGGCATGTCCGCCGTGTCGATCAGATCCTTGACCGCCACCGGGACGCCGGCGAGCGGGCCCGTCTTGCCGGGAGGCACATCGGCATAAGCGTCGGGACGATAAGTGAACGCCTTCAGCGTGTCGTCAATGCGGTCCGCGGTCGCCACCGCCAGTGCGAGCGCGTCGTGATTTGTGTCTTGCGTGTGTGTGGTCATGATCCGTTCTTCAAAAGTGGCAAAGCGGCAAACCGGAGATGCTGGCATGCTCCGGCCTGCTTTCGTAACGACCGGACAGCCTGTTTTACTTGCCCGCTTTTTCGGCGAAGCTGTTGTCCACAGCGCTATCGTAAGTGACTTCGCCCGCCTTGATGTTGCCGATGGAAATCTGCAGATCAAGACCGGCCTGGAACGCTTGTTTGGAAATCGACGGCGTCGCCGGATAGATCTTCTGATCCAGCAGGCGCTTCACGGCGGCTTCCACCACGCTCTTCTCCAGCGACGGAAACTCCGCCACCGCCACACGATACGCCACTTGCGGATTGGCCTGCATCAGTTTTTCGGCATCGGCGATGGCGCTCACGAAGCTTTGCACCATTTGCGGACGCTTCTGGATGGTCGCCTTCAGCGTGTCGATGGTGGAGAACGCATACACGCCGTCATACTGCTTGGCGAAGTCGTAGACGATCTTGTAGCCGTTGGCCAGCGCCTGTTCGACCTGCGGCTGGTACAGCGTCGCGGCGGCGGCGCGGCCGGCCGTCACCGGCGAGATCTCGGTGCCGATCGACACCGTGTTGAGCTTGACGTTGGACAGGCCCTTTTCCTTCAGCAGGTTTTGCAGCAGGTAGGTGCTGGTCGACGGCGGCAGCGCGGCCGAGATGGTCTGGTCCTTGAGGTCGGCGATCGACTTGATCGGCGAATTCGGCGGCGCCACCATCCATACCGGCACGCCCGACACCACCATCGCCACGTTCACCAGCGATGCGCCCTTGAGATTGGCCAGCACCGCCGTCATCGGATCCTGCAGCGAGAAATCCGCGTGCCCGCCGATCACCGCCGCCACGCCTTGCGCGCCGCCGCCGGCGGTCACTTTCTGCACTTCCAGTCCATGCTTGGCGAACAGGCCCTCATTCATCGCCACGTACAGCGGCAGATACTGAATCGACTGGAAGGCCTGATAGATCACCGCCTTCTCCGCGGCATGGCCGGCCGGCGCAGCGGCACAGGCCGCTGCAATCACTGTGGCGCTACACAGCGTACGGACGTACTTCATTGTGCGACTCATTGTGCGATTTTCCATGAAACGATCCTTTCTTCGATTAATTGGACAACCCAGGTAAGAACTGCGGCCATCAGCGTCAGAATGATCACGCCCAGCCAGACGGTATTGAGATCGAACAGCGAACCGGCCACGAACACCGCATGTCCCAATCCGTTTTCCGATGCAATGAACTCGCCCACCACCGCGCCGATCAGCGCGAAGCCGATGTTGATGCGGAAGATCGAGAAGATCCACGGGATCGACGCCGGCACGATCAGTTTCTTGAAGATCATCGCGCGCTGCGCCTTGAACGACTTGAAGAGGTTCAGCAAATCCTTGTCGACTTCCTGCGCCGCCGCGCACGATGAAATCATCGCCACCGCAAAGGTCGAGATGCCGGCCAGCCAGATCTTCGACACCATGCCCGAGCCGAACCAGATGATGATCAGCGGGCCGAGCGCGATTTTCGGAATGCTGTTGAGCAGGATGGAAAACTGCTCGACGATGTCCGAGGTGCGCGGATAAAACCACAGCACCAGCCCCAGCACGATGCCCAGGCCGCTGCCGAGCACCAGGCCGAACAGCGTTTCGAACAGCGTCACCCAGGTGTCGTACAGCAGTTGTCCCTTGGTGAAGCCGATCACGGCCGAGCGGTAAATGCCCAGCGGCGAACCGAGCAACTGGCCGTTGATCAGATTGGCCTGCGCCGCCATCTGCCACAGGATGACCAGCACGATCAGGATGGTGGCGACGATCATCGTCGCGCCATTGCGTTTTTTCATGGAATCCCTTTCCCGGCTCAGACGGCTGCGTGCGCAACATCGCTCGCACGCAGCGCATTCCAGATTTCCTTGTGAAACAAGGGAAATTCCGGCGCACCGCGCGCCGTCACCGCATCGCGCTCGCCATCGGTGACGCCGTCGACGGTGAGCAGGATTTTTTCTTCGCGCGCGATCCGGGCCGGACGTCCGCCGAGCACGACGATGCGATTGCTCATCGCGATGGCTTCGTCGATATCGTGCGTCACCAGGATCACGCTGGTGCCTTCAGTGCGCGTCAGACTGATGACGTCGTTCTCCAGCATCAGCCGCGTCTCGTAATCGAGCGCGGAGAACGGTTCATCCAGCAGCACCACCGTCGGATCGGCCAGCAGCGTGCGCGTCAGGGCGACGCGCTGTTTCATGCCGCCCGACAGCGAATGCGGGTAGGCGTTGGCCACCGATTCCAGACCATAGCGGCCCAGCATTGCTTTCGCCCGTGTGCGATCCACATCGGTCACCGGGCGGTGCAGCTCGATGCCCAGCACGGCGTTCTCAAGGATCGTGCGCCACGGCAGCAGCAAATCCTTCTGCAGCATGTACGCGATGCTGCCCGGCGTGCCGTCGGCTTTTTCACCCAGCGCGATCTTGCCGGCGCCGGGCGTGAGCAGGCCCGAGATCAGGTTGAACAGCGTGCTCTTGCCCGCGCCGCTGCGCCCGACGATCGCCACGATCTCGGCCTTGCCGACCGTGAAATTGAGGTTCTGGAAAATGCGAATCTCTTCGCCGTTGGCCTTGACGAAGGCGTGGCTCAGATTCTGGACTTCAAGGCGGTTCTCCAACATTTGCTCCACAAAAAAGCGCCGGCGTCGCCGTCGGCGGATGAGTCAAAAGCGTTGCCTGATGTTTCCTGCATGTAACTATGCATAATGCATAATCGGTGCAGTGAGCACGATGCCAAGCAGAAGCCGTGCCAGAAAACACGTCCAACTGGGCAGTGAAAAATGGAACCGGCGGGAGGCGTAGAAGCGGTGCGGGATCTGTCTTTCAGACCGCCGGATAGAGAAAGAGAAAAACGCGAGAACGGTGATCGCCGCGGTTGCCGGAATGGGAGGAAATGCGCACGGATTGTGTGCGGAGATGTAAAGGCAGGCACGCAATCCCAAAGATGGCGCGTCTCCGGTGCTGCGAAATAGCCATGTATCTCCAGGACCATCGAGCTGACCCGGGAGGAGAACTTCAGGCAACCGGCGGCGGGCAGATCGCGCCCGCCGCTGCCTTTCTAGTTAACGCAACGGCACATTGATCCCGAGCAGGATGGAAGAATACCGTCCCTGGCCGACATTCAGATTGCTGCTGTAGTCAACGATCAACGACATGCCGTTGGACATCTGCAAGCGCATGCCGAGTCCGGCGGTCCAGTTGCCGGTGAAGCTGTCGTCAGAGCGGATCACATAGGCGGGACCTGAGGACGCCAGATCGGCATAGGAAATTCCCGCTTCGCCTGCGCCCGAAAATTGCCGGCGGTATTCAAGGCGCGCGCGCGGCGTCCACATACCGAAGCGGCTCAGGTATTGGCCTTCGGTGCGCAGGCCGAAGGTGCCGCTGCTGGTGCGCACGCGCTGCTTGAAGTAGGTCAGCGCGTTGTTGCCGGCGGCGGCTTCGGTGTATTGCGCCAGCGTGGTCGATGTCAGATCAAGCTTGCCGTACGGCGACCACATCCAGCTTTCGCCGTGGAATTCATAGCCGCCCGACAGTGCTGCGAACAGCTGATTGCCGCCGCGCTGCCCGGTGGCGAAGCTGCCGTCGCCGGTCACATAGCGCGTCGAGTCGAAATTGAGCGTGCCGTATCCGAGCATGCCGTCGACGAAAATATTCGGCGTCGGCCGCACACTGCCGTAGACGGTTGCGACTACGGCCTGTCCGATGGTCTTGCTGCCGTTGTCGCCGATATCGCTGCGATCACGGCTGTAGCCGGTGCCCACACCGATCGTCAACTGATCGCTCAGGCGATAGTCGGCGCCCATGCTGACGCCGTTGGTGGTGAAGCGGAATCCTTCCTGCTGGCCGTTGGCGTTGCGCTGACCGAAGTCGACGGTTCCCGCGATCCACAGCGACAACGCTTGTCTGGCGTCATTGGCGGTCTTGTTCGGCAGGTCGGGCAAGGCGGCGAGCTCCTTGCTGTCCGCCGCCACCGATGTTGCATCCGGCTTGCTCGCCCGGCTCGGCAGCGGCCAACCCACTTTACGCATGCCCGCCTGCAACGGCGAACCGACCACGCGATCGACTTCGTCTTCACTCCATTGCGCCAGCAGCGGTTTGGCCGGCGCGGCCGGCTGTGCGAATCCCAGTCCGAAACTGGACTGCGCCCAGCCTGCGCCATGCAGGCTTTCCAGACGACGGCTGAAGTTGCCCAGCTGCGCGGTGGCGAAGCGGCTTGCCGTCTGGCTGTGAGCGGCAAGCAGTCCCTTGACCTGGGTATCGGTGGCGGCATTGGTACGTGCGCCGACGGTGATCGTGACGGTCGCGGCGACGGACGGCCCGGATGCATTGCTCAGCGTATAGGTCACCGTGGCGACGCCGGAGAACGCCGGCGCCGGCGTGAAGCTCAGGCGATAGGACGGACTGCCTGAACTGGCGGCATTGACGATGGTGGCGGTGCCGGCGGTCGCGGGATTGATCGCGCCGATGGCCGCGGCAGTGAACGGACCGCCGGTGGCGCCGCTCATCAGATCAACCGTGGCCGTGGCGCCGGCAGCAACGGCGACGCTCTGGTTCGATGCGACCGGCACGGCGCCGACGCTGATGGTGGCGACGACGGACGCCGACGCGCCGAACGCGTTGGACAGCGTGTACGAGAACTGCACGTTGCCGCTGAAGCCGGTCGCTGCGGTATAGACGATATCGGTGCCGCTGACCACCACGCCGCCGGAAGCCGGTGCACCGACGATCGTCACTGCCGTAATCGGGCCATTGGCGGCGGCAGCGCCGACATGCAGCGTTACCGATTGGCCCGGCTGCACGCTGGCGCTTTGCGGCGGCGAGGTGGGCACCGCCAGCGCAGCCACCGCGACGGTGACGGTGGCGGCCGACGAGGTGCCGCCGGGGCCGGTCGCGGTATACGTGAAGCTGTCGCTGCCGAAGTAATTGGCGGCCGGCGTATAGATAACGCTCAGGCCGCTGACCACGGCAGTGCCGTGTGCGGGACCGCCGGCGACGGCAATGCCGGTGATGGCGCCGGTATCGTTGGCCGCGACCGGAATCGTCACCGCCTGATTGGCATTGGTGGTGGCGTTATCGGCCGCGGCCACCGGGATCGCCTGACCCACGGACAGCGTGAAGGTTTGCGACTTGGTGACAGGCGTGGGCGTGCTGCTGTCGGTGGCCGACGCCGTCACGGAGAAAGAGCCGTTCTGCGTCGGGATGCCGGAGATGGTTGCCCCGGTGGTGCTGGTGCTGTAGGTCAGCCCGGCCGGCAAGCCGGTTACCGTGATCGCGCTGTAGGGCGCGGTGCCGCCGCTCCAGGTCAGCGTCTGGGAGTAGTTGCTTCCTTGTGTGGCGCCCCATGCCGTGGATGGCGTAATGATCACCGTCGGCGCGCTGATCGTCACAGTCACCGTTGCCACCGCGGAGGTGCCGACTGCATTGGTTGCCGTATAGCTGAACGTATCCGTGCCGCTGTAGCCGGCTGTCGGCGTATAGGTGAATCCCGTGATGCCGGAGGTCGCCGCCGTACCGTGCGCCGCCGCCGTGGTGATGCTCAGCGAGGTCGGCGTGCCGCCGGTGATCGATGCCGCGATGCTGTTGCTGCTGCTGCCGTAGCCGACCGTGGCGCTGCCGTTGGCGGTCACCGGCTTGCCGGCGCCGACGGTGCCGGTGTAACTGGCCGTGGTATTGAAGCCGAAGTTGTCCGTGGACGTCACCGAGAAACCATATGCTCCGGCAGTCGTCGGCGTACCGCTGATCAGGCCGCCGGCCGATACGTTCAATCCAACCGGTGTCGAGCCTGCCGTCACGGTATAGGTGTAAGGCGCGGTGCCGCCGGACGTCGACAGCTGCTGCGAGAAGCCGATGCCCGCCTGAGGCTGGGCCAGCGAAGACGGCGAGATGCCCAGCGTCGGTGCGCCGATCGTCAACGTATAGTTGCGCGAAGTGGTGAAGGGAATGCCCGTGCCGGTGGAACCGTCGTTGAGCACGCTGATGGTGAAGTTGAACGTGCCGGCCTGCGTCGGGGTGCCGGACAGGACGGCGGTGCCGGCGTTGAAGGCCAGGCCGGTGGGCAAGGAGCCGGTCTGGGCATAGATATAAGTCGGCACGCCGCCGCTGGCGGAGAATGTTTGCGAATAGGATGTCCCGACCGCGGCGGTCAGCGCACCGGAAACGGGTGACAGCGTCAGCGTTGGTGGACTTACCGTGATCGCCACGGTCGCCGTTCCTGATGTCCCGACCGCATTGGTCGCGGTATAGGTGAACGAATCGGAACCGGCATAACCGGTGGTCGGCGTATAGCTGAACGATGAAGTGCTCAGCACGCTGACCGTGCCGTGTGTCGCCGCACCGGTTACCGTCAGCGAAGACGGCGTGCCGCCGCTGGTGGAGATGGGAATCGTGTAACTGTTGCTGCCGGCATTGTAGGCGACCGTCGCGCTGCCGGAAGAAACGATCGGTGCGCCCGCGCCGACGCTGCCGGCGAATCCTTGCGCGCCGGTGAAGTTATTGCCGTCGGTGGCAGTGAGCGTGAACGAATACGCGCCGGCGGCGGAAGGCGTACCGGTAATGGCGCCCGTGGCGGCGGTCAGGTTCAGACCGGCCGGCAACGCACCGCTGGTGACCGCGTACGTGTACGTGCCATTGCCGCCGCTGGCAGTCGCCTGCAGGCTGGCGGCGACGCCGCGTTGCAGCGTGGCCGCACCGATCGACACCGTAATTGTCGGCGCGGCCACGTTCAACGTGTAGTTGCGCGAACCGGTGGCCGCGGTGCCGGTGGAACTGTCGGTCGCGCTCACCGTGACGGCAAAATTGCCGCTCTGCGTTGGCGTCCCCGACAGCGTCGCCGTACCGGCATTAAAGCTCAGGCCGGTGGGCAGCGTGCCGGTCTGGCTATAGGTGTAAGGGGGGGCGCCGCCGCTGGCGCTGAACGTCTGGCTGAATGCAGATCCTCCCGTTGCACCGAGCGTGGCGCCGCTCGGCGACACCACTACTGTCGGCGCCGCCACCGTGACGCTCACCGTCGCCGGGCTGGAAGTACCGCCTGCATTGGTCGCGGTATAGGTGAACGAATCCGCGCCGTTATAGCCGGTGGTCGGCGTGTACGTGATCGTCATGCCGCTGACGCTGGTGGCACCGTGCAACGGCGCGGTGCCGATAGCCACCGACGTTGCCGTGCCGCCGCTGAGCGAGAGTGTCACCGGGTTGAGGCTGCTGTTGTAAGCCACTGGCAGGCTGACGGCGCCGGCCACCGGCGGCGGCATCGGATCGATCGTCATGCTGTAGTTGGCCGTGGCGATTGCGGGCGTGCCGGCAGTGCTGTCCTGCACCACGATGCGGAAGGTGGCGGTGCCGGCGGTGGTCGGGGTGCCGGAAATCAGGCCGGTGGAGCTGATGCTCAAGGGCGTGCCGCCTCCCGGGAAGGAGACCGTGTCCATCGTATAGCTATACGGCGCGATACCGCCGCTGGTGCTCATTTGCTGGGAGTAGGCGACGCTCGCCATGCCATTCGGCAGCGTCCCCGGCGAGATGCTCAGCGTCGCCGCGCCGACATTCATCTGATAGGCCTTGGTGAAGGTATTGGGCGTCGCTGCCGAGTCCGTGACCTTCACCGAAAAGTTATAGCCGCCGGAGGCGGTCGCAGAACCGCCGAACGCGCCGGATGAATTGAAGGTGATGCCGGGCGGCAGCGATCCTGCGACCAGCGCGTACGTATAGGGCGCGGTGCCGCCGGAGGTGCTCATCTGCTGGGTGAAGCTTTGACCGACGGTCGGATTGCTGGATGCGGCCGGAGACAAGGTCAGCGGTGAAGTCGGCGCACTCACGGTGATATTGAAGGTGATGGTGTTGTTGCTTTCGTCCTTGGCGGTGAACGTATCCGAGAGTTGGCCGTTGCCGTTGTTGGAGTAGGTAATGTAGGTATTGGTGTCGCCCGTCGCAGGGGTTGCCGCGACGATGCTGCCATTTGTCGGATTCGTCAGGATGCCGTTCCATCCGGTCTGTGAACACGTGTCAAAGTGAAGCTGAATTTGCTGGCCGGAGGCGACTGTTCCGGTGATTGTCCCGCAAGGCGAAACGGCGGCATAAGCCGGATTGGCCCAGCTTCCCAGCAGCATCAACGCCACTGTCAGCAGCGGCGCCGTCGCCAGTGCAATCGTGCTGGTCTTTTTTGTCCGCGTCGTGCTCGCGGCAATCCATGCACGCCGCCACGGCGACATCAACGACGATGAAAAAATGCGACTTGCGACGCCGTTAGAGCTGGCTTGAAACATGCATCCCCCTGGATGATCGTGCGAGTGTTCTGAAGCCGGTCTTCGCAATCTGATGTCGCTGTCGCCGGGTTGTTGTCGGTGAAAACGGCATGCGTGAATACACCGGAGAGGCCTTGGTGCGCTTTCAATCTTTTAATCTGCTTTTGTGCTGCGCAGGCATTGCCGGATGACGCAGAGAATGTGACGGACGCGTGACATCACTCTCCGAAAAACCTTGCGGGTTGTGCTCTGGCGGCCTTGTCTTTGTTCGCAGGCAATCCAGTTTCCGCACGCGAGTGTAGTGCATTTTTTTCCAGGGACTTGACCGGGCGTCTCACTTTTTGAGATATCGAAAAGAAAAAAATATCTGGTGGGATTAGGCTTGACGTCGCCATACGCGATCCATATGCTTTGCAAAAAATTCGGAGATGCAGCATCAGGAAAACCGGAACGAGAAGGTCGGTGAATTCCGATACGCCTGACGGCATGTCGGCGGCATTGCAATTGCGTAGCTCAGGGAGAAGAAGAAAATGGATGGCGAATACTATCTGGGGCAAATCATCACGACTGCTTTCGGTTTCGTACCGAAAGACTTTGCTCTTTGCAATGGACAGCTCATGCCGATCAACATCTATCAAGGGTTGTTTTCGCTTCTCGGCACGCGTTACGGCGGCGATGGCATCCATAATTTCGCTTTGCCTGATCTGCGCGGCAGAACGCCGGTCGGCGCGGGTGCATCGGTCGACGCCGCCTGGCAACCATCGCCTTACGACATCGGCGCGCTCGATGGCGCCGAAACGGTGGCGCTGACCGCCGCTCAGGTTCCCGCCCACACGCACGACAGCCTCAATGCGATCAAAACCGGCACCGGAGATTTGCGTACGCCCGTCAACAACCTGCTGGGCGTCAGTTCCGACAAACAGATCTATGTCACCGGCACGCCTGCCGCGAAAGTGAAGCTCGCCGCAAACGCCGTCAACAGTCGCGGCGGCGGTGCAGGTCACGACAACATGCAACCGTTTCAGGTGCTCAGCTTCTGCATCGCGATACAAGGCATCTTCCCGTCGCGTTCCTGATGCAGTTTCGCCCCAACCAATTTTCAGACAGGACTACCTACCATGCCTAGCCCCATGATTGGAGAAGTTCGCATGTTCGCCTTCGGTCGCGCGCCGATCGACTGGCTTTTGTGCGATGGCAGCATTCAGCAAATCAACGACTATGACCGCTTGTTCACGGTGCTCGGCACGACGTACGGCGGCGACGGTGTGACCACCTTCGCCTTGCCGGATCTGCGCGGCCGCGTACCGGTTCATCAGGGACAAGGGATGAGCGGATCCGGCGCCATGACCAACCGTTACCTGGGCGTCAAAGGCGGCAGCGAAACAGTGACGCTGCAAGTCGCTCACATTCCTGCCCATACCCATGCGTTCGAAGTCAGCGGCGACCAGGCCAACAACGTGAAACCCGATGGGGCGCTCCTCGCCAAACCGGTCGGCGACAACATTTACGTCAAGCCGGAAAACATCAAGACTGCGGCACCGCTCTCGACCGCCGATGCGACGACGTCCATCACAGGGGCATCCAGGCCGCACGAAAATACGATGCCGACCTTGACGCTGTCGTATTGCATCTGCGCCAAGGGACATTTCCCTTCCCGAGCCTAAGACCGGCAAGACCATCAATACAGGAGCATCGCGATATGGCATTCATCGGTGAAATTCAGATTTTCGGATTCGGCTATGCACCGCCGGGCTGGGCCTTGTGCAACGGGGCATCGCTCCCGATCAGCGGCTTTGCGGCCTTGTTTTCCCTGATCGGCACCAGCTATGGCGGCGACGGCGCCAGGCAATTCCAGCTGCCCAATCTGATGGGGCGCGCGGCTTGCGGCCAGGGCCAGGGCAACGGATTGTCGGCACGCCGGACCGGCGACACATTCGGCGCCAACACGGCAGTGCTGGCAGCCGAGAACATCCCCGCGCACGGCCATGGCCTGACCTTCTTCAACATCCCCAAGACGACCGACCCCATTACCGGCGTCATCACCGACAACCGCTCGAACGAGCCGGCCGAGGGCTACAGTCTGGCGCTGCCGGATTCCAAGATCTTCTCCAGCGGGACCAGCGACGCCAAGATGAGCAACACGCTCGGCAAGCTCGAAGGAGGAAGCGATGCGCACGAAAATCGCCAGCCGTTCGGGGCCTTGGCGTACTACATCATGACTCGCGCTGTTGCCGGTGACGGCACGTTTCCGATTTTCGAATAGTTTTGCCGGTAGTCGTTCATGTGGCGGGACAAACGCTCAACACGACCGGCATGAAACAAGTCGGACGCCCCGCTTCGCAAGCAACGCAGCCGCCTGATTTCCATTGGAAATCAGGCGTTTTCTTTTTGTGCATTGCCTCTTCTCCGCATCACCCGGTCGTTGTCGGCACCCTGGATGTTGTCCGCGCAAATGTCCGACAGTACCTCCAGCGGGCGCGCTGATTTCCTGTCGTGTACGGTCGGTCTGCGTCCTTGGTTCGATCACGCGCAACCGCCTACGCATGCGCATTTCCGGCAGTCCGAGGAGGCGGATTTTATTTTCAAAAAGTGAGACGCATGGTCAAGACCGGCTTTTTTGTTACCCCATAATCGCACGCAGCAACGTCGATAAAAGACGGCTGCAATTCTCGGCGTTCGCATCAGGAAGTTCACACCGATTTTTAACGAAACGCGTACCGCTGACTACGCCGGCGAAGATGGATTTTTGCCTGTGGAATCGTGTTTCGCAACCAAGGACGAGACATGTCGGAAGACGTCAAACCGAAAACATTCGCAAATCTGGGAATAGAATGCGCGCCGCCGGGAAGCGCCATGTTCCCGCCGGTGGTGATGGACGACGACTCACTGGTCGTTGTCGGCGGTCCGCTCGCAGTCTGCCTGGTCAATATTCTCAACAAGCATGTGTTTACCATTCCGGCGCAAACATGGATCACGGGATTCTGCGTGCGGCAACAGCATCTTTACGTACAGGATGGTCCCGTTCTCTCGGGGTGGCATATCCAGGAACACACCTGTTTCGGTTTCATCAATCTGAGCACCGGGGTCGCCGTCGAAGAGCCGGAGGACCAGGCAAAGAATCTTCGTCTGTTGAAAGATCCTGCCACCTACGTCTGGGAAAGCAGCGACACGACGCAGGCCTTCGCCGCCTTGATGCGGGCGCGCTATCAGCACGCCTGGGCTTCGCTGCTGGAAACCGTCGACTTCGAATCGCCTTTGCTGCCGCAAACCCTGCGCGAGAAGGCCGCAGACTTTGCACAACGTGCACGCGTCCTGATGGCAGCGATCATCCCGCCGGCAGCGCAGAAAACCTTGCTTGCGACCGCCGAGAAGGCATTGGCCGACGCCACCGCCGGCGGCCGGAAAGCGATTTATTCGGCGCCGGCAGCCAGAGCACATCTGAAAGGCGCCAAGGCGACCGCACAAATCTTTTCGCTCAGGCAGGACGGCACTTTCTATGGCCTGGATCAGGGCTTGACGGAGAAAAGCAGCGTGCATCATTCGTTTGCTCCGTTGCGCGCAGAGATGGCGTTATACGAACAAGAGCTTGTCGGCGAGGAGTATGACTGCCACATGTACTACATCACCGAGCGCGGCGGCATCAAGGGATTCAATGTCAAGGCCTGGCCGCCGGTCTCCGCTTTCTCTTTGGACGGCAAGGATGACGCCATCGCGTTGGAGAAGGTGCTGCCGCTGAAATTTCATGGCGACCTGCTGATGGGCGGAGGCATACACGGTGCCGACTTCTTCACGATGCGCCCAAATCTCAGCGGAGGATTTGTCACGACGGTTGCAGCACCTGATGGCGGCTGGCGGAACTATGAGGTCGCCAAGGACCGGAAGCTGGTGTTGTTGTCGAACGGGTTGGCAAGTCGTCTGGCCTCCTACGATCTCAACATGATCAAACTGGATCGCTGGCGATTGCGCATGGCGCCCGATTCATCCTGCTCCTTGTTCCTGCACTGGAAGAACGGAAAAGACGCGGAACCATCGCTGGCGGCCATGGAGATGGACATGGCGCGCGACAATGACGTACATCTGCTTGCGGGAGACCGATGTCTCGTCTTCGATCCGCAAAAGGGCGTACTCGCCAGAGCCGTTGCCAACGCGCCGGAAGGTGCTTCCGAGAGGATACGCGTGGTCAATTGCGATGGAAGCCGGATACTGCGCCACGGCGCCAGCGTACTCTTGCGTTCCTCTGCGGGGGCATCTTTCGCTGCGATGCCTCAGGAAGGCCAGGGGCTGCAGCTTGTTCCCGCCGCACATGTCCAGGCTGCTGGCGCCGAGGTGTTTACCTTGCTCAAGGAGGGCGGCTCCGTTGCCGCAGGAACGGTGATCGCGCACGGCGACAACGTGATGCTGCGACCGCGCAACAAGTCGTCCTGCCTCGGCGTGCGCGCCGGCGCCGATGCAGGCGTTACCACGGTGCAGGGCGCCGACATCTGTGCCGTCTTTCAGATAAAACTTGTGTCTTTATACGCTGACAAGACGACCCCTTCAGCCGAACTGCGCATGCTGCTGCCCAACGAGATCAACCCTCCCGGGTTGACCGTCCGCAGCAGTTATCCACCGCTTACCAATGTCATCCATAGTTGCCGGGCAAGTCCCTGGCTGGAGAAAACGCCGATGGCCTGGTTACATGGCCGGCCGCATTTCGCCGGACAGGTTTTGTATTGCATCACCCACGGCAAGTCGCCGACAGGCCGCATCGGAGCCTTGTTCTCGGGCGCGCCGGCAAGTTCGGAAAAGTTGCTGAAAGAGCTGGAAAAAGCTGGACTTAACAGCGGAAAGCCGGCTGTCGGCTGGTCCCTGAGCACAGACAATGTCGGCCTTGCCACGTTTTCCTTGAGCGCGATGCTGGCCACGCTGGCAGGAAAACTGGCCGCCGAGGTCAACGCGCTCAAGGCCAATATGAAAGAGATCGAGATCGAAGTCCATTCCGTCGAACGTATCAGGATGCCGCCGTACAACTGGCGTGCCGAGGTGAAAGAAAGGCGCGGTCTCGTCAGAGGCAAGCCCATTGTATTGAAACTCATGCCCGACGGCGCTCCTGTCGAAAAAAGCATCGATGGCAACGGCATCGTCAGGGTCGCATCCGGACTGGATGGATGCGACATGTCCTTCACTCTCAAAGGCGAGGGATTTCTCGGCGAAATTTGCTTGCAGCCGGGTAAAAACATCGTCACGCATACGACCGACAGAGACGCCTCCTGGCTTGACTGATCACCTCTTTCCTTCATCTTCATTGCGCATTCATGCTGCGATAAGACCACTGTCGATCATGTCGGTATTGCCTCTTGCCGGCGCTGCATCTTCGTTCGTTGTTCAGACCATCATAGGAAACCAACATGAGCACATTCCTGGAAACATCAGAAGCAAAAGTACTGGCACCGGCCTGGACTTATCCGGGTTCTTATGGCCGCCTATCCGAATCTCTTGTCGTCGCCGGCGACAAACTCATCGGCGTGGTCGACAGTATCGTTTTCGCAGTCGATATCTATACCGGCGAACCGGCATCGGGTACCGACGGCGATTGGCGGTACGAGCTGGCATCGAGCAGCGCCAGTCCGCAGATCGCCTCTGGCGGCGGCGTGGTTTATCTGATGGATGGCAAAAAACTGGTGGCGCTGCGGCTGGCGGATGCCGCACCGTTGGCCAAATGGAAAACGCCGCAGTTGCATCAGGTCAGCGCATTGTTGGCGAAGGGCGACGATCTTATCGCGGTGAGCATTGAACGGCAGAGCGGAGCGACGCAAGTGTCGGGATTTGCGGCTTCGACCGGGGCGCAGAAATTCGGTCCGCTCAAGGTGTCTCAAAGCAGTCCGGGCCCGGTAGGTTATGGCGACGATGCCGTTTTCTTCGTGGCCGATGGCGTATTGAACGCCATCAACGTATCGCACGGCGATCCGCGCTGGAGGTTCCCGGCCGCAGGCGAGGCGATGGAGACACTGGAGGAACTGGCTGCGCCGCTGGTCGCAGGCGACACCGTGCTCGTATGCGGGCAGGCGCTGTATGGCGTCAGCCTGACCCTCGGCAAACAGCTGTTCAAAATCGGCGCCACGGCCGGGGACGTGCAATGGCACTTGCCGGCGGCCGATATTCCGACGACGGTCCATGCCGCCACGAAGACCGTCAACCTGAAAGCGACGCGACCGCACGCCGGTGCGTCGCATCTCCTGCAATCCGCGCAGCCGACCGCCGCCGCGGCGAAAGCCGGCACCGCGGTCGCCACCAATTCGGTTGGCGACGTCGTTTGTTTCTCGCTGGCTGACGGCAGCGTCAGCTGGCGCCATAAAGTGCACGCACCGGGGGCGCCGGTCATCATTGACGGCGTGGTGTACGTGACGATCGACAACTGTGCCCGGCTGATGCGCTTCGACTATGCCAGCGGGACGCCGCTGGGTGCGCCTTATTCGCTGCCGAACCTGGCGCCGTCCCAGCCTGCGGTGATCGCCAACGGTGCTCTGTTTCTGGCCGGCGACGACGGCAGTATCGTATCCAGGCCGTTTGCGAAACAATCCGCAGCGCATTTCAACGGCAGCGACGCCATGATCTGCGTCAAGGCGGACGGCGCGCAGTTCGACTTCGATGAATTTACGATAGAGGCGTGGATACGCAGCAGCACCGGCGGCGAGATTCTGTCCAGCCATCCGACCAGCGACGACGAGGCTTACGGATTCCGCCTCAACCTCACCTCGGAAGGGCAAATCCGGGTAGCGATCTTCAACGAGAAAACCCATGGCCTGCATCTCGGCCGCACCGCCGCCACCAGAGCCGCCGACGGTCAGTGGCATCACATCGCATTGACGCGCGACAAGACGGGATTCAAGGTGCTGCTCGACGGCGAATGGCTGGAGGTCTTCCTGGCGCCGGGAGACCGGGCCGCAGAGTTGCCCATCGGCGGTCATTCTGCATTGACGATCGGCGCTTTCGTGCCTGCCGCGGCCATCGCGCCGACGGATTTCTTTCGCGGATTGATGCGTGAAATCCGGATCTGGGACCGTGTGCTCGACACCGGCAGCATCAACAACAATCTGCGCGCGACGCTGGCCGGCGCCGAACCGCGCCTGCGCGGATTGTGGCGTCTGGACGACGGCGCCGCCGACAAGCCTCACAACGCCGCAAGCGGCCATCGTGTACAGGCGGATTTCAAGCATGCAGGCTGGCAACCGACCGATCTCACCATGGACCGCTCGGCGTTTCCCTATCTGTTGCACGAAACCACGACGCAATGGCCGTATGCCGGAACCTGGGCGGCGCGCGGCGAATCGTACGTCGTCGGTTCGCCGGCCATCAGCAGCGACAATGTGATCGCCTTCGGCACGCCCAATGTCATCTATGCGGTGGATGCTCACGATGGCAAGCGCATCTGGTCGATGGATGTCGCGGGCCGTGCCTCCGATCCGGTGCGTCACGGAGAAGGATTTCTTGTCCTGACGGAAGACGAATCCTTGCTATATATCGACGCGCGCAGCGGCGCCAAAGTGCAGTTGCCGGCATTTTCCGACATGCGGCATGATCATGGCGCCGCGTTGGCGGCGCCCGCCGTCGGCATCAGCCACATGGCAGTCGCCGGCGGAGCCGGCAAGTCCGAGGTCATGCTCTGGGATCATGCCGCACCGCAGGCGCGCGCCCTGACCTTGCCGGGAACGCCGCTGCATCTGGCGTTTGGCGATGCCGGGCTGATGGTGATGACCGAGGGCGATGCCGGTTATACATTGCATCTGATCGACGCAGCCGCACATAAGCTGCTCGGCTCCAGGCCGGTCGCCACGGCGGCCTGCTGCCCGGCGGGCAACTGGGTCTTTGCCGTCAGCGACGGTCGCGTGATCAAACTCGACGGCCTCAATATCACCGCCGCGCCGCTGGCGACATCCGTCGCGATTGCCGGCGGCGTCACGGGCATGGTGGCATTGGGGAACGAAGACTTGCTGATCGCCGCCACCGCCGACGGCAACGTGTATGGCATGACCTTGAGCACGCTCAGCCTGAACTGGAACACCACGCTGCCGGCCGGCAAGGCCAAAGGCAGTCGCGCCGTCAATCCGCCGACGCTCCATCCAGACGGTCACCTCGTGTGCACGACTGCCGACGGCGTCGTCGCCATTCTCGACGGCGACAGCGGCGCCTTGCTGGGCCACTATCTTTTGGAGAACGGCGCCATCGGCGCTCCGTTGATGTCGCATGGAACGCTCTACACCGGCTGCAAGGACACCATCTCCTATGCCAACGCGATGTTGCGCAGCAATGCTCTCGACTATGACCTCGACGGCGCCTTGCATAGCATCGTCGTTGGCGAGACCATGGCGTTGCGTCTGAATCTGGACCTTGCCGGCGCTCCCATTGCCGCCGGCAAGCAGCACGCGGTTGTCGAAGCGAGCGATGAAGCCGCAACCTTGCATTTGCTGGAAGTGCATGAAAGTTGCGTCGAAGCCTGGATCAACGTGCCGTCGATTAAAACGGCATCGTCAGCCCGCGTCGGCGGCGGTATTCTCGGGATCGCCCCGACCGTCGAGTCCGGCTTTGATATCAATATGTGGCTCGACGCCGACGGCACCCTGCATTATTCCTCGCGCGCGCGCGATGCGGATGTCTGGAGCGGACTGCATGTCTCGGCTGCCACCGGGCTGGTGGACGGCAAGTGGCATCATATCGCCGCATCGCGCAGCCCCGCGCCGAGAACGGCCTCGGCCGGATCTCCTGACCGGGTTGTCATCTACGTCGATGGCGTGGCGATCGCCACGCAATCCGAAACAGCGCCGGCCGCGCCCAAAAAATCGATTTCCGGACTCAAGGCCTACATCGGCGCGACCATGGATGATGAGCTGGCGGCAGCGCGTCCATTTTGCGGCATGATCGCGGAAGTGCGGGTATGGGACACCTATCTGATCGCCAGTGAAATCACCGAGCGTCGCGGCGTCAAACTGCGCGGCGACGAGCCCGACCTGCTGGCCTATTGGAATTTCGACTACAGCGCCATTCACGATTCGGCGCTGCAGGGGCATGAAGGCGTGCTTGCCCAGGCACCCGACAAGAAAGCCCCGGTCTGGTGGCTGGTGGATTTGCCGTTCACGCGGCCGTCCTATGCCTACATCACCAATACCGCCGCAATTCAGTCGCAGACCGAAGGCATGACGACCTACAGCCTCGATCTGAAAGTATGTGCCGCCGACGGCACCGGCATCGCCGGCGAACGTGTCAACCTGTGGTATGTCCGGCGACACAAGGACGACCCCGCCCACATCTCCATCAACAATACCGAAGTGCAATGCGTCGAGTCCGGCCAGGAGCCGGATCCGGTCAAATTGCTCAAAGACGCCGCCAAAGTATTCGAGGCGATCACCGGCAGCGACGGCGTACTTCATCTGACGGTGATGTCGCCGCAGTCGGGACATGGTCCGTCGCTGGACATGTGGACGCAGTTCATGCCGGTCAACGAACGCTTCCATGTCAACGTACTGATCGACAACCAGAAACTTGCCAAGCCGGCGCCGCCCAGCCTCACCGCGCAGGCCAAGCTGATCCAGGACTACCATTACAAGACCGGCAACGTCGTCGACCACACGCGGGACCGATCTACCTGGCGCGTCGTATTGCGTGCCCGTACCGCCGACGGCACGCCGCGCATCAGGGAACCGATCACTTTATGGTCAGCGCAGCCGGTCACCATAGAAGTGGACCACGTGAGCTACCGCATCAACAGCGAGAATTTCACCACGTTGCCGGCTGATTTCAATGGCGAACTGACGGTCGTCATGGCGGCCGAAGAGCTGACCGCGCCGGTGCTGTACGCGCGTGCCGGCTTCATGCATCGCAACGACCGTGTTGTCATCAACGCCGATGAAGACACCCATGCGCAATTGACGGATCTGAAAGAGAGCGATCTGACCACGCCCCGCGTCACCAATTGGAAAAAGAACAAGCCCGGAGAAAAAGAAGAAAAAGCGGCAATGCTGGAACCGGGGTACGCAACGCACGCGCCGAACATCGCCAAGGCGGTCAGACAGGTCACCGCCGTGGCCAAGCCTTCGGACAAAAGGGCCTTGCTGCGGGCCGGCCGCATGTCGCCGGCCCGCCGCCGGCTCATTGCCATGCGCGCGGAGCAGGGCGATCCCGAATGCGGGAAGCTGCTTGCCGCCGGCAACAATGCGTCCTACATGCCGACCATCAGGGCCATGCGACAACCGCAGGTGGTGGTGCCGAGCGACCGGGTTGCCGCACGACGTACCTTGCACGGCATGACCTGCAATGCCGCCGTCAATCCGGATGCTTTCCTGGAAGCGCTGGATGACGGCGCGCTTGGCTTCGTGTTTGAACACACAGGCAACGGCGCGCCGGTGTACCGATCCTTGCATACCCAGGCAGAAGTCGATGAAGCACGCGGCGTCGCCACGCAAGTCTTGCGCACACCGTTGCTGGGATGGTTCTGGGAGGACGCGTGGGACGCCGTCGTCGACGCCGCCAACGACATCTACGATGCCGCCACCAAGATCGTCATTACCATCACCGATACGGTGAACCTCGCCATCAGCACCATCGACGGCGTCATTCACAAAGTGGTCGACAGCATTGCCGATGCGCTCGATGCCGTCGCAGGTTTCTTCAAGCAATTGATGGTGGGCATCATGAAAGTGATCGCTTTCCTGCGGGCCTTGTTCGACTGGGGAAAGATCATCGAAACCCAAAGAATCCTGCACCAGATCATGCGCACGGTTTTTGAGAGCAGTCGCAAGGCGATACGCGACCAGGCTAAACTCGGGAAAGTGCTCAAGGCCTTGGATGCCGCGCCGCGTGGCGCAGTTTCCTCGCACGAGAGCTTCAACCAGGTGTCGAAAAAATCCGGAGACAACAAGTCTCAGATCGTTTCCAGTGCCGATAGCGTGCAGTCGAAGTCCATTCTGCAGAAGTCGGGCGGAACCTCGACGAGTACGGCTGCAAGCGGCGGAGATGTCGGTCCGGTTCCGGATCCGAAGAATTCTCTCAATCTGAACGACAGCGCCTTGCAGGGGATTCCGGCAATGATCGGGAATCTGCTGGATCTGACGCCTGCCACCATGGTTTCTCAGATCGAGGCAATGCTGAAGAAAGCCGGTTCGGGAGATTTGTCGTCCTTGCTGTCCGGTGTGAGTACTCTGGCGGCCGATTTCTCCGGCGTCACCGATACCTTTCTCGCGTTGCTGGATACGACCATCAACATCCCGTTTGTCAGCGAGCTGTACAAATGGGTCACCGGCGAAGAACTGTCCATTCTCAGTTTGCTCTGCCTCGGCCTGGCCGTGATGGTCAATATCGCCTATGCCGTCGCGACGCTGCTGACCGGAGACGTCCGATCCTTCGCCGACGATGCCAAGGGCCTGCCGGCGCAGCTGCGCAGGGCGAGCGGCCTGGAGCCGGCCTATCACGCCGGCAAGCTGGCAGCGGGCGACGGTTTGCCGGAGACATCAAGAGCACTCGAGACGCTGCTTTGCGTGTTCCGGTCGTTGACTATCGTCAGCGATGTCATCGCCGACATCGTCTACTACGAATACCGCACGACGGAGTCCATGAAATACAAAAAGATACTCTCCGTCGTGAAGATATTCCAGGGCATCTTCGGCGTCACCGCATGCGCGCTGCAACTGTTCGGTTCGCAGATGCGTTATTGGGAGCGGATAAAACATGTCGCCGGCCCCGATGCCGAGAAGTTCCTGCCGCCATTTGAATGGGTGCCGTATGTCGTGTTCTCCATCCAGGCGCTGTTGCGGCTGGTGAAAATCGGCGCAGGCGTCTACGGCTTGCTCAGTCCGGGAGAGTTTTCCGGAACCAAGTTCAGCAAACTGGACAAGTGCGAATATCTTGTATCGAGGATCGTGTCCTACGCCGGCCTCTGGCTCATCATCATGCAGGTCATGCAATTGCTTGAACTGAAGGCAAAGCTGGAGGAAAAGGGCAACTACAACGTCACCAAGGAGTATGAGCTTTTCGCCATCCGCGACATTATGGGAATGGTGCCCTTGCTGGCGGAATGGATGTACACGGACATGGGAATGAACGCCATCCAGCCTCGGGCTCCCGGCATCGAAGCAGCTTCCGGCATGTATATGGTTCTCGCCGTGGTCCGGGGCGCCGCCAACGCGTCTGCATTGGGCCTGCATTGCGCGGCGGTGTACGGTTACGGCGATATGGACTAAGACGACGCCTGATGCCGGCCCCGCGTATTGGCAGCGGGGCCTTTTTTATTGGGCGCCGCAATGTGCAAGCGGCATCCCGGCTGACGATACGGATTAGAACGGATAAGCCCGCGCCGACGTCTGCAGCGTCACCCAGCGCAAATCGGTAAACGCCTCGATCCCCGCCTTGCCGCCGAAGCGGCCGATGCCGCTGCTCTTGACGCCGCCGAACGGCATTTGCGGCTCGTCATGCACGGTCGCGCCGTTGATGTGGCAGATGCCCGATTCAATCCGCGCCGCCACGCGCAGGGCGCGCGCCGTGTCCTTGCCGAACACCGCCGCCGACAGGCCGTAGTCGTTGTCGTTGGCGCAGGCGATGGCGGCGTCTTCGCCGTCCACCCGCACGATGCCCTTGACCGGGCCGAAGGATTCTTCGCTGTAGATGTCCATCGCCGGCGTCACGTGGTCCAGCAGCGTCGCCGGGATCAGCGTCGAGTCGGCCTTGCCGCCGCACACCAATGTTGCGCCCTTGGCCAGCGCGTCGTCGATCAGCGCATTGCAGCGGTCGACGGTTTTCCGGTCCACCACCGAGCCGAGCACCACCGGCCCCTGGCGCGGATCGCCCAGCGGCAGGCTCTTCGCCTTGGCCGCCAGACGCGCGACGAAATCGTCGGCGATCTTGTGGTCGACGATGATGCGTTCGGTCGACATGCAGATCTGGCCCGAGTTGGCGAAGGCGCCGAAGGCCACGCCGTTGACCGCGACCTCCAGGTCGGCGTCGTCCAGCACCAGCGCGGGCGCCTTGCCGCCGAGTTCCAGCACCACGGGTTTGAGATATGTCGCGCACAGCATGGCGATGATCTTGCCGACGTGCGTCGAGCCGGTGAAGTTGACCCGGCGCACCGCCTTGTGCGCGACCATCGCTTCCACCACGGCGGCGGCATCGGCCGGCGCATTGGTGACGAAATTGACCACGCCCCTGGGCAGGCCGGCTTCCTGCAAGGCCTCGATGATCAGGCCGTGCGTGGCCGGGCACAACTCGGATCCCTTGAGCACCACCGTATTGCCGCAAGCCAGGGGCACTGCGATCGCGCGCACGCCGAGGATGACCGGCGCATTCCACGGCGCCATGCCCAGCACCACGCCGGCCGGCTGGCGCACGGCCATCGCCAGGTTGCCGGGCAGGTCGGAGGGAATCACTTCGCCGCCGATCTGCGTCGTCAGCGCGGCGGCTTCGAGCAAGGTGTTGGCGGCCAGATGGACGTTGAAGCCGGCCCAGATCGCCGACGCCCCGGTCTCGCTCGCCATCGCCTGGACGAAGGCATCGGCCTTCGCCTCCAGCGCATGCGCCGCCTTCATCAGCAAGGCGCGGCGTTCGCCGGGACCGGTCGCCGCCCACGCCGGGAAAGCCGCTGCGGCCGCTTCCACCGCCTGCACCGCATCGGCCGCGCCGGCTGCCGGTGCGATGGTGGCGACTGTGCCGTCGAGCGGGTTGCGTCGTTCAAAGGTCGCGCCGTTCTTGGCCTGGGTTTGTTCGCCGCCTGCCAGCATTGAGATTTTATTCATGTTGTCTCCACTAAAAAGAATTATGCGACTTCGACCTCGATCAGCATCGGCTGGTGCGTGTCCTTGCGGCTCAGCGCCAGTTGCAAGGCATCGCGCAAGGCCGACGCATCGGCCACGCGCAACGCGGTGCAGCCCTGGGCCTGCGCCAGCCCGACAAAGTCGATCGCCGGCAACGCCGTGCCTTGCACCACGTCCGTCGCGCTGAAGCCGAACACCGGCGCAAAATCCTGCAGCGCCGCATAGCGACCGTTGTTGAGGATCACGAAGGTGATCGGCAACTGCATCTGCGCCGCACTCCACAGCGATTGGATCGAATACATGCTGGAGCCGTCGCCGAAAATACCGATGATACGAGCATCCGGCTTAGTGGATGCTACCCCGAGTGCGACACCCAATGCCGCCGGCATGCCATACCCCAGCCCGCCGCTGTCCATCGTAAAAAATCCCTCGCTCTGCGTGATCGGCAGATAGTTCTGCATCACCGAGCGCGCGCTCGGCGCTTCTTCCACGATGATGTCGGATGGCTTGCGCAATTCCGTCAGCGTCTGCATCACGTACGCCACCGACAGCGGCGAGGTCGGCTCCGCCCGCGGACGCGGCGCGCGCGGCGCAGGCAGTGGACGTGCCGGCGGCGCCGCGCGCGCCAGCAGATCCAGCACGCTCAGGCGGATGCTGCCGACCGCCGCCATGCCCGACGGCGTCCATGCCGCCGTGGTCGGATCGTCGGTCAGCTGGCACAGCGCCGCGCCGGGCGGCAGATGCGGACCCGTGCCTTCCACGTGATACGTGAACGCCGGCGCGCCGAGTGCGAAGATGCAATCGTGACCGTCGAGCAGGCCGACGATCTTCTCGCGCATCGCCGGCAAGAAACCGGCGAACAAGCGATGGTCTTCCGGAAAGCTGCAACGCCCCGACATCGGCGCCGCAAACACGCGCGCGTTGTGGCGCTCGGCCAGTTGCACCACCGCATCCCAGGCGTTGTCGCGATCCACCGCCGCGCCGACCACGAAAGCAGGGCGCCGGCTCGCATCGAGCATCGCGCCGATCTGGTCCAGCACCAACGGCTCGGCGCGCAGCTCGGTGCTCACCGTGCGCGGCGCCAGCAACTCCGCCGGCTGATCCCAGTCGTCCGCCGGAATCGACACCAGCACCGGCCCGCGCGGCGGCATCATCGCGATGTAATACGCGCGCGCAATCGCCAGCGGCACGTCGGCCGCGCGCGCCGGCTCCACGCTCCACTTCACGTAGGGCTTGGGCAACTCGGTTGCCTGCGCGGAAAAGAGGAAGGGATCGAACGGCAAAATCGAACGCGCCTGCTGGCCCGCCGTGATCACCATCGGTGTGCGGTTCTTGAAGGCCGTGAAGATATTGCCCATCGCATTGCCCACGCCCGCCGCCGAGTGCAGGTTCACCATCGCCGCATTGCGCGTGGCCTGCGCGTAGCCGTCGGCCATGCCCACCACCACCGCCTCCTGCAAGCCCAGCACATAGCGGAAGTCCTCGGGAAAATCGCGGAACATCGGCAGCTCGGTCGAGCCCGGATTGCCGAACACCGAGGTCATGCCGACCCGGCGCATGAAGTCCAGCACGGCGTCGCGCACGGTGATGGCGGAAGACGATGATGCAGCCGAAGCGGCCTGCGTGGATTGGGAAATGCTCACCCTGGTTCTCCTGTATTCAATGTGAGGATTGCGGTGCAGCGTGGCGAGGTCCGGCCGCACGACAGTTGCAGCAAGTATGAAAGCGCAAGCCTTGTTTTGAAATTGCCTTTTGGGATAAAAGACATTACTCTTTCGCATGACTTTCGACCTGCGCCAGCTCACCGCTTTCACCACCATCGTCGCCACCGGCAGTCTCGGCCGCAGCGCCGATGCCCTGCACGTCACGCAGCCGGCGCTGAGCCGCACCATCAAGCGCCTCGAAGAACAAGTCGGCGCACCGCTCTTCGAGCGCCACTCCAAAGGCATGCAACTCACCGCCATCGGCAAGGCCCTGTTGCCGCACGCCACGCTCCTGCTGCGCGAAGCCCAACACGCCGCCGAAGAGATCGACGCCATGCGCGGCCTCGTCAAAGGCACCATCCGCGTCGGCGCCGTCGGCAGCATCGCCAGCATGGTCCTGCCGCTGGCCATCGGCGAAGTCCTCAAGAAGCATCCCACCCTGCAAGTGCAAGTCATCGAAGGCGTGTGGGATCGACTCACCGACGCCCTCATCACCCACGAAGTCGACCTCGCCCTCGGCATGGCCGTCGACGATACCGAGGACATCTGCGCCATCGGCGACTGCCGCTGGGAAGACACCAGCTACGTTGTCGCCGCCGCCGACCACCCGCTGCACCAGAAGAAAAACCTCAGCCTCAGCGACACTTTGTCGCAACCCTGGGCGCTGCCGCCGCAAGGCACCGGCCCCTACGAGCAGATGCAGCAAGTCTTCCACGACCACGGCCTGCCCATGCCCGACAGCGCGGTAGAGACGCGCTCGGTCATGGTGTTGAAAAGCCTGGTGACCCGCTCGGGATTCCTGAGCTGGATGCCCGCCCCGATGTTCGAAGTGGACCGCAAGGCGCAGCTGATTACCGCGCTGGAGATTGAAGGCGCGACGGGGACGAGAACGCTGACGGCGTTCCGCCGGCGGCATGGGATTTTGCCGAGGCCGGCGGTGAGGTTGTTGGAGGAGTTGAGGGTGTTGACGGATATAAAAAGAACCTAAGCAATATCTGGACGTGTTCTAACAACACAAAGAAATAAGGGAGTAAAGAAGGCGCTGATAGGAAGGCGAAAATCGCTATCAGCGTACATTCGTTCGGGACAATCTATAACAAGGAAATTGAACGATGAAAGTTAACTTTCTGTTGTATCTGGCTCAGAAGAAAAATTACTGGGAGATGAGACAACGTTTGCTCAGATTAATATTCCTAATTCGACAGAAATCTTATTACTTAAATAATGGCCTATTCTCAAGGATAGGATTAAAGGCTAAGTTGGATTTGAATGGTTTTCTTACCAGCTCTGAAATAGATGTTTTAGAAATTCGCCAGATGAAAGGGGAAATCTCGTTCACTGAATTGCTTGATCGACTGGACATCCATAGATAGCAAGAAGGTCTCCGGTTTTTTCTGAAGACCTGCTTGGCTGGCCGTTTATTTGGCTTTGGCGCACTCTTAAAAAACAGTTTAAGGATAGATACCTAGTTCTTACAGTGGACTCTTTTCACTAGTATGTTGGTAGATTTACCTAACCTCGGAATATGCCTCCGCACCACCAGCAACGCCCCCAACACAAACACCATCGCCGTCCCCAGCATCACCAGATAGCCATTGGCGCCCGCGCCGGTGATCACCATCGCTCCCGCAAATGCACTGAGAATCGCGCCGAGCCGGCCGAAGGCGAGGGCGGATGCGGTGCCGGTGGCGCGCACTCCGGTGGGGTAGATGTAGGCGCACAGCGCGAACATGGTGGATTGCACCGCGTTGACGAACAGGCCGTGCAGACCCAATCCGAAGATGAAGACGCCGGTGGCGTGCGAGGCATCGACGCCTAACAGCAACAAGACGCTTCCGATTCTCGGTTGATTGCGGCAATCCAGTTTTCTGCGCTACGTTTGCAATAACCTTGAAATCGACCTGCATGGGAGAAATCCTTTAACCAAGGTCAAAAACGTTAACGATTTCATGATGCCACCCGAAAACGCTAACAAGCATCTTGGTTCATTAAAACGTTAATCGCTGAGTAAATTCGCTAACAGAACGGTGATCTGTCGCGAAAACGTTAACGAGTTCCGCCAATAGAGGCAGGCCGCCTGTTCATCAGCCATTGCACGGCGCTGATAGTGCTATTATTCCGGTGTTTATATGTTAAAAAACATGAAATATTAGCTTATTCATCGTAACAAATGACGTGTCAACGCAGCATTACATTGATAGTCATTCAGGAAAAGTGATAATATTTTGGCTATTATCAATAAAAAGAGATGAAATATTATCGCCATGGCCAAGAAGACCGCTCCTCTCTTGCCGTCGACCAACAAGCTGCTCATCGAATTCGGCGAGCGGCTCAAGCTTGCGCGTCTGCGTCGCAAGCTCACGGCCAAACAGGTTGCCGAGCGCGCGGGGATGTCTCCGATGACCCTGCGCTCGCTTGAAGCTGGCGGGGCAGGTGTCACGATAGGCGCCTATCTGTCCGTCATGCAGATCCTCGGGCTGGCAGGGGATCTGGGCAAGCTCGCCGCTGCTGATGATCTTGGCCGGCAACTCCAGGACGCGCGGCTGATGAAGAACGAAGTTGTACACAGCGGTCGTGCGTCATTGACGAAAACGGTTCGCAGTGAGCCGGCGGTCGTGCGTACCTCGAATGCCTCCCATGCACCGCGCGGCTCCACGTCAATCAAGACGAAACAGTCGGAGACGAAGGTCAACAAGCCGGCGTCCGGAGGCGTCCGGAAAGAGAGGGGAGCTATCACTGGCGCGTTTGTCAGCGCCATGACCAGTACCGACTCTCTGGCGTCATTGCTGAAGAAGCCCAAACGCAAACGGCAGACTGAGTCATGAGCATGATTGCAGTGTATGCGGACTGGGATGGGCTTGCCGGACCCCGTCGACTTGGCTTCCTGCACAGTCGCAGGACGCGGGCGATCGAGCGGTTCGAGTTTGAATACGACATCGAAATATTCGCCGACCCGCAGTTTGCCGGGTTGCAGTTGGATCCGAGCATCCAGCTCTTCGGCGGACCACAGTATCCTGCAGCGCCCAGAGACAAGTTCGGCGTCTTCGACGACTCCAGTCCGGATCGGTGGGGGCGCTTGCTGATGGACCGCCGGTTCGAGCGCGACAAGCGGGCGGGCCTGGTGTCCGCGCAGGCACGTTTCTACGAATCGGACTACCTGCTTGGTGTGCACGACCTGTACCGCGTGGGCGCGCTGCGTTTCCGCCTAGAGGATGAAGGCGATTTCCTTGACAATCGCATCAACGTCGCCGCTCCACCTTTCGCTGAAATCCGTGCGTTGGAGCAGGCCAGCCGCGCGCTTGAGGAGGATCCGGATAACATCGCTGCCGAAGGCCAGGATTGGTTGCGCATGCTTATCGCCCCGGGCGGATCGCTGGGCGGCGCCAGACCCAAGGCGAGCGTCGCGGACGACGAAGGGCATTTGCACATCGCCAAGTTCCCCAGCACCCGGGATACTTACGATGTCGGCGGCTGGGAAATGGTGGTGAATGCCTTGGCCAGCGGCTGCGGCCTGGATGTCGCGCCGGCTCAGGCCCGCAAATTCGCCAGCGACTATCACTGCTTCATGGTGCGCCGTTTCGATCGCACCGACACAGGCCGCCGGCTGCATTTCGCTTCGGCAATGACCATGACCGGACATAGCGATGGCGATGATGCCTCGACTGGGGTGAGTTACCTGGAACTGGCAGAAGTAATCATGCATCAAGGCGCGCAACCGAATCAGGATTTGCGCGAACTATGGTCGCGTATCGTCTTCAATATCCTCGTCTCCAACACCGACGACCACCTGCGTAACCACGGCTTCATCCTGGTGCCGGGAAATGGCTGGAAACTCTCCCAGGCCTACGACATGAATCCCGTCTTCCATGCCGATGGCCTGAAGCTCAACATCACGGAGGCGGACAACGCCCTCGATCTTGAACTGGCTCGGCAAGTCGCAGAGTATTTCCGCGTGGAGCTGCGCGAGGCGGACGAAATCATCGAAGACTTCCGACAGGTCGTCGCCCAGTGGCGAATCCTGGCTGGTAACCTGGGCCTGTCCGGGCGCGAGCAGGATCGCATGGCAGACGCCTTTCGGCTTGCCGAGTGAAAAACCGGAGATGGCGCAGAGACTTCAGATAAGTCAAAAGGCTCCCAACTTGCGAGCCTTTTTCGTGCATGTTTCTTTGTGTGTTTCCACTACCCCTTGCTCAGCACCTCCTTGGCGACAACATGTTCCCGTTTGCCCAACCTCGGAATATGCCCCCGCACCACCAGCAACGCCCCCAACACAAACACCATCGCCGTCCCCAGCATCACCAGGTAGCCATTGGCGCCCGCGCCGGTGATCACGATCGCTCCCGCAAATGCACTGAGAATCGCGCCGAGCCGGCCGAAGGCGAGGGCGGATGCGGTGCCGGTGGCGCGCACTCCGGTGGGGTAGATGTAGGCGCACAGCGCGAACATGGTGGATTGCACCGCGTTGACGAACAGGCCGTGCAGACCCAATCCGAAGATGAAGACGCCGGTGGCGTGCGAGGCATCCACACCCAACAGCAGCAAGGCGCTGGCGACGCCGCCGATGCTGCACAGGAGCAGCGGGCCGCGTGAGCCGTAGCGGGTGATCGCGACGGCGCAGGCCAGGGCGCCGATGACGCCGCCCAGATTGTAGGCAGTCAGCCCGGCGCCGGCGATGGCGACGTTGAGGCCTTCGGCGGCGAGCATGGTGGGCAGCCAGCTGAAGGCGCTGTACACCGCCAGCAGGCACATGAAGAAGGCGCACCAGATGGCGATGGTGTCGCGTGCGCGGCCGTCGCTGAAGAGGGCGCGGAAGCCGAGGCGTTGCTCTGCCTTCTGTTCGCTCATGTCGGTGAAGCCGGTGGCGGCGTTGACGTTGCGGGCCATGCGCGCCAGCAGCTTGCGCAGTTCGGGCCAGCGCTGTTCGCGGCGGGCCAGGTAGCGCGGCGATTCGGGCAGCGCGAGGATCAGCAGCACGGCCAGCACCAGCGGCAGCGCGCCGCCGATGAAGAACAATCCGCGCCAGCCGTACAACGGCATCACCGCGCCGGCGAACAGGCCTGCCAGCATGCCGCCCAGCGGCACGCAGACGATGGTGGCGGTGACGGCCACGGTGCGGTGTTTGGCGGGTGTGAATTCCGCCGTCATGGTGGTGGAGCTGGGCAGGGCGCCGCCGATGCCGAAGCCGGCGATCAGGCGCAGGATGGCGATGGTCGGCACGTCGGGCGCGAGGCCGATGGCGCAGGTGGCCGTGCCGAAAATCAATACGCTGCCGATGATGGCCCAGCGGCGGCCGAAGCGGTCGGCGAACAGGCCGGCGCAGGCGCTGCCCAGGCCCATGCCGATCAGGCCGGCGGCGACCGCCGGCGCGAAGGCGCTGCGGGTGATGCCCCATTCCTTGATCAATACCGGGATCGCGAAGCCGATCAGCTGGCCGTCGAAGCCGTCCATGACGATGGATAGCGCGGCCAGGCAGACCACGAACTTTTGCATCGCGGTGAAGACGCCGTCGTCGAGGGTCTTGCCGATGTCGATGGAGGCGCTCATGCCGCCGTCTCCGGATGGGGATGATGAAGGAATGCGCCGGCGGCGCCGGGTGTTTCCATTCTGTCTTGCAGCATGGCCTTGTCTCCTTGAATTGCTTGTCGGTATTGTTATACGCATCTGACATCGCGCGTGCAGACCGTGCCGACGCGATTTTTGTGCGGCCAAGTATGGAAGAGGGTGGTCCGATTTGGAATTACCTTTTGGGGCAAAAGGCATTACCGCGATGCATGACTTGCCTGCCGGCGCCGGCCGGCGGTTCAGGCCGGCGTCGCCGGCTGCATGGCGTGGGCCGGCGCGATGCCTTGATGCAGGGCAAGGCTGTGCCGGCAGTAGGCGATGAACTCCGCCGCCGGCATGGCCTTGGCGTAGAGCCAGCCCTGCACGAACTCGACTTCGTGTCTGAGCAGGTAGTCGGCCTGCTCCTGCGTTTCGACGCCTTCGGCGACGATCTTGAGTTTGAGCGTCTTGGCCATGCCGATGATGTGCGGCGTCACGCTGCTGGTGGCGGAATCGGTGCCGATGGTGTCGATGAAGGACTTGTCGATCTTGAGCGCATCCAGCGGCAGGCTTTGCAGGTAGGACAGGCTGGAATAGCCGGTGCCGAAGTCATCGATGGCGACCGCGTGTCCCGCGACGCGGGCCTTGGTCAGCGTCACGCGCGCGGAGTTGACGTCCATGAAGCCGCGCTCGGTGGCTTCCAGCCAGATTTGCCGCGCTTCGATGCCGCTGCCCTTGAGGGCGGCCTGCACCGAGGTCAGCGCGCGCCCGGTCTTGATGTCGTCGGCGCTGAGGTTGATGGCGATGTGCAGCTTGCGGTCGGACGCCAGCAACTGCTTGAGGTCCTTGACGACGTTGTCGATGACCTGGTCGGTGATGGGCAGGATCAGGCCGCTTTCTTCCGCCAGCGGGATGAACAGGTCGGGCCGCACCATGCTGCCGTCGGCACGTTGCCAGCGCACCAGCGCCTCGGCGCCGATGCACAGGCCGGTACTCAGTTCGACGATGGGCTGGTAGTGCACCACGAACTCGCGCCGCTTGATGGCGACGTTGAGTTCGCCCAGCGACGACAGCCGTCGCCGCATGCCCCAGACCATCGCGGCGACGATGAGCGCGGCGATCACGGCGCCGATCGGCAGCAGCACCAGTTGCTCCTGCCGCAGCCGCTTGAACAGATAGCTGCGCGGTTCGATGGCGATGGCGATCAGCCCCGAGGCGCGCACGGTGGCGACCAGGTAATTCTCGTCGACGCTGTTGACCGGGTTGGCGACGATGTCGCGCACCAGCAGGGGATCGGGCGAATTCTGGTCGCCCAGTACATAGCCTTGGTCGGTCGCCGTCGCCATCTGGATGCCGGCGTCGACGATGACGTCGACAAAGCGCGAGGGCATCGTCAGGACATTGTGCGCGCCGTACTGCACCGCTACCATGGAATTGCCCAGGCTGACGGCCGGCGTCATGCGCAAGGTGACCTGGAGTCCGTCGGGCGTCGCGAAATCGACCGGGGTCTGCTCGACGTATTTGTCGGAGCGGCCCCACGAGGTGCACTGCAGCTTGCCGTTGCGGAAATAGCCGATCTCTTCGATGGAGCGCGTGTTGACGGTCAGCTGCCGCATGCGCGCGATGTGGGCGTCGGAACAGGGCTTGAGGGTGAGCGGTTCGATGGCGTGCAGCGCCGAGCGGATTTCATTGAGGGAAATATTGGCGCGCAGGATGGCTTGCTGGGCGTACAGGGCAAGGCGGCGCTGTTCTTCGCTGACCGCGCGCGACCAAGAGAAATACAACATGATGATCAGCGGCAGCGCGGCGCCGACCAGGGCCAGCAGGACGGTGACGAAGATGACGCGGGACCGGCTCATGTTGCTTCTCCCTGTTCTTATAGTCTGGAGGAAATGCAGTACTGCCAAGTGTAATGAAAAACGCCGCGATCGGGCCCTGATGCAGTTCAGTCAAGCTTAAAAAGCTTAACTCGCTATGACTGTCGTCCTGACGAAAGCCAGGATCCAGTGGCGTATCGGCCGTCTTCACGACACCGGGTCCCGGCGTTCGCCGGGACGACTGCTTCAGGAACATAGGCTTAAATGAACGGCATTGGCGCCCGGCCCGGTTTTTACATCCCGCGGCGGTATTTTGCCACAGACTTTGCGGGCACAGAGGTCGTCTCCGCCGCGCCGATCTCCGTCAAGAATTCCAGAAACGCCCGCGTCTTGGCCGGCACGTGATGGCGCGACGGATACAGCGCGTACAGCGGATAGCGCTCGTCCGGCCAGTCCGGGAAGAGGTCGACCATGCTGCCGTCGGCGAGGAAACCTTCCGATCCCAGCGCCATCATCTGCGCGATGCCGTAGCCGGCCAGGCAGGTGCTCCATAGCGTGCCGGCGTCGTTGAGCGTGAGCTGGCCGCCGGGGTGCAGTTCGATCTTCTTGCGGCCGCGGTGGAATTCCCAGGAAAACGGCCGGCCGCTTTCCGGTTCGCGGAACAGGATGCAGACGTGGCCGTTTTCCAGATCCTGCGGCGCGGCCGGGCGGCCGTGGCGTTTGAGGTAGGAGGGCGCGGCCACCGTGATGATGCGCGAATCGAACAGCTTGCGCGCCACCAGCGTCGACGGCTTCGGGTGGCCGAAGCGCAGCGCCAGGTCGAAGCCGTCGCCGATCATGTCGCCGAGGCGGTCGCGCGTGACCAGGTCCAGTTCCAGCTGCGGGTGGCGTTCGAGGAAGTTGCCCAGCTGCGGCCCCAGCAGCAGCCGCGAAAAGAAGGGATCGATGTTGATGCGCAAGCGTCCGCGCACGGTCTTGACGCCTTCGGCGGCGCTGGTGGCGGCGTCTTCCAGTCCGGCCAGCAGCGGTTGCACCTGCTCGTAAAAGCGGCGGCCTTCGTCGGTCAGCGTCACCGAACGCGTGGTGCGGTCGAACAGGCGGATGCCGAGCCGCGTCTCCAGCCGGGCCACGGCGCGGCTCACACCCGGCGGCGACATGTTGAGGATCTCGGCCGCCGCGGCAAAGCTGCCGCCGTCGACGATGGCGACCAGCACGCTCATGCCGTTCAGGCTGCGTTCGTCGAAGCTCATACGGGTTCTCCTCCTGATGTCCAGTTGTCATTGTCGGCCATGCATGATGATGCCATTAATGATATTTCGGCATGAATGAAATGCCATTCATGCTATCGCAAAACCTGACGCCAACGCCGAAAATCCACTTCAGCCAGCTTTTTGCTGCGTCCTCATTTCATTGAAATCATCTGGAGAAAGCCATGTTTGCCATCACAGGAATTACCGGTCAGGTCGGCGGCGTCGTCGCCCGTCAATTATTGGGTAGGAACAAATCGGTGCGCGCCGTCGTGCGCGACGCCGCCAAGGGCGCCTTGTGGGCGGCGCAGGGATGCGACCTGGCGCTGGCGACGATGGAAGACGGCGCCGCGCTGGAGCGCGCCTTCACCGGCATGGAAGGCGTATTCATCCTGCTGCCGCCGACCTTCGACCCCAGCGCCGGTTATCCGGAAGCGCGCACCGCCATCGCGTCCATCAGGACCGCCTTGCTCGCTGCCAAACCGGGCAAGGTGGTATGCCTGTCGACCATCGGCGCGCGCGCCACGCAGGCCAATTTGCTCAACCAGCTCGGCCTGCTGGAAGAAGCATTGAGCGATTTGCCCATGCCGGTAGCCTTCCTGCGCGCCGGCTGGTTCATGGAAAACGCGATCTGGGATGTGGCGCCGGCGCGCGACGGCATGATCCCCAGCTACCTGCAGCCGCTGGACAAGCCGGTGCCCATGGTGGCGACCGCCGACGTCGGCAGCGTGGCGGCGGAACTGTTGCTGGAGGAATGGCGCGGCGTGCGCGTGGTCGAACTGGAAGGCCCGAAGCGCGTCACTCCGCTGGAGATCGCCGCCTGTTTCGGCAAGCTGCTCGGCCGCGAGGTGAAGACGGAAGCGGTGCCGCGCTTCACCTGGGCTGACGTGTTCCGTTCGCACGGCATGCGCAATCCCTTGCCGCGCATGCAGATGCTGGATGGGTTCAACGAAGGCTGGATCGACTTTGAGTCGAGTCGCGACGGCACGCGCAAGGGCGTGGTCGGATTGGAGACCGTGCTGCAAGGTTTGATTGACCGCGTGGTGTAGTTCGCCTGCCTGACTGCGACTGATCAGGCGGGACCGATCAGCCGCAGGATTTCATTTTTCTTTCCCGCCACTGCGCTGGCCCCAGGCCACGCCGATCAGAACCAGCGCACCGGCCGGCGCATGATAGGCATGCAGCTGTTCGCCCAGCAGGGCCCATGCCGCCAGCGCCACCAGCAGCGGGATCAGATTGGCGAACAGGGCGCTGCGCGGCGCGCCCAGATGCCTGATCGCATTCATCCACAGGAAGGGGGCGCCGATCGAAGCCAGCAAGCCGGCGTACATCACCATCGGCAGGTTTTGCATGGTCAGCGGCGAGGCCGGGGCCGCCAGCCAGAACGGCAACAGGATCAGGCTGCCGAACGCCGCCTGCACATACAGCTGCGTCCACGTCGACAGCGGCAGCGCCCAGCGTTTCAGCAGCACGCCGTAGAAGGCGTTGGACGTCACGGCAATCAGCATGAGCGCATCGCCGATATGGACTCCGCCGTTGAACAGCCGGGCCGGTGCGCCGCGTGAACTCAGCACGACCAGCCCCAGCAGCGACAACACGCCGCCGACGATACGCGCCGTGGACAGGCGCTCGCCGGCGAACAGGCTGCTCAGGCAGGCCGAGAGCAGCGGCATCAGCGCCACCGTCACGCCCATGTTGATCGCCGATGTCGTGCGCGCCGCCTCATATGCCAGGCCCTGATACATCGCCATCCCCAGCGCGCCGAGCAACAGCAGGCGCGGCCAATGGGCGGCGATCACCGCGCGCTGCCGCCATGCTTCGCGCCCGAGAAACGGCGTCATGACCAGCACCGCCAGCATCCAGCGATAGAAAGCGATGGCCGCCGGTTCGATCGCAGTCGACGCCGCCTTGGTGATGATGGTGTTGCCGCTCCAGATGCAGACCGCCGCCAGCGGAAAGAGATAAGAGCGGATGCCGCCGGCGCCGGCGGGCGTTGATGTCGAGGACTTTGCGGACGTGACGGACGCGGCAGAGTTCGACGATGATGCAAGCGAAGAAGTGTGGTTCGACATGATGACTCCTTGAGGTGTTGCACTATCCTGCGGTATTCCAATGCATGCATAAAGTGATATTGTTGCAGTTCATCAGTGCAATTCATGCAGCAGTCCGTGCAACATGCATGCTGCAACATCCTTTTACCGATACGGCAAACCATCACCCGCGGGAGCCACCGTCATGCGCGATCTCGACTTCAATATGGTGCTCGACCTGGAGGCGCTGCTGCGCGAAGGCAGCGTGGTCGGTGCGGCCAAACGCCTGCACCTGAGCGCGCCGGCCATGAGCCGCCGCCTCGCCAATCTGCGCGAGGCGGTCGGCGATCCGCTGTTCGTGCCGGCCGGGCGCGGGCTGGTGCCGACCCAGCGTGCGCTGGAGCTGCGCGAAAAGATCGACGCCCTGGCCGAGCAGATGCGCAAGGTCTTCATGACCGATGAAGTGGACTTGGCGACGGTGGAACGCACGCTGGTATTGCGCACCAACGACGGCTTTGCCGGCGCCTGGGCCGCGCGGCTGGCGCAACGCGTTGCACAGCAAGCGCCCGGCATCTCGCTGCGTTTTTCGCCGCGTGCCGACAAACACGTCGGCGCCTTGCGCGACGGCCTGGTCGACCTGGAGATCGGTGCCTTGCACCCGGGAGACGACGACATGGCGGAAGAGCTGCACAACCAGGTGCTGTTCAGGACGCCTTTCGTCGGCGTGGTGCGTGCGGGTCATCCGCTGGCGAGCAAGAAGGTCAGCCTCGCCGGGTTCATCGCCTGGCCGCATATTGCGGCGTCACGCACCGGCAACGACAGCGGTCCGATCGACGACGCGCTGGCCGCGCGCGGCATGCAGCGCAAGGTCAGGCTGGTGGCGCCGGGGTTTCAGTCGGCGGTAATGATGGCCGCGTCTTCAGACATGATCGCCGCCGCGCCCGCAAGGTTTGCGCGCTGGGCCACGGAGCATCTGGACTTGCATGTTTTTCCGTTGCCGCTGGCGACGCCGGAGGTGGAAGTCTCGCAAAGCTGGCACCCGCGCCGCCACGCCGACCCCGTGCACAAATGGCTGCGCGGGCTGGTGCGGGAGCTGTGCAGCGGCGAGGATTGAGAGAAATGCGGATCAGGCCAGCGTGGTGGTGACTTCCGTCTTGACGCTGGTCATCAGTTTCTGCACCGGACATTTTTCAGCCACGGCCAGCAACTCCTGACGCTGCGCTTCGGTGAGATCGCCGGTGAGGCTGATCGCTGCCGCCAGGCGATAGGTACCCTGACGTTCTTCGCTGTTGTCGCGCGTGATGCTGATCTGGACGTCTTCCACCGGGATGTTCTTGCGCTTGGCGTACCACACCAGCGTCAGCGCCTTGCAGGCGCCGAGCGCGGCGTCGTACAGGTCATGCGGATTGGGGCCGGCGTCGACGCCGCCTTCTTCCGCCGAACCGTCGACGGAGATCAGGTGATTGCGCACGTGGACGATGTGACGCATGGCGAGCGACTGGTCGCGCTTGACTTCGATGGCTGGACTGGACATGAGCGTTCCTTGCAGTGGGAAAAGAACGCTCAATGTAGCGCGTTTTGCCGTGCGCGTCTGTGTGTCTGCGGGTCAGTGCGCACGCAGCTCCGACAGGAATTTTTGCGCGCGCGGGCTTTGCGGACGCAGGAAAAAATCCTCCGGCGCGCCGGTTTCCACGATGCGCCCCTGATCCATGAACCATACACGGTCGGCGACTTCGCGCGCGAAGCCCATTTCATGCGTGACGCAGATCATGGTCATGCCGTCGCGGGCAAGTTGTTTCATCACCTGCAGCACTTCGCCGACCATTTCCGGATCGAGCGCCGAGGTCGGCTCGTCGAACAACATGGCCGGCGGATCCATGGCCAGCGCCCGCGCGATCGCCACGCGCTGCTGCTGGCCGCCGGACAATTGGCCGGGATAGGACTCGGCCTTGCTGGCCAGGCCGACGCGTTCCAGCAGTTCCAGCGCGCGCACGCGCGCCTCGCTGCGTTTGCTGCCGCGCACGTTGACCGGCGCCATGACGATGTTGTCCAGCACCGACAGATGCGGGAACAGGTTGAAGCTTTGGAATACGAAGCCCACGCGGGCGCGGAAGCGGTTCAGGTCCAGCCTCGGAGCATGCACATCCTGGCCGTCGAACACGATCTTGCCTTTCTGGATTTCTTCCAGCCGGTTGACGGTGCGGATCAGCGTCGACTTGCCCGAGCCCGAGGGGCCGCACACCACCACCACTTCGCCCTTGGCGACGCTGGCGTTGACGTCGGCCAGCGCATGATAGGCGCCATACCATTTGTTGACCTGATCGAAGCTGATCATGCTGTTTGTATTGTCTGTGGCGGTATTGCCGGAGAGAGTAGCCATGGTGTCGATTCCGTTGAGATTGATCAGGCCGCGCTGGTCGCCGCGACCGCGTTGTCGCTTACCTTGGCAACCGCTGCACGGAGGCTGCCGTTGCGGCGGCCTGCGATGCGGCGTTCCAGCCGGCGCGCGAATTGCGTCAGCAGCGAGCACAGCGCGAAGTAGATCAGCGCCAGCATGACGAAGACCGGGAAGGGTTTGGTCAGCAGCGTGCTGTTGATCTGGTTGGCGGCGAAGGTCAGTTCGTTGACGCTGATGACGTAACCCAGCGAGGTTTCCTTGATGGTCGAGACGAACTGGCTGATCATCGCCGGCAGCATGTTGTAGAGCGCCTGCGGCAGCACGATCTTGAACATGGTCTGCAGGTAGCTCATGCCCAGCGCGCGCGAAGCTTCGACCTGGCCCTTGGGCAAGCCCTCGATGCCGGCGCGGATCACTTCGGCCAGATAGGCGGCTTCATAGATCACCACCGTCACCAGCATCGTGGTGAAGCCGGAAATGGTGGCGCCGATCAGCAGCGGCACGAAGAAATACACCCAGAAGATGAACATCACCAGCGGCACGCCGCGCACCGTGTAGATGACGGCGGTGGCCGGCGCGCGCAGGATCGCCAGCGGGCTGACGCGTCCCAGCGCCAGCAGCACGCTCACCGGAAACGCCAGCAACAGGCCGGCCACGGACAGGATCAGCGTGATCGCCAGGCCGCCCAGCGGGCCGTTGGGATACTGGCCGATCAGCAGCAGCGTCCAGTTGTCGCGCAGGATATGAAAGATGTCGATGATCACGATGGTCCTCAGCGCGTCTTGATGCGGTAACGGTTTTCCAGCATCGCGCCGCCGGCCATGATCAGCAGCGAAATGCCGAGATAGATCACGGTCGTCAGCAGATAGGTTTCGATGGTATGGAAGGACTGGCTTTCGATCTCGCGCGTGGCGTAGGTCAGCTCGGTCACGCCGATGACCATCGCCAGGCTGGTGTTCTTGAACAGCAGTACGGTGTGGCTGACCAGGGTCGGCAGTGCGATGCGCAGGGCTTGCGGCAGGATCACCAGGCGCGAGGCCCTGAGGTAAGACAGGCCGAGCGCGCGCGCCGCTTCCATCTGCGAACCGGGAATGGCGCGGATGCCGCTGCGCAGGCTTTCGGAGATGTAGGCCGACATGCACAGGCCGACTGCGATGATGGCAAACAGGAATTCGCTGTGACGCTGGTTGAACCAGAGCTGCACGCTGTCCGGCAGCAAGGTCGGCACGCCGAAATACCAGAGGAAGATCTGCACCAGCATCGGTACGTTCTGGTGATACTCGACAAACAGCGCGACGCCGCGTTCGGCCCAGCGATTGCGCGTCATGCGCAACAGCGCCAGCAGGATGCCGACCGTCATCGCCAGCATCCAGGCATAGCCGGTCAGTTGCAGCATGGTGCTGATGCCCTCGACGATGAGGCGCGGATAGTCCTCGCGCAACAGCACCGAAAAATCCAGTTTGGTACTCATACAATTCCTTCCCCCATTGCGTTGCCGCCGCCGGTCCGGGTGATCCGGGGCAGGCGGCAGCGCAGATCGTCGCCTTTACCGCTCAACCCTTGATCGGTTCGATCTTGAAGCCACGTTGCAATTTGTATGCCGTGTTGGGGCCGAGCCACTTGTCGAAGACCTGTTTGGCCTCGCCGGTCTTCTCCATGTTTTCGAGCACGCCGTTGACGTGCCTGATCAGACCCGACTCTTCCTTGCGCATGCCGACGCCCCAGTATTCATTCATCAGGGCCGGTTCCAGGATGTCGATCGGCGAGCTGTCTTCGGTCTGCTGCTTGAACTTGACCAGCATCAGCTCGGACACGGCGAAACCTTCAACCTTGCCCTGTTGCATCGCCAGGAAGGCTGCCGGCGGATCCTGGAAGGTGGTGGTCGTCGCCGTCGGCAGGGACTTGCGCACGCCCAGTTCCGAGGTCGATCCCTTGGTGGCGCTGACGCGTTTGCCGGCCAGGTCGTTCAGGGACTTGTAACCGGACGCACGGCGTGCGGCGACCTTTTGCAGGCTGGCGTAGTAGCCGTCGCTGTAGGCGATCTGCTCGGCGCGTTCCGGCGTCCAGCCCAGATTGGCGATGACGATGTCGACGCGGTTCTGCTGCAGCTCGGGAATGCGCGCCGCCACCGAAATCATCTTCAGCTCCAGCTTGACGTTGAGACTCTTGGCGATGGCCTTGCAGAAATCGACGTCGTAACCCTGGATCTCGCGGGTCGACGGATTAGGAAAACTGAAGGGCTCGGCGGTGCCCAGCGTACCGCAGATCAGCGTGCCTTTTTGCTTGATGTCGGCGAGCTGGTCGGCGCTGGCGGAAAAACTGAGCGTCATCAGGACGGCTGTCGTGAGGGCGGCAATGGCGGACTGCTTGAGTGTGAACATGATTTCTCCCGTGGTGTTAGTGAAATGACTGAGGCAAGTTACTGAGACGTCAGCTGAAATACCGCATCGCGCAGTTGCCGGCAACCCGATTCGATCTGCTCGACCGAGGTCGCAAACGACATGCGCAAATAAGAAGGCTGGCCATAGGATGCGCCATCAATGGTGGCGACGCCGGCCTGCTCAAGAAAATACATCATGACATCGACGTCGTTTCCCAGCGTCGCGCCTTGCGGCGTGCGCTTGCCCAGCAAGCCGGCGACATCGACGAAGACGTAGAAGGCGCCGTCCGGCGGCAGGCAGCGCAGGCCGGGGACGCCGTTGATCAGCGCCACGATGGCGTCGCGCCGCTTGCTGAACAGATCGCGCCCCTGCAGCACGCATTGCTGCGGCCCCGACAAGGCGGTGATGGCGGCGGCCTGGCTGACCGCGCTCGGGCAAGTCGTGCTTTGCGACATCAGCAGCGCCAGCGCTTTCATCAGCGCCTGCGGCCCGGCGCCGTAGCCGATGCGCCAGCCGGTCATCGCATACGCCTTCGACACGCCGTTGACGACCAGGGTGCGCGTCTTCAGGGCCGGCGCAATCTGCAGCGGCGACAGATGTTGCGCCTCGCCGTAGACGAAGTGTTCGTAAATCTCGTCGGTCATCAGCCACACCTGCGGATGGCGCAGCAGAACGGCGCAGACGGCGTTCAGTTCGTCGGCCGTGTAGACCGCGCCGCTCGGGTTGTTGGGCGTATTGAGCACCAGCCAGCGCGTGCGCGCGGTGATCGCCGATTCCAGCGCGGCGGCAGTCAGTTTGAAACCGCTGGCGGCGTCGCAACTGACGATGACCGGCTTGCCGCCATTGATGGCCACCATGTCCGGGTACGACACCCAGTACGGGGTCGGGATGATGACCTCGTCGCCGTCGTTGAGCGTCGCGGCGAAGGCATTGTAGATGATGTGCTTGGCGCCGTTGCCGACCACGATTTCATCGATGCTGTAGCGCAGATGATTTTCGCGTTCCAGCTTGGCGGCGATCGCCTCGCGCAATGCCGGCGTGCCGGTCGAACCGGTATAGCGCGTGTGGCCCGACTGCAGCGCATCGACGCCGGCGGCGATGATGTGCGACGGCGTCGGGAAGTCGGGTTCGCCGATGGTGAAATCGATGATGTTGCGGCCGGCGGCGCGCAGGGCGTCGACGCGGGCCTTGGCGGCCATGCTCGGCGAGGGTTTGACGGCAGACAGGCGGTCTGCCAGAAGCTTGTCCAATTGCGGCTCCAGTAAAAGGAAAAAAGAGGGCGGCGGATTACAGGCCGTAGGGTTGCAAGACCTTGCTCAGCCAGGCTTGCTCGACCTTGCCGTTGGCGATTTCGGCCTTGATGGCGTCTTCCATGACGGCGGTCTGCTGTGCGGCGGCGATCAGCGCATCGGCCTGATCCGGCGCGAAGGACACCACGCCGTCTTCATCGCCGACCACCAGATCGCCCGGACGGATCACCTGGCCGCCGATGCTGACCGGCACGTTGATCTGGCCCGGGCCGTTCTTGTAGGGGCCGCGATGGCCGATGGCGCGCGCATAACAGGGAAAGTCCGCCGCATGGAACGCAGCGCTGTCGCGCACCGCGGCGTCGATCACGAAACCCGCGCAGCCGCGCTGCCGGGCATACAGCATGATCAGCTCGCCGACCAGGGCGTTGCTGGTGTCGCCGCCGCCGTCGACCACCAGCACATGGCCGGGCGACATCATCATCAGCGCCTTGTAGATCAGCAGGTTGTCGCCGGGACGGGTCTTGACGGTGAAGGCGGTGCCGACCAGCTTGCGCTCAGGATGCAGGCGCTGCAGGCCGCGCACGCCCGACAGGCGTTGCAGGTTGTCGCTCAGGTGCGACACCACCAGTCCGTGCAGCGCGTCCAGCATGGCTGCCGGGGCGACTGCGGGCGCGGGGTGGATGACATAGGGGGATGCAGACATTGGAAGATCTCCTCAAGCTAACGTTTGTTTTTTACCTACTCGTTGGCTTGATGATAGGAGCGCCCAAAAACTAAAAAAAGCGATATTTAATTATCAATTTGTATCTCTTTTAGGAATACAATCGGCTTATTGCACCATCTCAATGCACCTCACTCCTGCGCTCCCATGTTCTCCTTCAAACAGCTCGAAGCCCTGTACTGGATCGCCACCCTGGGCGGCTTTGCGGCTGCCGCGCGCAAACTCAACACCACGCAGTCGGCGGTATCCAAGCGCATCAAGGAATTGGAAAGCAGTTTCGACACGGCTTTGTTCGACCGCGACCTGCGGCAGGCGCGGCTGACGGAAAAAGGCGAAGAGTTGCTGCTGGTGGCCAAGCGCCTGCTGGAGCAGCGCGACGCCGCCGTCGAACAGTTCAGCAAACCGGAAGTGGTGGAGCGCCGCCTGCGCATCGGCGTTACCGAGCTGACGGCGATGACCTGGCTGCCGCGCCTGGTCAAGCAGGTGCGCGAGCACTATCCCAAGGTGGTGATCGAACCGGATGTGGACCTGAGCGTGAGCCTGCGCGACAAGCTGCTGGCAGACGAGATCGACGCCATCATCGTACCGGACGCTTTTGCCGAATCGCGCTTCTCGGTGCTGCCGATGGGCAAGGTCAAGAGCGTCTGGATGGCCAAGCCGGGCCTGTTGCCGCGTTTGTCCTCCGGCTCGCGGGTAATGCGCATGCATGAGCTGGCGCAGTACACGATACTGACGCAGGGCGACAAGTCGGGCACCGGCATCATCTACGACCGCTGGTTCAAGTCGCAGGTGGTGTCGCCGTCCAACTCTATCAGCTGCAGCAGCCTGGTGGCGCTGATCGGCCTGACGGTGTCCGGCATGGGCGTGAGCTACCTGCCGCATTTGTGCCTGCGCTCGCTGGTCGAGCGCGGCGCGCTGGAGGTGGTCGAGACCACGCCCGCCTTGCCGGAAATCCCCTATGTCGCGCTTTATCGCGGCGAACGCAGGAGCAACTTCATCTCCTCGATCCTGATGCTGGCGCAGGAATGCTGCGAGTTTTCGGACCTGTTCCAGATCGAGGATGAAGTGGCCGGTCCCGGCCGGGTGCATGCGGGTGCGTCGCCGTTCTGACCTGATCCGCGATCAGCCGAATTTCACCAGATTCAGCGCCGGCAACGGACCGCCGGGGAATTGCGCCGCCCGGCCTTCGTTCACACCGCCCAGATCAATGGGCGCAAAGCCAAGGCGCGTGATCAGATCGCCGACCGTCTTCTTGGCGTCGGCATCGTCGCCCGACAGGAACAGTACGCGGCGTCCGCCCTCGGCCTGCGGATCGCCGGCGAGCACGGCGGCCAGCAAATGGTTGAAGGACTTGACCACGCGCGCGCCGGGCGCAAATTCCGCCACTACTTCGCTGGAAGCGCGGCCGCCCAGGTCGACCGCCTTGAACGTGGCGCCGTCGATGGCGTTGTTGGCGTCGATCAGGATGCGTTTGTTCCACGGACCGGCGTCCTTGAGCGCATCGGGAATGCGTCCCCAGTTCACGGCGAGGAAGACCAGGTCGGCTTGCGCCGCTTCCTTGACGCTGACGGCCTTGATGTGCGGGCCGAGTTCGTCGGTCAGCGCTTGCAGCGATTGCGGGCCGCGGCTGTTGGCGATGGATGCTGCGATGCCGTTGCGGGCGAATTGGCGGGCGATGGCAGTGCCGATGGCGCCGGCGCCGATGATGGCGATGTTCATGATGTTTCCTTTCAGGACGGTTGAAAAGCAAGGTTTGCCGAGTTCCACTCTAGACTTTTCATTCCCCTGGCGTTAGTCATGATCGGATAGAATCACTTTCAAGTAATGCTTGAAAGTTGCTTGCAGGTGAAACTTCATGGAAACCCTCGCCAATCTTGAATCATTCGTCCGCAGCGCCGAGACCGGCAGCTTCTCGTCGGCGGCGCGGCGGCTGGCGTTGACGCCGGCGGCGGTGAGCCGCAACGTGGCGCAGCTGGAGCGCAATCTGGGGGTGCGATTGTTCCAGCGCAGCACGCGCGGATTGACGCTGAGCGAAGCCGGTGCGCGTTTCCTGCAATCGGTGCAGGGCGGCCTGGACAGCATCCAGGGCGCCATTGCCGACATCACCGTCAATGCGGGGCAACCGGCCGGCGTGCTCAAGCTGAGCACCTCGCAGGCGTTGGGGATGGACTATCTGCTGCCGCTCATGCCGGCGTTCCTGGCACGCTACCCGGCGGTGACGCCCGACTGGTTTTTCGACAACCGTCCGCTGGATCTGATCGCCGGCGGCTTCGATGCGGCGATCGGCGGCGGTTTCGATCTGCCGCCCGGTATGGTCGCGCGCGAGCTGGCGCGGGTGCACATCATCGCGGCGGCCTCGCCGGCATTTTTACGCGGCAAACGCTTGCCGAAAGATCCTGCCGGTCTGGGAGAATTCGATGGCGTCGCCATGCGTTCGCCCTTGAACAGCCGGGTGCGCACGCTGATCATGCGCAATGGCAAGGGCGTCGAAATGGCGGCCGTGCAAAAGCCGGTGATGCTGTTCAACGATCCCGATGCGGTCTGCCATGCCGCGTTGCTGGGCGTCGGCATCGGCCTGGTCGGCATGCTGCATGCGCTGCCGCATCTGCGCAGCGGCGCGCTGGTGCGGGTGCTGCCGGACTGGCATGGCGACGTCGGTCCGCTCTCGCTTTATTTCGCCAGCCAGAAACTGTTGCCGGGCAAGACGCGCGCTTTCGTCGATTTCGTCACCGAAGCCTTCCGTGAACAAAAACTGGCGCACCAGCTTTCCGCCACGAATTTGTTGCGATGAATTTGCCGGGGCGCAACTCTCCTTGAGCGGCAAATTGCCACCCCCAAACTTCATGGGCATAATGGCTTGCACACCCGGGCGGAACAAGAACAGCGGCGGTGGCGCTGTCATCGGATTCGGGACCAGTGTTTCCATCAGGAGAACGCATGCGCAGGCTGAAGGGGAATCAGCATTACTTTCTGGCGCAGTTCCTGCCGCTGGCCGCCATGGTGCTGGCGGCGGCAGCCTTCTTCTATCACAGCCGCATCGACGCCGAACTGCATCGCCTGCAACTGGAGCAGCGTGAACGCGTGGCGCTGGGCGTGGCCTCGTTGACCAACGACATGGACGGGCCGCTGCGCCACCTGAGCATCCTGACCGGCGAACCGCCCATCGCGCGCGCGCTGAACGACCCGACACCGGCCAACCTGGCCGGCATGGCGGAGAGTTTTTTCACGCTGATGCTGCGCAATCCCTACTACGACCAAGTGCGCTGGATCGATCAGGACGGCATGGAAAAAGTGCGCCTGAACATGGGTAGCGCCGGTCCGATGCCGGTCGCCGGCAACCATCTGCAAAGCAAGAAGGACCGGCCGTATTTCACCGACGCCATGGCGCTGCCGCGCGGTGAAATACTCATCTCGCCGATGGATCTCAACGTCGAGAACGGCAAGATCGAAGTGCCGCACAAGCCCACCGTGCGGCTGGCGGTTCCTGTTTTTACCAGCGGCGGCCAGGCGCGCGGAATCCTGATCATCAACGTGCTCATGGCGCCCTTGCTGGACCGCTTCTCCAACCAGGTCGAGCGCGGCGTCAATCGGGTCATGCTGCTCAACGGCGACGGCTTCTGGCTCTACAGCACCCACACCGCCGACGAATGGGCCTTCATGTTCAAGCGCGACGACAGCCTCGGGCGCGACTATCCCGCGATCTGGAAACAGATGCAGGCGGAGCCGACCGGCAACATCATCGGCGACGACGGCATCTGGTCGTGGCAGCGTGTCAGCATCGACGGCAACACCGGCCGCTACAACCTGTACCAGCAGTCGCCCTGGACCGTGGCGCTGTACTTGCCGCAAAAGCGCCTGATCGTCGACAGCCATCGCATCCTGCTGCGGCTGGCCGGCTTCGTCGCGCTGATCCTGCTGGCGCTGGCCTTGCTGAGCTGGCAGTTGGCCATCCATCGCCGGCGCCGCGAGGCGGCCGTGCACGAGCGCCTGAAAGCCGAGGCCGAACTGGCCGCCAGCCAGGAGCGCGTGGCCGACCTGCTGCGCCATCAGGAAACCCGTTCGGTGCTGGCCTCGATCGTGGCCTCGTCGGATGACGCCATCATCGGCAGCGGCCTCGACGACCTCATCAACAGTTGGAACCCCGGCGCCGAAAAAGTGTTCGGCTACGGCGCGCGCGAAATGATCAATCAATCGATCTACGTGCTGGTGCCGGCCGAAAAGAACGAGGAAGCGCGCCGCATCACCGCGCAGATCATGCAGGGCGAAACGGTGGTCAACTTCGAGACCGTGCGCTGGCACCGGGACGGTCGCCTGCTCGATATCTCGGTCACGATTTCGCCGATCCTGAATGATGAAAAAAAGATCATCGGCACCTCCTACATCGCGCGCGACATCACCGAGCGCAAGCGTCTGGAAAAAGAACTGAACCAATACCGCCAGCGCCTCGAAGGACTGGTCGAGCAGCAAACCAGGAACCTGCTCGACGCCAATCGCAACCTCGAACTGGCGCTGTCGCGGGCGGAATCGGCCACGCGCGCCAAGACCAATTTCCTGTCCAACATGAGCCATGAGATCCGCACGCCGATGAACGCCGTGCTGGGGCTGACCTACCTGCTGGAAAAAACCGCGCTTAACGCCGACCAGCGCGACCTGGTGCGCAAGATCATCGCCGCCGGCCATTCGCTGCTGGGCATCATCAACGACATTCTCGACGTCTCCAAGATCGAAGCCGGACGGCTGGAAATCGAGCACGTGCCGTTCCGCCTCAGCACGGTGCTGGAAAACGTCGTCAACATCACCGCGCCCGGCATCGGCGACAAGGACGTGGAGCTGGTGGTCGGTTTCAACGACGTCGGTATCGAACACCTGCACGGCGATGCCCTGCGGCTGGAGCAGATCCTCACCAACCTCGCCAGCAACGCCATCAAGTTCACCGCGCATGGAGAGATCAGCATCCACGTCTCCGTCGTCAGCGAAGTCGGCGATCAGGTCATGCTGCGTTTCGTCGTGACCGACAGCGGCATCGGCATTCCCGCGGACCGCCAGCAAGACATCTTCCACGCCTTCACGCAGGAAGACACTTCCACCACGCGCCGCTACGGCGGCACCGGCCTGGGCCTGACCATCTGCCGCCACCTGGTGCAACTGATGCGCGGCGAAATCGGCGTCGTCAGCGAACCGGGCAAGGGCAGCCAGTTCTGGTTCATGCTGCCGTTCCAGGTTGCACCCCAGGCCGCCGGGAAGTTGCCGATGGAAGGGCCGTTCACCGTGCTGGTGGCCGACGACAACGCCACCGCGCGCGCCGTGCTGGCCGATACCGTCAAGTCCATGGGATGGCAGGTCGATACGGTGGAGTCGGGCGAAGACGCGATTTCCAAAACCATGGTGCGGCTGCGTCACAACCTGGGCTACGACATTTTCCTGCTCGACTGGCGCATGCCCGGCATGGACGGCCTGGAGGCGGCCAGGGCAATCCGCGAGGCGTCGTCCTCGCATGCCCGCTCACCCATCGTGATCATGGTGACGGCCCATGGCCGCGACGACGTCATGACCTCGCCGCACGCGGAATTGCTCGATGCCGTCATCACCAAGCCGGTCATGCCGTCGACGCTGTACAACACCATCCTCCAGGTGCGCCAGCGCCGCGCGGCAAAGCCGGGCGCCGATAGTGCCGCCGCTGCGAGCGTCATCGATGACCGCATCACCGGCGTGCGCGTGCTGGTGGTCGACGACAGCGAAATCAACCGCGAGGTCGCCAAGCGCATCCTTGAAGCCGACGGCGCCGAAGTCATCGCCGTCGCCGACGGCAGCGAGGCGGTCGACTGGCTGCGCGAACATCCGGACGGCGCCGACCTGGTGCTGATGGACATCCAGATGCCGGTCATGGACGGCTACACCGCCACGCACGAGATCCGCGAAACGCTGCAACTGCGCCAACTGCCGGTAATCGCCCTGACCGCCGGCGCCTTCAAGGCGCAGCAGGAGGCGGCCATGGCGGCTGGCATGAACGGTTTCCTCTCCAAGCCCTACAACGTCGAGCAGATCATTTCGACGGTGCGCCAGCACATCGCGCACCTGTCGGCCGGCGAACTGGAGCGCCGCCGCCAGGCCAGACCGGCCTATGCTTCGGCGAGCGTCGTCACGACCTTTCCCACCATGATCGAGACCGCCGCCGGCGCCACCCCCGGCCTGGACGTCGCGGTCGGCCTGGAAGCCTGGGGCAGCAAGGACGTCTACGGCAAATTCCTCGGCAAGTTCGCCGAACAATACGAGCAGACCGGCAGCGACATCCTCGCGCACCTCCTGGCCGGCGAGCCGGCGCCGGCCAGGACGCTGGCCCACAAGCTGCGCGGCAGCGCCGGCACGCTGGCGCTGACCGACGTGCATCGCCTGGCGGGCGAACTGGAAGCCTTGCTCTCCGGCGCCGATGTTTCCGCCGCCTCGGCTTCCGACTGCAAGGTCAAGGCGGCGGAACTGGACGCTGCGCTGCGCATCGCCCGGCGCGCCATTGCCGATTACAGCGGCGCCTGAACATCACGGCGTCACTCATGGCGGCGTGCCAGGTGTTGTCCTGCAAACGACTTGCAGACTATCATCGCCATCATTGCGGTCAACATCTGACGCATATCTTTCCGGAACAGGCCATGACCTCACTCGTAATTGCAGCAGCGCAGACCATCTCGGCACCCGGCGACCTGGCTGCCAACATTGCCCGGCACGTCGACGTCATCTCACAGGCCGGCGCGCGGGGCGTGAACTTGCTGGTGTTTCCCGAGTTGTCGCTCACGGGCTACGAGCTGCAGGCGGCGCGCGCGCTGGCGATCCGCGCGGACGACGCCATGCTGGCGCCCTTGCATCTGCAGGCGCAAGGTCTTGGCATGACGGCAGTCGTCGGCGTGCCGCTGGCGGCCGACGACGATACCGGCCGGCCTTATATCGGCGCGGTGGTGCTGGGCGGCGAGGGCGCTCCGGCTTGCTACGCCAAACAACATCTGTATGGCGACGAGCAAGACCTGTTCAGCCCCGGCCGCTGGAGCAACCTTTGCAACGTGCTTGGCACGCGCGTGGCGCTGGCCGTCTGCGCCGACATCACGCAGCCCGGACATGTCGCCCAGGCCGCGGCTGCCGACGCCGCGCTCTACGCCGCCGGCGCGGTGGTGACGGGAAAAAGCTACGCCGCCGAGGCGAGCATGCTGCAAGGCTATTCGGCCCGCTATCGCATCGGCGTGCTGCTGGCCAATCATGGCGGACCGACCGGCGGCTGGCAGGCGGCCGGCCGCAGCGCGTTCTGGGCCGATGGGACGCTGGTCGTCGATGCGCCCGGCGGCGGCGAATGCCTGGTTATCGTTCGCCAGTCAGAGGCCGGTTGGTCGGGCGAAGTGCTTGCACTGGGCTGAGACAGCTCTCTATCTTCATGACTTCTCCCATTGAAACCACCCCGCGCACCCTGGCCGGCATGTGCCTGTGCGGCGCGGTGCGCTATGCGGTGGAGGACAGCTTTCAATACGCGTTGAACTGCCACTGCTCCAATTGCCGCCGCGCCACCGGCTCGGCCTTCAAGCCTTTCGGCGGCATCGAAACGCACAAGCTGCGCATCACCGCAGGAGAACCATACCTGCATCGTTTCGGCGGCGACGACATTCCCCGGACACATGAGGCGCACGATGCCCACTGCGCGAAATGCGGCTCGCTGCTGTATTCGCTGGTGCGCGACGGCGCCTGGGTCCACGTCACCCTCGGCACGCTGGTCGACGCGCCGTCCATCCGTCCGACCGCGCACATTTTCGTCGGCTCCAAGGCGCCGTGGTTCAGCATCACGGACCAGTTGCCGCAATACGACGAATTCAATTGAGGCGGCTGACAAATCGCTGACGTGCGGTGCAGACTTGCGAGCGATGCGGCCGATGGCATGGTACGGAGTATGCGGTCTCGCGCACCGCAGGCCTGCCGTAAAAAAAGTCCGCATCCCATGTCCCGCTCCATCGCATGCAATACCAAGTGAAGCTACAATTCAGTGAGTTCGGTTCAGTGACCGAGCACGACATAAAACACAAGATCAACACGCAGTCCTTCAACATTGGAACAGGGGAGAAGCATGTCTCACATGCGCTTTTCTTCGGGGAATCAAGAACATGGACCGTCTTCTTTGTCGCGCCGATAGCCATCGGCCGCGCAGCTTCATGGCGATCGCCATCCGGAACGGCTCTCGCCTCGTGCAGGACGCCGTCGGTATTTCGTGCACCTTGTGCGCCTGACCGTACACCCAAGAACAGGCCGGCCGCCTGCAATCAGAATCGAAGTCATGTCAAAAAAACTCCTGCTGTCCCTTGCGCTCACGCTTGCCTCCCTGATCACCAGCCCGCACCTGGCTGCGCAGACTCCGCCCGACGGCGGCATCCAGCCGATCGCCTCGCGCGACAAGTTCGCCGAAAGCGCCTTCCAGCGCGACGCGCCGGCGCCGGCATGGGTGGACCGCATCGCTTCCTTGCCATCGTCCCGGCCGAACGCGCCGGCGACGCCCATCGTCGCGCGTCTCAACGACGTGTACTTCTATGTCGATGAGAAGCCCTCCATCACCATCCACAAGGCGCTGCAGGTCAACGAAGCGTCCGTGCTGGCCCAGATCGGACAATCGGAAATCACCTTCCAGCCGGACTACCAGCGCGTACAGCTGCATGTGCTGCGCATCCATCGCGGCGATCAGGTGATGGACAAGATGCGCGATGCCGACATCCGTTTCCTGCGCCGCGAGCCGGAACTCGACAACGGCATCTACGGCGGCGCCGTCACGGCCGCGATCGTCGTCAACGACGTGCGCGTCGGCGACACGCTGGAGATCGCCTACACCACCACCGGCAGCAATCCGGTGTTCGGCAATCGCTTCTTCGACGCCGCCGGCTGGGATTATCCCTACCCCACGCTGAAGCGCCGGGTCACGCTGAACGCGCCCGAAGGCCGCCGCATCCAGTATCGCGTCATCGGCAACGACCTGCGCAATCCACCCCAGGCCGCCGAGTCGCGCGCCAACGGCCGGCGCATCGTGCGTTTCGAAGCGAACGACCTGACGCCGGTCGACTACGAGAACTACACGCCGCGCGATTACCAGACCGCGCGCTGGTTGCAGTTTTCCGAGTTCGCGTCGTGGAAAGAGGTCAGCCAGTGGGCCGACAAGCTGTTTGCCGTCAAGACCGATGCCGCCGCCTTGCTGAGCGCCGCCGGCATCGAGCGCGGCCAGGCCAATTTGCCGGACAAGGTCAGCAAGGCGCTGCAATTCGTGCAAAACAACATCCGCTACCTGTCGGTGTCGCTGGGCGAGAATTCGCACCGGCCATATCCGCCCGATCAGGTGCTGGCGCGCCGCTATGGCGACTGCAAGGACAAATCGCTGCTGCTGGTGACCCTGCTCAGGCAGCTCAACGTGGAGGCGTCGCCGGTGCTGGTGCCGACCACTACCCGCAAGGGGATTGACCAGATGCTGCCCAGTCCGCAGATGTTCGACCATGCCATCGTGCGCGCCGTGGTGCAGGGCAAGGTCTATTACCTCGACCCGACGCGGCTGGGCCAGGCCGGCAAGCTCGACCGCATGGGACAGGTGCATGCCTACACGCAAGTGCTGGTGGTGGCGTCCGACACCGACAAGCTGGCCGAGATCGCGCCGCCGGCCAATGAAGAGCTGATCACCGGCACGCGCTTCGAACGCGTCGCCGTGACCAGGATGAACGAACCGGCGACGATGTCGGTGCAACTGCTCTACACCGGCGCCGACGCCGAAGCGGCGCGCGCCGGATTGAGCAAGGTCACGCCGGCCCAGCTGCGCAAGTTCTACGAAGGCAACATCGGCAAGCGCCACCCCGCCGCCGTCATGCTCGGCGACCCGAAAATCACCGATGACCGCGACGACAATCGCATGACCATCGACCTGCAGTTCCGCATCCCGGATTTCATCCAGCCGGCGCAGGCCAACTGGACGCTGCACTACCAGCCGAGCAATTTGCGCGGCCTGTTCTTCGTGCCGGACAACGCCAACCGGACCACGCCGCTGTCGCTGCCGGCGTTTCCGTCGATCAACCGCTACGTGCTGGAAGTGACGCTGCCGGAAGAATACGACGCGCGCTACACGCCGTCGCAGCGCAGCGTGCAGAGTCCGTCGTTCAGCCTCAGTCAGGAGCTGTCGTTTACCGGTCGTCAGTTGAAGGCCGTGCTTGAACTGCGCATGCTGGCCGATCGTGTCGCCGCCAGGGACACGCCGCAATTCCTGACCGACATCAACAAGGCCGGCGAGATGTTGCAGGGAACGCTGACGATCCGCCAGACCGACCTCAAGTCGGCACGCGTCGCCAAGCCGCAACCGGGCTTCAAGCAAGCGCTGGCCGAGCGTCTGGAAAACATCGTCAAGAGCGCCGGCCAGGTCGTCGCCGACGCCCGGCTTACGGGGCGCGACGCCAGTGCGGCCCTGTGCGAGCGCGCACGCGCCGAAGCTTATCTGGGCCGCAATCCGGAAGCCGTCGCCGACGTCCAGAACGCCACGGCCCAGCAATCCGGCGCGCCCGAGATGGTCAGGTGCCGCGCCGAAGTCGAGCTGGCGACCGGCGACTTCAAAGCCGGCGAGCAGAGCTTTTCGCGCGCCATCGCCATGGGACAGAAGGACAGCAACGTCTATTTGCAGCGCGGCATTGCCGGCTTCTACCAGGGCCGCCTTGACGTCGCCGCCGGCGACTTCCTGAAGGCGGGCGACGCCGCCCAGAATCCGGCCGAAAAAATCCGCGCCCGCATCTGGCATACCCTGGCCTTGCGCCGCGCCGGCAAAAAGATCGACAACGAACTCCAGGCGGTCGACGCCGATGCCTGGCCCGGCGCCGGACTGGCCGTGCTGACAGGTCGCCAGACGCCGGAAGCAATGTTCAGGACGGCGCAAAACCAGAGCGGCGACGCCGGCGAGATCGCGCTGGCGGAAGCCTACTTCTATGCCGGCCAGCACTTCTTGCTGAGCGGCGACAAACTCAAGGCGCGCCTGTACTTCCAGCACGCGTTCGACAAGGGCGTGCTCTATGCGCCGTTCCATCTGGCCGCGCGCCAGGAAATCGCAGCATTGAAATAAGAAAAAGATCGACGGGAAAACTCACCATGAAACTTTTGCGCCACGGCATCCTCCTTTTGTTCTGCACCCTGACCGCAACCGGCATGGAGGCCCTGGCCCAGCAAGCGGCCGCGCCTGCATCGCCGCCGCCATCGACGCTCTCTCCGTCGACTCCATTGGCGGCGCCGACCGTGCTTCCGCCGATGCAGGTCAGCGAGGCGCATCGGGCGGCGGTCGCGCGCATGCTCAAGGCTTTTCATGCCGATGAGCTGGCGCTGCACGGCTTGAAAGTGGCGCTCCAGCAAGCGAAGGAAAAAGATCCCGCGGCGGAAGCTTACGTGCGCGAAGTATTCGACGCCGTCACGCCGGCGCAAATGGTCGACAAGATGCTGCCTGCCTATGCCCGCTACTATTCGCCGGCGGAGGCGGACGCGATCGCGCAATTCTTCAGCACGCCGGTGGGCGCCAAGTTCGTCGGCGGCATGGTGAAGGACATGCTGGCCGGCAGGAACTTCAGCGTGGAAAGCCTGCATCTGACGCCGGCCGAAATAGCTCCGCTCACCAGCTTCCTCATGACGCCGACGGCGCAGAAGATCGGCAAGGTACAGCCCATGATCAACCAGGAAGTCGCCGGGATCATGCGGGCGTGGGGCGCCGAACTGATGCGCGCGCGCATGAAAAAATCAATGACGCCGCTGGTCGCCCAGATCGACAGCGATCTGGCGAGCCAGGGCGTCGCGCCGGGTGATGCGCCAGGTTCCGGATTGAAGGCGACGCCGGCCGGCGGCCAGGCCGGCCCATGGAATGCGGTAGCCAACATCGGCGTGGCTGCCAGCAAGGCCGCGGCGGAAGCGCGGCAGCACTATCAGGACGATGTCCGGACGCTGGGAGCGCAGATGCTGCTCGGCGCATCTGGCCTGACGTCGGCCGACAATATCGCCGCCAGCAAGAAGAACGTGCTGCGCATGGGAGAATCGCTGGACCGCTATCTGCAAAGCTATGACCAGGTCATGAAAGAAGCGCGCGAAAAAATGGTCGCCATCGACTTGCCGGAAAATCTGAAGGCCGCGCTCCTCCAGGGTTTCGACATCGGCCTGGCTCGCTCCTATGACGAGCGCATCCGTTACGGCGAGAATCAGCGCGCCTTGCTGGGGCTGTATCAGCGTCTGTTCGAATTCGCCGAAGCGCGTCTGGGCAAGATCAGCGTTGCCGACGGCAAGCTGGTGTTCGCCGACGCCGCCGACCAGGAAATCTACCGGACCATCATCGGCCAGATCGGCATGGAAAGCCAGCGCGAAGCCGACCTGGTCAAGGAAAGCCAGGAGCGTGTGCGCAAGGCGTCGAACAATTTGCGCTGACGCGGGCGCCCGATCGACAAGCCGGCGATCAATCATGCGCGCGATACGCCGCCGGCCATTGATGATATTGAGGATGCCCGTCGCAATTACAGCAAGTCGCTGACGACGATTTTCTTGGCGTCGGCGGAGGCCTCGAAAGCGAACTCCTCCACGTTGCCGCCGAACACATTGCGCACGATGCTTTCGATGTCGACCACTTGCACCATCAGTCCCGGATTGGCGGTACGGATGATGTTGCAGACGTAGCTGGCGCGGCTGCCGAACATGGGCGGCGGCGGGTCGATCTGTCCGGCGCCGAATTCGATGACGTTGTGCACATCGTCGACCAGCAGGCCGAGGGTGTGGCGGCCGTGGCGCACCACGACGATTTCCCTGGCGGCTTCCGGTTTTGGCGCGCCGGGATGCAATAACTGCCGCATGTCGATCACCGGTACAAAGGACGAGGCGCTGCCACTGTTGTCCTGATAATTCAGCACGCCGGCGATCACCGGTTTCAGCGTCGATGCCGTCAGCATGCGTTCGACTTCCAGCGATTCCACCACGCTCGTGGCCGGCATCGCGAAGATGTCGCCGTCGACCAGGATGGTGGCGTATTCGCGCGCGCCGCCGCTGTGCGGCGCGACTTCGAGCGTGGCTGCATCGGCGCGAGCGGCCGTTGCCGCTTCATCCTGTGCGCCGATCGGCACGAACACCATGGCGATGACGTCGTTGACGTAATTGTCGGCGTTCTTGAATTCGCGATAGCCGAACGAGGCGGTGTGGCCGACCACCATGTATTGCCGGTTGTGCACGCGGATGGCGGCCGAACTGATGCCGTTGCCGGCGTCCATGACGTCGCCGGGCAGGTGCAGCATGCTGCCGGGCGGATAGTCGGCATGCGTCGAGGAGATGACATGGCCGCTGCGGTCGGCGTAGACGGCGAAGGCCTGGTCCTGCTCCGGCAGCGACGCCGCCAGCATGTTGCGGAATTCCGGCTCGGCGTCGAATACGATGCCGATGCCGCCGACCGCTTGTCCGGCATGCTCCGGATGAAAGATCGCGGCGCAATACACATAGGTCGGGCGGTCGCCGTACAGCCAGGTCGGATCGAACGGCGAGACGCAGTAGGCCTGGCTGTCGGCCAGCTGCAAGGTCTTGCGCACCAGCTGTTCGTCCATGCCGCGACCGGTCATGTCGGGGCCGTCGCCATGCGGATCGGATGCCGCAATGATGGCGCCATCGGCGTCGAACACTACCAGCCTGGCATAGGCGGTATAGAGCGCGTTGATCGACTCCAGGATCTGCGCGATGCGCGCGCGTTCATGTCCACTGCGCCGGCGATTCGCGACGATGCGGCGGATGTCGGGCGTGAGCGCCCACCAGCGGCAGTCGTTGGCGCGTTCGTACAGGTTGCGGTCCATGATGTCGATCATCAGGCGCGAGATGAACTGCATGTCCTGCAGGCTGGACGAGATGACGGTGGCGTACAGGTCCTGAATCGATTCCCTGAAAATGTTGTTGGTCTCGTCGCCGGTCTGGCTGATTTCCTGCAGGATTGCCTTGAGGCGCAGCAGGTCGCGGTCCTCTCCGGCCGACATGATCTTGCCGTTCCACACCACGCGCCGCAGCGAATGATTGATCGATTCGGCCATGATGGTGACGTCGTGCAGCGGCGGACAAAACGATTTGGCATGCGACATCACGCCGTTGAGCATGGTCGCGTCATAGCCGGAGAGCACATCCGTGTTCTGCTGGCGGAAGGCGGTTTCGCACGGGATCATGACGTGGCCGTACCAGCCGGGGCCGCCGTAGCCCTGGTAGTCGCGCGCCGCACAGGTGCGGGCCAGATATTCGCGACCGGCGTAGACCACGATCTGGTAGTCGCCCTCCAGCGCCAGCGGCACGGTGCGCCCGGCAGGGATGTGCTCCGCGTCGCTACTGGCGATCACGCAGCCGGCGTCGTCGAGCATGAGCATCACCGAGCGGTCGGCGGCTTTGCGCAGGCCGTCGAAGACGTCCTTCATCTCCACCGCAATCGGGAAGCACAGGCACAGCACGCCGATGGCTTCGCCGTTCGCCGGATCGACGATCTTGTGGGAGTAGATCAGCGCGCGTTCGCCGCTGTCGCGCAGGTCGGACTGCGCGAAGGTTTCGACGTAGCGGCCGGACTTCAGCGTCTGCGCGATCAGCGGATCGAAGGAGTGTTTGATGTCGTTGTTGCCGTCGAGATTGGCAAGCACCCGGCCTTCGGTATCGAGGATCAGAATCTCGTCGTAGACGGTGTACTTGTCGCGATAGGCGCGCAGCCGCGCCACCATGTCGTCGGTGTCGTCCTGATCGCGTTGATGGTCAAGGATGAATGCGCGGATGGCATCATCCATCGCCAGGAAGCCGACATCGGCGGTGCGTTCGAACAGGTTGCGCACCACGATGTCGATGATGACCTGGGCCTTGAAGTCGATCTCCTGGACCGATTTGGCGATGTTTTGCCGGACCAGGTTGGCGATGAGGCGCTGCTCCAGGTTATTGAAGCCTTCGCGCGTGACCTTCATGGTCGGCAGGATGCTCTTGGCTTCCACCGGGCAGACCATCTTTGCGGTCGATTCGATCAGGCGCCAGGCGAAGTTGAGTTCGCGCAGAGAGCGTTCGCACGATGCCACGTCAGGCATGTAGCGCAGGAACTCTGCGGTCGGTAATGACTGTTCCATAAGACCTCTGAATTGGGTTGCGCAGGGCGATGCCCTGCCGACGGCTGTCGCGCTGCGCGACGCTCGTGTCCATGTCTCCCCGCAATCTGCCCGCCAGGCCGTGCCTGTTCCCTTGTTGCGTTTTAAGAGGTCTTGTTCTGCCTGCCGCGAAGATTGTGGCAGAGAAATTACTTGCTGCTTGACCGCCTGTCTCATTTTTATACGGAAAATGCGCGGTTTTTATGACGGAAGGGGGAAACGCGGCGCTCGATGTTGCCGAAACGGCATCGCCGTCAGGACGCGGCCGCGCGGGCGGCAGAATGGGCGCCCACCGGCTCCAGCTGGCATTGCCGGAAATGGCGCGGCGTCATGCCATAGGCGCGCCGGAAAGCGCGGCAGAAGTCGGAGGCGCTGTTGAAGCCCGCGCCATAGGCGATATCCACGATCGCGCAGCCGGGCGAGTGGAGCATCTCGGCAGCGGCTGCCTGCAGGCGGCAATTGCGGATGTATTCCGCCAGGCCGCCGTCGGCCTCGAACAGGCGGTACAGGGTCGGGCGCGATAGCCGGAACGCGGCCTGGATGGCAGCCGGCGTGAGCCAATCCTGATCAAGCCGGTCCCTGATGTAGCTGCGGATGTCAGTCAGCAGCGCATCGCGCTTGATGGCGTGCGCGGCGCGGCGCGTGGTGATCATGCCTTGCATGGTTAATCATTCCTCTACAGCATCACGAATTAGCGAGACTGTAGAATCGCCGGCGACGCTTGTCTGTAGAACAAACGTGCTACAAGCAACGGTGATAAATCGCCAATGACCCGGCGTACAATGGCCGTCCCATGGCATCCATTTCCGACATCCCCGTGCTGCCCGCCATCCACGTCGCCATCGTCGAGGACGACCCCGGCTTTCGCGATGCGCTGAGCAAAGTCGTGCAGGCCGCGCCGGACATGGAACTGGCAGGCATGGCCGGCACCCGCGCGGAAGGACTCGCCATGCTGCAGGGGCCGCCGGCGGACGTGTTGCTGGTGGACCTGGGCTTGCCGGACGGCTCCGGCATCGACGTCATCGTCGCGGCGGTGGCGCAATGGCCGAGTTGCAACATCATGGTCAGCACCACCTTCGGCGACGAGACCCATGTCATGCGTTCGATCGAAGCGGGCGCCGCCGGCTATCTGCTCAAGGACAGTTCGCCCGCCAAAATGATTGATGAAATCCGCAGCCTGGCCAGCGGCGGCAGCCCCATCAGTCCCATCATTGCGCGCCAGGTGCTGGCGCGTTTCCGCGGCGCTGCAGCTCCTTCCGCCGCTGCTGCGCCCGGAACAGCGGACATGGCCGGTACAACGGCAGCGAGCCCGCGTAGCGTCGGCACGCGCGGACAGGAAGACGCCTCGGTGCTGCTGTCGGTGCGCGAAAAGGAAGTGCTCGACTACATCACGCGCGGCTTCACGGCGCAGGAGATCGCCAAGCTGATGCAGCTGTCGCCGTTCACCGTGCGCACCTTCGTGCGCCGCATCTACAGCAAACTCAAGGTCACCTCCAAGACGGAAGCCATTTATGAAGCCAGGACGCTCGGACTGCTACCCGACTGAGCGGCATCCGGCGATAATGCGCGCATGAAAACTCTCTCCACACGCCTGTTCGCCAACGCGCTTTTCGCCGTGTCCGTGGCGCTGCTGGTCGCCGTCGGCGCCTGGTATGTGCAGAGCGACGGCGAGGCAACTGCGGCCAGCCTGCACCTGACGCAAGCGGACTGGCAGGACATGGACGGCCATGGCTTTTCCGCGCCGCCTCTGGCGATGGACGGCAGCGATCTGCCGTCGTCATGGCGGCACGCCACGTTGCCGTCTGCTTTGCCGGTGGCGCCGCCGCCGGCAAGTAGTGCCGGTGCGGCGACCATCCGCACGACCTGGGTGAGGCTGTCCGTCACCGGCCCGTTGCCCGCCGGGCCGCTGGTGTTGTATGGCATCCGCATCAAGACCGACGGCACCGTCGCGGTGTACGCCAACGGCCGCCTGGCTTACCGCACGCAGCAGCGCGGCCAGCTGTGGAACAGCCTGTTCACGCCGCTGTGGTTCGCGCTCGACCAGCATGACGGCGATGTGCCGCTCAAGGAAATCCTGATCCGCGTGGAGCATGTCCCCGAGACGCCGGTGGGTTTGTCATCGCTGTGGGTGGGAAAGCCTGAAGCCTTGCGTGGCCGCTACTATCTGCGCCAATGGCTGCAGCGCGAATTGCCGGCCACGCTCAGCGCCGCCTTTATGGTGGTGGGGATTTTCGCCTTGTTCGTCTGGTTCCGGCGCCGCCACGAGATGCGCTATCTGCTGTTCTTCAATCTCGCCGCGGTTTCTTTCGTCGGCCATCTGCACTATTACGTGAGCTTGCCCATCGTGACCGACTGGTTTGCATGGCTGACATCGAACGCGCTGCTGTGGCTGCTGACGGTAGTCCATCTGTTCCTGCGCCAGCTGCACGGCCGCCCGCTGACCTGGCTTACGCGCACGCTGGTCGGCGTCACGCTGGCGGCGAGCGTGCTGTCGATTCCGGCGCTGGGCGTCTTGCCGGTGTATCCGAGCACTTCACTGATGGTGCCTTTCATGTATGCCGTCACCGTGGTGCTGGGGGCGCTGGTCTGTACGCTGGGTGCGTGGGCGTCGCGCGGCCGTTCGCGCGACGGCATGCTGCTGGTCACCGGCGTCGGCATGGCGGTGCTGCTCGGCATGTCCGATTGGCTGCTGTATAACAACGTCGTCAATCCCGAGGGCTGGTTTCTCGGCGCCTATACCAATGCCGTCACTTTCGCGATGTTCGGTGCGCTGATGTACCGGCGCTACATCCACGCCATCACCGAAGTGGAACAGATCAACGCCAGCCTGGCCCAGCGACTGCAGGCGCGCGAAGCGCAGCTGGAGACCAGCCACCGGCTGCTGCGCGAAGCGGCCCTGCGGCAAACCATCAGCGAAGAGCGCCAGCGCCTGATGCAGGACATGCACGACGGCCTCGGTTCGTCGCTCATCAGCGCCATCCGCTCGGTCGAGCGCGGCGGCGTCAGCGACGCCAAGGTGTCGCAGATACTCAAGGATTGCCTCGACGATCTCAAGCTGACCATCGACTCGATGGAACCGGTCGAAGCGGACTTGCTGCTGTTGCTGGCGACCTTGCGCTTCCGTCTCGAACCGCGTTTCGAAGGCAGCAACATCACGCTGGTCTGGGATGTGCAGGAACTGCCGACGCTGACCTGGCTGGAACCTTCCAGCGCACTGCATATCCTGCGCATCGTGCAGGAAAGCATCGCCAATATCCTGCGCCACACCCGCGCCGACCGGATTCGCGTCAGCACTGCGCGCGATGAAGACGGCGGCAACAACGGTGTCTTGGTCGTCATCGAAGACAACGGTCAGGGTTTCGATATCGGCAAAGCGCTGGACAGTGCGACGGGACGCGGCTTGCATAACCAGCAGCGACGCGCCAAAGCGGTCGACGGCGCCGTCTCCTGGGCATCGGATGCCAACGGCACGCGTTTCACGCTGTGGCTGCCGCTGGTGCGCAAGACGATGCCAGCATAGTCCGGCCTGCCAGGCAGACTATAGCTGCACCGACTTCAGGTCTTCCAGAAATGCGGCGACGATGGGCTCGTTCGCGCTGGCGCGGTTGGTCACCACGCTGATGCCGACTTCGTACGACAGCTCGGTGCGGTTGAGCGCCTTCATGGCGCCGCGCGCGACGTGCTCGCGGCCCATTTCTTCCGGCAGGTAGCCGAGATGCTGGCCTGACAGGATCAGGATGGACATCGCTTCCATGTTGCCGGTCGTGGCCATGATGTTGCGGCGATGGATGGGCACGTGGCCGGGCGGCGCCGGATAGTCGCGCCAGGCCCAGGCGTAGCCGGCGGCTTCTTCCGGCTCGATTTCCTCTTCCTTGTAAAACAGCGGATGCGGCGGCGCGCAGTAGGCGACCTGGCGCTCCAGCATCAGTTGCGTGTATTGCAGCGCCGTCACGCGTCGCCAGAAATAACCGATCGCCACCTGGATGCTGCCGTTGATCAGCAGTTCTTCGAGTTCGCTCGGCGTGCGCACCACGATGTCCAGGCGCACCGCTTCATCGCGCTGGCGGAAGCGGCGGATGACTTCGGACAGGCGCGTGTTCTGGTGCGTCGGCGTGTGGCCGATCAGGCCGATGCTGAGCCGTCCGACCAGCTTCTTGTCCAGATTGCGCGCTTCCATGCCGAATTCCGTCAGCGCCTCGATCATGCGCCGCGCCGAGTCGGCGAACTTTTCTCCCTTCGCAGTCAGGCGAAAACCGGCGCGGCCGCGCTCGCACAGGCGATAGCCGAGCCGCGTTTCCAGCGCGCTCAGCTGGGCGCTGATGGTGGACTGGCCGACGTTGAGCCTGGATTGCGCGGCCGATACGCCGTGGGCGTCGACCACGGTCAGGAACACGCGGATCAGGCGGATATCCAGATCGAAGACGTTGTTGAGCATGGGGCGTTACCGATAAAGGAAAGCTTCAGTCTATACATCGATTCCAATCGATGCAAACATCGCAAGATACGCATATTTGTTTCCAAAGTCCGTCGCTAGAATAGGTAACACAAGGAAAAAACCGGTTTTATTTACAAGGATGCGTATCGATGGAACATGCACTGTATCAGCCCATGGGCGGCAACATCATGCCCCGTTTTGGGGGGATTGCCACCATGATGCGACTGCCGTATGTCGAAGATCCCGCCGGCCTGGACGTCGGATTCGTCGGCGTGCCGCTGGATATCGGCACCTCCAACCGTTCCGGCACGCGCTTCGGCCCGCGCCAGATCCGCACTGAATCGGTGCTGCTGCGTCCCTACAACATGGCCACGCGCGCCGCGCCCTTCGATTCGCTCAAGGTCGCCGACATCGGCGACGTCGCGCTCAACCCGTACAGCCTGCTCGACTCGGTGCGCATGATCGAGGAAGCCTACGACCGCATCTACGCCAGCGGCTGCAAAACCATCAGCATGGGCGGCGACCACACCATGACGCTGCCGATCCTGCGTTCGATATGCAAGAAGTACGGCAAGGTCGGCCTGATCCACGTCGATGCCCACGCCGACGTCAACGACACCATGAACGGCGAAAAGATCGCCCACGGCACGCCGTTTCGCCGCGCCTTCGAAGAAGGCCTGCTGGATCCGCAACGGGTGGTGCAGATCGGCCTGCGCGGCACCGGCTATCACGCCGACGATTTCGACTGGTGCCGGAACCAGGGTTTCCGCGTGGTGCAGGCCGAGGAATGCTGGAACAAATCGCTGGCGCCGCTGATGGAAGAAGTGCGCGCGCAGATGGGCGACGGGCCGGTCTACCTGACCTTCGATATCGACGGCCTCGACCCGGCGTTTGCGCCCGGCACCGGCACGCCGGAAATCGGCGGCCTGACCGTGCAGCAGGGCATGGAGATCATCCGCGGCGCCAAAGGCCTGAATATTGCTTCCGCCGATATCGTCGAAGTCTCGCCGCCCTACGACCAGGCCGGCACCACGGCGCTGGTGGCGGCCAATCTGGCGTATGAAATGTTGTGCGTGTTTCCCGGCGTGAAGTATCGGGCGTAGCAGAGGGTCGGCGACGTCTGATCCGTATTGTTAAAACGAAATCCAAGGATGGCATTCCATGAGTGAAACCCGGTTGTGGGGCGCACGTTTCCGCTCCGCCCCTGACGAGGCCCTGATGAACCTGTCGCGCGGCGGCATGGCGCATTTCCGGCTGACGCATTTCGACATCGTGTCGTCGCAGGCGCACGCGCGCGAGTTGCTGCGCGCCAGGCTGCTGACCGAAGACGAGTGCAGCGCCATCGTCGGCAAGCTGAGCGAACTCGATGCCGCCTTCGCGCGCGGCGAGATCACGCCGTCGCCCGCCGATGAAGACGTGCACACCTTCATGGAACGCATCCTCGTTGACGCACTCGGCGATACCGGCGCCAAGTTGCGCGCCGGCCGTTCGCGCAACGACCAGGCGGCCAACAATCTCAAGCTCTACCTGCGCGCCGAGAGCCGCGCCATCGGCGCGCTGCTGCTCGACTTGCAGGACGCCTTGATGGAACAGGCCGGCGGGCATCTGCAGACGCTGGCGCCGGGCTTCACGCATTTGCAGGCGGCGCAGCCCATCGTGTTTGCGCACCAGTTGCTGGCGCATGCCCAGACCTTCAGCCGCGACATGTCGCGCTTCATCGACTGGGATCGCCGCAGTGCGCGCTCGCCGCTGGGCGCCGCCGCCATGGCCGGTTCGGCGATCGCCTTGCAGGCCGAGTTGTCGGCCGCGGATCTTGGTTACGACGCGCCGTGCGAAAACTCCATCGACGCCGTCGGCAGTCGCGACCACGTCGCCGAATTCCTGTTCGTCGCCTCCATGCTGGGCGTGCATCTGTCGCGCCTGTCGGAAGAGATCACGCTGTGGGCGTCGCGCCAGTTCCAGTGGGTCGACCTGGACGACAGCTTTTCCACCGGCAGCTCGATCATGCCGCAGAAGAAAAATCCCGACATCGCCGAACTCACGCGCGGCCGCGCGGCGCGCCTGATTGGCATGCTGACCACCATGCTGGTGGCGCTCAAGGGTTTGCCGTTTTCCTACAACCGCGACCTGGCGGAAGACAAGTTCGCCGCCTTCGAAGCCGTGGACGTGCTGCACAAGGTCTTGCCGGCGATGGCCGGCATGATCCGCACCATGCGCGTCAATGCCGCGAAGCTGCGCCGCGACGCCACGCAGGGATTCACGCTGGCGACCGAAGTGGCCGACTGGCTGGCGCGCCGCGGCGTGCCGTTTTCCGCCGCGCATGAAATCACCGGCGCCATGGTCAAGCTGTGCGAAGACAAACAGGTCGAACTGCACGAGCTGAGCGACGCCGAAATGACGGCCATCAGTCCGTATCTGCTGCCCGAGGTACGCAGCGTGCTCACGCCGGAAGCCGCTGTCAACGCCCGCAGCGGCTACGGCGGCACGGCGCCGGCGCAGGTGGCCGCGCAATTGCAGCGCCTGCAACAGACCGTCGCCGGCCAGCGCGCGTGGTGCGGCAATGAAGCCGGGCCGACGGGCTCTTCTTGCGCAGGTGCTTTATGACGACGCCGTCTTCCTCCCCGTTCGCCATCGATCACCTGAAGATCGTGCCGCGCCGCTTCTACGGCCGCTGGCTGTCGGCGGTGCTGATCCTGCTGGCGTTCGCCTTCATCGTCAATGCCTTCGCGCACGGCCAGATCGAGTGGAAAATCGTCGCGCAGTTCATGACCGCCAAGGTCATCATGCACGGCTTGCTCAACACCATCCTGATGACGATTTATGCGATGACCATCGGCATCGTGCTGGGCGTGATCTTCGCCGTGATGGTGATGTCGCCCAATCCCATGCTCAAGGCCATCGCCGGTTTCTATATCTGGTTCTTCCGCGGCACGCCGCTGTTGCTGCAGATGTTGTTGTGGTTCAACCTGGCGCTGGTGTTTCCGACGATGGGCATCCCCGGCGTGTTCGAAGCGCGCACGGTGGACCTGATCACGCCCTTCATCGCCAGCCTGCTGGGCCTGGGCATCGGGCAGGGCGCCTACACCGCCGAGGTGGTGCGCGGCGGCATCCTGTCGGTCGACAACGGCCAGACCGAAGCCGCCAAGGCCATCGGCATGACGCGCCTGACTGCGCTGCGCCGGATCATCCTGCCGCAGTCGATGCGCGTGATCATCCCGCCCATCGGCAACGAAGTCATCAGCATGGTCAAGCTGACCTCGGTGGCCAGCGTGATCCAGTTCTCGGAAATCCTGCACAACGCCCAGACCATCTATTTCGCCAACGCGCGCGTGATCGAGCTGCTGATCGTGGCGACGGTCTGGTATCTGGCGGTGGTGACGGTGTTTTCCATCGGCCAGCATTTTCTGGAGAAGGCGTTTGCGCGCAATCAGCGCAAGGTGGTCAAGACCGTGAAACTGAAAGCGACGCACGTCGCGGCCATCGAAGGAGCGCAATCATGAGCGCCGTCCCGCAAGCGCCAGCGCAAGCCGCCATGCCGATGGTGGTCGCGCACGACGTCCAGAAATACTACGGCAGCTATCACGCCCTCAAGGGCATTTCGATGGAGGTCGCCAGCGGCGAAGTGATGTGCATCGTCGGCCCCTCCGGTTCCGGCAAGAGCACCTTCCTGCGCTGCATCAACCAGCTGGAGCGCACCGACGGCGGCGCCATCTGGCTCGGCGGCGAATTGTGCGGCTATCGTCGCAAGGGCAACGAACTGCGCGAACTCAGCGACAGCGAGATTGCGCGTCAACGGCTGGCCAGCGGCATGGTGTTCCAGCGCTTCAATCTGTTCGGCCACATGACCGCCTTGCAAAACATCATGGAAGGCCCGGTCGTCGTGCAGCAGCGCAAGCGCGCCGAGGTGCGCGACGAAGCCGAAGCCTTGCTCGAGCGCGTCGGCCTGGCCGGCAAGTCCGGCGCTTATCCGGGCGAACTGTCGGGCGGCCAGCAGCAGCGCGTGGCGATTGCGCGCGCGCTGGCAATGCGGCCCAAGCTGATGCTGTTCGACGAGCCGACCTCGGCGCTCGATCCGGAACTGGTCGGCGAAGTGCTCGGCGTGATGAAGGACCTGGCGCTGTCCGGCATGACCATGATCGTGGTCACGCACGAGCTCGGGTTTGCGCGCGAGGTATCGGACCGCGTGGTCTTCATGGACCAGGGGCAGGTGCTGGAATGCGGCACGCCGGCCGAAGTCCTGGCGCGTCCGCAGCATGCGCGCACCAAGGAATTTATCGCAGCGATTCTAAGCTGATCTTGAATGACTATTTTTAAGGGGAATCAAGTGCAACCGTTCAACCGACTTCTGACCAATATGAGCCTGCGCAGTGTCGCGCTGGCAGTCACCGCTATCACTGCAATGGGCGCATTCTCGGCGCATGCCGCCGATCTGCCCGACCGCATCAGGAAGGCCGGCAAGCTGGTCATCGCCACGCAGGCCAACTATCCGCCGATCGCCTACAAGAATCCCGAAACCGGCCAGCTCATGGGCCTCGACATCGAACTCGGCGAAGCCATCGCCAGGGAACTCGGCCTCAAGGTCGAATACCAGGAAACCGCCTTCGCCCAGGTCTTCAGCTCGCTGGCCACCGGCCGCGTCGACATCGCCATGGTCGCCATCAGCGACACGGCGGAACGCCAGAAGGTGGCCGACTTCATCGACTACATGAAGACCGGTCCGCAGTTCTTCACGCTGCAAGCCAATGCCGCCAAAATCAAGGGCATCGCCGACGTCTGCGGCACCAAGGTCGGCGCCAGCCGCAACACCAACTGGCCGACCCAGATCGCCGCCTGGAGCAACGACAACTGCGTCGCCAAGGGCAAGGCCGCCATCACCGTGGTCGGCACCGAAGGTTCGGTCGACGCGCGCACGCAACTGAAGACCGGCCGCATCGACGTCGCCGTACAGGGCAGCGAGACCTTGCCGTACTTCCAGACCATGGAAGCCAATACCTACGTCCTGCTCGGCCAGCCGCTGTTCCAGCAGGAAACCGGCATCCCCGTCTCCAAGACCGAGCCGGTGCTGCGCGCCGCCGTGCTGGGCGCATTGCAAAACCTGCAGCGCAACGGCACCTACGACAAGCTGCTGGCAAAGTACAAGTTGCAATCGTCGGGCATGCCGGTGGCAGTGAATCAGGGGAAATAGACCATGATCGACGTTGCCGACGACGCGGAATGGAACACGCGCTGCGAACTGGCGGCGCTGTATCGGCTGGCGGCGCATTTCCGCATGACCGACATGATCGACACGCATATCTCGGCGCGCCTGCCGGGGCATGAGGATCAGTTTTTGATCAACCGCTACGGCGTGCTGTTCCATGAGATGCGCGCCTCCGATCTGGTCAAGGTCGACTACGCGGGTCGCGAGCTCAAGACCGGCAACGGCGCGCCCGTCGGGCAGCGCGTCAACGCCGCCGGCTTCACGATCCATTCTGCGGTTCACCATGCGCGGCCCGATCTGCATTTCGTGATCCATACGCATACCTCGGCCGGCATCGCCGTGGCGGCGCAGGAGCAGGGCTTGCTGCCGATCAGCCAGCACGCGATGAAGTTCTACGGCAAGCTCGGCTATCACGACTACGAAGGCATCGCGCTCGACCTGGCCGAGCGCGAGCGGCTGGTCGCCAACCTCGGCAGCCACAAGGCGATGATCCTGCGCAACCACGGTTTGCTGGCGGCGGGTGCGACGGCGGCCGAAGCCTTCCACGAAATCTACTTCCTCGAACGCGCCTGCCAGGCGCAGGTCGCTGCGACGTCGGGCGGCCAGGCTTTGCGCCTGCCGCCGGAGGCGGTGCGTCTGCGCACGGCGCAACAATTCGCCGGCGACAATGCAAGCGGCATCATGGATCTGGCATGGCAGGCGGCATTGCGCCTGATCGAAAACGACCAGCCCGACTATCGCCAATAATCTTCTGCTTATCCTCCGTTGATCCCCCGCTTATGACCAAAGTCGTCTTTCTCGGCGTCAGTTCCGATATCCCAAAAATTGCCGTACTGGCGCGCGAGCGGACCGGTGACATCGAGGTCTTGCTGCCCGGCGACGCCGGCGCAATCGATGCCGAAGTCGCCGTCTGCTGGGCGCCGCCGCCCGGCGCGCTGGCGGCGTATCCGCGTTTGCGATTGATCCACGCGATTGCAGCGGGCGTCGACAACATCCTGTGCGATCCGCAATTGCCGGCGCTGCCGCTGTGCCGCGTGGTCGCGCCCGACCTGACGGTCGCCATGACGGAATTCATCACCTGGGGCGTGCTGTATTACCACCGCGATCTCGACCGCGTCATCGCCAACCAGCGCAACAGGATCTGGCATCGCATCCCGCTTGCAGCAGCTTCTTCATGCAGCGTCGGCATCATGGGCGTGGGGCAGCTCGGCGCGCATGTCGCCGGCGAATTGCTGCGCATGGGATTCAAGGTGCGAGGGTGGTCGCGCCAGGAGAAAGCGGTTGAGGGCATGGAGAGCTTTTGCGGCGAAGCCCAATTCACCGACTTCCTCGGCGGCACCGATATCCTCGTCTGCCTGTTGCCGCTGACGGCGCAGACGCAAGGCATCCTCAACCGCGCCACGCTGTCGGCATTGCCGGCCGGCGCCGCCCTGATCCACGTCGGTCGCGGCGGTCACCTGGCATCCGCCGAGGTGCAAGCCATGCTGGAAAACGGCCATCTGCGCGGCGCCATCCTCGACGTGTTTGAAAAAGAACCGTTGCCGGTCGACAGTCCGTTCTGGTCCATGCCCAACGTCATCGTCACGCCGCACATCGCCGCCGCCGCCAGCTACGACAGCGTGCTCGACCAGATCGAAGAAAACGTCCGCCGCCTGCAACAGCGCGAACCGTTGCGCAATCTGGTGGATCGCAGCAGCGGTTACTAAATCTCCCCAAGTCATCGAACCGCAAGTGCCGGCTTCGGGAATGTTTTCCACAGCCTGTCGCACCGTTGTCTATCGCTGCGCCAGGCCGGCAGCGTCGAGTTCGGTGAACTCTTGCTCGCTCAGGCAGATGCGCGCAGCGGCGACGTTCTGTTCCAGATGTCTGACTTTCGATGTGCCGGGAATCGGCAGCACTACCGGGCTGCGCTTGAGCAGCCAGGCCAAGGCGATCTGCGCGACGCTCGCTTCATGGCGCGTCGCGACTTTGGCAAGCGTCGACGACAAGGCGCCCTGCAGCAAATCGCCTCCCGCCAGCGGATACCAGGGGATGAAGCCGATGCCGTGCTGCGCGCAGTAGTCGAGCACGTCTTCGCTGGCGCGGTCGGCGAGGTTGTAGCAGTTCTGCACGGTCGCCACCTTGAAGTGGCGCGACGCCGCTTCGATGTCGGCCACGCTGACTTCGCTCAGGCCGGCGTGGCGGATGACGCCGTCGTCGATCAGTTGGCGCACCGCGCCGAATTGTTCGTCGGCCGGCACCCTCGGGTCGATGCGGTGCAATTGCCACAGTCCGATCTGTTCCACGCCGAGCCGGCGCAGGCTGGTGTGCGCCTGCTGGATCAGGTATTCGGGACGGCCCAGCGGCACCCAATGATCGGGGCCGGTGCGCACCAGCCCGGCCTTGGTCGCGATCAGGATGCCGCCGTAGGGATGCAGCGCCGTGCGGATCAGTTCTTCCGACACGTTCGGGCCGTAGGAGTCGGCAGTGTCGATGAAGTTGACGCCGAGGTCGGGCAGGCGGCGCAGCGTGCGGATCGCTTCGGCCCGGTCTTCCGGTTCGCCCCAGATGCCGGGGCCGGTGATGCGCATGGCGCCGAAGCCGAGGCGTTGCACCGGCGTCGTGCCGTCGATCAGAAAAGTGTTGTTGCCGTCTGTCATGCCAGATTCTCCGAAAAGTAAAAAAGAACGGGGCACCGTGCATCGATAGGCGATGTCCGCGCCCGTCGTTTTATGCCGCCAGTGCCGCGCTTGCGTTGACTTCGTGGCTTGCGTGGAACGGATAATCGGTATAGCCGACCGCGGTGCCGCCGAAGAAAGTAGGACGATCATACGGGTTTAAGGCCCAGCCGTTGCGCAGGCGCTCAGGCAGGTCCGGATTGGCAATGAAGTCGCGGCCGAACGCGATCAGGTCGGCGTCGCCCGCCTGCAGGATCGCCTCCGCCGTGTCGCCCTTGAAGCCGCCCGCCGCAATGATGAGGCCTTTGTAATGTTTGCGCATGAGCTGCGCCGCGATCGGCGCCGGATCCTTGCTGTCGTCGTCGACATTGCCCAGCACGCGCGGTTCGATCAGATGCAGGTAGGCCAGGTCGAGTGTCGAGAGTTGCCGGGCGACGTAGGTAAACAAGGCTTCCGGATTGCTGTCGGACATGTCGCCCCAGGAGCCGCTCGGGCCGAGGCGCACGGCGACGCGCTTGCTGCCCCAGACCGAGATCAGTGCGCGCGTGACGTCGAGCAGGAAGCGGCTGCGGTTTTCAAACGAGCCGCCGTAGATGTCGGTGCGCTTGTTGCTGCCGTCTTGCAGGAACTGGTCGAACAGGTAGCCGTTGGCGCCGTGGATTTCGACGCCGTCGAAACCGGCTTGCACGCCGCGTTCGGCGGCCGTGCGGAAGCTTTCGACGAGGTCGCTGATTTCCGTAATCGTCAGCGCGCGCGCCGGCGTGTTGGGAATCCAGCCGGCTTCGGTGTAGGCGACGCCGCCATGTTCCACCGCCGAGGGAGCCACCGGCCGGCCGCCGCCGGGCTGCAGCTGGCTGTTGGATTGACGGCCGGCGTGATACAGCTGCAGGAAGATGCGGCCGCCTTTGGCGTGGACGGCGTCGGTGACCAGCTTCCAGCCGGCGATCTGGCTGTCGTCGTACAGGCCGGGCGCGCCGAGATAACCGTTGCCGTTGGCGGCGGCGATGGTGGCTTCGCCGATCAGCAGGCCGCCTGGCGAAGTACGCTGTGCGTAATACTCGGCCATCAGCGCGCCGGGAATGGCGCCGGCTTCGGCGCGCATGCGGGTCAGCGGCGCCAGCACCACGCGGTGGGAGATTTCATAAGGGCCGACGCTGACGGCGGTGTGGAGTTTGGAGAGTTGGGACATGGTTTGCTCACTGTTGGGTTCGGTAGGTTTGTCGGAAGGTCCGCAAAACGCAGTGCAAAGTGCAAATGCGATGTGAGCAATATAGGCGTCATGAGACTTAAGAAAAATAGCCCGGATTTCTCAACATATCGGACAATAGTTCTTGAATCACCTGATTGATTTTCGATCGGTGCATCCCACAACTGAACCTGTCACTTCACCTTGGAAGCGGATCGCCATGGACAGCCTCAACGGCATTTCGATGTTTGTGCAGGTCGCGGAGACGCGCAGTTTTACTGAAGCGGGCCGGATTCTCGGCGTGTCGTCGTCGGCGGTCGGCAAGAGCATCGCGCGCATGGAAGAGCGTCTGCGCGTGCGGCTGTTCCACCGCAGTACGCGCAGCATCACGCTGACGGCGGAGGGGGCGCTGTTCCTCGAACGCTGCCGCCGCATCCTCAGCGAGGTCGATGCGGCCGAGGCCGAGTTGTCGGATGCCGCCGGCAGTCCGCGCGGGCGTCTGCGCGTGGGCGCGCCGCAACTGGTCAATCTGCTGATGCCGATCTTCGACAGTTTCATGGCGCGTTATCCCGACATCGATCTCGACATCGACATGTCGGATCGCATGGTGGACGTGGTGGAAGAGGGCTTCGACATCGTGATCCGCACCGGCGAGCAGACCGACTCGCGGCTGGTGGCGCGTCGCCTGGGCGCCTGTCCGCACGTGCTGGTGGCCACGCCCGGCTACCTCAAGCAGCACGGCACGCCGATGCATCCGAACGAACTGAGCAAACACGCCTGCCTGCAGCATCGCTTTCCCGCCACCGGCAAGCTGGAGCGTTGGCCCCTGCGGCGCGAAGAAACCGACCCCGAACTGGCGCTGCCGGAAACCATCACCGTCAACACCATCGAGCCGCTCGCGTATTCGGTGATGCAGGGACGCGGCATCGCCTTCCTGCCGGCCTTCCTGGTGCGCGATGCGCTTGAGCAGGGTTTGCTGCGCACGGTGCTGGACGACTACCTGGACCGCACCGTGGTGTTCTGGATGCTGTGGCCGGCGAGTCGCCATGCCTCGCCCAAGCTGCGCGTATTCATCGATCACATGAGCCGGCATCTGCGCATCTGAGCGGGTCGCCGCGCGGTTTTTCGACGGGAATTGCCCGCGGAAAACATCTCTGTTTCCGGCTTTCCTCCATGGCCCGATTGTTTACAGTAAGCACTTCGGAACTCGCATATTTTTTTGTTTTTCCACAGCATCGGTATGCTGGCGGTAGCGGGTAAACATATCTCAGCACTCATTCAATCTGGAACGGTCGTGGTTGCCGGTTTATTTTTCAGCAAGATGCATAGCAAAGTCGGCAGGAGGATGCGCCGGCCATGAGCAGGAGCTACTCCGCCGCCGTGAACCGGGTCATTGCCTCGCAGCATCAGCGCTACGCATTTCCTGCGTCCGACGAGCTCGCAAAGGGGGCATCGCCGCGCGTCATCCATCAGCACTTCACCGTGGCCGGCGAAAGCCGCGCCTTGCAGGCGCCGGCCTGGAGCGACTATGTCGGCCGCATCCTCGATTCACCGGTGTCGCGCACGCAGATCGAGCAGGGTTTCAAGGGCGAGATCGACTCTTACGTGCTGAGCGACATGATTTACCTCGACAGCCGCACCGACGCCTTGTCGCAGGCGCGCACGCTTGCTCGCATTTCGCGCGACAGCGTGCGCGACTATGTATTCCACGTCGCCGTGGAAGGCATCATGGAAACCACCACCGGCGGGCCGAGGGAAAAGAAGTCCTCGCAGTTCGTGCCGGGCATCCTTGCCCTCGACCTGGGACAGCCGATGCGCATGGTGCGGCCGTCGCCGTCGCGGGTGCTGGCGTTTTTCCTGCCGCGCGCCATGGTGGAAGAAGAAATCGTCGACGCCGAAGCAATCCACGGCCAGGTACTCGGCTACACCACGCCGCTGACGCGCCTGATCCTCGATCGCGTGACCAGCCTGTGCGCGGGTTTGCCGGCGATGCCGCAAGAAGAGGCGGAACAATCCATCCGCGTCTGCGCCGGACTGATCCTGGCGGCCTTCAAGAAACAGGCGCGGCGCGGCGACGGCGCGCGTGAGGCGGTCCGGGTCGCCATGCGCAACCGGATCCGCGACTTCATCGAAACCAGGCTGCGCGACGGCGAGTTGTCGACGGAAGCCATCCTGCAAAGTTTTCCGATCCCGCGGCCGACCTTGTACCGCATGTTCGAGCACGAAGGAGGGATCGGCACCTACATCCGCAACCGTCGCCTGCGCGAAGCAGCCGAGGAACTGGCCACCGCCCCGCACGTGAGCATCATGGAAATCGCCTACGGCTGGTCCTTCGGCAGTCCGTCGGACTTCACGCGCGCCTTCCGCCGCGCTTACGGCATGGCGCCGCAGGATTTTCGCGCGCTGGGCGTGGATCTGCTGGGCGGCTGAATGGTCCTGTCAATTGCCGTTTTTTCATCAAAACCGGCGGCGCTGCGGTCAAGCTTGCTTTCCGGCAAAGTCGCAGCTCCCTTCCGAAAATCCGATTCTCAAGGCATTCCGGGCGGCTTCGATGTAAACTACGGGCTGATTTTGTGTTGTGCGCCGAAAAGAAAGCGTCCGCAAGTCGGCGTTTTACGGGATCAGCTTTCCTTGATGGCAACATTTCTTCTTTGAAACACTCTCCTCAGACTGTTTCAGCGCGCAATTAAGATTGACGACAGGAAGCGCCAATACAATCACTGCACTGAATAAACACAAACAGAGAAGCAAACCGACACATCAACAGCAAGGACGTCATCATGACCACAGATAAATCCACCATCATCTATACGCTTACTGACGAGGCGCCGCTGCTGGCGACGTACTCCCTCCTGCCGATCATCCGGACCTTCACCGCACCGGTGGGCGTCGATGTGGTGGAAAGCGATATTTCGGTGGCGACGCGCATTCTGGCCGAATTCCCGGACCGTCTGACGCCTGAACAACGCGTTCCCGACAACCTGGGCGCGCTGGGCAAGCTGACGCAGGATCCGAGCGCCAACATCATCAAGCTGCCGAACATCAGCGCTTCGGTGCCGCAGCTGCAAGCCGCGATCCGCGAACTGCAATCGCGCGGCTATGCGATCCCCGACTTGCCGGAAGATCCGAAGACAGACGAAGAAAAAGAAATCCTGAAGAGCTACTCCAAAGTGCTCGGCAGCGCCGTCAACCCGGTCCTGCGCGAAGGCAACTCCGACCGCCGCGCGCCGGCATCGATCAAGCGCTTCGCACGCAAGCACCCGCACAGCATGGGCGAGTGGAGCATGGCATCGCGCTCGCACGTTGCGCACATGAAGCATGGCGACTTTTACCATGGCGAAAAGTCCATGACCATCGGCGCCGCGCGCGACGTCAAGATGGAACTGGTCGGCAAGAGCGGCAAGACCACCGTCCTCAAGCCCAAGGTTTCCCTGAAGGCCGGCGAAATCATCGACAGCATGTTCATGAGCAAGAAGGCGCTGTGCGAGTTCTACGAAGAACAATTCGAAGATGCGCGCAAGACCGGCGTGATGCTGTCGCTGCACGTCAAGGCGACCATGATGAAGGTGTCGCACCCGATCGTGTTCGGCCACGCCGTCAAGATCTTCTACAAGGAAGCGTTTGCCAAGCACGGCAAGCTGTTCGACGAACTGGGCGTGAACGTCAACAACGGCCTGGTCAACCTGTACGAAAAAATCGAAACACTGCCGTCGTCGAAGAAGGAAGAAATCATCCGCGACCTGCACGCCTGTCACGAACATCGTCCGTCGCTGGCGATGGTCGATTCGGCCAAGGGCATTTCCAACCTGCACGCGCCGAACGACGTGATCGTCGATGCATCGATGCCGGCCATGATCCGTATCGGCGGCAAGATGTGGGACGCCAACGGCAAGCCGCAGGACACCAAGGCGGTGATCCCGGAAAGCACCTTCGCCCGCATCTATCAGGAAGTCATCAACTTCTGCAAAACCAACGGCAACTTCGATCCGACCACCATGGGCACCGTGCCTAACGTCGGCCTGATGGCGCAAAAGGCGGAAGAATACGGTTCGCACGACAAGACATTCGAAA